>Ga0206835_1222_pt1 | contig 13471 bp, 16 predicted proteins | sample Alteio_BWOrgCont_31_FD_152853 | JGI IMG/M metagenome (GOLD analysis project Ga0206835, IMG submission 152853) | Enriched cells from forest soil in Barre Woods Harvard Forest LTER site, Petersham, Massachusetts, United States -... | ecosystem: Environmental > Terrestrial > Soil > Temperate forest >...
AAGCGGAAGGGTGCTTCAAGGCGCTGTTTGCCAAAGCGCACAAGCTTCCGGCGCTGGAGAGCTGGACATACGACAAGCTGTTGGGAATCTCACTGGAATCGAGTGCCGATGTGATTCTCGCTGATTTAGGCGCGGCGCAGGGCCACCGGATGATTCCGTGGTTTCGTGACTTCTATAAGGTGATGCAGGACTCCGGTCTTGATCTTCGATGGACGGCTCTGGGCGTCGTCGATGCTGACATTGCCTCCGCACGGTCGGTAATCGAATGGGGCGGCGAGTTGCAGAACACCGTGGACTACGTCATCGTTCATAACCATTTTCAGGATGGTGTCGCTTCCTCCTGGGAGAATCCGAAGCTGGAGCCGGATGTGACCGCCTTTCGGGAGGCATTCTCGCCTGTCGAGATACGGATGGATGCCAGACGGCCTGACTTGCAGCGCATGATGCGAACGATGAATGTCACCCTCGGCGACGTGGGCGACCGCAAAACCAACGTTCCGGAGTTGAGAGCGCCAGACATGACCCTGCGGGCAAGAACATACCGTTTTCGCGCTTTCAGCCAATTCACGGAAGCGAGAAAGGTGCTTCTCCCATGAGCGCCGTGCCTGTAACAGAAGTCGACAATTCCGCCTGGATTCGTGACCTCGTGTATCTCGCCTTCCCGGAGGGTGAGGCGAGAGAACGCGTTCTATTCGATCTGGTCAAGCAGTTCTCGAAGATGGACCCGGAAGACCCAGAATGGCTGCGCTACAAACTCAACGTCGTAGAGTGCAGAGCGATGGAGAACATGGCGCGGGCGCTAAACGAAGCTGCCGCGGAACAAGCGAGGCTCCGTGGCGTCACTCGTGAGATGGCGGACTTTGCATCGACTCAGATCAGGGGGACAATCGAAAGCGCTGCCTCACAGACTCGGCAATTGTTGGAGGATGTGCAGCTCAGCCTTCATGATGCGATTGCAGGCGAAGCCATACTCAAGAGTTACACCGACGAAACACGGCAGCAATTCGCCGCCGTTATAAAAGAAATTATTGAGGACACCCTTGTGAGGGCGCTCACGCTTTCACAACAGCGCATGGACGAGTGGATGAAGGGGACGCTGGACCACTCCATTCGAGACGCTCAGAAGTCCTTAACGTCGGTGACGACGGACTTTCGAGTCAAGCTGGGCGGGGCATGGGGACAGCTACTCTGGGGCTGTATCGGCGGCGGAGTCCTTGCCTGCGTCCTCCTTCTGGTGGGCGGATTCTGGCTAGGCAGACATTGGTAAATTGGTGAACGGCGTCAAATGTAGACGGAGAAAGTTATGTTTTGGCTTGCATACCTATTTACGGTGATCGTGGGAGGAACCTTTGCTGTGATCCTGCGTGTTCTCAGGAAAGTACTGCGGCGTTGGGCTTAGGCTGCGAAGTGGGCCCATCGGAACGCGCCAGGTCTCCTTGCTGTCACAGAACCAATTCAGGGCGCTAGACGTGAAGCGAGCCAATGTCGAAGAGCGCACGTATTCCACTGCAGATACGAAACAGCAAATCCCCGATAGGCACAGGTGGAGTTAAGTTCAGCTCGGCTGTTCCGGCAGGGATTCGGTCAGGCCACACCTGGGCGCTGACACTATTCGTTAGGTCATAGCGGAGGCCAGTGAGCATCGGTGGGAAGTCGGCGGTAAGCAAGTGGTTGTATACACAGAGCGTGAACCGTAAACCCGATGCGCCTGAGCTGCCAATCACGGGAATCTCCGCGCCATAGCCGAGTTGTAGATAACCTCCTTCGAGCGTCACGTCGGCTTGAATGGAGGCGTAGAAGAGACGCATGTGCAGGGGTACGGGGCTTGCGGGGAGGAACGTGCGACGTATGAACTCAGGGACAATCGCCGGGAAAGGCGTTAGATAGCCAAGAACAATTGCGGTCTTGCCTGTCCACCGCGCAAGCGTCTCAATCTCTCCCGGACTGAGTTGGTTGAAGTCTGTCCCGCTTGTTAGCTTATCGAAGATGGGATCAACCTCTTCCTCCAATCTCGACATCCATCCGTTGTTGCAGTTCGCACAAACCGAGCGATTCCAAAACTTTTCCAATTCCGTCTGCTGGTGAAATGTAGGGTTCTTGCCATCTGAAGTGAACATCTTGATCTTGTCGTTCACTACGTAGTCGCGGAACCACCGCGCGTACACATGCTCCTTAGTCCGAGAGTCGCGCTGGTTAAGTGAAGAGTGCGTCAAGGCTACGCCACAAAAGATGCAGTTGGTCAGTTCCAATATAGGTCTCCCGTTCAAGATTCGAGCAATAACCGACGAACCTGTACCGCCGCCGCATTTACGATTTCACGGATGGATTTGGAAAGAACGTGTCAGTCCCGAACATGCCTTCACCGTTGAGATACGTGACAATTCTTCCATTATCAACCGAGTGATGAACCGCTCCTGGGAAAGCCTGAGGATCCAGCGGGTGCAGCGCATTTGGATTGTGATATATCTCAAGTCCGTCGATCCATTCTTCTCGGTAATCGGGACCGTGGACCTCCACCGCAAACGGTTCTGGGTCGCTCGCATCAAGGTCGGGCACAGAACGAGTCCCGACCCGAACCATTTGCATGCCGGCTCCTCCCTCGAAGGGCAGACCTAATGCAAAAAAAACGTGAGAAGAGACCGCTCATCTATTTGTAGGGTAAGGTCTTTTGACGACTGTTGGATTTGGCGGAAAAGCGCTCTATCATGAGCGCACTCGACATTTCGCCTTTTGTTCGCCTATACTCACCTCTGTGTTCGGCGGATCGCCAGTTCGCTTTTGTGATTTTGCAGTCACCTGTAAGGGGTGCGGCGAGTGCATACCCGCGCCGGTCGAGACAATGCCCTCGTCCTGGATCATTGCGCAATGTCCTTTATGCAGTGAAAAGAGTCAGTACCTTCCTCCAGAGATTTACCGAGGGAAACTATCAATGAAGTTGACCCGGAAGCCGGTGCGCTCCGCGGGGGTGCACTCATGGGGGAGATGAAGCGGGCAATCGCGCGCGAGCAGGCGACGAGATACGAGGAGGAACAACGGACGAAAGACAGGTTTTCTTCAACACTTGTAATCGCGGCCTCGATCATTGCGGGGATTAGACTCGCACGGGATGAGAACATCAGTCGGCCCTCTCCCCGCCTAGCCACAGTCATCGCAGACTCTATCGCCCTGGCGAAAGCGATCCTCGAGAAGGTGGTGCGCTGATCTACAACGCGGGATTATGTGGACGGGTTTTGGCACAGATTAGGGACCGGCGTCGCCGGTCCCTCGTTTTCGGGGAATAGAGGCTACTTTCGCCTCTTTGTTGGAGAGATAATCTCCGGCTCTTTTTGGTGTGCGCCGTCGTCCTCGCTCGCCCCGTCTGCCGGATCGTCCGCGGCTTCAACTTTCGAGAGCCGCTTCATGCTCGTTGCGTGGATCTCGGCGATGGTGTGCTTGAACGTAACGCCCTCGACCTCTTCCGAGACCTCGCGATACTTGATTTTCCCTTCAAGGGAGATGAGCTGCCCCTTTTGAAGCGTCTTGGCGAAGCTGGAGAGATTGCTCCAGGCGTAGACGCGATGCCACTCAGTGCGGTTTTCGTATTCGCCTTTTTCGTTTTTCCAGCTCTCGCTTGTCGCCAGGCTGAATACAGCGTATTCCTTGTTGTTCTGCGCGGTTTTGACTTCTGCATTCTTTCCGAGACGACCGATGAGGATGACTTTGTTGACCATTGTCTTTAGCTCCGTTATTTGGGTTTGTCCGCTGGATGCGGTACATGCTTGCCCGAAGGGTGTGCCGACGCGACTCCCTCCCAAGGCGACTAGAAACGATTTGTGGAAGGGGACCCGAGCTTGTCTCGGGGGAGGAGTCCACGCCTGAAAGGCGCGGAGCGAATCTTTGGAAGGAGAGCGTGCGTCCGAAGGGCGGGGGTGTCGTTAGCGCGGCACGCTGAACGCAAACAGAAAGGCAAACGGAAATGGAGCTGAGGGCTCAACCTCTTCATGTGTCTCGTCTCCGATCGCAGAGCTCGCGCGATCACAACTGTGTGTTGCGGGGCACAACGAGCTGACTTGAATGAAAGGCCCGAAAACCGTCCGTTTTGAGCGACTATCTGTTCGCCCATAATCTCGCCTTCGCCATAGTGCGTCGAATGTAGGCAGCCTTCCTTGCGGGGTTTGGATCGCGGGAAAGGTATTCGCTGTCGAGGGTGTTTGCCATTGCGTCATCCCGCATCCCAAGCGAATAAGCAGCCACGCAGAAAGCGATGTCCGCAGCGGCCGGCCGGTCGTGGTATTTCGGTGCAGTACGGAATCTCTCCAACGATAGGTGCGAGTACCTCGTCCCGCGCCCAGGGGGAAAGACTGCCGCGCGATGCTGCGCGATACGAGACTGCCGTTGGTGCTCTTGCAGTTGGAATTGCTTCGTCAGCTCAATACGAAGGAGCGACGCCCTCCGGTATTGGTTGCCAGTGCAGCTCCGCAACAGTACATACGGATAGAGACCGTTGTCCTTGCGGTACTTCGGCTTGCAATTCGTGAAACCGGGAAGTCTGCCGAAACGTCGCCAGTCGGCGGCACTCGGGTCTCCCTGATATTTACTAGCGAGTGTCTGAGCGACGAACGTTGAGAGGTCTGTTGGGTAGACATCGTCATGCTTGAGCCACGCCTGAAAGTTTCCGACACTTGTCTCAACAATTGCGCATGGCTCTAAATCGTCCGCCGCGAGCTGGTCAATTGAGCTTTGATTCAAGTCGTCCAAGACTGTGAATCGGTGCGCACCTGAAGGGCGCACGTAGATGTGTGCCCCGCGTGAATTGTGGGCCTTTAGGAGTGGAAGGCGAGACATTACTAGATCAGGCGGAAGATCCGACAGGCCAGGGAGCATTCCACGGTCGCTCAGAATTCCGATGTCGTATGCAGGTGCGTCGAGCGCAGCGAGCATCTTCCGAACGGCGATGAGAGTTCTGTCCATTTTCGATGCCCACACTAAGCATTTGCCAAATTCATCCCGAATAATGCTAGGATGCTGTATTGAAATGTACACTGCACTATAATGGAGCGGCAAGCCCTTTACTTCAGGTTTCTTTGAAATGCATTCGGGTTTGGCAGTTCAGACATTGTGAAAGGTTCATTGCATTAGCGTATGTACCCAGATGCCCATAATGACGAGAAACAGGAACGGCTCAGAGAGAAGCTGCGGGACGAGCTGGGACCGGTGATTGTTGGGTTGCTCGATAAATCGAGTGGGCTCGAAGACATCATCGTTAACGAAGATTCGCGGATTTGGGTGAAGCGGACCGGGTCTTCATTTGAGCAGGTAGGAGAGCTGTCAAGCCGACAAGCTCGTGGGGCAATGATGACGATTGCCTCGATGCAGAAAACGACCGTGACAGAGTTACGGCCTGTTTTGGAAACACAGCTTCCCATCTGGAAGTTTCGTTTCGCAGGGTTGATTGAACCTGTTGTGCCATCGCCATCTTTCGCAATCCGGGTCAAGCCGGACAGAAAGCGAAGTCTCCGCGACTTGCAAGCGCAGGGGATTCTCACAAAAAAAGATGATCCTCGCAATCGTCGAGCCCTACAGGAAGACTTCATCGCACAGTTGCAGGGTCTAGACCACATTGAAGTGATTCAGGAAGCCATTCGCGCACGAAAAAACATGCTCATCGTTGGCGGAACTGGCGCGGGGAAGACGACCATTGCGAATGCCATCCTCGAAGAGATCGGCATTTTGACGCCCGATGACCGGGTTTTGGTGATCGAAGACACGCAGGAACTTCTGCTCGACTCCGCAAACAGTCTGAGCATGTTGGCGACGACGGAGTTCGACCAACTCAAGTGCCTCAAGGTTGCGCTACGGCTTAAGCCGGACAGGATCATCGTCGGCGAAGTCAGAGATGGAGCGGCAGCTCTGCCGCTGCTGAAAGCCTGGAACACGGGTCATCCCGGAGGTGTTTCCACTATTCACGCGAATAGCGCCGCCGAGGCGCTGATTCGCTTGGAAGATTTGGTGCGCGAAGCAACAGAGGCACCACAACAGCGAACGATTGGAGCTGCTGTTGATGTCGTGATTTCGGTCGTCAACGATCCCGTTGAAGGCCGGAAGGTACAGGAGGTCGCGATAGTCACTGGATACCAGGACGGTCGCTATCTCCTGACGCAGGTGTGAGTGCTGTGGCTCTGAGGCTGTTGAAGCGGAGCTTTTCTGAGGTCGCGGAGGACGAGAGTCGTTCGCATAACGATGTGCCGAAGGGCACTGGAGGAAATGAGATGAATCGTATGCGTATTTTCTTTGCGAAGCGGCCAGGGACCCTTCGGGTAGCCCTGATGCTTGCGTTCATGGTGGCGGTTGGCTCCAGTGGGGCCTTTGCTGCTGAAACTGGAACCAACCTGCCGTGGGAAGGCCCATTGACAACGCTTGTAACGTCACTGACCGGGCCTGTGGCATACGCCATTTCGGTTATCGCGATCGTGGCGCTTGGAGCCACGCTTGCGTTCCGTGGCGGCGAGATGGGCGAGACGATGCGGCATCTCCTTCAAGCCGGCATCGCTGTTTGCCTAGTCGTCTTTGCAGCTCAGGTCATGACTTCGTTCATTGGCCAGAGCGCGGAGATTGCCATGCTCCAACCGGTCCGTGCTATTGCTCGGGGATAGACAACAATATGCGACTCATCGGGGGGAGCTTGAATACTCAAGCCTCCTCCCTTCTTTAGGAGAGGGCTATGGAAGAACCAGAGCAGACCATCATGCGGACCTCGTTGAGTAGGCCCCAACAGCTTCTCGGTGGGGATAGGGAGATGGTCATACTGTCGGGCCTCGGAGCCGCGTTGATGGCCGTTAGTGTCATGACCTTCCTGTCGTTCCTGATGGCGTTCCTTGGTTTTGGCGCCATCGTTGCAGTTCTGGCGAAGATTGGCAAGGCCGATCCGATGATGAGGAAGGTATACAGCCGCCACCTGCAATACAAGGACTTTTACCCGGCGAAGAGCGGGGTCACGTCGCTCGGCAAAACTCCAAAACGGAGCTGGAGGTAGGAATGTTCGGAGAGACTCGTAAACAGCCACAAGGACTTGCTGACTTGCTCCTGTGGTTTGGCCTTGTCGATGACGGAGTCGTCTTGCAACGGGACGGCTCTCTGCTCGCCGCATGGCAGTACCGTGGGCCGGACCTTCAGTCTGCGACACATGCGGAGATGGCCGCCATTGCTCGACGCCTAAACAGGATATTTCGGCTTGGCAGTAGCTGGATGATTCAGGTTGATTCGTTCCGAACCTATTCCAGCGGTTATTCGCCGGACGGCGCATTTCCCGATGATGTTACGGCTCTGATCGATAGAGAGCGACGGGAGCAATTTGGGCAAGAGGGGACCCATTTTGAAAATGAATATTTCCTAGCGCTCACGTACATGCCTCCCATTGCTGCGACGGAAAAACTCCGCGGCTTCATGCTGACGGGAGCGGAGAAGGACACTAGCGACGGGACGAACGCTGGTGCGGAAGCCCTCCGATTCTTTAAGGGAAAAGTCCGTCAATTCGAGGATGTGTTCGCAGCTCAGTTCCCCGTATCGCGGCTCAAGGCCGTTGTCACGAATCTCGGTGATGGCTTTGAGCGGGTCGATGACGATCTGCTGGCTTATCTTCGGCGGTGTCTGACCGGCATCAAAGGTCCCGTTCTCCAGCCTGAAATCCCCGTGTTTCTAAATGACCTTCTCGCAATGGAAGACTTCCGTGGCGGTATGGACACAATGATGGGAGATCGCCACTTGCGAACCTTGTCGGTGGATGGCTTCCCCAGGTCCACCTACCCAGGCGCGCTATCCGTACTGGATACGATTCCGTGCGAGTATCGCTGGAATACACGGGCAATTCTTATGGACCCTTCGGAAGCACAAGGAGTTATCTCGAAAATAGGGCAGAAGTGGAAGTTTCAGCAGCGAGGTTTGAAAGATCAGGTTTTCAAGGGCAAGGGCGGAGGTCAACTAAATCACTTTGCAATGTCGATGGTCTCGGATTCAGACGGGGCTCTTGCGGAAGCCACATCGGGGGAGGTGCATTTTTGCTATCTGTCCTCCTCGATCGTTTTGCAGCAGAAGGATAAGAAGTTTCTGGACAACATGATTGGTGAGTTCCGAAAGGTTCTCATCAATCGCGGATTCGGCGTGAGGGTAGAAGACATCAACGCAGTTGATGCCTTCTTTGGGACTCTTCCCGGAAACGGTGTCGCGCAAGTGCGACGGGTAATCGCACACACTCGCAACTACGTTGACCTGATGCCGATTTCAGCTGTATGGGCAGGCGAGAAAACAAACCCTTCGGCCCTGATGCCGCCTAACTCTCCGCCTCTTATCTACGCCGCCACGCAGGGCGGAACTCCCTATCGCTTCAACCTGCATGACAACGATGTGGGGCACACGCTCATCGTTGGCCCTACGGGTGCCGGCAAGTCGGTACAGTTGGCGCTATTGGTTGCGCAGTGGTTTCGATACCCGAAAGCACAGGTCTTCGCGTTCGATAAAGGTCACTCGCTCTACGGACTTTGCAAGGCCGCCAGGGGACGGTTCTATGACATCGGTGAGGGCGGTCTCTCCTTCCAGCCACTTCGTGACATTGACAACGATGCGGAGTTTGGATGGGGACAGGAATGGGTCGAGACTGTTCTACGTTTGCAGGGGGTTGAGATCGGTCCTGCTGAACGAAGCACCATCAACCATGCTCTGCGCCAGTTAGCGACGGCCCCCCGCGAGCGCCGGACATTGACAGAGTTGGAAGCAAATCTTCAGGACGAAAAGCTGAAAGCTGGAATTCAACCTTATGTCATCGACGGTCCCCTGGGCGGGATGTTGGATTCTCGCAACGATGGTCTCACGACCTCACGTTTCGTTGTCTGCGAGATGGAGACACTTCTGAGCGGTTCCTACGGCGAAGCTACCGTGATGGCCGTTCTGCTCTATCTGTTCCGTCGTATGGAACGCGCCTTGGATGGCAGCCCTACGCTAGTCCCGATTGATGAGGCTTGGCTTTTCCTGAAGCATCCGGCTTGGCGAGACAAAATCCAAGACTGGTTGAAGACTCTTCGGAAAAAGAATGCGGTCGTTGTTCTCTCAACCCAGAGCATGGCAGACATCAAGGAATCCCCCATCGCTTCGGCCATTCTTCAGAGCACAGCGACGAAAATCTACCTGCCCAACAGCGAGGCGGGAAACGAGGGAATGAGGCAGTTCTATGAATACGCGGGTCTTAACAGTCGAGAAATTGAACTGTTGCAGACGGCAACGCCCAAGCGTGATTACTACGTCGTCCAGCGTCTTGGACGCCGCATGATCTCTTTTCGTCTCGGCCCGGTGGCTCTCGCATTTCTAGGAGTCTCAGGCCAGAGGGACAGAGCCCGAATCGACGCCCTAGCCAAGGAGTATGGCGAGGGCTGGATCTCGGTATGGATGAAAGAAAGGAAGGTAGAGAAAAGCTGGATCGACTACTACGAAGGAGCAAGACAACATGAAATCCAGATGGCTAGCTAAAGGCACAAGTGCAGTCGCCATGATTGCCGTCATGGGGACTGCGACGATATGCCCGCCTCCTGCCCATGCAGGAGTACCGGGCGTATTCGCAACCGAATATACCCAGCTCCTCAATTACGCGGAACTGGTTGGACAGTTGGAGAAACAGGTGTCGATGGTCGAAAACCAGCTCACCCAGATTTCCGACATGACGAAACATGGGCTTACGATCACCGACCAACTCTTCGGGACCGTGGCTTCGGATATCGCAAACCTGCGACAGATCGTGAACACGGGCCAGGCACTCTCCTACACAATGAGCAATATGGACGGGGCTTTCAAAGTTCGATTCCCCGGCTACTCGTCAACCACCAACTACGGTCAGTCGTATCAGCAGTGGAGCCAGACAAGCCTCGATAGCACTCTCGGGGCTTTGAAAGCTGCCGGGCTGCAGAACTCGCAGTTCGACAGCGACGCGGCGCTGCTGAAGACGTTGCAGAACCAAAGCACGTCTTCGGTAGGAAGGATGCAAGCTCTGGAAGTTGGAAACCAGATAGCGGAAAATCAATCAGAGCAGCTGATGAAGCTGCGACAACTGATGATGGCCGATATGCAGAGCAAAGCAGCTTTCCAGGGCGCACAGGTTCAAGCGGATGCGACAAGGCAGGCAAACTCCGACAAGTTCTTCGGCCAGAGTCAGGTAACGAGCGATGGCGTGACGTTCTAAAAGGAGATTTGCAATGAAGCGGATGAGTGTTTGGTTGGCAGTTGCGGGTCTGACGATGTTGGCGGGATGCCGCCATGTGGAGCAAAGCCCGATCGTCGCGGCTTTTCAACAGGCTGGAGGCGGGGATGTAGATCAGTCCACCCCCGACAGCATTGGGCAATTTCTGGCCAAGCACGAGGATGTCCGGAAGCAACTCACGCCACTTTGCAAGCAGAAGAAGGCGAATGCCCCGGCAGACTGGACGACCACTGATGAAGGAAAGGTGTGCGCGGGCAATGCCCGCGCCAACTTTTTCGGAAAACCGGATATGAAGTCAGACGGTGTGGCTTTCTGAGGTGAGGGCATGGCAATAAAGCGGAGAATCGTGTCTGTGACGGCTGTGGGGCTCGCCTCGGTCGTTACAGCACACGCACAAACGCCTGTCGATGTGGGTGGGACGTTCCAGCAAATAGGGCAGGCAGCAAATGCTTGGATTCCCGCCATCATGCACGAAGCGGCCTTCCTGTTCTACGTGCTGGCGACTTTGGACTTCGCCTGGGGAGCGCCGTCTTTTCTGCGCGAAAGCGACTTTAACGGCCTTTTTCTAAGCCTGATAAAGAAGCTGCTTGTCATTTCGTTCTTCTACGCAGTTCTCATCAATGGTCAGGTCTGGATTCCCGCCATTGTGAACAGCTTTGCCCAGCTCGGGGCGACAGCGGCGGGTGTGCCGCTAGCGCAAAATCCCTCAGACATCATGATGCAGGGGATTCAGATTGTTTCGGACCTGTTCACGAAAGTGTCTGCGACGGACCTATTGACGCAACCCGGCGGCGCAATCACTACGATTCTCGCCGCGTGTATCGTTCTCGCTTCATACATCATCATCACCCTTCATTATGTGGTGACGAAGCTGGAAGCAATCATTGTCATGTCTGCTGGCTACATCTTCCTTGGCTTCGGAGGTAGTCGTTGGACTGCGCCTTATTTTGAAAGGTACATTTCACTTGCGGTCAGCACGGGCGTGCGATTGATGCTGATCTATCTCATGTTGGGTGTCTTCAAGACGGTCTCAAGCAATTGGATCGCGACGATGAACGGTTACACGGCTGATGAGCCGATCACGCAGATTTTTCCAACTCTAATGTCAATGCTTCTCTTTGCGTTTGCATCGTGGATGATCCCCAAGATGGCGGGTTCGATCGCTGCGGGGACTCTGGGGATGGGCGGCGGCGACCTCGTTGGAATGGCAGCGGAGATTGGAAAAGGCGTCGCTCTTGGGGCTGCGACCGTAGCCGCTGCTGTCGCTACGGGCGGAGCTGGCACCGCTATTGGTGGCGCTCTTGCAGCAACCGAAACAGCGGGAGCGATGGAAGCTGGAGGGGCGGCAACATCGGTTGCGTCAGATGCGATTGGCGCAGCAGAGACAGGCGAGGCAATCGGTAGCGTTCCTGCCCCTCCTGTGCCAACGGGCGAAGGGGCTCCGTCTCCTGATTCGCCGCCGGCACCTCCTCCCCCTCCTGCGTCCGCAAGCGCAAGCCCTGAAGCCCCGCCAGCTCCAGCGCCGCCGCAAGGCACCATTTCGGCCCAGGACCTTGCGAGACGGGCCGGCAACATTGAGGTTCCCCACGACGGGAGCGGACATGGTTCATCCGCACAATTGCGAATCGACAGGGAGGAATAAACAGTGGCAGAAGCAACGAAAACTCAATCACCTTATGTCCGCGCCCGCCAAGAGTGGGATGAACGATTCGGCGATCAAATCAAGAGCAAAAACAATTGGCGTCTCGCGGCCTTCATCTCAATGGCAACGACGTTTCTCTGTGTGACTGGGATGGTTGCAATAGGCTATCGCTCAAATACTGTGCCATACGTCGTGGCACTGGATGACGTCGGGCGAGCTGTGCCAGTCATTCCCGCAAAACAAGTTGCTGTGAGAGATGTACGGCTACAAGAGGCAGTTGTAGCGCGATGGGTGACAGACCTTCGCACGATTGTCACGGATGCGGTAGCACAGCGACGACTGGTCGATGAAGTCTACGCGCAGACGGGACAGAACTCGGCGGCTTCCGCCACTGTGACGGAGTTCTACTCGAAAAACTCGCCCTTCGACCTGCTGAAAAAACAGACTGTAGATGCGTCAGTGGAATCTATCGTCCAGCAGTCACCCAAAACCTACGAAGTGACGTGGACCGAAGTGACCCGCGATCTTGTGGGCCAGTTCGTGGCAAGTCATCGGTTCAGAGCCTTCGTGTCAGTGACAACACAAGAAGTCACAGACGCTAAGCAGGCATTGGTAAACCCGCTAGGGCTCTATGTCACCAACCTGACATGGGGTGAGGTTGTAAGCACGAGCGGTCCTAGCTCCGCCGTAGGCAATGATCAAACCACAGATGGAGGCTCGGGCAAATGATCTGGATCGCGGCATTGATGATGGCAGTGCAAGCAGGGGCAGCGACGGGGGCCGCTCAGTCATCCCCGGCAGTGACGGCTCAACAGAAGCAAGAACTGTCTAATTACAACTTCAAGGCTGCGGCGGCAGCCCTGAACGCTCAAACCAATCAAGCGGTTCCAAAACCGAGTCCGTTGGCTCCAATACCGCCTCTTCAAGTACCCCCGGTGACGAGCCAAAGGCCCGTTGCACAGTCCTCTCCGGATGGAGGGTCGCCGGCAGAAAAGGGATCTGAAGTTCCCCCAAATTGGAAACCGCCACATGCCGAGTTGAACAACGCTGCCGTGAGCGCAGCAGCAGTCGCGCATCAATGGGAGACAGGAGTGGGAACACCCACGCCTGGTCCTGATGGGCGGGTAGTCTATGTTTTTGGGCAGGGTATGCCGGTGATGGTTTGCGCTCCGCTTAGAGTCTGCGCGGTGGAACTGGAGCCGGGCGAGCATTTGCAGAGCCAGCCACAGATCGGTGACTCGCGGCGCTGGGAAATTACTCCGGTCATGAGTGGCTCCGGACTCGACCAAACCCCGCTTTTAGTTGTAAAGCCGATTGAACCTGGCCTCGAAACAGACCTCATCATTCCGACTGATCGACGCACATACGTTGTCAGGTTGATATCGGACCCCACACGGTTCGTCTCCCGGCTGGCGTTTCAGTACCCCGCTGATGATCGTGCGAAGTGGGCAACATTCCAAGCGCAACAGGACGCAGCAACGCGAGACGCGGAAGCGGTTGCGGAGCAAAAGAGGGCGCAAGAACAGGCGAAAGACAAACAGGCCGGAGTGCTGCCAATGGCAGAGAATGCATTGGACAATTTGTACTTTGACTACAAGCTCAGTGGAGAT
>Ga0206835_1225_pt1 | contig 13184 bp, 13 predicted proteins | sample Alteio_BWOrgCont_31_FD_152853 | JGI IMG/M metagenome (GOLD analysis project Ga0206835, IMG submission 152853) | Enriched cells from forest soil in Barre Woods Harvard Forest LTER site, Petersham, Massachusetts, United States -... | ecosystem: Environmental > Terrestrial > Soil > Temperate forest >...
CTTGTCCTCTTCGGGGTTATCGTTCTCTTTGAAATTAATTTGTTGTGGTTCAAGCCGCTCTTTAGATTTCTGAAGGGAAATGAAGGGATCTATGGGGTTGCTGCATCAGCGGTAACCGCCGTGCTGACGGTGACCGCGATCGCCGTCGCCGCGGTAGAATTGATCCGAAACCAGGCGCAAGTCCTTTCGTTTTCGCAATTGCATCCTTGGAGCATATTTACGTGGATTGTCTGCCTTTTCGGTTCATGGCTGATCCCTCTTTTGTCGGCTGCGCCGGAGACTCAGTTACCACCAGCGGCATCGAATCGGAGTTTCGAGGATCCAAAAAGCTAAGACTTACCGAAAATGAACTGGTTTAATAAGGAAACTAAAAGTCAGTATATCGCGCGCCCTCCCGAGGCCGCGAAGGAAATAATTTACCTTCATCCCGATACTACGATTCCGCGCGGGGCGCACCTCACCGTCAGAAGCGACGAACAAGCGTTATTCTATCGCGAAGGTCGGTTTATCGGGTCCCTTGAGGCCGGGACCTATCAGTTGGATACCGCCAACATCCCGTTTCTTGGCCACTTGCTCGTAAACGCTCTGACGGGTGGAAATCATTTCATCACCGAAATATTTTTTGTCGCGCTGAGTGAGTGCATTGTTGACTTAGGCCGAATTGCGCTTGGCGGCTATCAGGACCAGAATTCGAGGAACGTTGTCACGGTGGTCGGTGGTGGCAGCTATACCGTTAGAGTGACGGACGGAAAGCGCCTAATCAGCGAGGTGGGTGGGCAGTCCCGGTTTTCGGAGGGAGTGGTCGTAGAAATCTTGAACGGCAGGATCTCTAACGCGCTGAGGCAGGTCGTGGGCAAAAGGGCGATGCAGGCGCCAATCCTGAGTCTGGTCTCGAATGCCGACGCCGAAAACATCAGCCGTGAGCTGCTGGCCTTCAGCCGCGGTGAATTTACCGCCATGGGGGTGGAGTTGGTTCGCATTCTCAACCTTCAATTGGCCTTGGACGACGAGAGCTTGCGCATCTTGAGGGAGTTCGGAAAACAAGAGGCTGGCTTGGCGATTCAATCGAAAGGAGCCAAGATCGCTTCGGAAGAGGGCTTTGCGGAATTTAACATCATCCAGGGTCAACGGGCGGCCCTTGAAGGGTTGGGAAAGGGGCTTTCGGGAGGCAATGGCACGATGTTTATGGGAATGGGATTGGGGGGCGACTTGACGAGAGTAAATCGCCCGGGCGGAAGTCGTAATTCCGGGGCGGCGAGCCGTCCGGCGGCCGGCCCTGTACTGCCTCAGCAACGCCAATACTACCTTGTTAACGGGAGCAAGGAGACGGGGCCCTACTCAGCGCGGCAAATCGCTCTACTCGCCCTGTCTGCAGGCAAAAGTTTGGAAGAGATCAAGATCAGGGCAGACGGAGATCCCCCGGAGTGCATTTCTGATGGGGGTGGCGATCCCGCCATCACGGCGGAATTCATGAGGCGATTTTCAGCCAAGAAGCCGCCTGAATGACCATCTAGCCGCGGCTTTCTCTAACGCCGAGAGGAGTGGGGCTGGGTCAGCCGCTTCAGTTGCAATAATCCTACCCATAGTTCGAAGACGCCAATTCATGAAAGTCGGTCAGCCTGGAATTTACCTGCTTGGCGTTGGCGCAATCCAAGAATGGGGCCGTTGCTTCGCGGAGTTCTCTGCTCCCCCTGTGGCTAAAGACAATCGCTTCAAATATGACAAAATACCGCGTCTTTCTCACCACCTCTGAATATCAACGTGGAATCCTTCATGATGTCATTTCAGAGGAAGCCCTCTTTTCGAAGGTCGCTAGTGGCGAGATTCCACGCGAAGCCGTGGTCGTCGAAGACCAGCTATTTACGGGACGCATCTGCAAAGCGTCAGAACTGACTGGGTGTCCGTTGTCGCCGCCCAAGCAAGCAAGTGCCGACCCAACCGCTGTATTCCTAAACCCCGAATCGTTAACAAAATCGATCAAAGACAGCAGAGAGCCGATTGCGACGAACCATACTCCCATGAAACAAAGAAACCCGATTGCCGTTTTGTTCCTCCCGTTTTTTACCTTCGGAATTTACGGCCTAGTATGGACTGTAAAAACGAAGAATGAGATGAATCAACGCGGAGCTAAAATCCCGACCGCATGGTTGCTGATCATCCCCCTTGCCAATATTTATTGGATGTGGGTCTACGGCACGGGGGTCGCGTTGGTGACCAAAGGAGCACACAGTGCGTTGGGCAGTTTCTGTCTGAGAATCTTCTTGGGACCAATCGGCTCGGCGATCACTCAAAATGAATTTAATAAGGTCGGTGCCGGCTAAGAGGCATCCTGCATTTTCGACGTGGCGACGGGAACTCAATCTGGCGGCACCGCTCGGAGTCGTCGCGTCGAAGAGCTCGGCGGAAGCTGCAGCTGACTCCAGGTCGGGCGCTCTTTGTTCCAATCCGGACGGGGCATTGGAGGAACGACGTCCAAGCTCCGGTTGCATTCCTTAGTTATGGGCGAGACGTTCCGATCTGAATTGCTGCCAAGATTGCCACCACACCCGCCTGCAGGCCGCCGTCAAAATCGCCTTGCCGAAGATGCGGGATAATTCTTTCGTCTATGATCTGCTTGCACAAAGCGTCGGGCAGAACGGCCTCTAGTCCAGAACCGGTCTGGATCTGTAATCTGTGGCTCTCTGTAAATAGGAAAAGTACCACCCCATTGTTGCGTCCTTTCTGGCCGACGCCCCACTTATTTGCGACACGCATGGTGTAATCCTTGGCGAGTGCGTCGCTCTGCATCCGCGGGTAGATGGCGACGAGAACCTGGATTGTGGTGTCGCGATCGAACTGAGCGAGTTGTCGGTTCAACTTTTGCGAGGTGGCCTGATTCACGACATGCGCGTAGTCGTTAAAATAGCTCTTCGGAACCGCAGGAATCACTTCGGCTTGGGCCAACGCTTTGGCGGCGAAGCCCAAACTCGAGGTGAGCAGGGCCAAGAATACGAGGGGGTATAGTGGAAGACTTTTTTTCACCGGAGTGGTCACCGGTCATCGTTTGTGCTGCCCAGGTCCAAGGCAAGAACCTCCTGCATGACCCCTGCAGGCTCCGCCAGCGGTCGACCGGGCGGGGTCGCCCGCCGAGTGGCTTGATCGGCAGAAAAGAAGGTCAGGAAAATGTTGCCGGACGCGGGTCGTCCTTGGTAGTTTATATGCTCTATGGCCAAGAATAAGATCGAGAAACTGAAAGCGAAGATAGCCGAATTAGAGTCGCAGATCGCATATGAGCGTTCTCTGGAACTCGCCGTTCTGCCGGAAAGCTTCGGATTTGAATCCGTTTCCGAATTTATAAAGGCGGTAAGGGACGCCAGCCGGGGCCGGGGACAGGGGCCAAAAAATGCTCCGCAGCCCCGGCGCAGCCAATCTGGAAAGAAGACCCCCGGCGTCCAGAAGACCCGCAAGCGGGCCGTCATTACGGCGGAAACTCGTGCCGAGGTGAAAAAGTTAGTGGGGGCGGGAAAGTCGGGCTCGCAAATTGCGAAACAGGTGGGGATTTCGCTTCCGAGCGTTCAAAACATCAAGAAAGCCCTGGGCTTGGTAAAAACTCGGTGATCGAAGGCCAAGGAGGCGCCGGCGCGCAAAAAGTCGGCGAAGAAGCGGCCGGCCAAAAAGGCACCGAGTAAGAAAGCTCCCGCTGCCGCACCCGAGCAGCCAGCGCCCCCGGCGGCCCCGAGCAAATAAGCTCGATCCTTGGCTACGCCAAGTGCGTCTCAGCGGCGGGGGATGCCGCGTCGCGGATGGTCAGGACCAGTCGATCCATTTCGGTCGACGGATTGGCGGGAAATGGGGTTTGAGCGCCATCGTGATGTCCGCGCACCTGGGCGGCGTTGGTGAGGGCATGGCCCAGCTGAGCTAGGAGCGGTCGGATCAGGTCTTCGGCGTCCTTGCCATTCTTCGTGTAGGCTTTGCCAAGTTCCTTTGCGAGCCGGGCGGCGGCTTCGGCGCAGACCAGCATTGGCGCCGTGGTTAAATCGAGGTGCAGTAGCAGCCAATATTCGAAGCACGGGGTCGAATGGGCGCACTGGATGCCGTTGGCCTTGGCGAAGGCGATGCCATCATGCAGCCGGCCATGCTGTGCCGGGACGTCGGTGTCGAAAACGATCCAAATTTGGTCGAACCCCGCCGGCAGGGAAATCCCCAGCTGATGCCGTCGCCCCGCCAATTTGCGGCCTTGCTTTAACCCCAACGCCTTTTCAGCCAGTTTCCGGGGGTCACCCACGCCGAGAGGGTAAATGACCAGGTCGAGGGTTTTTAAGGCCAAGCATCGTCGCAATTCACGGAGATAAGTCGGCTCGGTGACCACGCCTTCGGTCACGACGAGGATGGCCGGGGCCGGCGGACGCTGCGGCCGCCCGCGCCTGAATGGGACTCCCGCTTCCTGCTGCAGGCGCTGCCATTTCTTACTGGGCATCGGTGGTCACTTCCTTGCCCAGCAGCCCCTCGGGGATGAAGGGGACCGCACCGTAGCGTCCCGCCAGGTAGCCGCGGACCAGCGATTCGTCTTTCCGCGGCTTGTAATCTGACAGCGGGTAGAGGTGTGTCGCCCCTTCCTCATCCTTATCGGCAAACCAAACCTGATCGCGGCGGATCAGGGTGAGGTCAAGGAGGAGGGGGTTATGCGTCGTAAAAATCAGCTGCGCGTTGCGTGGGTTATGTTCGGCGCTGAACAACAGCCGAAGCAACTCGACGATCATGAGGGGATGCATGCTGGATTCGATCTCGTCCAATCCGGCGAAATACCCATTTCTGAGAATATCCAACCAGGGACCGGCAACGGCGTAGAACTTCCGGGTTCCCGCCGACTGGCTGTCCCACGAGAGCGGATATTCCTTACCTCCAGAACCACGATGGCCAAAGGAGATTTCCAGGGCCTTCTGCTGCAGGAGTTGAGCGGATACGCTCTCCGAAAACACTTTGGGCAGCTGTTCCGGTTTAATCTCACGTTCGGTGGCATTCGTGGACAAGATGCCAAAGTCAGCATGAACGAGCAGCCGCACGATTTGGTTGCGCGCATTGGCGTCGTTCATCAAGGCCTGGGCGGTGAATGTGGGCGGAAGCTGCGGACCCTCGGCGGAGAGCCGCAGAAACCTCTGGTGGTCCTTGAACCACCGGTAAATCGGCTCGAGCTGTTTGTTGTTCCATTTTGCCGCCGTCGAAAGGAAGAGGGCATTGTCCCGGGTGTAGCCGACGAGGTTTTGATCCCGGTGAAATTCCGCGGGACGGTCTGGCTCCCAGAGGTAGGCCTTCGTTTCCTCATTCCAACTCCGCTGGTACCAAACCTGTTCACGGCCTTTCGGAAACGCGGACAGCGCCTCGAAATGCACCCGGTGGCGGTCGAGCGCCAAAACGTAATGATAGCGCACTCCGTCCACTACAAACCGGAGCACAAATTCGCTGGGTTCCGAAGGCGTGGTCGGGTCCAGGACGAAAGGTTCAACCCCGGTCGGGTCGCCCTGATTCAACGCGGTCGCCGAGTTAACGACCAACTGTTGGAGGAAGTACAGCGCGATAATGACATTGGTCTTTCCGGCGCCGTTTGGTCCGTAGACCGCGACCCCTTTGAGGAGCTTCGTGCCTTCCAGTCCGGGCAGATCCAATGCGGCCAGGTTCTGCGGCAAGTCCCGATCATAGTTGCTCGCGACAAAACTGATCCGCTGGGTTTCCTTGAAGGAGCGGAAGTTTTTAACGGAAAAGTCGATTATCATGCCTTCATCGTGTACTAAATATGTAGTTTAAGCAAGATTTGAGTGGGTTTCCGTCAAAAACACGAATGTGGCTGATAAATTGCCGATCTGACAATGTTTTGCCGGCCCGACTAGGCCGCGAATTCGGATTTGGGCTCTTGGGCCCGGTTGCGTCGGGGATCGTGATCACGGATTGGGCGGCAGGAACGTGCGGCTATACTGATCGCCAGTTCCCGGCCTCGCACCCAACTCGGTGGGCGTTTCGGGTCCAGATTGAAACCAGACCTGAGGGGCCATGGTTCGCGACTAACGAGCTGGGGTTTGCCGTCGGCGTCGATCGCGACAGTGGCGAAGACGCCGCCCCGTCACCGGCCGCTGGCCATCCAGGGAGTGGTGCTGGGACCACACCTCGATCACGGTCGTTGTCGACGACCTCCGGCCGGTCTTTTCCTGCAGCGCATTACCGGTAACTTTTGCCACCGACGTTCACTGGGGAGCGACGACGAAGCTCGTCGCTTCGATCGCCACGGTCAAAACGCGACTGCGGGCATGGGAGTGGGCCAAGTTGCCGTCGAGGTCCAGCTGCAAAAGCACCCTCCAAAATGTCACCATTGGCACCGGCGGGCATCGCGACGGTCCAGACCCCGATTTCGCCACGGGGTTCGGCGCCGGGGGGATCGGCCATGATGGGCGCCAACTAGCTTTTAAAATGGGTCCTGGCAGGTCCGAGGCGTTGACCGCTTTTCCAGTTGGAGGGTCTTTGACGTCGAGCAAAGGTGGGGCCGGCAGCCTCTCCCGGAGCAGCCTGACCTCGCCGACGGCCAGCTTTTCCAGTTGGGGTTGGCAGCGCGGCCTGGCCGGCAACGTCATGATCGAGCTGCTGGGGCCTCCGATCGGTGCGCAAAAACCCGCCGGGCCCGGATTGCCGTTTTCATGGCGTCGCGGTTACCGGTAATTTTGCTCTGGGTTACCGGTAATCGATCGGCTGTTACCGGTAACTTTTTCGGGCGGTTGTCAGACGTGTTTGCTGGCGTTCGGACTCATTCGAGCAGCTTACCGGTAACTTGCGTCAGCCGAAAAATTTCCCCCGTCCCGGTCTTAAAATTTACCCACGGGTTCCCACCGGGAGTCGAAGGGCCCTCGGGGCGAACTCAGTGCCTGGCTCGCACCGCGCGATCCAGGACCAATCGAGCTTTTCTCCGGGTTCCTACCAGGCAAGCCGACCAAGCGTGAGCGATCCAAGATCAAAGCGAACCGACCCAGCCTGATCCGGCCAGGGTGTAGCCTCAACTTGCGGCAGCTTGGTATACCAGGCCTTCAAGTTCCGCCAGGGCCCGACCTCAATCCACGCGTGAGGCCCAGGCACCGCCAATGGCATTGGCCACACCTTTTGTCTGCGGGAGAGCCTCCTGCGCGGCGTAAAATCCAACGACCGGGCGAAACAGTTTCTAATCTTGTTCTCGACCTGCAGCGAAAAACCCGGTCGCCATCGCCCGGGCGCAAATGGGCAACACGCCGGCTCCGCTTGGGCTGCCTGGTTACCGGTAACTTTCAGGGGTTTCCCCCCGGGCCCCGCGATGCATAGACCGAGCTCTAAACCATGGATTGGCTAGGGTTGGGGTGGTTCGTATGGAAGTAGGTTGGGTGATTAGTGCTTGCGCCGCTTCCGCGACGTTCCGCCTGACCGGAGCCCGGCGATGATGAATGCTACGCTCTCGCGGACGCCCGGCATTACCGCCGGGCAGGTGGGTGTGGGTCGCGGAATCTTGGCCCCCCTCAGCTGGACCCGGCGGTCCGCAAAACCGCCGCCGCGCTTCGTTTTTTTAAATAAGCGAGATCGGGCGGATGGATGGCCGGAGGAGGCCCCAGTCGGTACCGGATAGGCGATGGGAGGAGCTGCCGCATTTCAAGGCCCTACGGAGGCTTTTTGGGAAAGAGGAGTGCTGCGGCCGCGTTCGGCCGGTCGACCGGGCCGCCCGGTGGCCGCTCCGGCGGGAAAAAAGCGGCCAAGACTTCGCCAATGAGCCTCGGCTCGGATTGCCGTGCCATGACCCTGGTTTGGCCGGCGGTAGCTTTGGGAATGTTCATGACGGAAAGCTACGCGGGCTTCGCTTGTTGGCCCGCCGCTGGCGTGGTCCCCGCAGACCGACCCAAGGCCAGGATGGCGGCGGTCAGGTGCTCCTGATCGACCTCGAGGTATTTTTGGGTCGTGCTGATCTGAGAATGGCCCAGCGCAGCCCGGGTCAGATTGATGTCGTTCCCCGTCCCGGCATAGATGCGCCGGGCAAACGTCTTTCTCAGTGAATGCGTTCCAAAACGCTCCGGCGATTGGACCCCCGCCGCGGCCATCACTTGATGGATGATGACATTGGCCCTCCAGCGCGTCAGAACGAACCCGCGTCGGCGCGAGGGGAAGAGTGGGGCGTTTTCATCGTCAGCGACGCAGGAGCCGGAGCCGAAGCGCGCGAACAGGTATTGCCGTAAAATCCCGACCACCGTGTCGTTCAAAGGCACGGACCGGGAGGTGACGGATTTGGCGTGCTGGCCTCGGCCGCCCTTGAGCCGCTTCCGGGCGATGGTCACCGCCGGCCGAATGTCCCTCCCATCGAAAACCTGACCGACCCGCAGCGAGGTGATTTCGGCAATCCGAAAGCCGGTGTGCAATTGCAGTTGGAAGAGGGCCTGGTCGCGCAGGGGCCGACTGGCCAGGGCCGCCATCACCGCCGACAAGTCCTTTTCCGAAATGGGGGTTCTCCCGGGCATGGGGGAGAGCTACACGAGGCCTCGGGCTCGCTCCGCCTCCGCTCTTTTCTTCCCGAAACTCCGACCCCGACCCCGCTCCCGCGACTCTCCCTCAGATCCTTCCGTCCTCCCGGTCTTGGTCCGGATCCGCGCAGTCTTTCCGACCGCTCCGTCATCCGCCTGCGACCAGCCAGCGCGTGTACCCCGTTGCGGATCAAATGGGGTGCTCGCCGGGATGCCGGCGTCTGGCGGGAAACCCCTTCCACATCGCGACAGCGCAAGCCAAACACAAAACGGGGTCCCGGACTCGGGGGCATTTCTGCCAAGGCTGGCAACGCCGGCCCTGTAGTTCACGTGATCGAACACCAAGCGAGGACAAGGCGAAAGCCCAGGAAGCTGTCGCGATAGCCCGAGTAGCTCCCATAGCGGCTCGCCGAACTGCAGCTCGAAGCGACGCTGATCCAGCTGCCGCCGCGGTAGACGCGGTACGAGCCCGACACAGGCCCCCCAGGATCGGTTATGGTCCCCGCGGGATAATCGCCATACTGATCCGCGCACCACTGCCACACATTTCCGGTCATATCGTATAGACCCCAGGCATTCGGTTGCTTTGTGCCGACCGGATGCGTCCTGCCGCCTGCGTTATTGCTGTACTACGCCATCAAATCGAGATCCCCCGAATGGGCTTTTGTGCTCCCCGCCCGGCACGCATACTCCCACTGTGCCTCCGTCGGCAACGTGTATTCGTATCCCTCGGCCAACTGGCCCGCCGCGCGCTCCTGATCGGTCAGCTTTTTGCAAAACGCCATCGCTTCATTCCACGACTCTGTTTCCACAGGTAGATTGGCTCTGTTAAAATTGCTGGGGTTGTTCCCCATAAGCGCCTTCCACTGTCCCTGTGTCACTGTTGTCTTCCCCATCCAGAATCCCTTCGTCAAAACCACCGAGTGTTCCTTCTCGGCAGCTGTGCCTCCCCCTTCGCTTTCGTGTGATCCCATATTGAACCTAAAATCCTCAGTTGAGGTCCCGGCCTGAATCCGGAAACTGCTGCAAAGGAAGACCATGAAACTGAAGAACCAGACGGAAGTGATTCACCCGGAGGGTGAAGGCGAGTTCACGTTTGCGACGCCCGGCGGTCGAGTACGACTTTCGGTGACGAACGACAGTTTGACGCCCTTCGGGGGACTGGTGCCTTGGGCGGCTTATACAAAACATATTGGGATTATAGATCGGCTCGCGGCGGATTGCCCTGTGCGACGCACGAGTCCGAACGCGGCGCCGGTTTACGATGTGTTGCAGTCGTTCATTCTTACGGCGCTGACGGACGGTCGGCGCTTCTCGCATATCGAGCGGCTGCGCGAGGATCCGACCATTCCAGAGATTTTCGGCATGGAGTCGGTGGTCGGTGACGACACGGTGCGGCGGTTCTTCAAGTCGGTCGACCCGGTGTTGGGAGCCGAGTGGATCGCACGCAACGTGCAACCGATGTGGCGAGCATTGCCCGATCCGATCATCCTGGATTGGGATTCGACGGTGCAGCCCAAGTACGGCCACCAGGACGGAGCCGAAGTGGGCTACAATCCCGGCCGGCCCGGTCGCCCCAGTTTTCACCCGTTGCTGGGGATCATTGCCCACACGCGGCTTTGTCCGGTGTACCGGTTCCGCGCGGGCGACACGGTCACGGCCACGGAGTGGCACGAAGCGATGCACGATGCTCAGCGCTGGCTGGGCGAGCGGAAGGTCTGGCTCAATCGTGGCGACCTCGGCCTGGGCCACGACGCGATCATGAGCTGGCACGAGGAATCTCCCGAGCGGCCGAAGTACCTTTTCAAGCTCAAGCTGACGAACTTGGTGCGGTCGGCCCTGTGTCGCGTGCGTGAAGACGCCTGGCAGGGATCGGCCAGCCATGACGCCTGCCAGATCGCCGAAGGCCGGATCCAATTGACCGGTTGGAAGACCGCACGGCGGGTCATCTTCGCTCGGACGCTGCTGGGCGTGATCCGGGCCCCGAGCAACGACGAGTTCTGGGACCGCAACAAGCACGAGTTCGCGGTCTACGTGACCAACCTCCCGGAAAGTATCAACCCCTGGCAAATCCAAGAGCTCTACCGCAAGCGCGCGGACACCGAGAACGTGTTCGATGAACTCAAAAATCAGTGGGGCTTCAGTGGCTTCTGCGCGAAATCGCGCGCCACGACCGAGCTCGCCGCCCGGCTGCTCCTCTTGGTCTACAACCTGTGGGTCCTCTTCGTGCGCTTCATCGTTCCGCAAAAGCACACTGAGGCCAAACGCGGGCGACGGTGGTTCCTGCTGATCGCCGCCAGACTGGTCGAGTCGGGCCGCCAAAAGGAGATACAAGTCTCTATAAAGGGCGGATGGGCCGACCAATTGCGCAGTGGCTATACGCGCATCACCGAGTGGCTTCGTACGACTGCGCCGCAGTTGAAATATAGAATGGAAACGAGCGACTACGACCTGGCCAAAGCAGGGACTTCCACCGCGTGAAACCGACAAAATCACCCCTTCAATTGCGGAATTAAGGTTGAATCCTTTGCCAGACGTCGGCGGTATCCAGATCACGCCTACTTCATTTCCTTTTATTCTAAAGCTATAGTTGAACGTATTTGGGTTTCCACCTACCTTGACAACAAAAGCCACCAAGCGCTGTTCTTCGCGGCATTGTCTTTTTTCTATTTGAATCGCCTCAGGTTGTAGCGCCCGCAGCTCGCTCTCCCTAGATTCACGCACCACATTGGCCGCCACCTAATCGGGTGCCAAGGCAACACGGAAGCCGAGCAGCCCCTGAACGTCCGGTGAAAAACTTCCGCGGAAGCCGGATTCGCATTCCGCGGCATTGCGGTGCCAGCCACCGCCGCGCGCGACGCGCAAAGAACCCGAAGTTGGGCCGGTAGGATCCGTGACACTACCACCGGGATAAATGCCGTACCAATCAGTGCACCACTCCCACACATTGCCGTGCATGTCATAGAGGCCCCAAGCATTCGCTTGTTTTTGACCCACCGGATGTGTCGCTCCTCCACTATTTGCGTTGTACCAGGCCATCGCATCCAATTCTCCCGTATCGTCGCCAACCGTCCCAGCGCGGCATGCATATTCCCTTTGCGCCTCAGTCGGGAGTTTATAGACATAGCCTTCTGGCAGGCGTCCGGCGGCACGTTCATGTTCAGTCAACTTACGGCAATACTCCATAGCCTCTGCCCATGAGACGTAATACATGGGATAATCTGGACCTTCGCCATAAATCTCCCAGGCAGTATTGCCGTTGTCCCTCTGTTCCCGCACGGTCGTCCCCATTATCTGCGTCCATTGACTTTGCGTCACTGCAGTCCGCCCAAGCCAGAACCCCTTTGTAATCATCACTTGCATTATAGGCGCCTGATCCGCGTAGCCGTTCTCGCTGCCCATTGTGAATTTCCCGGGCGCGATCCAAATCATGGCTGGACCATTATTTCCGACGCTGAAGCCCAGATCTTCCGCGTTCCCCCCTATCTTGACAACAAAGGCCTCCATGCGCTGCCGTTCGCCGAGCTGCTGTGCTGCCCTGCTCGCCGTCTCTGCCTGTTGCGCCTGCTCTTCGCGTTGTCTGTGTTCACGCTCCGCCCTATCCGTTGCGGTCAGAAAGGAATCCACGTTTGCCAACGCAACGCGAAACCCGACCATGCTGCTTTTGTAGTCCGGCGTGCTCCATGCGCGACTCGTGGATCGGCATGTCTGTGCGTTGGCATTCCAACACCCCCCTCGGAGAATCCGGCTGGTGCCAGACACAGGCCCAGTCGGATCCGTGGCCTCACCGCCCGAATAGGTGCTCTGCCAGTCATGACACCACACCCACACGTTCCCGCGCATGTCATAAAGGCCCCACCCATTCACTTGTTTTTGACCCACCGCAGCTGTGGATCCCCCACTGTTTGCGTTGTACCAGGCCACCGCATCCATTTCGCTCGTATCGTCGCCATCTGTCCCTGCTCGGCACGCATATTCCCACTGCGCCTCGGTTGGCAGCGTATACTCGTACCCCTCTGGCAGGCGACCCGCATCACGTTCCCTTTCTGACAGCTTCCGACAGTAATTCATTGCGTCATCCCAGCTAACGAATTCGACAGGCCGATTATCAAGCTCCTTGAAGTTCGAGGGATTATCTCCCATTAGCGCCTTCCACTGCGCTTGAGTCACTTCCGTCCGCCCAAGCCAGAAGGGCTTCGTCAGTGTCACTTTAGTCAACGGCCGCTCGGCGTAACTGCCATTCTCGCTGCCCATGGCAAACGTTCCGGGCGCGATCCACACCATTTCCGGGCCGCCCGCCGGCACCTGATAGCTCAAGTTGTCCGAGTTGCCGTTCAACTTAGTGACAAAGGTCGCCGCCATTTGTTTTAACTCAGCCTCCGCCCGCGTTTGGCGCTCTAGCTCGGCCTTGTGCGCTTCCAGTTCGCCGATTGAAGTAGCTGCGATCCGAGCGCCCGAGCCGCCATGCGCGACTGCCTCGCGCAGCGCGGGAAGCCCCCGCTCGTTAGGTAGCCCAGCCAAGGCGGCGGCGGCCGCGGACTGCGCGAGTTCCCCGCCGTTGCGCAGGACATCTTCCAGAGCGTCAATCGCGCATTCAAATGCGCCGGCTCCGCCACCTTCAGCCATCAGACTTGCAATCAGCGTAACGTCGTCCTTGTAGACGGACCGGACGGCCTTGACGATCTGAGC
>Ga0206835_1227_pt1 | contig 13074 bp, 9 predicted proteins | sample Alteio_BWOrgCont_31_FD_152853 | JGI IMG/M metagenome (GOLD analysis project Ga0206835, IMG submission 152853) | Enriched cells from forest soil in Barre Woods Harvard Forest LTER site, Petersham, Massachusetts, United States -... | ecosystem: Environmental > Terrestrial > Soil > Temperate forest > O...
GCTCCATTCGGGAAAAAGCCCAGGAGAAAGTGTTTTCTGATTTAGGGCGTTTAAAACCTTTAAAAGACAAAAATCCCAAGCTCATCATTGGCGTCGGCGGCTGTGTTGCAAGTCAAGAAGGTGAAACTATTTTAAAACGTGCACCCTATGTCGACGTGGTATTTGGGCCGCAAACTTTGCATCGTCTACCCCAATTACTGCAAGCTGTAGAAACTACCCATAAATCGCAAATTGATATTTCTTTTCCTGAAATTGAAAAATTTGACCATTTACCGGCGCCTAAAGCCGATGGGGTCACCGCATTTGTCTCGATTATGGAAGGTTGCAGTAAATATTGTAGTTTTTGCGTCGTGCCTTATACAAGAGGGGAAGAAGTCTCTCGTCCTTTTGATGATGTCATTACCGAAATCGCTTTATTGGCCGAACAAGGTGTACGTGAAGTTAATTTATTAGGTCAAAATGTGAATGCCTACCGCGGCCTCACCCATGATGGTCAAATCGCTGATTTAGCTTATTTGATTCAACATGTGGCAGCCCTTGATAATATTTTACGAATTCGTTATACCACCTCGCATCCAGTGGAATTTTCTGAGAATCTCATCCACACTTATGCCAGCGTACCTAAATTAGTTAATCATTTACATTTACCGGTACAAAGTGGCTGCGATCGTATTTTGGGTCTCATGAAACGTGGACATACGACATTGGAATATAAAAGTAAAATTAGAAAATTGCGCCAAATTCGCCCTGATATTAGCTTATCCTCTGATTTTATTATTGGTTTTCCTGGTGAAACCGATGCTGACTTTGAAACCACTATGAATTTTATTGCTGAGATTGGTTTTGATCACAGTTTTAGTTTTATTTACAGTCCACGTCCTGGCACACCTGCGGCATCATTACTTGACCCCGTACCACTAGAAGTAAAAAAACAACGTTTACAATTATTACAAACCCGCATTCAACAACAAGCCCGCGCAATTAGCGAAGCCATGCAGAATACCGCTGTAGCTGTGTTAGTAGAAGGTCCTGCAAAATTCGAAGGCCAATTGCAAGGCCGCAGTGAAAATAATCGCATCATTAATTTTGATGGTCCATTGGATCTTGTAGGTCAAATAGTCGATGTCAAAATTACTGAATGTTTAACCAATTGTATGCGAGGCGTGCGCGCATGAAGCCAGCACAAACGCTTACCCTTACTCCAGAAGATAATCATCGACTTGTTAATTTGTGTGGCCAGCTTGATGAGCATTTACAACTTCTGGAAAAATATTTATTCGTCCGTATTAGTTGTCGTGGTTTTACATTTAAAATTGAAGGTGAACCTGATGCGACCCATCGAGCCGCTGATTTAATACGGCATTTATATGACGCCACCAAACTGCAAAATTTAAATCCTGAAACTGTGTTTGGATTTATTCAAGCAGAACTTGCGCCTAAAGCCGATAAACAAACAACGGGCGCTCATATTCACACTTCACGCGGTCTGATTAAACCACGTGGCAAAAATCAACAACTCTATGTCAATCGTATTCAAAAATATGATCTGTGTTTTGGCATCGGCCCTGCAGGTACGGGCAAAACTTATTTAGCAGTCGCTTGCGCGGTTGCAGCCTTAGAACAAGGACAAGTGCAACGCATTATTCTAGTCCGTCCAGCATTAGAAGCTGGCGAGCGTCTAGGCTTTTTACCGGGTGATATTGCCGAAAAAATTGATCCCTATTTACGCCCTCTTTATGATGCGTTGTATGAAATGTTAGGACCGGAAAAAGTAATTCAGTGTCTTGCGCAAAATACTATTGAAATTGCGCCGCTTGCTTATATGCGCGGCCGTACGCTAAACGATGCGTTTATTATTTTGGATGAAAGCCAAAACACGACGATTGAACAAATGAAAATGTTTTTAACCCGTATGGGCTTTAATTCTAAATGTGTAATTACCGGCGATGTTACTCAAATTGATTTACCCAAAGCCAAAGCCTCAGGCTTAGTGCAAACGATAAAAGTATTAAAAAATATCGACGATATTAGTTTTACTATGTTTGAACATTCAGATGTAGTGCGTCATCCCTTAGTGCAAAAAATTGTGCTAGCTTACCATCACTATGAAAGCCATGACTCCTGAAATTACTATTGATATCCAGCATCATTTGACAAGTAATGATTGCCCTGCCGATGATGACATTAGAACATGGGCAAAGCTTGCGCTTATTGAGCGTAACGAAGATACTGAAATCAGCATTATCCTCATGGGCGATGAAGAAATGAGTGAGCTTAATGAAACGTACCGTCACAAAAAAGGGCCCACCAACGTGTTATCATTTCCATTTGAAAAACCAGAGGATCTCAAGCTATCATTACTAGGTGATTTAGCCATTTGTGTACCCCAAATGATACGAGAAGCCAAGACACAACATAAACCCTTAACCGCGCATTTTGCGCATTTAACCATTCATGGTTGTTTGCACTTATTAGGTTATGACCATATTGAACCTAGTGATGCAACAGTAATGGAACTGCGCGAGATTGAATTACTGAAGCAATTAAACATTCCCAATCCTTATCAAGAGAGAGCATGATGAACGAAGAAATTTCACAAGAAGGTAGCAAACCCTCCTTATCCTTTAAGGTGATGATGCGTAAATTTTTGAAATATAAAATTAACACCCGTGAAGAATTACTTGAGTTTTTAATGACTGCGAAAAACGATGGCTTAATTGATAATGAAGCCTTGCAAATGATTGATGGCGTTTTAGACGTCAACGACATGCAAGCTCGGGATTTAATGATCCCACGTGCACAAATGGTGGTGGTTGAGCGTGATTCAGATCCTAAAGAATTTATTCCTATGGTGGTGGAATCAGGTCACTCTCGTTTCCCCGTCATTGGTGGCGATAAAGATGAAGTATTAGGTTTGTTGCTTGCCAAAGATTTACTGAAATATTTCACCAGTGGTGAAACTGATTTTAATATCCGTCGTTATTTGCGCCCTGCTGTGTTCGTACCTGAAAGTAAACGCATTAATATTTTACTGCGTGAATTTCGAGTCACGCGCAATCATATCGCCATGGTCGTCGATGAATTTGGCGGCGTTGCAGGCCTTATTACTATGGAAGATATTTTAGAAGAAATCGTCGGTGAAATTGCTGATGAATACGATTCAGAACCCGATGCTGCCTATATTAAAAAATTAAATAATACCCAATTTAATATCACCGCATTAACACCGATTGAAATTTTCAATAAACATTTTGACGCGGAATTAAATGAAGAAGAATTTGATACCATAGGCGGATTAATCACCCAAGGCTTTGGCCACGTGCCTGCAATTGGTGAGAGTATTACCATTGAAAATTATAAGTTCACAGTAGTTGATGCTGATGAGCGCAGAATTAATTTATTAAAGATGACGGATTTGAATCAAACTAACGAAAATGTAGGTTGATATTTAACAGCTGATACAGCAGCACATGCAGCATCCATACTGCCGGGAGATTTTCTATAACGCCAATAAATTCCTGCAGTAAATGGAGCGGCTATACCAAAACCAATAGCAGCCCCTTCGGTTGCGCCCACTACTCCGCCTAAACCACCTCCACAAAATGCACCCAAAAGCCCACCGATAATCGTGCATACCGCAATGATGGCTATTGCAATAATTAAATTTTTATATTCTTTTTCATAAGCTTCTGTGAAGATCGGCATTGTTTCTGGACAAACAGTACTCTCAGAAAATTCATAATGATAGCCAGGCAGCTCAACATTTTTAGAATAATATTGATTGATTATGTGTATTTTTTCAGAAACATTGATATGACTATTGATCATATCAAGCATATATCTAGTTTCCATTGCAAGCGCAATATTTTGATCCCAGGCAAGCTCCCCTGATAACAATTTATTTTTAAATTTATTAATTTTTTTAAAATGCACATAGGGTTCTAATAATTCAACGATCATGTTTTTATAAAATTCTACCGATTGATTTCTATCAACTCCTGAATAAATCAAATCTCCAGGGCTAATCTTGGCAATATAGACATCCACATTTCCTGCGGCTTTTCGTAAGGCTTCGATTTTGTCAGCATATGAGCTAGGTTCATTTTCAGTATAAAAATTAATTAATGTTTGGTTTGAAAACCCGTGATTGCTAATAACCACATAAGCATGTTTATACTTTGAATAAAATTCAGTAACGGTACATGTTTTTTCAGTCAAGTCTTTCGCAAAATATGCACCACCCTCTTTGTAAATCAAAGTGGCCTGCATAGCGCCAAGTCTTGCTACAAATATATATTTATCAAATACAAGGCATGATAACGTCGAAGTGCTTGTGGTAAACGTTTTCTGCAAAGCGTTTAAAATAGTTTTTTGATTTTGTTCCATTGCATTTGGAATCTGAGCTCTTTCTATTTTAACAAACGGCTTGTTTTCACAAGCCAGGTGTTTATCACCTAATGATTGAGTTAATACATTTGTAAAATTTTCAGCAGCCGTTTGTGCGGCAATATCACCATAATCGCCGAATCCATCAAAAATCCCAGACATTCCTTCTTTTAGAATACCGACGGTAATATTATCTTGGTTCTTATTGTTATAGGCTATTTTGCGTAATTCCTTTGCTCGATCTTCCAGCGTACATTCTGAATGAATATTAAAAAAATCTACAATTTCTTCATCTTTTACATGCTCCCAAAAACCATCTGTGCTATTCAATAAAAAACTATCCGTTAAATCTATATCTCTTACGCATATAAAATCAGGTACGCATGAAAAACCTGAGGCCACATAATCAGGTGCCCCTAAGCCTCGCGTATTGGCTAGACCCCCACGCTCCAGACGTCCATGCACAATATTGCCACCACATCGTTTAATTCTTTCTTGTTCTTTTACAAGACTGGTGCGATGCTCAATTTCTTGGGTCAAATGCTTGATATGATATTTATTATTTTTTTTATGCACTAAGGTCGCGCGACAATCGCCTGCATTTGCAATAAAAATACGGTTCCCCTGTTTATAAGATACTAAGGCTGTAGAGCCTGAATCTTCAGGTACTTTACCCGAATCAGACGAAAGTGAACTTAAAGCGGCTTTTACTTTTAAATCAGCTATATAAAACGCATTGTGCAAAATAATTTTTAACTGGCTGTCTGATAAATTTTTGAATGCATCAATATTATTACTGAAAGTAAATCTATCTTGATTATGTGAGAACCCATTTATATAACCTTCACCCCGCCGACCTGCTGTCGTTGCTGCACAAAAATTTTCTGAATCGTCAAGATATTCTAAACCAAATTGTTCATCACCACTGAGTATAGGTGTAACATTGAATTCTACGGGAGAATCTATTGTGCTGGGTGTATATGATGTTTGTGAACTGATAGCCAATGATTCATTTGTATCATCGTCTAAATTTTCATCTTGATCATCATCTATTGAGTGAAACTGCATAACTGCTACTTCTTACTACCTTTAAATTTGTAATCCATCCAACTATTGATTTAATCAGCAATAATTGGTACTCTATCCACTGAGTCGGCTAGGCAATCGCGTTCTTAAGTTATTTATAACTTAGGGCCGAGGAAAGTCCGGGCTCCATAGGGTAAGGTGCCAGGTAACGCCTGGGAGGCGTGAGCCTACGGAAAGTGTCACAGAAAATATACCGCCGATTTATTTCGGTAAGGGTGAAATGGTGCGGTAAGAGCGCACCGCATATTTGGCAACAAATATGGCAGGACAAACCCCACCTGGAGCAAGGCCAAATAGGATCATTTCCTGCGACCCGCAGTTGATCTGGGTAGGCTGCTAAAGATAATAAGCGATTATTATCGTAGATGAATGATTGTCCAAGACAAAACCCGGCTTATCGGCCGACTCTTTTTTTATAAACGTTGCATTACAAAGAACATTACGAGTGCGCCCCCTCTCCCACTGGTAGAAATTTCTACAAGGAGAGCGCTCGCAGTGGGAGAGGGTTGGGGTGAGGGAAATAGCAAGTTTTTATATATAATCGTGCAATTTCCCCCTCACCCGGCGAAGACGCCGGCCTCTCCCCCAAGGGGGCGAGGCAATTTATTTTTATTTTAAGAATTTATACTATGCACCAATCCGTATTACTTCATGAAGCTGTTAATGCTTTAATCACCGATCCACAAGGATGTTACATCGACGCCACCTTTGGTCGAGGTGGACATACACAAGCCATCATTGAAAAACTACAACCTGGCGGGCAAGTATTAATTATTGATAAAGATCCCGATGCCATTAAAACTGCAGAAGCTTTAAAAGCCCAAGGCCTGCCGATTATTCCTATTCAAGGTAGTTTTGCACATTTAGATCAATATGTTGAAGAGCAACAATTACAAGGCAAAATTTGCGGTGTGCTTATGGATTTGGGCGTCTCTTCACCTCAATTAGATGAAGCCAGCCGCGGTTTTAGTTTTATGCGCGAAGGACCACTGGATATGCGTATGGATCCAAAACAAGGAGAAAGTGCGGCCACTTGGCTTGCCCATGTCAAAGAAAATGAATTAAGCAATATCATCAAAACCTACGGCGAAGAAAGATGCGCAAAAATGATCGCTAAAGCCATTTGCGCAGCACGCATAATTGAACCCATTATGACAACCACCCAGTTAGCAACTATTATTAAGCAAGCGGTACCCTTTTATGACAAATACAAACATCCCGCAACTCGCACTTTCCAGGCGATTCGCATTTTTTTGAATCATGAACTGGATGATTTAACCCTGGGTTTAGATGCGGCGCTCAAAGTATTAAATAAAGGCGGGCACTTGGTGGTGATTAGTTTTCATTCTCTGGAAGATAGAATCGTGAAGCAATGGATGCGTAAACAAGAAAAAGGCGATCAATTACCGATCTCTATCCCTGTATTCGCCAAAGACATTCATTCTGCTGTAAAAATCATCATTAATGAAACCCCAAGCGAAGCTGAAATAAAACAAAATCCACGCGCACGCAGTGCCCGCATGCGTGTTGCTGAAAAAACATAAGGTCAAGGGACATGAGGATTATTGTATTAGGGATATTATTATTTGCAACAGCGCTGGCGATTGTTTATTTTAAACATAACAATCGACAATTATTAGTTGAATTGCATAATCTGCACACCGAACGCGATGCCCTCAATAGTGAATGGTCACAATTATTACTCGAGGAAAGCACACTCATTACCCACTCTCGTGTTGAGCGCATAGCGACTGAAGAATTACACATGCGTATCCCAAGTGATAAAGAAATTGTTTGGTTGCCAATGGATAATACCCCATGAAAGAGAAAAAAAACTATAACTGGCGCTTTTATGCCGTTCTTATATTATTCGCTGCCGGCATTATTATTGTAGGCGCACGTCTTGTTGATCTGCATATTTTTAATCATGATTTCTTAAGCAAACAAGGTGATATGCGCACCGTGCGCACAGTCACCTTACCTGCGCATCGTGGCATGATTTTGGATAGAAATGGTGAACCTTTAGCCATTAGCACGCCGGTCGATTCCATTTGGATAAATCCGAAAGAATATTTTGTGGAACCACAAGACATTAGACCGCTCGCGGAAATATTAGATATCAATGTCTCTGATCTGGCAAAGCGTTTGGATGCCAATCGTAAAAAAGAATTTTTATATGTCAAACGTCAGCAAAATCCTGACATAGCACAAGCGGTAATTGCACTTGATATTCCCGGTGTCTATAACCAACGTGAATATCGACGCTTTTATCCTCTGGGTGAAGCTACAGCACAATTGATTGGTGTCACTAATATTGATGGCACCGGACAAGAAGGCATTGAATTAGCCTATGATCATGCCTTAAGTGGACAAGCCGGAGAAAAACGCGTACTGCGCGATCGCTTAGGACATGTGATTGAAAATTTAGAACTGGTACAAGCCAATCAAGATGGGCAACATTTATATTTAAGTATTGATAAACGCATTCAATATTTAGCATATCGCGAATTAAAAGCCACCATTGCGCAACATAAAGCCCAAGCGGGTAGTGTGATCGCAATGGATGTTAATACCGGAGAGGTATTAGCCATGGTGAATTATCCTTCTTTTAATCCTAATAGTTCCGAAAGACCCAAAGCCGGTATGCGTAATCGCGCAGTGACTGACACGCTTGAACCCGGTTCAACCATGAAACCTCTTGCCATGGCTGCGATTTTAGAAACTGGCGAAGTTGATTTTGATACGATGATCGATACTTCACCGGGACAAATGCAAGTACATCGCAATATAGTCAAAGATTTACATGATTATGGTAATTTATCTTTGGAAATGATTTTACGACATTCAAGTAATGTCGGCATCACTAAATTATTATTGCCTTTACCGCCAGAAAAAATTAATCAAACTTGGCAAAGTATGGGCCTCACCCAAATCTCTCACAGTGGTTTACCTGGTGAACAAGCTGGTCGCATTACCATGACGCCAAGAATGGATCCGTTTAGTTATGCCACTTTAGCATTTGGTTATGGTTTATCAGTCACAGGTTTACAACTGGCACAAGCTTATGCCATTTTAGCTAATGGTGGCGAATTACATCCGGTGTCATTATTGCGCATCAATGATTTGGCAAATTCCGAACAGGTATTAGATAAGAAAGTCGCAAATGCTGTGAGTGAAATGATTATCTTAGATCCCCTTGATCAAGGTACTGGATTATATGCACGTATTCCAGGTTACCAAGTTGCTGGAAAAACCGGTACTACCCGAAAAATTGGTGAAGGTGGTTATGTAGATAATCGTCATATTGCCCTATTCGCAGGCTTTGCACCCGCAAGTAATCCACGCATAGCGATTATTGTTATTATCGATGAACCTAGCCAAGGCGAATATTACGGCGGCCTAGTCGCTGCCCCAGTATTTTCAAAAGTTATGAGCGGCAGTTTAAGATTACTTAACGTGCCGCCGGATGATTTGAGCCCGAGCAGTTAATTCATAACATGATTATTATAAGTACCATAATTATTGCGCTGTGCCCCTGGTACATAAGGCAGTTGTCTAGTGACATAAGGCACCTGCAGACCACGTATTTGCGCACTTGCAGCAGCACCTCTAATTTCATTAATATGTTCAGTGCGAACTAAAACTTTCATTACATCATCTGAAATTAACTCGCCTTTTTTCAACTGATCGATCCCTTGTCTACACGCATTAGCAATTCTATTTAATTGCATATACTCTGTTTTAGTACATGGATTCGGTAATACTTTATCTAATACATTACATGGATTTATAAAGTAAGAAAATTTAAATATTTCTTGCATTCCATTTGCCGTATGACGACCAAGGCCTTTACGCATAGCTTTATGCGCCTCATTTTTAGTTTTGATTAAAGAAGCATTAGCTCTTGCAATTTGATCACGCTTGGCAGCATCACTTAGATTTTCTCTTATTTTATTTAACAGTTTTTCTTGTTCAATGGATGTCAATACATTTTTTTTAGGATGTGAAATGCCCACTTGTTGTTTATAATTTGCATTTAAGTTTTCTTTAAATTGTTTATCATTATAATACGCTGTAATTTCAGGTGTTAAACGATAAGCACCCGATGCAAAAGCAGCGGCAGTCTTAATCCCGCCGCAAGGTAACAAAAAGCCTATAGCACATGCAATTCCGCCTACACATAAGCCTGAGGCAAATTCTTTTGCAGCATCATTCTGAACTATGGGACCCTCGTGCCGAGTTAAACGAAATCGATTTAGCATTTCAAGTGTTTTAATAATCACGGCAATACTGACGTTACAGCCAATAAAATATTCTCCTGCTGTTATACCCATCGCTTCATCTGAAGCATTGTCGCCTGCAGTTTCGATAATTTTTGAAAAGGCTTCACTTGCGGCCTCATCATCCGCATCACCTGGGACCATGCTTGTAGCACCACAACACACAGAGCAACATCCAAAACAACCTTCACCACAACCTTTGCAATCGCCACCACCGCCGCCTGCGTTACAATTACAATTACCAATTTGACCACAGCCTTTGCAGCAAGAAGCAAAAAAATCACCTATACAACTCATAAATTGTGTGCAACATTCAGCACTTTTACCGATTGCATCGCAACAACAATTGCAATCGCCACAGAGATGACAGCAATCATTGGGCACATTGTTAATCGTATTGACAGTACCATCTATCACCATTTCAGCGATATTTCCTATTGTAGAAACAATTTCCTGTGCAGCCTGATAACTCACAGAATTGATGTCAGGCATTTTTTGTAATAAATTACCGACTAATTGCGCGCCTTGTTGTACGCCATCAATCACTAGGGGTAATGCTTGTTGCGCTGCATCCACAGCAACATTAATCACCTTTGCTGTTGTTTCAACTTGAAACTGAATGCTTTCAGCCATTAAACGGATAAGAATAGGATCATGGTAAGTATAATAATAATAATGAGGGAAAGGATCAACATTAAAACTGCCCCAACCATTGCCATTTGAATAACCACCTTTTTTCAGCACCCTTGAGTAACTGACAACATGATTATCTTGGGCTTTTTCATATTGTAATTCAGGGACATAATAACCTGCTGCCATGCCATTATTAAAACAATAAAGCCCAAATGCCGCATTGTTACTTACGGCACCAAAAGTCAATTGATTATTATTTATAATATTAAAATCATATAAAATTTTTCCATACGCGTTAAATGCATTACAAAATTTTTCTGTATTGACACGCTCTTTAATTTTATGATCTGTACTTATATAAGGTACTATTGCCCGACTTATTTTAGAGACAAAAAATTCTATTGCTTTACTAATTTTCTGTTTTTCATGATAATTTAATGCATTTAAGGGTTTGGCATATAAATCTGTGCCTAAGGTGAGCAACCATGAGTATTCTAGCAACGGCTGAAGTTGATATTTTATCCACTGATTATCAATGGAATTTAATATACTGGTACGGTAAGTATCTAAGAGTTCACCAACGGTCGTTACATGTAGTGGCATAAGCATTCCTTAAGATGTCAAAGTCACTATTGTATCTGACTTGTATTAAGGCTATATTAAGCATTAACTTGAATAAGAAGTATTCTCATATGAAAAACATACTTGAAAACTTTCAATTAAATGACTGGGAAACTATGCCCTCCAGTCAAAGCCAGCAGCAAGCGATAGAGGCTCTGGAAAATGGCTTGGTTGTTTATTTGCCACATTTGCCTTTTCAATTCCAGGCACAAGAGCTGGCGTTTCTCTCACCTCTTATTACGGATGGTCGGGCAAAAAATGTCAGTTATGATATTCGCAGGCAAAAATTAGCGGGAACGGTTTGTAAAGGTGAACAAGCATCTCACTTGCAAGCCATGATGCATCGCTACGCAGTGCAAAGCCGACAATTATTAGAACTCTTATTTCCACATTATGTGCCAACGATTACACAAGCACGCACGAGTTATCGGCCAGTAGAAATATTAGGCCGAAAAGCGCTCTCTTATCGTAAAGATGATACTTTGTTACATGTCGATGCATTTCCAGCATCTCCTGTCAAAGGTACACGTATTTTAAGAGTGTTTACTAATGTAAATCCTAATGGACAATCACGCATCTGGCGCACAGGTGAGCCTTTTGCTCATGTTGTTGAAAAATTTGCCCCGCAGATTAAAAAACCCATTCCCTTTCTTTTACATTTACAACATATGTTAAAAATTACCCGCGATTACCGTACGCCGTATGATCATTATATGTTAAACATTCATAATAATATGAAAGCCAATAATGATTATCAGAAAAATGTTTCCCAACAAGAAGTGCATTTTCCACCCGGTAGCACATGGTTTGTTTATACCGATCAAGTCTCACATGCAGCCATGAGTGGTCAATATGTGTTTGAACAAACTTTTCACTTGCCCGTATCCGGTTTAAAAAACCCGGATACTGCGCCGTTAAAAGTATTAGAAAAGTTTTTTGACAAAGATTTATTATGAATACTTTTTACTGGGTTTATAATTCGACTTTGCCTGATTAATCGCCTGATGAATAACCGCTATATTTTCAGCTTGTCTAGCCACAACAACATCAGTAATCGATTGATCAGAAACATCTGGATACAATCTGTGTGCTTCTTCATAGTTGCCGGCAAAAGCTTTATGATCTGTTTTAACTCGTGCTATTTTTTCAATATTATCTTTGGTTGCGATAACGCAATGGATTTTTTGCTCACCCATCGTCACTTCATCCATATAAAATACATCACTATGTTTATGGGCATTCTCTTTGGGTAGACAAATCGGCATATTTCCTGAATTAAAAGCATCTGTACAATGATTACTGGCTTTATTAGGACTGATTTCATAATCTTTCAAATGTTTGATGATTTTTTTTCGTGATACTGACGGATAATCTTCTAAACTTGCCTGCCTTAAATCTTGCTCATCAATCAATGATAATAAATATTGTGTCGTTTTTAAATTCGTCAAACCCATAGAGGCCAGTTTTAAAGGTGTCATACCTTTTTTATCTGGCATGAGTACATTGGCTTTTGTGGCTAATAAACGTTGCACTTCGCCCGGCGCGCTAATGGCTAGACTCAGAAAAAATGGCGTGCGACCATTAATATCTTGTGATGCACACAGTGCGGCTCTATCATCTGCTGATAAATGTTCATAAATATTTTTTAATCTATCATAATAATGATTCATCACTTGAAAATGAAAAATAGTATTTTTTAATTCAGAAAATCGCTGCAAAACATCATCATCACCGCCATTGGTTGCATCTAAAACATCTTCTATGTTACGTGCAAGATATAAGTAGCCATTGTAAGGACGATGCTTAGGACCATCAGTAGATCCTATGCAAACATCATTTTCAACGGGTGATGAAGTAGTCTTTGCACTCATCATCGCCCCTAAAGCAAATAAAGGACAGATTAATGTTTTTGCTAATGCACTAGCGTCATTACGATTAACAGCGCCATTTTCTTCTGTCTCACAGAATCCTGAATACAATAAAATAAGATTTACGCTAGTAAGCGTTAACAACCCAGCACCCAATAAAAGGGTGCGGGTACTATAAGTTTGTTTTTTAGGGTTATTTC
>Ga0206835_1234_pt1 | contig 12776 bp, 10 predicted proteins | sample Alteio_BWOrgCont_31_FD_152853 | JGI IMG/M metagenome (GOLD analysis project Ga0206835, IMG submission 152853) | Enriched cells from forest soil in Barre Woods Harvard Forest LTER site, Petersham, Massachusetts, United States -... | ecosystem: Environmental > Terrestrial > Soil > Temperate forest >...
AATTTTAAATATAAAGCAATGAAAAAGACAGTATTAATCACAGGTGCTTCGTCGGGGTTTGGAAGAGCGGCCGCTAAACTATTTCACACCAATGGATGGAACGTTATCGCTACCATGCGTTCACCCGAAAAAGAGACCGAACTATCGGCGCTTAGCGATATTTTGGTTAGCAAATTAGATGTAACCAATAAGCTGAGCATACAAAACGCGGTGGCAGATGGCATTAAAAAATTCGGTAAAATTGATGTATTGGTAAACAATGCGGGTTATGGTGCACTGGGTGCGCTGGAAGCCGCTACCGAGAAACAGGTTAAACAACAATTTGACGTAAATTTCTTTGGGTTGATAGCCGTTACGAAAGCAGTATTGCCGGGTATGCGAAATCAAAAATCAGGTATTATCATCAATGTTTCTTCAGTTGGCGGTCGGCTTACTTTCCCATTCTCATCACTTTATCATGCCACTAAATTTGCAGTTGAAGGGTTAACGGAATCTATGCAATATGAATTAAATCCGCTTGGCATCAGCTTAAAAATAGTTGAACCGGGGGGCTATAAAACCGAGTTTTCCGGACGTTCGATGGACCTTTTCGGCGGAGATGGTTTGGACGATTATCAACCCGCATTTAATAAGTTCATCACCTTGTTAGATAACTGGCCTATGTCTGAAAATATTGGCGAAGTGGCCGATGTTATTTATGAAGCCGCAACCGACGGTACAGAAAAATTGCGCTATCCTGTAGGGCACGACGCGGTCCAATTGATAGAAACCAGAAAGCAAATGGATGATGCGGACTTTAAAAAAATGATGTCTGCCCAAACGGGCATGTAAAAAATCTGGCTGCCCAAAATCAGGACAGCCAGATTTTTTATAGTAACTTTATAATAAAGTAAAATATGTCCGATAAATATATTGATCTTCAATCTATCAGCGATCTGCATAAGCTGGTAGAATACACGCCTCCGAAACATCCCCTGGTAAGTGTGATAGACCATACAGATTTTTATGCAAAACGCCCCAAAGAGGATGTTGTTTACCGTTTTGGCTTTTATACCATTTCATGCAAGAAGTTTGAGGGCATTTTAAAATATGGCAAAGGGTATTACGATTTTAGTGAAGGCTCCCTATTGTTCACCGCGCCGGGACAAGTGCTAGCGCCAGGTCCGGATGTTACAGTTGATGAAGGTTGGGCATTGTTCGTTCATCCCGATCTGATCCACGGTACCGATCTGGGTAAGAAGATACACCAGTATTCCTTTTTTAATTATGAGACCAACGAAGCCCTGCATATTTCGGAAGAGGAGAAACTGGTCATTAAAGATTGTGTGGCGAAGATTGAAAAAGAGTATTCGCAAAATATAGACAAGCACTCGCAGGGGCTCATTGTAAGCAATATTGAACTTCTGCTGAATTACTGCAATCGTTTTTACGATAGGCAATTTTATACCAGGGCAAAAGTTAATTCAGACGTGGTACAACAATTTGAAAAATTGCTAAAAGATTACTTCTCGCAAGATACCCTGATCGAAACAGGGCTGCCAAATGTTAAGTATTTTGCTTCCCGCCTCAACCTGTCGCCCAACTATTTATCCGACCTCTTGAATAAATTTACAGGTAAAACTACACAGGAACATATTCACCTGGAACTGATAGATAAAGCAAAATCCTTATTGTGGGGTACGAATGATTCTATCAGCGAGATTGCATATGGGCTTGGTTTTGAACACCCTTCGCACTTTACCAAGATATTCAAATCAAAAACAGGAAAATCACCAAGCGAATACAGACGCCTGAATTAAAGGACTAACAAATACTTCGAGATTTGTACAGCGCCATAACCAACATTCACAAGCACTTAGGTACTTGCGAACATTGGTATATATTATATCTTTCCAGGCGCTAATATTGAAAGTTCCGGGAAGTTTGACTTTTTCATCCCGTTAGAACCCGATTTTATTCATGCGGGCTTCGCAACTAAAACACATTGAACACGAGTTGCACTGCTCCATATTTATGTTCGGGGCTAACCATTGCTGTAGCCGCAAGCGGTAAATGATAACTAAATATCTTTAAATCTTTATTAAGCGTTAGCCCTGTATTTACAATATTAGGTTTTGAGCCATAAAAATTCTCATCACGGCCAAAAGCAAAACCACCACCGGCAAAAATATGCAGATCGGAAGTGCCTTCTTTCCAGATGCGGTAATCAAGCACCACATAATTGGAGTAGGCATTGGCTAATTGACCATCGCTTTTGGTGTAAGTGTCTCGCCCCTGCACAATAGTGCTCCAATTAATACTTAACGGGAACGAATTGCCAAACTGGTAACCTGCCGTTACATCAATAAAATGCGAAGTGCTTGCCGGGTTATAATTAAACAGATTGGCATTGGGGTAATTGGTAAAATTATTAATATCCCAAACCGAAAAATTAAAACCCGACGTTTTATAGCTCACATAGTAATCAAACTCCCGGTACACACCGTCAAAGCTTTCGCCACCCCAAAGGCCAACAGCAAAGTTACCGTCGCGGGTGCTGTAATGGAAGTCGGCATCGGCAATTGGGCTGTTTGAAACCCTGAAACCACGCCATATATACAAGTTACGCACCTGTAAATTAATATCAAAAGGGTTATATTTTTTAACGTTTAGCGTGTCTTTTTTTCTAGCAGTGGTATCCTGGGCCCTCCCATAAAGACAAAGGCATAGCCCAAATATAGCCAGCAGGCTAATTTTACCTATATTTTTCATAATATTTTTTTTATTTAATATGGATCTGAAGAAAGAGTAAGGCCGCTATTGCTACACCGATAAGTGGCCCTATAATGGGAATCCATGAATAGGCCCAGTCACTACCCCCTTTGTTTTTCATTGGTAAAAGGGCATGAATAATACGCGGGCCCAAATCACGCGCGGGGTTAATGGCATAACCTGTTGTACCACCTAATGATAAACCTATTACCCATACCAGGAAAGCTACCGGCACTGCACCAACTGAACCAAGCCCGATGGGGGTTTTAGTTGGTATTATCTCTGCACCTGTAATATAAAGAACAGTAAACAAGAGTACAAAAGCGCCGATGATTTCGCTGGATATGTTTGATATATAATTGCGGACCGCCGGTCCGGTACAAAAAACTGCCAATATAGAAGCGGGCTCATTAGTGCGTTTAAAATGATCATAATACATTACCCACACCAAAAATGCACCGATAAAAGCACCTAAAAACTGGGCTATTATATATGGCAGTACCTGTGCCCAGGCAAATTTACCTGCAATGGCCAACCCTATGGTTACTGCAGGGTTTAAATGCGCCCCACTATAAGGGCCGGCAACCGTTACCCCAACAAAAACAGCCAAACCCCACGCTGTGGTAATCACCATCCAGCCGCTGTTACTTCCTTTGGTATCCTTCAAAACTACGTTGGCTACTACGCCATCGCCTAAGAGTATCATCAGCATAGTGCCAATTAACTCTGCTATAAATGGAGACATCTCAATAATATTTAAAGTTGAACACTAAACCAATTCTTCTTCCGGGATTTCATCACACCAGGATTGTGCGGCATGGATGGCTTTTTTCCATCCAAGGATTCCCTTTTTAATGTTTGGCAGATCCTCTTTGGGAATAAATTCTTTTTCTGATTTCCAAAGCTGTTGAATCTCCTCAACATTTTTCCAGTATCCAACTGCCAGCCCGGCCAGGTAAGCCGCGCCCAGGGCCGTAGTTTCAACTATAACAGGTCTTATTACCTTACAATTAAGCAAGTTTGATTGAAATTGCATCAACAGATCATTTGCTGTTGCGCCGCCATCAACCCTCAACTCTTTTATCTCCATCCCTGCATCTGCTTCCATCGCTTTTAAAACATCCATGGTTTGGTAAGCGATGGACTCTGTTGCCGCACGTGCAATATGGCCCGATGTGGTACCCCGGCTTAAGCCTACAATAGTTCCCCGCACATCTGGTTTCCAATAAGGAGCGCCCAAACCTGCAAAAGCAGGCACAAAATATACGCCTTGCGTATCGGGCACACTTAAAGCTAAAGCTTCAACTTCTGACGACGATTTGATAATACCCAAGCCATCGCGTAGCCATTGTACAACAGCGCCGCCTATGAATATGCTTCCCTCAAAAGCATACTGAATCTTTCCGTTTATTTTCCAGGCAATAGTAGTTAGCAGGTTATTTTTTGATTCAATAAACTCATCACCTATGTTCATTAACATAAAACAACCTGTGCCGTAGGTATTTTTAACCATGGCTTTTTCAATACACATTTGGCCAAAAAGCGCGGCAGATTGATCACCAGCTATACCTGCAATAGGTATTTTTGATGCAAATATGGTGGTAGCCGTTTCACCGTAAATTTCGCTCGATTGCTTTACTTCGGGCAGCATGCTTTTGGGAACATCAAGCATGGCCAATAATTCATCATCCCATTGCTGGGTACGGATATTAAAAAGCATAGTACGGCTGGCATTGGTTACATCGGTAACGTGTACTGCACCCCTGGTAAATTTCCATACCAGCCAGCTATCTACGGTTCCAAAAGCCAGTTCACCGGCATTTGCTCTATCACGTGCCCCTTCTACATTATCCAGTATCCACTTTATTTTTGTTCCCGAAAAATAGGAATCAATTACCAGTCCGGTTTTTGAACGTACCATAGCCTCTTTCCCATCTTTTTTTAACTGATCGCAAAAGGCGGCGGTGCGTCTGTCTTGCCAAACAATAGCATTATAAACCGGCTCACCCGTTTTCCTGTCCCAAACTATCGTTGTTTCGCGCTGATTGGTGATACCTATGGCTTTTATATTGGTACCGTTAATTCCCATCTTAACGGTTGCTTCTGCAGCTACCCCTGCCTGAGTCGACCAGATCTCATTCGGGTCATGTTCAACCCATCCAGATTGCGGGAAAATTTGCTTAAATTCCTTTTGTGCAACAGATCTTATTTTCCCATCGTGATCAAAAATAATAGCCCGGCTACTTGTGGTGCCTTGATCGAGGGCTAAAATGTACTCTTCCATAATTTTAACATTTATTAGTGGTTTAATATATAATAGGTTTAGGTTGTTGGTTGGTATGGCTCTAACAAATACGTTTGAGCCATTTTTATAAAGGTGCTTACCTGCTCTTCTTTCCAGGCTTCATCTTTATGCAGTTCGATAGCCATAAGGTTAGCCACAGCGGGTGCCATATCAATTGCAGCACGTGCATCTAAAAACAGGGCACGCACCCTTCTGGCTAAAATATCTTCTACCTTACGGGCCATTTCATATCTTACACCCCATATTACTTCGGCTTTTATGTACGGCATGCGAGGGTGCAGTTTTTCCTTCCACTCAGGGTTTTCATTTCCTAAGGCAAGTAGCGCCGCTTCGTCACTGCCGTAAACATATAAATGGTCGTTACGGTCAACATCTGTTTTGCTGCCATGTATCTGCAATGTTTTGGTTTTATTAGGATAAGGAGTTAAACCGCCAACTTCAATGGCTTTATCAACCGTATCCTCGCCCATGCGGCGGTAGGTTGTCCATTTACCCCCGGTTATAGTAATCAACCCTGAATCAGAAACAATCAGTTTATGACTGCGGGAAATCTCTTTGGTTTTTGATGACCCATCTTCAGGAGCGGCCAGCGGGCGCAGACCGGCAAATACACTCAACACATCTTTGCGGGTGGGCGCCTTAGTTAAATATTTGGCAGCAGTACGCATAATAAAATCTATTTCTTCGGGCAGTGCCTTTGGTTCAAGGCTGTGCTCATCAATAGGGGTATCGGTAGTACCAACCACCAGCTTATCATGCCATGGAACAGCGAAAAGCACTCGGCCATCATCTGTTTTAGGGATCATCAATGCATCTTCGCCTGGCATAAAAGACCTGTTGAGCACGATGTGTACACCCTGGCTTGGCCTTACCATTGGCTTTCTTTCAGGCTTGTCCATGTTTAAAATTTCATCAACAAAAACCCCTGTGGCATTAATTACGGTTTTGCCTTTTATAGTATAGCTAATTCCGGTTTCTATATCAGTTGTAGTAACACCACTGATTTTACCATTATTGTTTTTAAGAAGATTAAGCACTTTGAAATAGTTAAGTACAGTTGCTCCCTGCTCTAAAGCTGTTTGGGCAAGGTTTACTGCAAGACGGGCATCATCAAACTGACCATCGTGGTAAACTACGCCGCCATATAAGTTTTTTTGCTGGATAGTAGCCAGCTTACTGATCACCTGTTTTTTTGAGATGTGTTTGGCACGGCCAAAACCCAGTTTTCCGGCCAACAGATCGTATATGGTTAAGCCTATAGTATAAAAAGCGCCGCCCCACCATTCATAATTAGGGATAATAAACGATTCGTTTTTTACCAGGTGAGCTGCATTTTTAAGCAGCAGGCCTCTTTCATATAAAGCTTCTCGAACCAGTGCAATATCGCCCTGTGCCAGGTAACGCACCCCACCGTGCACCAGCTTGGTGCTGCGGCTTGAGGTACCTTTTGCAAAATCGGCCTGTTCTAATAAAAGTGTATGGTATCCGCGCGATGCTGCATCAACCGCGGTACCTAACCCGGTGGCACCACCGCCAATAACAATTACATCCCACATTTTATCTGCATCGCCTATTGCGGCTACTATTTTATTTCTTTCGATTGCTATCATGATCTTTTTCAAATATTTAGTCAAAACGAAACAATCATTTCGCTTTGACTAATCAAAACTATAAAACGAAACATAAAGAAACAATATCGAAATATAAAGAAAGTTATTTTTGTTAAAATTTCATATAAAGCTTTGTTTTGTTTCATTATTTTAACTAAAACAAACATTACGTAATAAATAAATAAGCGTATGAAACATTTTTTTAGTTTCGTTTTTTTATCTATTCTAAAAAAACAGTCGAAAAGATTGGGCTTATTCGTATTTTTGGATTAAAAGTAACCCGTTTTGCAGCAGCACATGAAAAGTATCACCGAAAGACATCAGTATATTTTAAAAAAATTACAGGATGCAGGTTTTGTTAATGTGCAGGACCTTAGCATCGAAATGAATGTTTCGCACGTAACCATTCGTAAGGATCTGAAATTACTGGAGGATAAAAACCTGTTGTTTCGCACGCATGGTGGCGGATCAAAAACTAACCCTTATATAAACGATAAACCGGTTGCCGAAAAAGAGCGGCTTCATGCCGATGAAAAACACCTGATAGCTAAGGCTGCGGCAAAAATGATCGGGCATAATGATTCTATCATTATTGCATCTGGAACCACTATGCTGGCGTTAGCACGGTCAATCAACCCAGAGAAGCACCTTACAGTAATTACCTCAGCACTAAATGTTGCGCTCGAATTATCCAGTCACCTACATGTAGATGTTTTGCAGCTTGGTGGCCAGTTAAGGCAAAACTCATCATCGGTTATGGGCCCTTATGCCGAACAAATTCTGGCAGATGTATCATGCAGCATGCTTTTTTTAGGGGTAGATGGGATTGACCTGGAAATGGGCCTTACTACTACGAGCCTGATGGAGGCCCGCCTGAATCAGAAAATGATAGATGCAGCACAAATTACGGTTGTACTGGCAGACAGTTCAAAATTTGGGAAACGTGGATTGGGCAAAATATGCGGACTGGAACAAATCCAACATATTATAACTGATAACGGCATAGCGCCATCTACAATTAAACTACTAGAGGATAAAGGCGTTAATGTTACCCTGGTAGAAAAATAGGAAAATCAACTTTTTAGGACTATGGATCACACTAACTGCTCAAAGTTTGGATTCACTTAAAAGTTGTTTAAAAACATTAAATGTTATTTTTATATAAAAACAAATCGTCATTGCGAACGAAGTAATGACAATAGTTTTATAATCTTCAGACAGCTTCTTATCAAGAAATTATTACTGTAAGGAACATGCTACTTTAGCATCCTGGCTTCTATGCTAACATCGTACAATGGCTTGCATAGATTATACAGGGCATCAACCCGCTTTCCGAATAAATTTGCTATTTATCGCTAACCAATTAAATCCATGTCCGCATGGGTTATAACAGATAATGCCCATGCAAATTGTGCATACTGTTTAGCAGAGATGAATAATAATCATATATGGCCGAAAATATTTTTTTAAAGGGGATAACCTGGAACCATAGCCGTGGCTTTGTGCCAATGACCGCTACCGCACAACGTTTTTCGGAGTTAAACCCTTCGGTAACTATTACCTGGGAGAAACGTTCGCTACAGCAATTCGCCGATCTGTCTATCCAGCAATTGGCAGAACGGTACGACCTTTTAGTAATTGACCACCCCTGGGCCGGGTTTGCCGCGAAAACCAAAAGTATACTTCCGTTTGATGAATATTTACCAAAGGAATTTCTAGCCGATCAGGCAGCGAATACTGTCGGTCATTCTTACGAGAGTTATAATTATAACGGCCGTCAATGGGCGCTGGCTATTGATGCTGCCACGCCAGTTGCAGCAAGTCGGCCTGACTTGCTTGAAAAGCATAGCATTGCATTACCCAAAACCTACGATGATTTGCTTCGATTAGCAAAAAAAGGATTAGTTGCTTTTCCTGCCATTCCTATTGATTCATTAATGACGTTTTATACTTTTTGTTGTTCGTTAGGTGAAGACCCTTGTCAGCAGCACGATGAGGTAATTAGTGAAACAATCGGGATAAAGGCATTGCAAATGTATCGGGAACTGGCTTCGTATATCAAGCCTGCTTGTTTTCATCGCAATCCTATACAAACTTATGAGGCCATGACTTTGGAGGATGAAATAGCTTATTGCCCTTTTGCCTATGGCTACTCCAATTATTCGCGCAACGGCTATGCGCGCAAGCTGCTACATTTTCATGATATGATTACCCTTGATGGTAAAACAAATTTACGCAGTTCGTTGGGTGGTACGGGTTTGGCAGTTTCGTCAAATTGCAAAAACGTGGATATTGCCATGCAGTATGCGGCCTATGTAGCTTCTGATTACTGCCAGCGCAGGTTGTATACCGATAATGGCGGGCAACCCGGGCATTTATCAGCCTGGACGGATGAGGAAAACAATCAGAAAACGCACAACTATTTTCATAATACTTTACCGGCCCTGCAACGTGCCTATTTAAGGCCCCGCTACTTTGGCCATATGTTTTTCCAGGATCATGCCGGTGATGTGGTTCGTAATTACCTGATGCAGGGCGGTGGTGAAAAGAATATCCTATCGCAGTTGAATGACCTTTATCAGCAATCAAAGCTAAAAATACACGCAATATGAAACCACTGGAAGGCCTGCTAGTGCTTGAATTCGCGCAGTTTATGGCTGCCCCGACAGCGGGTTTACGCTTAGCAGACCTGGGGGCACGTGTCATCAAAATTGAGCGGCCCGTTAAGGGTGAATCCGGGCGGCAAATCGCCATCCGCAATATATTTATTGATGGCGATAGCTTGGTTTTCCATACCATTAACCGCAATAAAGAAAGTTATGCTGCCGATCTGAAAAATCCTGAAGATCTTGAACGTATTAAGAAATTAATTCAGAAAGCTGATATTATCACCCATAATTTCCGTCCGGGCGTGATGGAGAAGATCGGTTTGGATTACACATCAGTACAAGCCATCAATCCACGCATTGTTTACGGAGTGGTAACCGGCTATGGAAGCACCGGTCCATGGGCTTCACGCCCGGGGCAGGATCTGTTAGTTCAATCATTATCGGGGTTAACTTATTTATCAGATACTGCTGATGCAGGCCCCGTACCTTTTGGTTTGGCTACCGCCGATATGATTTGCGGGGCGCATTTTGTACAAGGCCTATTGGCTGCTTTAATAAAACGAGCCAAAACAAATACCGGCGCTCTGGTTGAGGTGAGCCTCATTGAGTCGGTACTCGACCTTCAATTTGAAGTGTTAACTACCTACTTAAATGATGGCTGTAAGTTACCGCAACGTAGCAGCGTAAAAGGCAATGGGCATGCTTATTTGAGTGCGCCTTACGGCATCTATAAAACAAAAGATAATTACCTGTCATTAGCTATGGGCGACCTTCACCATATTGGAAATGCAATAGGTTGTAATTTAGAGGAAACATATACCAATAAAACACAGTGGTTTGAACAACGGGATGAGATAATGACCCTGCTAGCCGAAAAACTAAAAGATAAAACCACAGGGGAATGGCTCAGCAAGCTGGAAGCCGAAGGTATTTGGTGTTCGGAAGTTTTTACCTACGAGCAAACCTTACAGCACGAAGGTTACCGGATTTTAGGCATGCGGCAAGAAGTTAAACTGCCTAATGGAGGAAGTCTGACCACTACCCGCTGCCCTATCCGGATTAATAACAACAAACTTTATAGCGATATAGCTGCACCTAAACCGGGCGCGCAAACAACAATGATCAACCATCAATTTAACCTGCTATGAAGCCACTTGAAGATTATTTAGTTATTGATTTTAGTCAGTTTCTTTCAGGGCCATCGGCGAGTTTAAAACTGGCCGATTTGGGTGCGCGGGTAATTAAAATTGAGAAGCCCGTTACGGGCGATATTTGTCGCCATTTGTATACTTCGAATGTGATCATGAATGGTGAGTCGTCCGTATTCCATGCCATCAATCGTAATAAAGAAAGTTTTGCTGCCGATATTAAAAATGAGGTTGATAAAGAGCAAATCTGGGCTTTGGTAAAGCAGGCCGATGTGGTAATGCACAATTTCCGCCCGGAGGTGATGGAACGCCTGGGCTTTGATTACGAGCGTGTAAAAGAAATAAACCCATCCGTTATTTATGGCGAAATTTCAGGTTATGGAAATGAAGGCCCATGGAAAGATAAACCGGGCCAGGATCTGCTCTTACAATCATTATCGGGATTAACCTGGTTAACAGGCAATGCCGGTTCGCCGGTGCCGATGGGGTTGTCGATTATCGATATGCTGGCCGGTAATCATCTGGCGCAAGGAATTTTAGCTTGTTTATTTCGTCGTACCATTAACAGCGAGGGTGCTTTGGTACAAGTAAGTATGCTCGAATCGGCCATTGATTTTCAATTTGAGGCGATCACGACATATTATTATGATGGCAAGTTGCCCGAGCGATCTGAACATAATAATGCCCACGCCTATTTAGGTGCACCTTACGGGATATACAAAACAGCTAATGGCTATATCGCGCTGGCAATGGGTTCTATACCTCAACTGGGTACTTTGCTTGGCTGCGACGCGTTATTGGGTTATGCTGATGGTGCAGAAGCGTTCAATAAACGTGATGAGATCAAAGCTATACTTGCGGCACATTTATTAAAAGACACTAATGAACAATGGTTAGGCATTTTGCAGGCTGCTGACATATGGTGCGCTGAAGTATTGGCATGGGACCAGTTGATGCAGCAAGATGGCTTTAAGGTGCTAGATATGTTACAAGAGGTAGACATGAGCGATGGATTTAAATATCAAACCACCCGCTCCCCCATCCGCATTGACGGTGAAGTATTGAAATCAGCAAAAGGCTCGCCAAAACTTGGTGAGGATAACGAACATATACTATCCAAATTAATAAACCGGCAACATGGCAAGTAATGATCCTTTCAGGATAGCCGTACGCAAATTCGGCCCGTTTGAAACCGCTTTACAAAAGCTGTGGGATAGCTATTGCGCCGAAACCGGCTGCAAATTAAAAGCCGAAATGGTGCCCATGGACCTGGATGACCTGCATGAAGCCATAATTGGTAAACAAGGTTTAAAAAATGGCGATTGGGATATTGCGCACTTAGTTACCGATTGGCTTTTTGAAGCCTGGACAAGCGGAGCGCTCGAGGACTTGCAACCCTACATTAACCATAACCCGCCGGATGATTTCCCTGATGGATGGAGCAAATCATTGCTGTCGATGCAGCAATTTGGGGATTGTATAGCGGGATTACCTTTTCATGATGGGCCGGAATGCCTAGTCTATCGTAAGGATCTGTTTGACGATAGCACTGAACAGCAAAAGTATTTCGACAGGTTTGGAAAATCTTTGCAGGTGCCGCAAACCTGGGATGATTTTAAAACCGTAGCGCAATTTTTCAAGCGAACCAAAGACAACCTTTACGGGACGGTTTTTGCCGGTTTACCTGACGGGCATAACACCGTGTTTGATTTTTTGCCTGCAGCTATGGACACGCGGCGGAGAATTGACAGAGAAAAACGGACATGTATCGATCAACACAAAAACTGCCGCCGAAGGGCTTATTTTTTACCGGGATACCTTACGCGATAATAGTATGATCCATCCAAATTCCATGCAGTACGAGTCGGTGCAAACAGGGATGGCTTTTGCCCGTGGCGAGGCTGCAATGATGGTAAATTGGTTTGGCTTCGCGTCGATGTGCGAGGTAATTGATGAATCTAATGTTAAAGGCAAGGTTGATATTGCTCCGATACCATGCACTGCCGGGAATGAATCAGCTTCATTGAATGTATACTGGCTATATACCGTTGGTTCGGGTAGCAGGCACAAACAAGTAGCTTATGATTTCCTTTGTTTTGCTACAAACCAGCGGAACGATAAATTATTAACAATGGAAGGCGGTATTGGCTGTCGTATTTCAACATGGAAAGATAGCGGCGCCAATGCCATTATCCCCTACTATCATAAACTGGAAAAATTGCATCAAAATGCACGATCATTACCACAAAAAGCAAACTGGTCGCGAATAGCTAAATTAATTGACGAGATTGTTTTACAGGCAATTAACACTGATACTCCTATTGAAAGCTTACTTGATGCTGGTCAACAAAAA
>Ga0206835_1240_pt1 | contig 12410 bp, 9 predicted proteins | sample Alteio_BWOrgCont_31_FD_152853 | JGI IMG/M metagenome (GOLD analysis project Ga0206835, IMG submission 152853) | Enriched cells from forest soil in Barre Woods Harvard Forest LTER site, Petersham, Massachusetts, United States -... | ecosystem: Environmental > Terrestrial > Soil > Temperate forest > O...
CGGTGTTAGGGCCATTCCGGCTGGATCATCTGTGATTGGAACCATCACGGAGGCCAAATCTGCTGGCAGATTCAAGGGTGCAGCCAGCCTCGGACTTACGCTTCAATCCATTACGATTCGCGGCACAAGTTTTCCGCTTAATACCAGCGTTTTCAGCCAGGATACAACTGGGAAAGGGAAGCGTACTGCCGGACTTGTCGGTGGTGGTGCAGGTGGGGGCGCCTTGATCGGCGGCCTCGCGGGCGGCGGTAAAGGCGCCTTAATCGGCGGCCTCGTCGGAGCGGGTGCTGGAACTGCAGGCGCCGCTTTGACCGGTAATAATCGTGATATCACCCTGGCGCCAGAAACGGTTCTCAGCTTCAGGCTGATGAACTCCATCACTCTTCCACCGCAAAGATCTGCGGCCAGCCAATAATCCGCTCGATTAGACAGAAACAGCCGCCTGGATGGCGGCTGTTTCGTTTTACGGCGGTAGCTTCAACCCAGTTGCTCGTTACGGATACGTCACCACCTGATAGACCAGTGTCGTTCCCTGATAAAAGGGCCGGTAGTACACACTGCTGCAGTTGTACATGACCACTCCACCGGTATTGATCGCGGCGCGCATCCGCCGGGCAACGCGGGCACCATTGTTCCCCACTGCAGGATCAAAAGTATCTGTATTTCCGGCTGGAATAGCAGGGCTGTCTCGTTTACCAGTTGCAGCTTGAAAAAATCGATTTACTATTGGAATAACTCTATGCCTACTCCAACAGCATCCCCGGCGCAACCAACCTCAGAGCTAGCTAGTCCCATGCAGCTTCTCAATGGTGTCAGCAATCGTGATTCGCGAATTGTAGAGATGGCAGAGAAACAGGCTCGCCTGATCAATTTGCTCGATCAGTTAAAACTTTCGGCCATTCTTATCAGCAGGTACGAGAATATTGCCTGGATCACCGCTGGTCAGGTTGAGGCGCGCGTAGCCATTCCATCCGAAACAGGCGTGGCATCTCTACTTATAACGCGCGATGGTCGCAAATACTATCTGACTACCAACAACGAAGCACCTCGACTTGCAGACGAAGAGTTCATCGGTCTTGGTTATGATCCGGTCATCCGTCCGTGGCATCAAAACACGACACTCGACTCTATTCGCCATATTGCCGGGGATGGCGCGATTGGTACCGACCATGTGTTGTCAGGTTGCAGTGCCGTTGATCTCTCTCCTCTGCGTGCGCCGCTCACCGCCGCTGAGGTAGCGCGCTTTCGCTGGCTTTCGCAACAAACCGCAGAAACAACTGCAGAAACACTGCTCGAACTCGAACCAGGCACGACCGAAGATGAGATGTCTGCCCGTGTGGCGCAACGCTTGATTGCCAAGGGTATTCTTCCTACGGTTCTGCTCATGGCGTCAGATGATCGCATCCGCAAATACAAGCATGCAGTCTCACGCGGCGCTGTGTTGCAACGTTACGGCATGCTCAACCTGTGTGCGCGCAAGTGGGGACTCGCCGTCTCTATTACCCGCTTCGTTCATTTCGGTGCTGCTCCACAACAGCTCGTTGATGGATTTGCCGCCAGTGCAGAAGTGAACGCAAAGCTTCTGCATGCGAGCCGCAGCGGCGTCTGCTCCGCTCAGCTCTTTGCCATTGCAGAACGCGCCTACCGCGACGCAGGCTTTGCCGGCGAAGAACAGTTGCACCACCAGGGAGGGCCGGCTGGGTATCTGGAACGTGAATGGGTAGCGTCACCGGAAGGTCGGGAGGTTCTTGCAAAGACGCAGGCGCTCGCATGGAATCCAAGCATTCGCGGAGCGAAGGTCGAAGATACGGCGCTTCTTCAGAACGGCGCTATCGAGATTCTGACGCGAACTCCATCGCTTCCACAAATCTATGCAACGGTGGAAGGAATCACGTATTCTGCCGCAAATGTCCTGATTCGCTAATTTCCAGACACTATTTAAGTTTATTCATCCATGTCCACCCTTTCCGAGGTAATCGATTACATGCAGCATCACGACAGGCTCCAATTTTTCTTTACTGCAACACTTTCTGTCCTGCTTTCATTGGGTGGGTCGCATCCGGCCGCCGCGCAGGCCACGGCTTATAGCGACAAACCCCCTGTACTGCTTGGCGCTGCCTGGTATCCGGAGCAGTGGCCGGAATCCCAATGGGACGCCGACCTATCGCGAATGGAAGCGGCGCACATCCATCTGGTGCGAGTCGGTGAATTTGCCTGGAGCACGATGGAGCCTTCTGAAGGCAAGTACAACTTCACCTGGCTTGATCATGCCATCGAACTTGCAGGGAAACATCATATCTGTGTTGTTCTGGGCACGCCAACAGCTGCTCCTCCGGCGTGGATGACCACAAAGTATCCTGACACGCTGCGCGTCGATGAAAATGGGGTGCGGGACGAACACGGCAACCGTCAGCAGTTCTCTTTTGCCAGTGTCCGTTATCGCAAGTTTGCACATGAGATTGCAGAAAAAATGGCGGAGCGCTATGGTCACAATCCAAATGTTGTGGGTTGGCAGCTCGATAACGAATATGCTTCACCATCTTTCGATCCAGAAGCAAAGGCGCAATTCCACGAATGGCTCAAGGCGAAGTACGGGACAATCGAAAACCTGAACAGCCACTGGGCCACAGCCTATTGGAGCCAGACCTACGACAATTTCGACGAGATACCCGTCCGAGATAAAGGTGAAAACCCCGCCCTGCTGCTCGCCTGGAAGCGCTTCGTAAGCGACACATGGAAGAGTTACTCGGAAAACCAGATCAGCGCGATCCGCCCTCAAGCCGACAAGCGCCAGTTCATTACGACGAACACAATGGGCTGGTTTGACGGCTTCGACGAATACACGGTGCACTCCGTTCTCGATATCGCCGCATGGGACGACTACATCAGCACCGATACATACGACTACTTCGACAATGGCGCGCGTCACGATCTGACGCGCGGATACAAGAACAAGAATTTCTGGGTCATGGAAACCGAGCCGGCCTTCGTGAACTGGCGTCGCGTCAATACGTCACTTGAAAAGGGCCAGGTGCGCGATATGGCGTGGCAGGCAATTGGCCACGGTTCGGATGCGGTCGAATACTGGCAGTGGCGCAGTGCTCTGAATGGACAAGAGGAATACCACGGCGTTCTGGTCGGCGCAGACGGTACGCCTGTCCCGGTCTACGATGAAGTGAAGCAGACTGGCGAGGAGTTTGAGAAGGCCGGCAAAGCACTCGAAAGTACATCGCCGCGCTCCTCAGTCGCCATCATTCACGACTACAACAGCCGTTGGGCCATCGATTTTCAGCGCCACAATATCGAATTCGATCCGGTCGCCGAACTGGTGGCATTCTACAAGCCGCTGCGTACGCAGACACAGGCTGTCGACATCATCTCACCCAATGCGCCACTCGACAGTTACAAACTCGTCGTAGCGCCTGCTCTTAATGTACTGCCGCAAGAAGTCGCAGACCGTCTGATCGCCTATGTAAAGCAGGGCGGAAACCTCGTGCTCGGCCCACGCTCCGGAATGAAGGACGAGTACAACGCGCTTAATGTGGAACGCCAGCCCGGCCCGCTCGTTGACCTGCTCGGCGGCCGCGTTGAACAGTTCTATGCCATCGATAAAGAAGTGCCGGTAAGCGGCGGTCTCGGTTCCGGCACAGCCAATGTGTGGGCGGAAACGCTCAGCACGAAATCTCCAGATACGCATGTGCTGATGAAATACGGCGCAAGCAATGGATGGCTCGATAATCAACCCGCCGTAATCACCCGCAAGGTGGGGAACGGAAGCATCACCTACATCGGTGCGTGGCTGAATGATGATCTGCTGGCAAAGCTCACGGCAGCACTGCTGCAGCAGAGCGGTGTCCAGCCCATTATCCCCAATACGCCTGACGGGGTAGAGGTCTGCCTGCGCACCGGCGCGAACCGGTCCGTGCTTATCCTCATCAATCACAATAAAGCCGAAGCGCGCGTCGATCTTCCGCACGCCATGCGCGATCTGCTCGATTCCGGCAATACGTCTCGCACCTCTGTTGATCTGCCAGGCTATGGCGTAGCCGTGCTCGAAGGGAAATAACCACGCTTCGCCGGCATCGCTTCTTCTCCGCCTGTCATGTCTCCATGCATGTCAGGCGGCCTGTCATTCGTTGATCCGGCGCCTTTCCAAATGCATTTCGCTTTGTTAGCCTTTGTCTTCGGTTTTCCTGGAGGCAAAAAAAGTTGCGCAGCAAACCGTTTCAATTCATAGCTTCAGTCTTTTTTGGTTTATCTCTCACCACGGTTTCGTCTCACGCTCAGGCTCCTGTCCCAGACAGCCCGGCAATCGAAGAAAAAGTCGACTCGATGCTCAAAAAGCTCACGCTTGAGCAGAAGATCGATCTCATCGGAGGAGTCGACAGCTTCTACATTCGCGAGGAACCCGCTGCGGGATTCCCGCGCCTCAAAATGTCAGATGGTCCTGTGGGCGTACGCACCTGGGGGCCATCCACTGCTTATGCCGGGGGAATTGGACTGGCCGCGACCTGGGATCCGGAACTCGCGCAGCGCATGGGCGCATCCATCGCTCAGGACGCTCGTGCACGAGGCGTGCACTTTCTGCTTGGTCCGGGCGTGAATATCTATCGCGCACCGATGGGCGGACGCAATTTCGAATATTTTGGCGAAGACCCGTTCCTTGCTGCTCACACAGCCGTTCCTTACATTGAGGGCGTACAGAGCCAGGGCGTGATCGCTACGGTGAAACACTTTGCTGCCAATAATCAGGAGTGGGATCGCCACAATGTCAGCTCCGATGTCGACGAGCGTACGTTCCACGAAATTTACCTTCCTGCCTTCGAGCCTCGGTGCGTGTCGCCCAGGTAGGATCGGTCATGAACTCGTACAATCTGCTTAACGGCGAGCATGCGACCCAGAACAATCATCTGAACAATGATATTTTGAAAAAGGGATGGGGGTTTGATGGCATCCTCATGTCCGATTGGGACGCGACCTACGATGCCGTCGCCGCAGCAAATGGCGGCCTCGATCTCGAAATGCCTTCTGGCAAGTTCATGAATGAAAAAAATCTGTTGCCTGCCGTAAAAAGTGGCCAGGTCTCAGAAGCCACCATCGACGACAAGGTCCGCCGCATCTTCCGCACCGCGATTCGCTTCGGGTTCCTCGATCGCGACCAGGCGGATCTGAGCATTCCGCTGTCTACGCAGACCGGCCGTCAAGTGGCGCTTGATGAAGCGCGTGAGAGCGTTACATTGCTCAAGAATGATGGCAACCTGCTTCCTCTCGAACCCGACAAAATTAAAACCCTCGCCGTTATTGGCCCTAACGCCTGGCCTGCAGTTACAGGAGGCGGTGGCAGCTCCAACGTCACTCCCTTTCAATCCGTCAGCACCCTTACCGGCCTGTCCAACTTCCCGGGCTCGCAAGCCAATGTCCTCTATGCGCGCGGCCTTCCCACCATGCGGGAACTTTTCGAGCACACAAAGTTTGTCATCCCAGCAAATGCGGCTGAGCCCGTCGGCGGGCCCATTCAAATCGAAACCTTCGACAACAAGACCTTTAGCGGAAAGCCTTTAGTCGCCTATGCGCCGCGCATCTCTGAATGGGTGCCTTCATCGAAGGGCGGACAAAGCGTGCGCTACACGGCAAATTATTTGCCGGAAAAAACCGGTTCCTATCTTTTTGTCGTCGCAGCCAGTGGACGCGACAGCTACAAGCTTTTTATCGATGACAAACAAGTGCTGGAACAAATCAGCCGCGAAGGCCACGCGCCGCGATCCGTAGAGTTTTCGCTCACAGCCGGTAAACAAGTCAAAGTCCGGCTCGACTACGTGCCTAATTCACGCCGCACTGGCATCGGCCTTGGCATTCATGCTGTGGATGACCTCATCTCTCCGGAAGCAAAGAAGACCGCAGCTATGGCGGATGCCGCACTTGTCTCCGTCGGCTTCAACCCTGCGACGGAAAGTGAAGGCATGGATCGAACCTTCGAACTGCCTTGGGGACAGGATGAACTGATTCGAGCCATCAGCGCCGCCAACCCAAAAACCATTGCCATCATCACCGGCGGCGGCGGTGTCGACATGCGCGGCTGGATCGACAAGGTTCCGGCGCTACTGCATAACTGGTATCCGGGACAGGAAGGCGGACAGGTATTGGCAGAAATCATCTTCGGCGTCCGCTCGCCGGAGGGACATTTGCCGGCATGCTTTGAGCGCTCCTGGCAAGACAATCCAACGTATGAGAATTACTATGCGCCGCCGACCCCCGCAGGCCAGATGCTTCGTGTGAAGTATGCGGAAGGCGTCTTTCTTGGCTACAGCTACTACACCTCGATGAACAAGCAACCACTTTTTCCCTTCGGCTTCGGCTTATCCTATACAACGTTCGCGTTCGGCAATCTTGAAGTCTCGCCCCAAACCGCCTCAAGCAACGGTAGCGTCACAGTCTCCTTTGATGTAACCAACACGGGACAGCGTGCAGGAGCCGATGTCGCGCAACTCTATGTCGGTGATCCATCGGCGAAGATCAAGCGTCCGGTGAGGGAGCTAAAGGGCTACCAGAAGGTGCGCCTGGGCCCCGGCGAAAAACAGCGTGTAACGCTCACGCTCGACCGCCGCGCCCTCGCCTACTGGGACGTCAACAGCAATGATTGGCGCGTCGATCCTGGTCAATTCAAAATATATGTCGGCGACTCTTCCGCAGATACACCGCTGACTGGAGATTTCACCGTCTCACAATAACTTGAGAACTGGGTACCCCATTCTTCGCGTAGCGAAGAGTGGGGTCCTATGATATCTTCCCCGCAATGATTCAACTACTTCGCTGCGGACTCCTCGTCGGACTGCTCGCATCCGGTCCCGTCGCCATCGCTCAAAACGCTCCGCAATATCTACGTTGTGGCGCGATCTTCGACAGCGCCACAGGCACACTCCGCCAACATGCCGTGATCGAAGTCTCGGGCAACAAAATTGTCGGCGTTCTTCCCGAAGATCAAGCGCCCACCGGCGCGAGCGTCGTTGACCTGTCCAACGAAACCTGCCTTCCAGGACTGATCGACACCCATACGCACGTCTTGCTGCAAGGTGATGCCACTGCCTCCGCATACGCAGATCAGCTTCTGAAACAGTCTCTTGCCTATCGCGCCATCGTCGGCGCGGCGACTGCGGGCAAAGCTCTTCATTATGGTTTCACCACAATTCGTGATTTAGAAACCGAAGGCGCGCTGTATGCCGATGTCGACATCAAGCACCTCATCGAACAAGGCGTCGTTCCCGGCCCGCGCATGCAGGTAGCAACGCGGGCGCTCGATGTAACCGGAGCATATCCTCTGCTCGGCTACGCTTATGGCATCGATGTGCCTCATGGCGTGCAATTTTGCGATGGTCCCGAAGAATGCCGCAAGGCAGTCCGCGAACAGATTTCTTATGGGGCCGACTGGGTCAAGGTTTACGTGGATCGCGGCTACTTCCTGCGATCCGACGGCGTGCTCGATGACGTACCAACCTTTACGCTCGATGAGTTGACCGCCATCGTCGATGAGGCCCACCGCGAGAACCATCCAGTCGCCGCGCATGCCATGGGGCTGCATGGCGTACATAACGCGGTTACAGCGGGAGTCGATACGCTAGAGCATGGAGACTATATCGCGCCCGAAGATCTTAAAACCATGGCTGAAAAAGGGATCTGGTATGTGCCTACCACCTATGCGCTCGAAGCCGTGGCCGAAGGCCGCGCGAGCGACGGCAATCCGGTTTATCAACAGATGATCAAGACCCATGCAGACACCTTTCGCCGCGCCATGGCCGCGCACATCAAAATTGCCTTCGGCACTGATGCAGGAGCCTTCCCCTGGACCACGAATCCCGCGAAAGAGTTTTCGACACTCGTGCGCGATGGTATGTCCCCGTCGGCAGCGATCCAGAGCGCAACCGAACAGGCTGCAAAACTCATGCACCTGGATGACAAACTCGGTGCCATCGAACCGGGGAAACTTGCCGACATCGTGGCAGTGCCCGGCAACCCTCTGGAGCAAATCTCAGTGATGGAAAGCGTTGACTTCGTGATGAAAGATGGCGCGATCTATCGCGGGGCGGAGCGGAAGTAGAAGATACCGCATTTGGGCCAGTCGGGCTGTCATGCCTTAATGCCTGTTTTTACGAAGGAGCCGGTGCGGTTCCGGCAAGCCCCAATGCCTCGGCGTTCTTCTGCATGGCACGGATACAGAAGGCGATGTGATCGTCGAGAGGGATGTTGAGCTCCTGCGCGCCTTTAATAATATCGTCGCGGTTAACGCCCTTGGCGAAGGCCTTGTCCTTCATCTTTTTTCGCGTGCCTGCTACTTCGACATCGTGAATGGACTTGGTCGGCTTCACGAGAGAGCAGGCGGTGAGAAATCCAGCCAGCTCATCACAGGCGAAAAGAGTCCTGGCGAGATGCGTCTCGCGGAGCACGCCAGAGTATTCGGCATGGCCGAGGATGGCGGTGCGGATCTCTTCCGGCCAGCCTTGTTCGGTAAGAATGCGATTGCCGACGAAAGGGTGTTCATCCTGCGTAGGGAACTTTTCGTAGTCGAAGTCATGGAGCAATCCTGTTACGGAGTATTGATTGATAAATTCTTCGCGTGCATCGTCCGTCAGACCCTTTGCATCGACTTCGCGCTCACCATAGGCGCGCACGCACGTCTCAACGGCGAGGGCGTGTTTGAGCAAACTTGCTGATTGCGTGTATTCGTTCAGCAGTAACCATGCGCGTTCACGCGAGTAACCGTTCTGGTTCGACATAGCACCTTCCTTCGGGTTTCTTTCCAGTATTTCCGGGTTTTTTAGGCAAGACTCACAGTTTTCACTTGACAACAAAGGTACCTTCACTGCATGGTAAACGAGTGTTGGCAGAATTCCGGCTACAATACCGGGATTTTTCCAATCCGGACGCCCTGCTCTGGCCTCCGTTAAATAATTTATGGCAACTACCTTAGCAACCGTTGAGGCACGCGAGGTACTTCGTTGCGAACACTGCAGTCTGGTGCAATTCCGCACGTCGAATTCACTGTGCAGGCGCTGCCACAAGCCCCTCGAAATCGAAGAGCCGGAATCGCTGGCTCCTCAGCTCGTAACGGAATCTACACCACCTGCTTCTGAGGGCTCCGGACTTGAGGTTGCCCGCGCAGTACGTGATATCCGCCGCTCACGCAGGCTTAGCCAACGGCAGCTTGCCGGACGCATGCAAGTGCCACGCACCTACATCTCAAAAATCGAGAATGGCAAGGCAATGCCGACACTCTCGTCGCTTGAACGCCTCGCGCGCGCTCTCGAGATCGACATTTGCGATCTGCTTCGTGACGCGCGCAGTCGCCAGCATGAAGAGGCTGCATCGATCATGGCCGATCCGTTTCTGAAAGAAATCGCGCCGTATATTGGTCAAATGGATGCCTATCAGCGGTCAATTTTCTTGAATCAGGTGCGCGATATGGCAATGGGAAGACGGCGATTGGCGTAAGTCTTTTGCCTGCCGCACCTCGCAAGGTGCGCTTTGAGGAAAACTCTGCTCGATAAATTGGGTTCTTATCTTATGTAAGGCGGCATTGCCTTGGCTGATGCCGTAAGGTGAGAACAGAATGATCCTCAGATCTGCATTTTTCAATAGACGGGCGCTAACAAAGACGCCCGCTCATTTCATTCCGGTGCGCTTCTTCTCTCGTTTTAGGTCGCGCTCGACGGTGGCTGCAGTTTTCGCGGCTGGCGCGATTCTGGCTGGCAGCGGCAGGTTGCTGTTGCTGGCGCAGGACGTTCCGCCTCCGCCACCTGACGCATCGCAGCAGGACCAACAACAGGCGGCTCCACAGGACAATCAGCCTCTGCCACAATATGGTGCTCCATCACCGCAGGACGGAGGCACACAACAAGCTTCGGCACCCGCTCCTCAGGGACAAGCTTTGACGGCGGATCAGTTAGATCAGTTGGTAGCTCCCATCGCCCTTTATCCGGATGCGCTGGTCGCGCAGGTTCTTGCAGCAGCCACCTATCCAACTCAGGTTGTGGAAGCCGACCGTTGGCTTCAGGCGCAGGGAAATGCTCCTGCAGACCAGATTGCCTCCGCTGCAAACGCGCAGCAGTGGGACCCTAGTGTGAAGGCGCTGACCGCATTTCCATCGGTGCTTTCGCAAATGGATCACAACCTGCAATGGACGACGGATCTGGGTAACGCCTATTACAACCAGCCGCAGGATGTAATGGATTCCGTACAGCAGATGCGCCAGCGCGCGCAGCAGGCTGGTAAACTGCAAAGCTCTCCCCAACTGGCAGTGAATAACGATGGCGGCAGTATAGCGATTGCACCGGCGAATCCCGCAGTTGTCTACGTGCCGGTCTACAACCCCTGGGTAATGTTCGGGCCACCTGTGGTGGCGTTCCCGGGCTATTTCTTTGCGCCGCCTCCGCTGTTTATTGGCGTCGGGTTTGGTTTTGGATCCGGTTTTGGCTTCGGCGTTCCCATTCACCCCTGGGCGCCCTGGGGCTGGGGATGGCATAGCTGGGGTGTGGGCTGGTCCAGTCGCACGGTCATCTTTAACCGGACAACCTTCATTACGCGCAGCACGACTGTGGTCAACCGCGGATTCAATCGTCCCGGCAGCCCCCCGTTACAGATGGCTGGGCAGAGGGGTTCTTTCCTAAACCATCCGGTGTATTCGAGATATGCAAACCAGGTGGCGCAGGGTGCGAGGCCCGGCGCGAATGGTTTCAACAATCGTCCCGGCGCTCCGGGTAATTTTGTCCGTCCGGCAATCCGGCCCGGCAGTACATCTGGTGGATATAACCATACGCAGCCCAGCTACAACCGGACTGCGCCCCCTGTGAACGGGATGGTGAATGGAGGCCGTCCTGCGGCCGGCTATACGCAGAGGCCCACAAACACTCCAGGAGCGACATACAACCGTCCGAACACAGGCGGCACGCAATATCACCAATCAGCTCCGCAGAACTATAACCGCTCTGCACCTGCGAGCCGGCCGGCACCAGCGCCTCGTTCCGCTCCTGCTTCCCATCCAGCCTCCGCTCCCCACGCAGAACATTCGGGCGGCGGAGGGGAGCACCATCACTAATCTGTCTTAAGCCAGAATTAACGCAGGCTCGCTACAATTGGCCGTGACTATCGTTCGATTGCGATGGTTACGGCCATGTGCTACGGTCGGTTTAGAGGATTGATTTGAGCCGTATTCATGAGCTACCGCCGGAAGAGTTGGCCATCTACCGCCGACTTGATCCCGTGCGCCTTCCAAAGCATGTCGCCATCATTATGGATGGCAATGGCCGCTGGGCAGGGAAGCGGAGCCTCAAGCGCTTTCTTGGGCACCAGCAAGGGGCTGAATCGGTGCAATTTGTTGTCGAAACGGCATCGCGCATTGATTTGCGGTGGCTGACTCTCTACGCGTTTTCGCTCGAAAACAATCTGCGCCGACCCAAGACGGAAGTCAGCTTTCTCATGCGCCTTCTGCGTGCTTACCTCACGAACAATGTGCAACGCATGAACGACAACAATGTGCGCATTCAGTACATCGGCCGCACAGAAGAGCTTCCGAACGAGGTAAAAGAGCGTATGCAATGGGCTGCGGAAGCAACGCAGCGCAATACGGGCACCGTTCTGACGTTAGCGCTTAACTATGGCGCGCGGTCTGAGCTGGTCGATGCTTTCAAACGGCTCCATACTGAGATCCAACAGAAACACATTCGCCCGGATGATCTTACCGAGCAGGATATTCAGCGGCATCTTTACACAGCGCACATGCCGGACCCGGATCTACTCATTCGCACCTCAGGCGAGATGCGCATTTCAAATTACCTGTTGTGGCAGATTGCTTACACAGAGATTTTTGTCACCAATCGCTTCTGGCCGGATTTTCGCGGTGTGCACATGCTTGAGGCGATTGAAGACTTTCAGCGCCGTGAGCGCCGCTACGGTGGTTTGAACGACGGCAGCGAGTCGGACGACGTCGCCTCGCTGCCTGCGAATCAACTTGTGAACAGCTAGTGTCCTGTTTCTAAACTGCAAAACAGAAGAACGATGTCACCCCTGGTGCGGCGAAGAATCTGCTTCTTCTTCGTATCAGCATTTTTTCAATCCGTTTACTGCGCAGCCCCTACAGGGATCCTCTGCGGAGCGTCTACATTGACCCGCGAGACATCAGTCTTCACTTTCAGTTGGATAAGGTCTGGCTTGGACCGTGCCCGTGCCGTAAAGCCCAACTCATACTGGTTTTCCAGTCGCTTGCTCAGATCCTGGAGAAATGGCTGAAAGGAGACTGGATTGCTGAGTCCTTCCCAATAGAGTTTCCCGCCGGTGGTCTGCGTCACCTGGGCCAGCAGATTCTGTCCTGCATTGGTCTCATAGCCGCTGCGGTCGAGGCGGCCGGTATCGCGGAAGTAAAT
>Ga0206835_1178_pt2 | contig 12333 bp, 12 predicted proteins | sample Alteio_BWOrgCont_31_FD_152853 | JGI IMG/M metagenome (GOLD analysis project Ga0206835, IMG submission 152853) | Enriched cells from forest soil in Barre Woods Harvard Forest LTER site, Petersham, Massachusetts, United States -... | ecosystem: Environmental > Terrestrial > Soil > Temperate forest >...
TCATTGATATTACCGTGGACGGCGCTCTCCTTGCGGTTAAGCTACCGGCTTCGGGTAAAACCAACTTCCATGGCGTGACGGGCAGTGTGTACAAGACCCGGGAACGTATTCGACCTTAGGCGTGCTGATCCACGATTACTAGCGATTGCGTCCCCCGAAGCCTTGGCGTAGGGGGATTCCAACTTGCGTGTTGGCTTTGCGGTTATTGCGTCGCATGCATAAATCTGGTACAATGAGCGGTATGTTACAGACATTCAACATACCGGATAAAATCCTCAGTATTCTGCCAGCCGACAGGATAGCGGAGAATGTACGCGAGTCGCTGGTGTTGAAAGCGTACATGGAAGGCGTAATTTCAGTGGGGAAAGTTGCCGAGTTGCTGGAGATCAGTCGCTATGACGCGGATGTTTTTTTGAATAAACATAATGCGCATCAGTCCATCAGTGTCGATGATTATAATCAGGATTTGCAGAATCTGAACTCCCTTCTCTCTTCTTAAAGCCTAATGCAGGCGATAATCTCCGATAGCGGACCCTTACGTTATATCATTATGATCGAGGCGGAGTTTCTGCTGCGGGATTTCTTTGAAAAAGTTCTGGTGCCGAAAGCGGTGATAGCGGAATTAAGCCATGCTTCGACGCCGGAGAAAGTGCGCAAATTTATTGCCGATTTGCCGGTATGGATATCGGTTCAGGAGGCAACCCATAAAATAAATAATCCCAGATTAGGCCCCGGCGAAAGCGAGGCGATTGCGCTGGCGCTCGAAAGAAATCTGATGCTGCTGGCCGATGACCTTCCGGCAAGAAAATGCGCGCATGATTTAGGCATCAAAACCTTGGGCACGCTTGGCATCATTGAAGCCGCGGCGGTGAGGAAGATTATAGATTTCGAGGAATATTATGGCCGGCTTGCTGGGCTTGGGTTTTATGTTTCGGAGGCGTTGTTGCAGGAGATTAGGGGGAGGATTTCAAAATAATGGGTGAGATTCATGGCCAAGAAAATAAATCCTCATTTACTCTTGGACTTTTCTTAAACCCCCATTTTACAAATCTACCTGCCATATCTGATTTATTGCCGTGTTTTACTACAGCAGATAAAGGCATCCCATAGTTCTTTACTTTCTCTATCATTGCGCTGCTAATTTTATTACCACGCCAGTCTTTTGCAACTGCGATGTAAGGCAATTCAAACAGGGTTCTAAGAAGAAATTCTTCCGCCATATCTTGCATTACTAAAATAAATCCAATTATTAAGCCAGAATTGTCAGTTGCAACTAGTGATTTTTGAGATTCACAACTTGTACTTACTTTTCCAAGAAGTAACTTCCTTGCTTCATCATTTTTTATAGATAGCGGAACTTCTGGCGCAATTTCTTCCAGCAGTTTGAAGATAGGTTCTATATCAACTTCTTTGGCTATTCTGATGTTGGTCATTTTTTTATAGCCAAGTTCGAATTGCTATAATGCTACTTAGAACGATAAGATATGAAGCCGCGCCTATTATGGAGGTTTGTTCAGCTTTTTTATAAGTATCTATCGGATCTGGTTCATAGCCAAAATACAAGACGCATACCAATCCTTCAATATATAGCAGTATCCTGATAATTGTAGACGAGGTAGCAAAATGGGCAGCTACATTAACTCCAATCGCAATAAAAGAACCTAATACTATTCCAGCTATTAGGATTGCGGCTTTATCCCAAAAGGGAGCAAGGTGAATAATCTTCTTGCGTAACGACCCAATTAAAATAATTCCAATAGCCGCCCCTAATGGTGGCAAAATCCAGCACCAGATTCCTACGAATATGGCATACCCAATTAAGTTGTATCCAGTGTTCTTCATTATATATCGCCTAACTTCTTAAAGATTCCCGCTACGCGGGAATGACGGCTGTGATTATGGGAATTTTGGGGGAATATCGCAAATATAAAATTGGAAGAGAAGACGGTAGCGTGATTTTGTTTATTTAGAACCGAACTCCTGAACCGTGAGGATCAGTGTTAACGGTTTCTATTTAAAGGAGGTAATCCAGCCGCAGGTTCCCCTACGGCTACCTTGTTACGACTTCACCCCAGTCATTGATATTACCGTGGACGGCGCTCTCCTTGCGGTTAAGCTACCGGCTTCGGGTAAAACCAACTTCCATGGCGTGACGGGCAGTGTGTACAAGACCCGGGAACGTATTCACCGTGGCGTGCTGATCCACGATTACTAGCGATTCCAACTTCATGCTCTCGAGTTGCAGAGAACAATCCGAACTGAGACGGCTTTTATAGGATCTGCTCCAGCTTGCGCTTTGGCTTCCCATTGTCACCGCCATTGTAGCACGTGTGTGGCCCAGGCCGTAAGGGCCATGATGACTTGACGTCATCCCCACCTTCCTCCGGCTTATCACCGGCAGTTCCCTTAGAGTCCCCAACTAAATGATGGTAACTAAGGATGAGGGTTGCGCTCGTTGCGGGACTTAACCCAACATCTCACGACACGAGCTGACGACAGCCATGCAACACCTGTGTTCTACCCAACTAAATGCGAGGTTAATTTCTTATCCTCTCTGTAGACATGTCAAGGCCTGGTAAGGTTCTTCGCGTTGCATCGAATTGAACCACATGCTCCACCGCTTGTGCGGGTCCCCGTCAATTCCTTTGAGTTTTAATCTTGCGACCGTACTCCCCAGGCGGGATGCTTAACGCGTTAGCTACAACACCGACCCATACGGGCCGACATCCAGCATCCATCGTTTACGGTGTGGACTACCAGGGTATCTAATCCTGTTTGCTCCCCACACTTTCGCGCCTCAGCGTCAGAACCGGTCCAGATAGCCGCCTTCGCCACTGGTGTTCCTCTTAATATCTACGGATTTCACTCCTACACTAAGAATTCCACTATCCCCTACCGGTCTCGAAGCCTCTCAGTATTAAAAGCAATTCCAAGGTTAAGCCCTGGGATTTCACTTCTAACTTAAGAAGCCGCCTACGCGCCCTTTACGCCCAGTAATTCCGAACAACGCTAGCCCCCTCTGTATTACCGCGGCTGCTGGCACAGAGTTAGCCGGGGCTTTTTCTGCGGGTACCGTCATTATCTTCCCCGCTAAAAGAACTTTACAACCCTAAGGCCTTCATCATTCACGCGGCATGGCTGGATCAGAGTTGCCTCCATTGTCCAATATTCCCTACTGCTGCCTCCCGTAGGAGTCTGGGCCGTATCTCAGTCCCAGTGTGGCTGATCGTCCTCTCAGACCAGCTACAGATCGTAGCCTTGGTGAGCCATTACCTCACCAACTAGCTAATCTGACGCGGGCTCATCCTATAGCGAAGATTGGAAGCCTGAAAGCCTGAAACCGGAAGCCTGAAATATCGAATCGCGCGCAAAGCGCGCTCAAATTTTCAGGTTTCTGGATTCAGGTTTCTGGATTCTGATCAACTTTCCTCTTTCGAGCGTATACGGTATTAATCCCAGTTTCCCGAGGCTATTCCGTACTATAGGGGAGATTCCCACGTGTTCCGCACCCGTTTGCCACTAGCAGAACTCCCTTGCGGGCTCTTGCTCGTTCGACTTGCATGTATTAGGCCTGCCGCCAGCGTTCGTTCTGAGCCAGGATCAAACTCTCAAATTAAGTTTAATCCCTCTCGATTACTTTTTATTCAAAAGAATGCGAGAAAATTAAGAGAGGTGCTAGGTGCTGGGTTCTAGGTGCTAGAAGAATTTCTTCCCTAGCACCTAGCCCCTAGAACCTAGTCCCTAAACTTTTCCCACACGCTGCACAATTACTAAATTTCACATGAAAAATGAGTAAAGACTTCGAATCGTTATTCGTAATTAGTAATTCGATGATTCGAATAAACGAATAACGAATTACGAAAACACGAATTACGACCCTAGCAGCGCATAGATGTATTATATCAACCGCGCTACCGTCTTCACTTCCAATTTTATTTACGATGTCAAAAAGCCGGAAAAGCCAATGAGAGACGGCTTTCCTTGCATCACCCTTGCGGTGAGGAGTGGCCTTTATATAGTATTAACTTGTAGTGTCAACAGGAAAAGCGATAGACAAGCAAAAAATCAATATTTCTGAGCTGATTAATCAAAAAATTAACTATTTGTTAACTAATATGATAGTATATAGATTGATAGTATTTTAATAAAATTTATTGCCCAAATAGAAGTTAGGGATTTATGGCAGATAACCCGATACCGCCATCTACGGAACTAGAAAAACAAACAGCTGAACCTATACCAACTCTTCCAGATGTGTATAGGTTTGAACGGAGTTGGCAACCTGCAAGCAAGATACTGCGCGATCTTGGTTTTTTTGATGAATATTATCCTCCGAAGGAAAGTCTGGAAGCAGCAGAATTTGAGAAAGGAAAGCTAGAGCTGCTTATGCTGAGCAAAACAATAGTTGATTTAGATATGCGACAGAAAATAACATCACAAGCGCCGGTCTTATCAAAACAGCTATACGATATACTAGATTTGGTCCCCGACGATGACTGGAATAAACTGCTCCTGGCCATCTCGGAATTGCCAGTGAGTTTTGCAATACAGCTCAAGAAAATATTGATTTCCTTACTTCACCCTAATTCAAATCATCTGCAGGAATTGGACCCAATTCTGAGAAGTTTTGTAGAAAAAGAAGAGGTATATAAAACCCTTGGCTCTGTCATCAACCCTGATGATCTGCGTCAGCAGGCATTAGGTATGGTAATTGAGGAATTGCTGGCAGACAAAAAAACACAATATACACTATTATCTTATAAAAAACCGTCATCTGATCCTGTGATGCCGTCTAGTAAAACATTGCCTGCAGGAACTTTCACCGCCAGCGAGCTTATGGGCTATTATAAGCTTGGTCCTGCTGATCCTAAATATCGAGCCACTAATAATTACAATAGGTCTGAAGCAGATTTTACTGCAAAAGATTATAATGTTAAAGGTTTTGGAGGTAAAGCAAAGAAGGACCAACAAGAAAAATCTGATAAAAGGCCGCCAAAGCCCGGATATTTTATGGATCCACGTGTAATCATGAAGTTAGCTTATGTGGTTAGAGATAGTGTCTCAGATAATAACGCTAAAGTTGCCATAATTACTCGGGAGATGGTCGAGAAAAAACTTCAATTTATCAATTCTATTATGCAGCCTATTATAGAAACTGGAGTTTCTCCAGAAGCTGCTCGGGAGAGGGTTAAGGAAGAACTAAACTTTATAAAATATATTAGAAAGGCTGGTTTTTCAGAAGAAATCACCAGGGAGAAACTTGCAGAACTGCATCTTCATACCCTCATAGAAAATGGAGTTTCTGCAAACTCATTTTTGGCGCGCCTACAAGGCCAGGGATATAATCCAAGACCAGTTGATGTCGATAATGCATTCAAAGAATTTAAGGAACAACTTCCTTCCGACCTGCCTAATGATCAGATGTGCAGTATACAAACTTCTCATGGGAATATTGATGTTCTATTCCATCTTATCGTGAACAAGCGTGTATTACTTGCTGATCCAGAACAGATGCAGAAATATTTTCTCGCTAAATATCCACAACCGGATATCAGTATTCCCAAAGGTTTGTTTGGCGTGATGTTGGAAGCATATATTGGGCAGGGAAAGAATGATTTTCTAGGGTTTCTGGAAATATACGGGTACGCTCAACGCTTCAGCAATGAAGGACTTGCCCGGGATCTCGAAGTTTCGTCCGAGACCTTATCTGGTTGGAAGAGAAAAGAAATAATTGATCCGGGTACTGTCAGTAAAATTGTAACGAAACATAGTTTAACGGATAAACAGCACTATCTTTTACTAAAACTAGGGCGGGCTAGTATTAGGGATAAATCAATAACTGATTTGCTGGCGGAGGCCAGGAAGAAATTAGCTGTTGAGGACTTGAGCTCTAAAGATAGAGCCAAGATCTGCGGCGAATTGTTACACTCTCTTATAAAAGTCACCGGTACGCCGATAAAAAATATAGCGAATAAAACGAATGTATCTGAATCTATGGTTCATCACTGGTGTAAATCATTTAATCCTTTGCACAACATCAGCAAAACAGATATTTTGGGAGAAATCTTTGCCGGAGGAAAAGGCCCTCTGGCAATAGAGATCGCCGATACTCTATTGGGATTGCTGGAACGGAAACCTCCTGAACAATTACTGAAAGAATATAGAAGCAATACTTTGAGAGTTGAGGAATTATTACTCCAAGCACGTTTGAACAATAGAGGCGTAAAAGAGATAACAACATTAGCCGAATACATTGGCCTGCAAGATCCTGAAGAATACGCTTCTTTTTTTAGTTATCTAAATTTAAACACGTATGGAAAAGCCAAAAGAAGCAGAGGGAAGTAGAAATGACCTCTCTCCCTTGCGTCTTCGAATCTTAGGCAGTTAGAAAATTAACGCCGCCAATTATGCCCATCCCAGAACCGTCCATGATACCAGCCCGGACGGCCGATTATCACCGCGCCCGATATTATGGCCGGCTGTACATAGCCATATGTTCCACCATAAGCGGGGGCAACGTAGCTGGGAGCGCCGACAGGAGCCCAGGCGCCGTTCGGCTGCAAGCAGGCGGTGTAATAGGTGCTTCTTACACGATTTCCAATGAGAACATCTTGCCGGAATTGTTGGCATGGCGGCGGTGCAACAACCACCGGTGCCGGAGCAACTCCAATCCCGACATCAACCGCGACCCTAGCATCGGCATTATGTGCCGCACCAATAAAAGCGATTGCGATCAATAAAGCGACGATTCTTTTCATATAATCTCCAAAAGTTAAACTCTAACCATATGTATAAATCATCTAACCTTACCCATACATGTGCCGAAAATTAAATTTATTTAAGAATCCATTTTACCGCTATTCCCTTTATTTCCTTGACTTTCCGGTTTGATACATATATAAACCACCCCGAGTTTAGTAATTAGCTCTTCGCTTGCACAGTGCTGCAGAATTAATATTGCAGCGGCGTCATATAAAGATGCCATTATAGTTTTCTTACAGTGTTCGATAAGAGTTTGCCGGGTTAGGATTTGTGAAAACAAACCCTGGAATACGCTCGGGTACAAGGCTCTTTTTTTAACACTTAGATCAAGGACTATTTTTATATGACAAACTTCCAAGGCTTCGGCCTTCCCGATGCGCTGCAGAAATCGCTGGCGCAAATGCAATTTTCCACCCCTACCCCGATCCAGGCCGCGGCTATACCGTTGGCTCTTGCCGGAAAGGATATTTTAGGCACCGCCCAAACCGGCACCGGCAAAACCGGAGCATTCGGCATTCCGCTCATCTCTCGCCTGCTGAATTCGCCGCGCGGCTCCGCGCTGGTGATGACTCCCACCCGGGAACTCGCCACCCAAGTGCTGGCTGCGCTGCAACAGATGCTTGGTAAAAGTTCACAAATCAACACCGCATTACTGATTGGTGGCGATTCGATGTTCAAGCAATTCAACCAACTCAAAATGCGCCCGCGCATTATCGTCGGCACTCCTGGCCGTATCAACGATCACCTGGCTAGAGGCAGCCTGATGCTGCACGATACCGGGTTCCTGGTGCTCGATGAAACTGATCGGATGCTGGATATGGGGTTTGGTATACAAATTGAGAAAATCGTGAAATACATGCCGAAAATCCGGCAGACTTTGATGTTTTACGCTACTCTGCCGCACAATATCGTGAAGCTCTCGGAGAAATATTTAAATAATCCGGAGCGTATTTCGGTTGGTTCTACAACTAAGCCGATGGCGAATATCAAACAGGAATTAATTCACACTTCCGAAGCCAATAAATATACGGAACTGCTGAAGCTGCTGGATGCGCGCCAAGGCTCGATCATCGTTTTTGTGAAAACCAAATGGGGTGCGGAAAAGCTGGCGCAAAAACTCTACAAGCAAAACTACAGCGCCGATGCCATCCATGGCGATTTGCAGCAAAAGCGCCGCGATCGCGTGATTCAAGCTTTCCGCGATAAGAAGCATCGCATCATGGTTGCAACCGACATCGCCGCACGCGGCCTCGACATTCCGCATATCGAGCATGTGATAAATTATAACCTCCCGCAATGCCCGGAAGATTACATCCACCGCATCGGCCGTACTGCGCGCGCCGGGGCTGAAGGCTCAGCGGTTTGCCTGATCTCTCCGGATGAAGCCGGTAAATGGAAGGACATCCACAAGCTGATGAACCCGGGAGAAAACGATAATTCCGGCAGATCCGGCAATCGGCCTGGCAATGGCGGTGGAAATCATCGTCATGGCAGCGGCAACCGCAAACGCAAATCCGGCAAATGGTTTGGCTTCCGCGGGCAAAATAATCAATCCGGCGAAAGAAGGGCGGCTGCGAGGTAGATAATACCAGCCCGTCACCGCCCTATGGGCTATGCCGGGCACTGCTTCGCCTAAGATCGCCTCCACGTAGCCACGCCACGCGTAGCCGAAGGCAAAGCGTGGCGCACCCGGCAGGATTCGAACCTGCGGCCTTTGGATTCGGAATCCAACGCTCTATCCAGCTGAGCTACGGGTGCTAGCAGTCGGACAGGGTTTATACTTAAACAAGCGCGAAACTTCCATGAATATTTGCTAAATACTTGCCAACCACAGGCTAATTAACTAGAAATTCCCCGGTATGGATGAAAAAACTGTCAGGAAAATCGCCAAGCTGGCTAGGTTGCAATTGAAGGATGAAGAAATTTCACATTTCTCTGTCGAACTTGGCAGCATCATAAAATGGGTGGAGCAACTCTCGGAAGTAGATACGAGCAGCATTAGCGAGATCTCTGACTCTAAGGCCCTCCCATTCCGCATTGACGAAGTTACTGATGGCGGTTGCCGCGAAGCAGTATTGGCCAACGCTCCAGCTAGTGAGTTTGATTGTTTCGTGGTACCCAAGGTGATCGAATAATGACCGATTTGACCGATCTTACCATCTCTGAAGCGCGCGATTCCCTGAAAACCAGAAAAATTTCAGCGGTAGAGCTGGCGAAAGCTTATCAGGGCCGCATGGCCGCACATAAAGATTTGAATGCCTATATAATAGAAACTCCGGAAATCGCGCTGGCGCAAGCCAAAGTTTCCGATGAAAAAATCGCCAAAGGCGAGGCCGGAATCATGGAGGGGGTTCCTATCGCAGTGAAAGATTTATTCTGCACCCGCGGCGTTCTTTCCACCGCCTGCTCACGCATTCTTGCTGGCTTCAAACCCACATATGAGTCCACAGTTACCACTAATATTTTCGGCGCCGGAGCAGTGATGCTAGGCAAAACCAATATGGATGAATTCGCCATGGGCTCGGCCAATTTGAATAGCTTTTATGGGCCGGTAAAAAATCCCTGGAAAAGAAAAAAGGATGATAAAGCGCTAGCACCTGGCGGTTCATCCGGTGGCTCGGCCGCGGCAGTAGCAGCCAGGATTTGTGCCGGAGCACTCGGTAGCGATACCGGTGGCTCCATCCGCCAACCCGCATCATTCACCGGAACCGTCGGCATCAAACCAACTTATGGCTGCTGCTCACGTTGGGGGATGATAGCTTTTGCCAGTTCTCTTGACCAAGCTGGGCCAATCGCACGCACTGTGCAGGATGCTGCGATAATGTTGGAAGCAATGGCTGGATTTGATGCAAAGGATTCCACCTCAGCCGAAATGCAAACACCGAAATTTGAAAACGCGCTGTCGGTGAAAGATGCGAAAGGCTTAAAAGTTGGAATTCCCAAGGAATATAATTCGGAAAAGCTCGATCCAGAAATAAAAAAATTATGGGAATCCGGAGCGGAATGGTTAAAAAAATCCGGCGCGGAAATTATCGATATTTCTCTCCCACACTCAAAATACGCTCTGCCGGTTTATTACATAATCGCACCCGCCGAAGCATCTTCCAACCTCGCCCGCTATGATGGCGTGCGTTATGGCCTGCGCATCGCAGAAGCTGGAGATTCGCTTGATGAAATGTATATGAAAACGCGCGGGGAAGGTTTCGGACCGGAGGTGAAACGCCGGATAATGATGGGAACTTACGTGCTCTCCGCCGGATATTACGACGCATATTATCGCCAGGCACAAAAAGTGCAGAAATTAATCATTCGTGATTTCGACGCAGCTTATAAAAAAGTTGATGTAATCCTGACGCCGACTGCGCCATCTGCCGCTTTCGCGCTCGATGAAAAACCAACCGATCCGGTTGAGATGTATTTGAATGATATCTTCACCGTGCCGGTGAATTTGGCCGGAATTCCGGCAATTTCCATTCCTGCCGGGCTCTCGAAAGACGGCCTGCCGCTTGGCCTTCAGCTTATAGGCAAAATGTGGGATGAGGAGACTTTATTCCGCGTTGGCGGGATACTGGAAACAGCGGCGGATTTTAGGCAAGGGCATGCTCGTAATTAGTAATTCGTTATTCGAATCATCGAATTACGAATCACGAATTACATAGGAAATTTATATGACTCTTATAAAAGGCAGAACAGGCGAGTGGGAAATGGTGATTGGCCTAGAAGTCCATGCCCAGGTGAATTCCAACTCGAAATTATTTTCCGGCGCTTCGACGCATTTCGGCTCCGAGCCGAATACGCAAGTCTCGCTCGTCGATGCTGCAATGCCTGGAATGCTGCCGGTTTTGAATGAATTTTGTGTGGAGCAAGCGGTACGAACGGGTTTGGCTTTGAAGGCGCAAATTAACCTAAAATCCATCTTCGACCGTAAGAATTATTTTTATCCTGACCTACCGCAAGGCTACCAGATTTCACAGTTTTCTCATCCAATTGTCGGTAAGGGAAAAATCATTTTAGATATCCCTGGCGGCGAAAAACGCGAGATCGGAATCACGCGATTGCATCTGGAGCAAGATGCCGGAAAATCCCTGCATGACCAAAGCCCGGATTCTACCTTTATCGATCTAAATCGCTCAGGCATCGCGCTGATGGAAATCGTCTCCGAACCGGACTTGCGTACAGCCGAGGAAGCGGGCGAATACATGAAAAAAATGCGCCAGATTTTGCGCTACATCGGCACTTGCGATGGCGATATGGAAAAGGGCAGTATGCGCTGCGACGCCAACGTTTCGGTCAGAAAACCAGGCGGAAAATTGGGCACACGCTGCGAAATTAAAAATTTAAATTCGATAAAAAATATTATCAAAGCCATAGAATATGAAGCGGCACGGCAGGTGGAAATAATCGAGTCCGGGGCCGAGATTTCCCAGGAAACACGGCTGTTCGATCCGGATAAAAACGAAACCCGCACCATGCGCTCAAAAGAAGACGCGCATGATTATCGTTATTTCCCCGATCCGGATTTATATCCGCTGGTTTTGACGCAGGAGTTTGTTGATAAAATAAAGAAAACTTTACCCGAACTCCCCGATGAGAAGCGTGACCGTTATGTGCGAGAAATGAAACTCTCCGAATATGACGCAGCGGTGCTTACAGCAGAAAAGGAAACTACAGAATATTTTGAGGAAGTTGCGAAAAAAACTGATCCTAAACTGGCGGCAAATTGGATTACTGCCGAATTGTTTGGTAGACTCAATAAAGCGGGCTTAGGAATTTCTGGGTCACCGGTTTCTGCTGCCAATACCTCTAGTTTGGTTTCCCTGATACAGGATAACACCATCTCCGGCAAAATCGCCAAGCAGGTTTTCGATATAATGTTCGAGACCGGAAAAGATGCGGCGGCAATCGTTGAAGAGCAAGGGTTGCAACAGGTAACCGATACTGGCGCTATCGAAAAAATTGTCGATGAAGTTCTGGCGGCGAACCCGGATAAGGTTGCTGAATATAAAGGCGGGAAGGATAAATTATTCGGATTTTTTGTTGGACAGGTGATGAAAATTTCCGGCGGGAAAGTGAATCCAGCGATAGTCAATGATCTGCTGAAGAAGAAATTATAACCATCGCCACTGCGAATGGATATTCGTCGGAAAGTGAAAGATGGATTTTGGATTTTTTACCTAATAGTTTTTTTGCTTTACCTGCAAGCTTGATTACCGGCTTACCGGATTTTTCTTTTTCTACCGAAATCTCCTTGAATTCTATTTTTCCAAATCCTGTGCCAAAAGCCTTAGCCACAGCCTCTTTTGCCGCGAACCTTTTTGCAAAATAGGCGGCGTATTTTTTGCCTTTGTAATTTTTTGATATTTTTATTTCTGCCAGTGTGAAGATTTTTTTTAAGAATTCCTCACCGCTTTTCTTCAGCAATTTCTCAATGCGTTCGATATTTACAATGTCAACTCCGATACTATGGATCATTCTCCCCTCGCCTCATCGATTATCGTCCGCATTTTCATTATCGCATTTTTGAGCCCGATGAATATTGCCTCGCCGATTAAAAAATGCCCGATGTTTAAT
>Ga0206835_1244_pt1 | contig 12310 bp, 8 predicted proteins | sample Alteio_BWOrgCont_31_FD_152853 | JGI IMG/M metagenome (GOLD analysis project Ga0206835, IMG submission 152853) | Enriched cells from forest soil in Barre Woods Harvard Forest LTER site, Petersham, Massachusetts, United States -... | ecosystem: Environmental > Terrestrial > Soil > Temperate forest > O...
CAGGCAAATCTGGCGGGCATCAAGAACATGAAGCGCTTGCCCGACGCGCTGTTCATCGTGGACTCCAACAACGAGGCCATTGCGGTGAAAGAAGCCCGCAAGCTGGGCATCCCCGTGGTTGCGGTGGTGGATACGAACTGCGATCCAACGGTTGTTGACTATGTGATTCCCGGCAACGACGACGCGCTGCGCGCCATTCGCCTGTTTACCTCGAAGATTGCCGACTCGGCAGCCGAGGGCGTGAATATGGTGGGCGACAAGTCGTTTCAAGAGGAGCTGCCGGCTGAGTCCGGCGATGTGGCATTGGCAGAAGAAGCCGCGCCCGCCGAGGATGAGGTTTTTGAAGCGGCGCTGGGCGCGGGCATTCGCAAGGCTCCCGCGGTTGTCGCAGCCCTGGATGAGGCCGAAGCAGTCGAGGGCGCACTTTAATCTTTAGCGCGCAGGTCGCGCCAGCCGAGACAAGCGTGGCCGCTCTTTCGGACCACGCTTTTCTTGTGCCACCTGCGATGCCGCGGAACTTTTGGTTGAAGGTATTTGAAGGGAAAAAGGGGAATGACGACAGTGAGTGAAAAGATTGATGCCAAGCAGGTAAAAGAGCTCCGTGAAAAGTCCGGCGCGCCCATGGGCGACTGCCTCAAGGCTTTGCAGGAGGCGAAGGGCGATCTCGAAGAGGCTTTCGTGGTGCTGCGCAAACGGGGCATGGCCTCGGCACAGAAGAAGGCCGCGCGTACGACCAACGAGGGTGCAGTGGGAACGTATATTCATGCTGGCGGCAAGATCGGCGTGCTGATCGAGCTGAACTGCGAAAGCGATTTTGTGGCGCGGACCGACGACTTCCAGGATCTGCTCAAGGACATCTCGATGCACATCGCAGCCAGCGATCCGCGCTACGTGAGGGCAGAGGACGTGACGCCTGGGGACATGGAACGCGAGAAGGAGATCTATCGCGCCCAGGCCGCGGCCACGGGCAAGCCGCCCGCGGTGATCGAAAAGATTGTTGACGGCAAGATGGCCAAGTTCTACGAAGAGGTTTGCCTCATTGAGCAGCCCTTCATCAAGGACCAGGCGGTAAGCATCAAGGAACTGATCGCGCAAAAAGTAGCCAAGCTGGGCGAGAACATCACGGTACGCCGCTTTGCACGCTTCAAGGTCGGCGCTCCGGATTGGACCGTAGCGCAGACCAAGGCAGTGGAAGGCGCAGCCGAGTAACTCCGCGATCCATTACAAATCTGGGTGCCCCATCCATTCGGCAGCTTCATCGCCGAATGGGTGGGAGACCACCAAGACCAACAGACGGTCCCCTTATGCGGGCCGTTTTTTTGCGCCATGTAATTGGCTCGAGCTCGAAGAAAGCGTATCAAAGAGTGAGGGACGGATTGGCGACCAAGTCTCCTATGACCACCATCTTGGTCCTCGCACATCGGGTGCATTAGAGTGGACAGCAGAATCTTCTCATCTTTCTAAGGTCGTGATGAAAGCTGCGCTGCTTAAAGAGTTTGGAAAACCGCTTGTCGTCGATGATGTGCCTACACCGAAACCTGGGCACGGGCAGGTGCGGATTCGCGTGGCGGCTTGTGGCGTCTGTCACAGCGATGTGCATATCGCGCAAGGAGAGTGGGAAGGTTTCAAGCCGCGGATGCCGATGCCGGTCATAATGGGCCACGAAGTCGCGGGAACGGTTGAAGCGATTGGGCCGGGCGTGAAGCGTTTGCGCGAAGGCGACAGGGTCGGGGTACCCTGGTTTCATTTCACTTGCGGCGAATGCAGCTACTGCCTCGAAGACCAGGAAGTCTTCTGCGATCGATCTCAGGTGACCGGAGTTACCGTGCACGGTGGCTTTGCCGAGTTCATGATTGCCTGGGAGGACCACGTCGTACCGATTCCCGAAAATCTTGCCCTCGAGCTTGCGGCGCCATTGTTCTGTGCCGGCGGAACAGTCTTCAGCGCCCTTGCCAAGGTCAAGCTGGACAGTTCCGTTCGCCTCGGCGTCTGGGGAGCCGGGGGACTGGGACATTACGGCATCCAGCTCGGTAAACTTTCCGGCGCGCACGTAAGCGTTGTCGATCTGCTGCCGCAGAAGCTCGCGGCGGCAAAGACTCTTGGCGCCGATGTTGCACTCAGCGCCGAGGAGGGTAAATCATGGTTTGGCGATCCTGCGAACAGGGTGGATGTCGCGCTCGTTTGTGCAACGTCGGCGGCTGCGTATCAAGCTGCGTTCGATGCGCTGAAGAAGAATGGCGTCATGCTGGTGGTTGGGATTCCGTCGAAGCCGTTGTCATGGATGGCCGGTGATTTGATTCGTTCGGGAGTTCGTATTGTTCCGTCCCGCGTTGCGTCACGCGCGGAATTGCGTGCGCTGGTCCGTTTGGCAGCTGCGGGTTCCATTCATTCCGAGGTTCATGCCTTTCCGCTGACCGAGATCAACGAAGTGATGGAACGTCTTTCCGCCGGACAGATCTTTGGACGCTCGGTGATTTCGCTTACTTGAGTTGAAGGCTGGAGCGCAAGACGTTGTCACGGTCGAGTGACAGACATTCCGGACAGAACTCGAATACGGAGCAGTTGGGGCCAGATCGGCGACAATCCTGCCGAAGCAAGGAGCCGGCTTCTCGATTCGCTCACTCCTGCACACGATAGACATAAAAATCCCAGGTCGGCCTCGCGAGGTGACCTGGGATTTGTTGTTGAACGGAGAGCTGCGACAGCTTACTGGTGGCGCACAGTAACGATGGTTCCGTCCTGTTTTGCCATCACGTAATTCCCATCGATCTGGCGCCACTCATTTCCTGCAGCCGGACGGCGAAGGTGATTTTGTTGGTAATCGACCTTATCGCCTCGGTTCCAGTCTTCCTGCTGAATCTTTGAGCCCGCCTTCCATTCGGTGTGCTGCTTGTAAGTGTGGTTGTCGGGATGATCCTGGGCTATGCCGGGCATGCTTGCCAGAGCCATAGCCAGGATGGGTAATGCGAATACTGCACGAATCGTTTTCATCAATACTCCTGGGAATTGGATTCCGCTTTAGGGGAATCGTTGTGGGAACAACATCGGTACGGTCTTGCACGCCAGCGCTTCTTCCTCAAGCTGTGATCAGGTTTACGCGCTTCACTGAATGCAGGCTGATCAATCCTGCACAGCTCGTGCAGGTTCCAATTCGAATTCGACATTCCAGTTTCGGCGAATCCACGCGCGGCGGCAACAAAAGGGCAGCCCATTGCGGGCTGCCCTTTTTTGCTGTTGGCCTAAGAGAACCGGCTTACGGCAGGTAGTAGCGGAACGAGGTCCAGAACATGTTATCGATGCCCTTGGCGCCGATGCCGCCAACGCCCGACCAGCCTTCGCGAACCGCATAGCTGTACTGGATGCTCTGACGGAGACGACCGCGATCGCCCTTGTAGAAGTCATACCAGTAGCCGGCGGTTGCCTCCTGGATATCGCGGTTCTGTGCGCCGCAGGAGCCGCCGGGGATGTAGCCGGTTGAACCGCCGCCGTTGTAACCGGGAGCGGCAGTTGAGGTGCAGCCTGAGTTGCTGAGGAACCGCGAGCCGTAACCCACGGCAGCCTGAGAAGGAGCGCCCCAGTGGCCGCCCCACTTGCCGCCTGTTGCGATGTTTGCTGCCGTAGGCGAAGCAGTGCAGGCAAATGCACCTGCCGTAGTCGGGCAGAAATCCGCGCTTGGGGCGCCAAGCGTGGTGGCGCCAGCGTAGCTGTAATCCGAGCGGCCGGCATAATCAACACCGTAGTTTGCGTAGAGGGTAAGGCGCGCATTCGGAGTGGCCTCAAGCGTAGCCAAACCAGACCCATTGTGAATGGGTGCGAGTCCGCCCCACGAATTGGCAGTTACATCAGCCAGCGTTGAATCGCCATAGCGGCCTACGCCGGGACCGTATAGACCCTTGCCGCCAATACTGACCATGTTCTTAAGGAGCGGAACGCGGAAGCTGGCGCCGATTCCGCCGAGGGCGATGCTATCGCTGACTGTGCCCGCTGTGCTAAGAGCCGGCGCCACTGCGGCACCGGTGGTAATTTCGACGTTGCCGCCGTAGAGGTTGCTGTTGGTGGTTTCGCCGGGATAGACGGTTTCGTGGGCAAAGCCGGCGATGCCGAGGATTTCATAGTGGCCCCACCCCGGATCGAACGCCGCCTTCACGATGACATCGGGCGCCTCGTTGAATGAGAAGCTGGCCACGTTCGCGCAGCCATTCACAGTCTTGTAGACCGGAACCGCGACGTCGACCGTGCCGCCTGTTGAGTCAGTCTCCACCTGGTTGGTGTAGTTCACGATCGAGGTTGCCGGTGTGCAAGTGCTGATAGCCGGGTTGAAGTTGCCGCCGGCGGTGCCGTCGCTGCCAAGAACCGCATAGGGAGTGTTGCCGGCCAGTGAAGCGGTATAGATAAGTTGCGGCTGCTCAAGCGCGACACCGAAGGCAGCCTTGTCCAGGGTCTTGGTGACGCGGAAGCCGTACTGCCGAGCCCAAACGAAGCCCACGTTGTAGTTCGGGTCTATGGTTTGCGGCAGCTTGATGTCGCCGGAGAGGTTGGAGAGGCCCTTGGCGTCTTCCGTAGCCAATGACCACATCTGTCCGCCGGTGAAGGCCCAGCCGTTGTTCAACGCTGCCTGTCCCCAGATAACGCGCTCGCGGAAGACATAACTATTTGACTGGTTGTTGTTTGAGGTGATGCCGGTGCCCAGCCAGTCACCCTCGAAATAGCCGGTCAGGGTGCCCCAGTTGGTTTTGCCTTGCGCCATCATCGAAACGCGCGACTGACGTGCATTGGCGAAAAACTCGCTGAGAGCATAATCGTCTGAGTGTTCATAGGGGAGCGATGTAAAGGCAGTGGGAATGTCGCCGCCCGTGGCCTTGGCACGCCACACAGATTCACCCGCCGTGAAGCCGCCCGGAGTAATGGTTATGCCCTTGTAGTGCAGCGTGTCCGGGCTGGCAATGGCCTTCTTGATAGCCGACGTCTCGTCGGAGACGGTAGCGGCCAGCGAAACTGCGTTGCCCTTAAGATCGGTGACGGTGGACTGCAAGGCCGTAACCGCAGTCGCGTTCTCGGTGAGCGACTGCTGTCCTGCGTCGGCTGCCGCCTGTGCCTTGGCTGCCGCAGCCTGTGCATCGGCCGCCGCCTGCTGCGCCTGCTTCAACTGCGCGTCCTTATCGGCAACCTGGTTCTTGAGCGCGTCGATCTGGGTCTGCAGCTGTTGGCGCAGTGCCTCAATCTGGTCTTCAACGGAAGGCGGGGGGGGAGTCGTCGCCTTCTTAGTGTGCTTTACCGGCGGAGTTGCATCGCTGGCGTAAGCGTAGGAAACAACGAGACTGGCTGCCAGAACTGCCGCGACAGCCGCGTTCACTGTGAGTTTCATTGGGCCTCTCTTGTCCTTTCAATATCGAGTTGAATCGTTGCAGCGCCCGCTTACTCGCCGGTACGGCCTTGGGGAGGCCACACACGGCAACGCTGAATATAGAGCTAGACGCTGAATTCCACCAAAGAGCTTCAACTTTACTGCTGATTGCCTGGCAAGAAATTCGCGCGGCTTCTCCCCTTGCCTTATCCGAGTCCAAGCCTCTCAGAGTATTGTGAAAATTTGACGAATCGGAACGAGTTTTAACATTGCTTTAAATAAGACTGGAAAACCCGCGGAAAATAGACGGAAATTCATCTTTTGTTCACAATGGATCATCGGCAGGTGTGCCAAATTTCTCACGAATCGCCGAGAAATACGCGACCCTTATAGATGACGAGGCCCGCACCAATATTTTGAATTGAGTTCTTATCTAGGTAATCTGCGGGTGCCCCAGCTTCGCCGCAGCTTCATCGCGGCTAAGCTGGGATAACAAATATCTATTGCTCTTTACATATCTTTATTGCCGATTAGAGTCGTTGCTATTCCCTATTCCCTGTCGTTGCCGCGTGGCCCGCGCTAAGCAGGTTGGCCAGCAGGCGGTAGGTACCGGGCACCAATTCCGGAAATTGCCGATGGAGCGCATAGGCGACATATATATAAGTGCCTTTGCCGGGATGCGTGACAATCAGGCCGCCGCGTTGCGGCTCCTGGCCGGGATCGGCGGTCTCAGTGAGCGCCGTGTAGCCGGGGTCCCATGTGTCAAGAAAGCCGTGGCCGCGTTCTTCAAACCAGCCGTCGAAATCGGCCGGCGTGATGCGGTTGGGCGAAGTGAAGAGCGCATTAGAAGGATCGAGCAGCTTGACCGGCGTGTGCTCATCCACAACGCGCTCGCCTATGCCTTTCATGGTCAGGGCCAGCGGCGCAGGAAAGTTGTTGGTCTGGTAGAGCACCAGAAGGGTGCCGCCATTCTGGACGTATTGGTCAAGCCGAGGCTGAGCGGCATTGAGCTCGGGCCGGTTGTTGTATGCTCGGACACCGATGACGATGACGCTCCACTGGGAGAGATCTGAAGCAGTGAGTTCCTGGGAAGACAACAAGTGGGGCGTGACACCCAAAGCCTCGATCGCTTCCGGCACGGTATCCCCGGTGCCCATCACATATCCGACGCGCAGCCCTGTGGCAACTTTCACGTCGATCTTGCGGGTTTCAAGTTTTGCCAGCCGGTACTGGTTATAGGGGCGAAGTCCGGGATAGCCGATGCGCTGCCACCCTGTTTGATAGCTATGGCCTGCGACCGTGGCAACCGCTTGAAGGTCATAAGAGCCTGCGCCGACTTTGGCCGGAGTGACAGAAAAGACCAGCGGTTCCGTGTTGCCTGCGCCTTTGAGATGGAAGTCAATTTGCGCCGGATTGGAACGCCAGCCCTCGGGTAACTTGAGTGCGACTGTTCCCTCGGCAGCGGCCTGCGCTTGAACCGTAACTTTGACCGGCAACGCGGAGCCGTCTAAAGGGAGAATGCTGGCCTCGGGATCGATGCGCACACCGATGGAGGGCGTGACGACGAGGGGCTCATAGAAGCCGCCAGGGCCGGTGGCATGTTGAAGTGTCTGGACGATCTGACCCAGGCGAATGGGGACGCCTTCAAATGTAAACTCCGCCCATGCCTCAAGCGGCCAGGGCGCGAAGGAACGCAGACGCCACTGCGGATTAGATATGTCGTAGAAGGCCTGCTCAGTGTTGGGGCGGGTGAAAAATGGCGCTGTCGGCTGCGCATCGTCCGCCACCTGCACATGAAAGACGCGGTCGCTTGCAGGGGCGGAGTTTGCCGGGGCTGCGGCTGCGGCGGTCGCTCCTGTCGCATCGGACTTCCACTGAGAACCAACGGCATTGACGAGCCAGACGCGGCTCAGATCCGTTGCGCCCAGGGAGTTGGCGATGTGGGCGCGGACGTTAAACACCTGGCCGGGAGCTACGCTGGGCGGGGTTTCGTCGGCGGTGCCGCCGCGGCCTCCGCCGCCGCCACGCCCGCCGCCGGAGCCGGTCCGGAAGGCAATCAGATCGAGACCAAGCAGATCTTTAAATGCCGATTGGAATTCGTCGATCTTGTTAGCGAGTTCGAAAGATAACTCCGCTTTTGCATCGAAACTGAGATTGCTGGATTGCACCTTTGAGTAGAGATCGAGAGCCTGGCGATAAACGGGCACGAGCGCATGCGCACCGGCGACGCCACCTTTGTTGACAATGTCAGGCGTGGCTGCGGCGAGGCCCATTTGAATCTGGCGCAAACCATCGGTAAGCCACGCCGGAGGGTTAGCGCCGGCGAGGCTCGCCAGGCCCTCAAGGCTGGTGTCGATTTTAACTTTGTGATTGTTGAAGAGGCTGGTGTCATTCGAGCTGCTCGCACCGTCGACCGCGGCAGCCCCGGTTGCGGCCATCGGCGTCGCGCCCCACAAATGATAAGCGGCAGAAGCAGGCTCGCTGAGCTGCGGGCTTGCGCCGCCATATTGCGACTTCTGTTCGCCCCAGCCTTCGCGTGAAATCTGCGCATAGGTGCGGCCCAGCGCCGGGTCCCATGTTCCTTCTGGAATCACGACGTCGGTAGATGGGTGCCCTTCAATCCAATCTCCGGTCACGTAGTTGTGAAACTTTGCCGGGGCATATTTGCCGGTTGCCGAGTCAAACATGCCCTGGTCTGTGATGGCCGCAAACGGAGTGCGAGAGTAGACGGCCTGCGCCTGCCAGGGCTGAAGGCCATCCTTCAACTGCTCGGGAAATACCTTGGGATCGGCAGCGGCCTTGAAGGCCTCCTGCGCTATCTCCCCGGACACCTGATGCTGGCCGTGGCCGTCTGTAATGCCTCCGACGAAGGTGGCGATGATGACCTGCGGACGCGTCTGACGCACAGCGAGAACCGCATCGAAGAGCACGCGTTCGTGTCCCCAGCTTGTAAATGCTTCCTCCTGCGTCTTCGAAAATCCAAAGTCAGCCTCGGTGCCCCAGAGCTGGTCGACGCCGTAAGCCTCGCCTGCACGGAGCAGCTCGTTGGTGCGGATGAGTCCCAGCGCGTCGTAGCTCTCGGCAGACATGGCATTCAGTCCGCCCTCTCCGCGGGTAAGCGACATCAACGTGGCGCGCGCACCCAGGCCACGCGTGAGGTAGGTCAGCAGCGCGCCGTCTTCGTCGTCGGGGTGCGCATCGATAAACAGCACACTGGCAGTTGTGCCCAGGCGCTTGAGTGTCTGCTCCAGATCGGCCTGGCCGCGATCTTCCGGGAGCGGGAGTGCATAGGCCGACGGCTCAGGCAGCGGTACCGCGGAGAGCTCGCTGTCAAGAGAGCTGGATAAGGTCGCCGACTGCTGTGCGCTGAGCAAAAGAAGGCTCGCGCCCGCCACCAACAGGACTGCCAGGGCCACGCCGACTGCTGCTTTATGAATTCTCAAGTGAAAGAACATAATCACCGTCAGTGTACAATCCGGGGAGCGTAAGAAGCTCGATGAATTTCAATTCCACCAGCGTCGGTGACGGCGCCACGCTCCAGCGCCGCATCGGCCTCCGCTCCGCGGTGCTCTTCAACATGCTGGAGATGATCGGGGTTGGCCCCTTTATCACCCTGCCACTGGTGATTGCCGCGGCGGGATACAAATTGTCTGTCTGGGCATGGGTGCTGGGCGCGGTCATCGCAGTGGCCGATGGGCTGGTGTGGGCAGAGCTCGGCGCGGCGTTTCCGCGTGCCGGCGGGTCGTACGCGTTTTTGCGCGAGATTTACGGCCCCGACCGCGCCGGCAACTGGCTGAGCTTTCTCTACGTCTGGCAGTTGAGCTTCTCCGCCCCGTTGTCCATTGCGTCCGGCTGCATCGGCCTCTCCAGCTTTCTGGGCTACTTCTGGCCAGGCCTCGATGCATCGCCCATCGCATCGTTCCCTGCCCTGCACTATTCAAATTTTGCGGCGGCTGCGGCGTGCCTGCTTGTGACGGCGCTCCTCTATCGAAACCTGAGCTCGATTACGCGCCTCGCATGGGTGTTGTTTGCAGGGGTGATGGCGGCGATTGCAGGCGTGATCGTCTCCGGCTTTGCCAACGCTGCGCACACTGGCGGATGGCATATGCCGGCGTCTCCCGCGATGAGTGCCGGCGTCGCCATTGGCGGGCTGGCGCAGGCGACGCTGATTACGACCTACGACTACTGGGGCTACTACAACATCACCTTTCTGGGCAGCGAGGTGCGGCAGCCGGAGAAGACGATTCCGAGGGGGATTCTGCTCTCGGTGCTTTTTGTCTCCATGTTTTATGTAGCCATGAACCTGGCCGCGCTGCCCTCGCTGCGCGATGCCGCTGCACATACCGCCGCAAACGCGGCCGTCCGCCTGCAGCTGGTGGCGGAGATTGCGCGCTCCGCATTCGGCCAGTGGGCAGGCTACACAATTGCCGCCCTGATCGTTTGGACGGCCTTTGCATCGGTCTTCTCGCTGCAGCTTGGCTACTCGCGCGTGCCCTATGCCGCAGCCCGCGACGGCAACTACTTCCGTTTTCTGGCCGCCGTCCATCCGAAGCATGGCATTCCGCACCGGTCGCTTGTCGCTCTTGGCCTGGTGGGGGCATTCTTCTGCTTCTTTTCGTTGGTAGACGTCATCACCATGCTGGTGGTTACGCGAATTTTGCTCCAGTTCTTTTTACAGCAATCCGGAGTGATGCTTTTACGCGTATATAAACCAGAGCTGGAGCGGCCGTTTCGTATGCCCCTCTATCCACTGCCTCCGCTGGCGGCGATGGCCGGGTTTGTGTTCATTCTTGCGAACCGGACTCACGCGCTGTGGGGGTTGGAGATGGCCGGAGGAATTGCTGTATCCGGCACGATGATTTACATCTTCAGGGCGCATAGGTTAAAGCAGTGGCCGTTTTAGACCAATGGCCGTCCGCACAGCTCTAATAATCCGCGACGGAATGCCCTTCATCATGTCTAATAAAGACAGCCGGCTTTCCCGCATGACGAGGTCAATTGATGCTGATTCGCAAACCGAACGACATTGCGCCTTCTGAGATCACCAGCAAGACGGATTACGAGCAGTACCTGAACCGCCGCAAGTTTCTGCGCGGAGCCGTAGCAACCGGCGCCGCTGCGCTCGGTGTCGACCGCCTGGGCGAAGTTCTGGAACCGCGTATCCGCGCCAAGGCCGCCACCAAACTGCAGACCATAAAGAGTCCGCTGACCACCAGCGGCGAGACGCTGACCACTTTCCAAGACATCACCACGTACAACAATTTTTACGAGTTTGGCGTGGACAAGGACGCTCCCGCAAAGAACGCCGGCAGCCTGCCCACGCGCCCCTGGAAAGTAAGCGTGGAGGGGCTGGTGGCCAAGCCGCAGACCTTCGACATCGATTCGCTGCTCAAGTTCCGCCCTCTTGAGGATCGCGTGTATCGGCATCGCTGCGTAGAAGCGTGGAGCATGGTGATTCCGTGGGTTGGCTACTCGCTCGCGGAGCTGATCAAGCAGGTGCAGCCACTGTCAACGGCAAAGTATGTTCAGTTTCTTTCGTATTTTGATGCGAAGGTGGAGAAGTGGTGGCCGGAAGATCCCGGAATCAAATGGCCCTATTCCGAAGGCCTGCGCATGGACGAGGCCATGAATCCGCTTACGCTGCTTACCTTCGGGCTCTATGGCGAGGTGCTGCCCAACCAGGACGGCGCGCCGGTAAGGATTGTTGTGCCGTGGAAGTACGGATTCAAATCGGCCAAGTCGATTGTGACCATTAAGTTCGTTGCCAAGCTGCCGCCTACTACCTGGAACGATCAGGCTCCCGATGAGTACGGTTTCTACTCCAATGTGAACCCCTCCGTGGACCATCCCCGCTGGAGCCAGAAGACGGAACGTCGCATCGGACTGCCCTTCTATGCCCAGCGGCGAAACACGCTGATGTTCAATGGATACGGTGAACAGGTGGCGTCGTTGTACACGGGCATGGACTTGAAAAAGGATTTTTAGAGGCAGTGTTGTTAGCGGCGCTAGCGAAGCTCGCGGTGTTAGTGCGGCGCAGTTCTCAGGAGTGCTTCTGACCCCGCTGACACGCGCTAAGCGGGGCTAACTCCGCTTTCACCGCTAACTCCGCTAACACCGCTATTAGGAGCCCATGAAACGATCGACACTCATTCTGCTCAAGACTCTGACTTGGCTGGTTTGCCTTTGGCCGGTGGGTCAGCTGGTTTATGGCGCGCTTACCAACAATCTCGGCGCCGATCCAACGCACACCATCACCTTCGCCACCGGGCTGGCCACGCTGCGCCTGCTCACTATCTCGCTGGCCATTACGCCGCTGCGCAGATTGTCGCCGCGGCTAAGCTGGCTCATCAAGTTCCGCCGCCTGCTTGGATTATTTGCATTTTTCTATGCCACGCTGCACCTGCTTACGTGGGTTGCCCTCTATAACGGCTTTGACCTAACGTCTATGACTGCGGACTTTCTGAAGCGCCGCTACATTACCGCGGGCATAACCGCCTGGCTGCTGCTGCTGCCGCTGGCTTTGACTTCGACCAACTGGGCGATACGCAAGATGGGCGGCAAAAACTGGAACCGGCTGCACAAGCTGGTCTATGCGGCGGCTGTCTGCGGCATTATTCATTACTGGTGGCAGGTGAAGTCGGGCGTGATTACGCCGCTCGGGATGACGTTGGTTCTGGCTATTCTGTTTGCGGCGCGGCCACTGCTGGCGTGGCGACAAAAGAAGAAGACGCAGGCCGCTGTAGCGGTTTAGAGGCCCTCAGTCAAACGGCAGCAGCGTCTGCGCCACCGGAGAAAAACTCTTGCGATGCAGAGGGGTCGGTCCCAGGCGGGCCAAGGCTTCCAGGTGCTCCCGTGAACAGTATCCCTTGTGCCGGGCCAAGCCGTATCCAGGGTAGACTGCGTCCAACTCGACGAGCATGCGGTCCCGGTGCACCTTGGCCAGCACGCTGGCAGCGGCGATGGATA
>Ga0206835_1187_pt1 | contig 12298 bp, 9 predicted proteins | sample Alteio_BWOrgCont_31_FD_152853 | JGI IMG/M metagenome (GOLD analysis project Ga0206835, IMG submission 152853) | Enriched cells from forest soil in Barre Woods Harvard Forest LTER site, Petersham, Massachusetts, United States -... | ecosystem: Environmental > Terrestrial > Soil > Temperate forest > O...
ACCTTTCGTTAGCAGAATGGGGCCGCAAAGAAATTGAATTAGCCGAAGCAGAAATGCCGGGTTTAATGGCGTTACGTAAAGAGTACGGACCATCAAAAGCATTAAAAGGCGCGCGTATTGCAGGTTGCCTGCATATGACTATCCAAACTGCTGTTTTGATAGAAACTTTGATTGAATTGGGTGCAGAAGTTACCTGGTCGTCATGTAATATATTTTCAACTCAGGATCATGCCGCTGCGGCTATTGCTGCTGCCGGAACTTCTGTTTATGCCTGGAAAGGCTTAAACGAGCAGGAATTTGACTGGTGTATTGAGCAAACTTTATTCTTTGGTGAAGACCGCAAGCCATTAAACATGATTTTGGATGATGGTGGCGATTTAACCAATATGGTGTTAGACCGTTACCCTGAATTGATCAGCGGTATTAAAGGTTTATCAGAAGAAACTACTACCGGTGTACACCGTTTATACGAGCGTGTTAAAGCGGGCACATTGCCAATGCCGGCTATTAACGTGAATGATTCGGTTACCAAATCGAAGTTTGATAATAAATATGGTTGTCGTGAATCACTGGTTGACGCGATCCGTCGTGCTACTGACGTGATGATGGCTGGTAAAGTGGCTGTTGTTTGCGGTTATGGTGATGTGGGCAAAGGCTCGGCAGATTCATTACGCAATGCGGGTGTACGTGTTATTGTTACCGAAATTGATCCGATCTGCGCTTTACAGGCAGCTATGGAAGGTTTCGAGGTTAAAAAATTAGATACCGCTATAGGCGAGGCTGATATTGTGGTTACCGCTACCGGAAACATGAACATTGTACGCGAGAAACATTTCCGCGCGTTGAAAGACAAAGCGATTGTTTGTAACATCGGTCACTTTGATAACGAGATTGACATGGCCTGGTTAAACGGCGCTTATGGCAATACCAAAATTGAAATTAAACCACAGGTTGATAAATATACCATCGATGGCAGCGACGTTATCGTTTTGGCTGAAGGTCGTTTAGTTAACTTAGGTTGCGCTACTGGCCACCCGAGCTTTGTTATGAGTAACTCCTTTACCAACCAAACTTTGGCCCAGCTAGAGCTTTGGAACAATGGCGACAAATATGAGAACAAAGTATACACCCTGCCTAAACACCTCGACGAAAAAGTAGCCCGCTTGCACCTTGCCAAAATTGGTGTTGAGCTGGAAGTATTAGATCAAAATCAAGCTGATTATATCGGCGTTACGGTTGAAGGTCCGTTTAAACCGGAGTATTATAGGTATTAGACTCGAGAAGTAAGAATCAAGATTCAAGAGGGCATGGTTTTAGGACTGTACCCTTTTTTTTGTGCCGTACTGTTTCATGGTACAAGCGAAACAGATGGTACATTTGGTACACTTTTAGATTCAAAAACGCCCGAAAAAGTAGTAAAAAGGCGGTTTTTAGATTGATTTTTGAGCGAAAAATAGTTGATTTTAGGTGAAAAACGGTTAAATAACGATGGCTTTTGTGTGTTTTCGGGTTGTTTTTGATGGGAAAATGAGGGTTTTATTGGGTTTTGATATATAGGTTGTGGAATAAAATTAGGTGTGCTATTTGTGATGCGGTAAAACATCTACCGTAAGCTGAATCAACTATTGTCTAAAAACCGTATCATAGATTCCTTAAGTTCTTGAAAACATATGTATATTTATCAATAGGCATAAGCCTAAACCTTACTATATAATAAATAAATGAAGCTTTTTATCTCCCATGCCTCAAAAAACGCAAATTATGGTAATGCACTTGTAGACCTTTTAATAGCCGTTGGAATAAACAGTAATGACATTGTATTTACTAGTAATGATGCATTTGGGATTCCGATTGGCCAAAACATATTTAATTGGTTAAAGAGCACAATAAACGAAAAACCCTATGTATTGTATTTGTTATCATCAGAATATTATCAGAGTGTAGCGTGCCTTAATGAAATGGGAGCAGCATGGATTATTGAAAGTGATCACACAATGATATTTACACCCCATTTCAATCTTAGAAGCTACGACTTTCAAAATGGAGCACTTGATCCAAGAGAAATAGGATTTTATATTAACAATGAGAATAAGGTCTTAGCTTTTATTGAGTCACTAAAAAAATCGTTTAACATTCCAAATAACCCTGTCTTAATAAATCAAAGAATAAAGTATTTTATTTCGATAATTGATCGATTGCCCTCAACTGAACCGGATAATACAAATCAAGCTCATACATCAAACGAAAAACAACCTTCAATTCCAGAGATAGAAATACAACAAATAACCGAGAAGAAACTTCCTGAAAGCCCTTTAAATATTACAAGTTCTATTATGTTGCGATTTCACGCAGATTTAGTAAACGGCAAATTGAAGGACGAGGAAATGCTACTCGCAAAATATATAATTGATACAGACAGATTTAACTTAGGTACTGGTTGGCAAGAATCGAATGAAATTTCAAATATTAGAATATGGGAAGACATTCATGAACTAACCACTAAGTTGTCTAACAATTACAATGGCACGTTAAAAAGATTTGAAATGAAGAAATTGACAGAGGTTTCTGCCTTCACAAGTCAAGGAAATCCTAAGGAGGTTATTCTTGTGGAGAATTTTAGAAATGAACTCCTTTATCCCAAAGAAGAAATCATAGAAAAACTTAAAGAAGTTATGGAAAGAAATAAAAGGGATACATTTCTTGAGTTCTAATAAGTCACCTCCACTGGCTTCAGTTTATAACTGAAGCCTACAATCAAGAAGGTTTGTAATTTTCGCCTAACTAAACCATATCAATTCTGATATGCCTTCCAAATACCGCATACATGATAGTCAGGAAATATATTTTATAACTTTTGCTGTAGTGGAATGGGTTGATGCTTTGTCCCGACCGTACTATAAAGATCTGATCATAGAATCTTTAAAATATTGTAGGGAAAGCAAGGGCTTAATAATATATGCTTATGTTATTATGAATAACCGCATTCACCTGATAGCTTCGGCTAAAGAAAACTATAATTTATCGGACATCCTTCGCGATTTAAAGAAATTTACCAGCAAAAAGTTAATAGCCACAATCGAAGAAAACATACAGGAAAGCCGTAAACGTTGGATGCTTTGGTTGTTTCGATCAAATGGTGAAAGAAACAGCAATAACAAAAATTATCAGTTTTGGCAGCAGGATAATCATCCGGTTTGCTTAGATACCAATGACAAAATAGACCAGCGGTTGAACTACCTTCAGAATAACCCGGTTGTTGAGGGCATAGTGGAAGAGCCGGAACATTACGTTTATAGCAGCGCAAAAGACTATGCAGGCATAAAAGGCTTTCTGGATATAACTTTATTGTATTAGACAGTTACAAACTGTCATCATCCAGGATTTCAGTCACAGACTGAAACCAGTGTCGGATTGCCACGCTATCGCTCGCAATGACGCGCGGTGAAGAAAATTTATTATTTTTAGTCACCAATAACTAAAACCAATCAAAATGAGAAAGTTAGTCTTCGCGATCAACATCAGCTTAGATGGCTGCTGCGATCATACCAAATTTTTTCCCAATGAAGATACGATGGCGTATTTTATCCAGCTGGTGCGGGGTACCGGTACCTTCCTCTACGGGCGTAAAACTTATGAATTGATGGTTCCCTATTGGCCGGATGTGGCGAAAAATCCTGAAGGGGATAGAGAAGTAGATATAGAATATGCCCATGCATTTAACGGCGTCGAAAAAATTGTTGTTTTCTCACGATCATTAGCCAGCGCCGAAGACGAAAAAACGAGGATTGTCCGTACAGACCTTCAAGGCGAAGTAATTAAATTGAAACAAGAACCAGGCAAAAATATTTTAGTCGGCGGTATAGACCTTGCTTCGCAACTTGCAGCGCTTGGCCTGATTGATGAATATCGTATTGTGGTTCACCCGCTAGTTGTAGGAGAAGGCAGGCGGCTGTTTGAAGGCAACCTGCAAGAAAAATTACACTTAAAATTGGTTGAGTCGGAGGTTTTTGAGTCGGGGACTGTTGCGCTTCGGTACTTGAAACAATAAGCGGAAAATCTGCGGCAGGGGTTTTATGCTTCTAACTTAATCACCCTGCAGGAACGTAAACATCTAGCAAAAAGGGTGTCATGCTGAGCGTAGTCGAAGCATGCGGGCGGGCCTCTGGGCCCACCCTTCGACTACGCTCAGGATGACACCCACTACACACCTAACTTATTTAAGTACAATTTTAATTACCTCATCTTTCGAACACCTATTGTGTTTTCACCACCTACTTTCATCTTATTGCTTCATATTGAAACATTAATTTCAAACAAATTTGCACATCTATAAAAATAAGCAGACATTGGCATAATACAATTATTAAACCCAGCCAAACGGCAAAAGCTATTATGACTAAAACTGCGACTCTCCCGTCAAAAAATCATTATGAAATTCTGGATGGCCTGCGTGGTGTGGCTGCTATTGTTGTGGTTTCTTTCCATGTGCTTGAAGCCTATGCAAATGATAACCGCTTTAAGCAGCTCCTTAATCATGGTTATTTAGCAGTTGATTTCTTTTTCCTGTTGTCGGGTTTTGTGGTAGCCTACGCTTATGACGACCGCTGGGGAAAAATGACGCAATGGGACTTTTACAAACGCCGCCTTATCCGTCTGCAGCCCATGGTTATAATGGGGTCGATTATCGGCGCGGCATTGTTCTATTTCCAGGGTGGAGCTATGTTCCCGCTAATCAATAGCACGCCTGTATGGCAAATGCTGCTGGTAATGGTGGTCGGTTTTACATTGATCCCGTTGCCAATATCCATGGATATCCGTGGTTGGCAGGAAATGCACCCGCTGAACGGCCCGGCATGGTCGCTGTTTTTTGAATATATCGCCAACATATTGTACGCGCTGTTTATCCGTAGGTTCTCTAATACCGTGCTTACTATATTCGTGTTTCTATCGGCTTGTTTGTTGATACACTACACCGTTTGGGGTCCGCAGGGCGATGTGATAGGCGGCTGGTCAATCAATAAAACACAACTAAATATAGGTTTTACCCGTTTGCTTTATCCGTTTTTCGCCGGGGTGCTGTTATGCCGCGTAGGCAAGCTGATCAACGTTAAATGGGCTTTTGGTGTATGCAGTTTACTTTTAGTTGTGATACTTTGCCTCCCGAGGGTCGGTGATGAATCACATTTATGGATGAATGGTTTGTACGAATCCATTACCATCATTGTCCTTTTCCCTTTAATTGTTGCCATGGGCGCGGGTAGTACTATAAAAAACAAAAGCGCTATTAAGCTTTGCAAATTTATGGGTGATATTTCTTACCCTATCTACATTACACATTACCCGCTCATTTACTGGTATACCGCCTGGGTTGTTCAAGACAAAATACCAATGGCTAAAGGCGTGCTGGTAGGTTTGGGGCTTTTGATAACCGCCGTAGCTATAGCTTATGCCTGCCTTAAGTTATATGACGAGCCGGTTCGTGCTTGGTTACAGAAGCGATTTATGAGTAAACGGGCTTAATAATATCAAGGTTTAACATTGTTGGTGTTCGCCGTAAATGATCGGAAGATGCGGCTGAATTTTTTCTAATGACCTATTATAAAAAGAGAGGGGTGTCATGCTGAGGCACTCGAAGCATGAGCGTAAAGGCCTTTGCCCACATGCTTCGAGTGCCTCAGCATGACAGCTTTTTTAATTTTCTGGGTACCTAAAGTCTTTTTTATGGTTTCTTAAACACCTCACGCTCTCCCGGCTTATACGTTTTAATGAATTCCGTATAGCTATCTTTTATGTAGATGAGCAGTTCGTAGTCGGTCATTTGTTTTAGGCGGGTGATGGTTGGGCGGTAGTCATCCATAAAATCCTGGAGCGAATCGCCCTGCATATGGGTGATTACTTCCACTTTAGATTTGGAGAATTTATGATCGACGTAGTTGGCTTCCTCATCATCCTGTAGTTGTTTTTGGAGTTTGGCAGAAGGTGTTTTGTTTCTGCCGAAAAGACTTGCGATAGCTAATAGGTTAAGTCCGCCGATTGGAGTACCGCCATCTGTACCGCTGCCATGGTCTACAAAAGCAGCACTTGGCAAGTTGTTTTTTAGGAGATCTTTGGCAGATGGTTTTTGATAGTTGAATGTTCCTGCGAATTCCTTACGGAGGTTTAACGAGTCGGATTTATAGTTACGGGTGCGAACGTTTACATCCTGTAATTGTATCAAAACAGGTTCAACATAAATGGTATCGGCATGAACATTATAAACGGTATAAGTATTGGGCACATAACCTACGCACGTTACCCTAATGGTATCACCAAAAGGAATATTATATAAGCTGAATTTACCCTCGATAGAGGTGGATGTCACAAATTGACCTGTGCGGATAGTCGCAAACTCAACAGGTTTGCGTGACAGCTTATCCAACACCACGCCGTTTAGTTGCTGCGCGAATGCCGCCGTTGAAATAAACAGTAAAAGGGAAATAGTAAGGAGTAAGTTTTTTATCACAACGCTTTTTTGTTGGTTAAACAAAGGACTGGCTTATAATGTTCATTAGCAAAAATTTAACATTCGTTAACAGATAGAATCAAGAGCTAAGAATCAGGATTCAAGAGGCAAAGTTAATGCTTTGTACTTCAATTCCCTCCCACGGGAGGAGTGCGATTGCATACGCAGTGGCAGGGAATGGTTTATAAGTCAAGCAATTTATCATAACCCCACCCTTCCCCGCCCCGGGGCGGGAATCGCACAGGGCCGATGCTCATTTTTTAAATCACAACAAAATATATGAATCCTTTATCATCCTAAAAAGTTCCATAGTCAGGTCGGTTAACTGCGAAATCCTTATGCTGTTTTCATACTTCCCTGCATGAAAAGTACTTTTTATGATAATTGGAGATTCAGGTTTCGCCTTAGAATAAAATTTAAGATCAAGCTGTTTTTGCATCGGCCTTATCACAAAAAAAGTGCGCTTGTGAACAAATACAATACAGTTTTTACTCGTACTGATCAACACATCATCCCAATCGGCAACCCCGGCTAATATTTTATCAAAAACCAACTCCAGTTCAGCGGGGCGGCCCTCAAACAAACTGTCAACGCTTACTTTAATACAGTAATGGGTTGCGTTAATATGCTTAAGTTCACGTTCGCATTTGGGGCATATCCAACTCATATTGGCAATGTGCTAATCGTTTATTTTTTCTTCGGATTGGCTATCGTATCAGGCGTTTCAAACTCATCATCCACACTCTGACGCAAGTCATATAGCAACCATTGTTTTTTCGCTACTTCCGGTGCTTTTTGTTTCAACAAGGTGATGAAATCATTAACACCTACCGGTTCGTTGCCATTGCCGTGTATAAGCACGATGCTGCCTGCTTGCGGGGCTTGCCCTTTAGCCAGCCAGGCATCTGTACCAATTGGTATCAGGCCAAAGTCGGTAATCCGGTATACCAGTTGTTGATCCGACACCAATCCCGGGAACCGGAAAAACACCGAAGGCAGCAGGCCATTTTTTAACATGGCTTTTTCGGTTTCCAGCACTTCGTAATTAATATCAGTGCCGGGCTCTAATAAAAAGTTTTCTTTCAATGGTGCTTTTAAGCTTACGCGATGATTAAAGGAGTGATTTATCCATGTAATATAAATTTCATGGTTAGTCTGTAACTGTTTTAACCATTCCAGATCTTCCTGGTGGTCGCGCATCCAGATACCGGTGATGGATAAGGCTATAGGCACGGGTGTTTCCACCTTTTTAAACTCAGCAATAATGTCGGTGAATATCCTGCGATCAAGGGGTTTGTGTGATGGGCAAAGATCTGCCGTTAGGCTGATCCCTGTTTCTTTGGGCATCCCGGTTTCAATGCCGGCATCCTGTATCATAGCAGATGCCTTTTCAGCTTTTTTCAATGCATCCTGGTAGGGAGAGTTAGCGAAAAATACCCTTGCCTGTGCGATAGTCATTTGTTTGATCTGGTAAAAGTTGCTTTCGTCAATACGGGTTTCCAGCGTTTGCGGGTTTACGAGGAGGAGGTAGTGTTTGCCGTAGTTATCAAACTTGCGCAATATCATCCACTCCTGCGGGAAGTGCCGGGCGTAACCGTAGAATACTTCGTAGTTTTCTATTTTGGTATAGTTGGCCTGCGCATTAACGCGGCTATAAGAACTTATTAATAATATGAGTGATAAAAGGAATAATAGTTTTTTCATAACGATTTGTAAATAAAATCAATCATAAAATTGTTTTAGATGTTAGTAAAGTATTAATGATATTTACCCCGGCAAAAGTATACATAAGCTATGACCCGATTATCCGTCAATATAAATAAAATTGCGACCCTGCGTAACGCGCGTGGCGGCGACAACCCTAATTTGGTACAGGTGGCTAAAGATTGCGAACGTTTTGGCGCACAAGGCATCACGATACACCCACGCCCCGATGAAAGGCACATCCGCTACCAGGATGTTTTCGACCTGAAAAAAATTGTGACCACTGAATTTAATATTGAAGGTAATTGTCAGGAACAAAAATTTATTGACCTTGTATTAGCCAACAAACCCGAGCAGGTTACACTAGTGCCCGATGTTTTAGGGCAGATCACCTCGAACCATGGCTGGGATACCATTGCTAACCAGGACTATTTGAAATACATTATAGCAACCTTTAAGTCGGCGGGCATAAGGGTATCTATTTTTGTTGACCCGGTGCCCGAAATGGTTGCCGCGGCAGCCACAACCGGCACTGATCGTATTGAATTGTATACCGAGGCATACGCTACTCACTATCACAATGGTAAAGAAAAAGCAATAGCGCCTTATGTTGAAGCCGCGAAAGTTGCCCTACAATACGGCCTCGGTATTAACGCCGGACATGATCTTGATTTGCATAACCTTAACTACTTTGTTGAAAATATACCCGGTTTACAGGAGGTTAGCATTGGCCACGCTTTAATAAGTGATGCTTTGTACTACGGATTGGAGAATACCATACAAATGTATTTGAGAGCTTGCGCTACCGCAAAATAGTTAAACTACCGCTCAGCAGGTTGCATTTTGTATTCAGGTTGATGATGTAATAGTAAACTCCGGATGCTAGTTTTTGTCCTTTGTAGGTACCATCAAATGGTATGCTGTAGCCCTTGGATTCAAATAGTTTTTGCCCGTAGCGGTTAAATATCTGTACCAATGCTGCCGGGTAATTATCGATCCCCGCTATTTGCCAGTAATCATTGATCCCATCGCCGTTGGGCGTAAAAGTGTTGGCGATGTTTACGCCGGATAATCCTACCGTTACGTTTACCTTGGTACGAGAGCTTTCGCATGAACCGATAAACTGTGTTACAAAATAGCTTGTATTTGCATTTACGGTGATCTTAAATACACCGCTTGTTTGCTCATCAATAGGTGTGGTACCCGTGCCTGAATCGTACAAACGATAACTATATCCAGCAACTATGTTTTGCACCCGTAATAATGCAGTGCCGGGAGTGCATAATCCCACATCATTTACCAAAGGCGGGGAAATTGTATTATCCTGATTTGGCACTACGTAGGTGGCAGTTACCAGGCCGCATCCCCGCGAATCATTTACACCAAACTGGTATGTGCCTGCGCTGAGCCCGCTAATAGATGCCGATGAGGAAAATACCACATTGTTTTGGTTTGTCCACGAGTAAGTATACGGCGGGATGCCACCCGTAACCTGTATATTGCTGATACTGCCCGTTTGGGTTGAACATTGATCGGGTGTGATCTGTTCAGATCCGGCTACTATTTGTGTTTGAGCAGCACCGAGTACACTATAAGAACCATAAGCGATTTCACAACCATTGGCGTCTGTGAGATAAAGCGTATAAACATCAGGGGCAAGGCCGTTAATTTGCTGCGTGTTTCCAATTGGTTGGTTTTGGCTGTTTACCCAACGTAATGTTTTAGCAAGCGCATCTGTAGTAACGGTTAATGAACCATTATTTAAGCCATAACACGATTCCGCCATCGAAACAGCATAATTGGGATATATGGTTCCGGGTGGCTGTGCTATAAAATAAGTTTTGCTGGTTTTACTACATCCAAAACCATTTGATGCCGTAAGCGTGTAATTTCCTGAAGGTACGTTTTGCAGGTCAGCAGTTGTGCCAACTGTGTTATTATTGGCATCAAGCCATTGGTATTGGGTAGCGCCGGTGATACTTATGCCTGTAACCGAGCCATTATTATTTCCGCAGCTTGCGGGGGATGTAATGGCTTTTGATTCATCCATCGTGATACCGTTAGTTTCAGGAATATTAATGGTTGAGCTGGAAACCGGTCCGCATTGGGTATCATCAGTTACTTGTAATTTATAAGTCCCAGCAGGTTGGTTTACTAATATACTATCAGTGCTAACCGTTTGCTGCGCGCTGTTTATCCAACTATATTTTAAAGTACCGGTGCCGGTTGCGGGGATATTGGTTATCGAACCTGTTGTCTGCCCGCAGTTGGTGGATTGTACTTTGACGTGGCTTTGATCGATGTCGGAGCCGGTGGTGTTTTTTAGAGTTACGGGGCCGTATGTAGTAGAACATTTCGTTACGGTATCCGTCATTGTTAACGTATAGGTACCGGCACTAAGATTAGAGATTTCTGCTTGATTGCCTACAACATTATTATTTGAATCAGTCCATTTATACGTAGCGAGATCTTGTGAATCAGTTGTGGGTATCAATCCGGTTATTGATCCTCCTTTACCACATGAGGGGTTTAGTATAGAAACGTATGTAGAGATTATTTGCGGCTCGACATCGTATAGTTGAAATCCCATAGGTGCACTTGCGCAATTTCCATTATATGCTTTTGCGTAATAGTTGCCGGGACCAAGATTTTTTATAGTATCTCCTTCGCCTATTTCCTGATTAGTATTACTGTCATACCATTTAACTTTTAAAGTTTTTAATGGGTAGCTAATCGTCATTACTCCATTTTTTAATCCACATGATGGTTGCCTGATGATAGAATTACGGTAATCAACGGGTATTTCAGGAGCAGTGTATTCAGATGAGTTTTGGTTAAGCAAGGCATTTGCCAACATTTTCTTCCCGGCAAAGTTGCCAATTAGTTTCCACGTGCTATCTGCGGCCGCTGTGAGTGTTGTGATATAAACTACCGGGTTGCATATCTCACAATCAGTATTATCCTCATAAACATATATTTTCGAATTCGGAGAGGCTTTGCCTGAAAACTCAGTATCGCTGTTTACCAATACTTTAATTGCAGGAATATGGATGTTAGGGAAATTGTATTCAATGAGCAAATTGTAAGCCTTTTCACTACATGTAATGCTGTTTTTTAATATTTGTATATTATTACAATCTTGGTTGCCAATACCTAAATTAGAATTTACACAATATAATACATTCTGTTTTGTAATATCGTCTGAACCAATGATTCCATTGTTAGATTGATACAATGTAAGCCCTCCTACTGAGCCCGCACCCGCACTGGTATTAAAATCTTTATTATTATATACCTCAAAATTATTGGCTCCGTCTATTTGGAGCTGGAATATATTAGCCGTATTGTTATAGAAAAATATATTTGTACCACCCATTATTATTCCAGTAATAAATTTATTATCCGGTAATGGTGAGCCATATTGATCTAAGGCTAATGAATTATTCTCCATCCAAATATTTTTGCCGGAAAGTTGTAATTCACCATTTACATGGTTTCCTTCAGCAGGGGTATCTCCGCCAAATAATATATCATGGTCCAAAATGTAACTGCCCTTAAAAATACTTTGATCATTTGGTCCTACAGAACTATAGTCAAAATAATTTGATTGTATTTTAATATTTACAATAGAATCAGCAGCTATTGCATTTTGACTGTTCTCATTTATTATAAAATCATCACTGTACATATAATTACCCTTGCCGGGAGCGCCAATAGTAAGATGTGCTGAATTTGCTGCATATATAGCACAGTTTTGTACGAAAGCATCCTCGTATATATTTTTCAGGCCGGCAAAATCATTGATATCAAAACCATAGATTTCTACGTTATCAGCATTTTGCAACATAAATGCAGCCGTCCATTCGCGTTCGGCTGTGTAGCTGGATCTGTCTGGGGTTATGATTATTTTGCTCCCTGCGGGATCGAGAATGCTGCCGGGCTGCGTAGAGCCATCAATTACCATGTTTGCAGTTACAAAAGGCAACTCACTTTCCAGCGTAATGGTCCTGCCAACCTGACTCGTATCTGCAATATTAAAATTAATATAATCTTTTCCTGATTAGTATTACTGTCATACCATTTAACTTTTAA
>Ga0206835_1245_pt1 | contig 12284 bp, 10 predicted proteins | sample Alteio_BWOrgCont_31_FD_152853 | JGI IMG/M metagenome (GOLD analysis project Ga0206835, IMG submission 152853) | Enriched cells from forest soil in Barre Woods Harvard Forest LTER site, Petersham, Massachusetts, United States -... | ecosystem: Environmental > Terrestrial > Soil > Temperate forest >...
TGGATCCAAATCCGGGTCCATTTCGCACGCGGCTATTGCCAAAGGAAGCATTTGAGACACCGACTGTTCTGGTGGGCGCATTCAGCGGCGGTCCAGATGGCGCCGGCAACGTGCTGCGTCCCTGGGTGCGTCAGGTCTTGAACAGCCCGAAGACCTGGCAGAATCCTAATTACCCTGCGTTGGTGATGAATACCTGGGGAAGCGGGATGCAGATAGACGAAGCGCTGGTGATGCGCATGCTGCATGATTCCGCCAATCTCGGACTTGAGATGCTCCATATAGATGCAGGCTGGTTTCGCGGGGTTGGGGACTGGTACCCAAGCCCGACGAAGTTCCCTCACGGCCTGACGCCGATCGCCGATGAAGCACATCGGCTAGGAATGAAGTTTGGTATATGGGTGGACTGGGCCCAGGCAGGAGCGGATACCGATCCCGGCGCTCTGAACGCCAATGATCCCAAGGTCAAAGACTGGCTTGTTGCCGATGTGCCGCCTGACTGGAAGCCAACCAGGTTTGTCGGCCGAACCATGGATATAGGGGTCCCGGCGGTGAAGGATTACGCTGAACATGAAATCGATCGCATCGTTACGGACTATCACCTCGACATGCTTGAACATGACGGGTATCTGGTGGCCAAGACCTGCGCTCGGACCGATCATCCTCACTCAGAATCGGCTCCACCGCAAATGTCGACAATAACCGGCAACGGCAGCGCGATGCCGGATACAGCGGATTCCACCGACGTCAACTATCATGCCACGCGCGCTTACTACGAGATCTATTCGAATTTGCGGCAGCAACATCCCGATCTGCTGCTGGAAGCCTGCAACGACGGCGGTCGGATGATAGATTTCGGCACCGCTTCGCATACAGATTACTTCTCGATTACAGACTCCTACGATCCTGTTCCCAACCGCCGTGCTTTCTATGACGCAAGTCATGTGCTGCCGCCGGCCATGCTCGAGGTTTACGAAAGAAAATGGCCCACTCCGCATATTGAGAATTTCCGCTACGAGCTGCGGAGTGGAATGATGGGATGGCTAAGCATTATGCAAGACACCGCCATTGATTGGACTGAGGAACAGCACACGGTGGCGAAGGCCGAGTTTGCGTTGTACAAGAAGGAGCTGCGACCGCTGATTCGCGATGCGGATATGTATCACATCTCAGACCGGCCTGACGGAATCCACTGGGACGGGCTGGAGTATTTCGAACCACAAAACGGGCATGGCGTTGTTTTCGCGTTTCGCGGAACAGCGGCGGATGAAGGACAGCATACCTTCGCAATCCAGGGACTGCGGCCAGATCGCAGATACCATTTGCGCTTTCAGGATCATAGTTCCCCTGACAGCACAGTCAGCGGTCGGGATCTGCTCAGCAAGGGATTAACTGTTGTATTGCCGTTGACGGAAAGCTCTGAGCTGATCTTTCTCGACGAGTCAGGAAGATAAACAATTTGCATAAGAATGCGCTATCAATCGAATGACTGTTTTCGATCTCGGCGGATTCTGCGTATTCCGAACTGAAGAAAATACCTTTCACATTCAATGGAGAAAATCATGATCAAGCTTGAAGATGTTCGCAGAATCATTTCCGCGGCGGAGAAAAAGGCGCAGGAAATAGGTCAGCCCATGAATATTGCCGTGGCCGATGAGGGCGGTAATCTCATCTCCCACGTCCGCATGGATGGCGCATGGCTGGGTAGTATCGATATCTCAATCAAGAAGGCATATACGTCGCGCGCCTTTGATATTGCCACCAAAGACCTGGCGGCGCACTCACAGTCGGGCGGGCAGTTTTTTGGCATACACGCTTCGAATGATGGAAAGATCATGATCTTCGCGGGCGGCATACCACTGAAGAAAGACGGAAAGGTTGTGGGCGCCATTGGAGTGAGCGGCGGCTCAGGCGATCAGGATCATGCCGTTGCAGAGGCCGGGGCACTGGCATTTTAAGCAAGATCGTATGAGCGTCCGACTCCAGCTGGACGAGCATTATGGCCGCTTTGATCGCGGGTAGAGATCGCAATACCCGCGGTTCAAGAAATTTGGCGTGGCCAAATGGTAAAGAGTTTGCTTCAAAGGGAAGCAATTCCTGGTGTGGAATACTTGTATCTAATTGATATTTAAATAGATATGAACTATTCCCGGCGGTCGATTTGCTGGAGTGCCTTCAGCCGGAGAGAGGCCCCCTCAAGCTCCATCGAAAAAGTTCTTGACATTCAGATGAATGTAAATTATCACCATCTTACGATAGTCGACTAACGACTAACTAATCGTGCGACGTGCTCAGAGTTTGCATGTGGCCCAATGATCGTCTTTTTCTCCAGGCCTCCTCCGTTGCGTGAAGCTCACGCGTACGCGGTTCCCTTGGGGCGCAATGTTCGGCTCTTTATTGAAAGTGCAGTCAATCCCCAGCTGTAAACGTTCTCGAAATGGGTTCGCAAGGTCACTTACTCAGAGGTCAATGACTTTGAAGCTCAGGCTCCTATTTCGCAGCGAAGCTCCATCAAGATCGGCACGAGAAAAGTTGGCCGGCTCATTGTGAAATGAAAATGTGCCGTCTGAGCAGGGAGCAGATCACAGGAACAGAGGAGGAAGGTCATGACAGCCAAGCCGGTAATAGTCGGAATGATTTTGCTCGTATTTTCAGCGCTTGCTTCGGCACAAGGTGGCGCAAGTGGCAGTATCTCTGGACTGGTCAAGGATTCCACTGGCGCCGTCATTGTAGGGGCAAGTGTGAACGCCCAGGCAACGGAGACAGGAATTGTTCAGAAAGTCGTGACCGACGATCGCGGGTTCTATGAGTTCCCGATCGTCCCTCTCGGGCATTACACGATGCAAGTCAAACAGGCCGGCTTTGAGCTGTTTGAAGTGAAAGGCCTGGTGATCGATGTCGACACAGCAGTGCGCGTCGACGCGACCCTGCAGCCGGGAGCACAGACTCAGACTGTGGAAGTGTCGGCCACGGCCATCCAGATTGAGACGACCACTACACACATGGGCGAGGTGATCGAAGGCGAGGAGATCGATGCCATGCCTCTCAATGGCCGCAGTTATACAGACTTGCTCGCCCTGCAGCCAGGCGTCACCCCGGCAATGGCAAGTGTCGGCATTGAATCTTCCGTCACCTATCCTGTCTCGGGCAATCTTAATCCAGGAAACCAATCGATTACCGGGCAGCGGCAGACCTCGAATGGCTTCATCCTGAACGGCGCGAGCGTTGAGGAGTACCGCCTTGGTGGCACAACAGCGATCCCAAATCTTGACGCTATCTCAGAATTCAGAATTCTTACGAATAACGTAGAAGCTGAATTTGGCAACTACAGCGGAGGCCTGATCAACGTAGCTACAAAGGCAGGCACGAATGCATTTCACGGAGATGTATTCGAGTTTATTCGCAATACGATGTTCGATTCAAAGACCTATTTTTCCCCAACCGTCGCGGCCTATCACCAAAATCAGTTCGGCGCCATTATTGGCGGTCCCATTAAGCACGACAAGGTGTTCTTCTTTACGGATTACCAGGGGACGCGCCTGGTGGACGGAGTATCCGAGGGGCTGATCCAGGTAGCTTCCGAGGCAGACCGCACAGGCAACCTGACCGACCTGGCAACTTTTGGCACAACTGGGCTTACCAAGACAGTTGTTGGCTCATACTGGGCAAATCAGCTTTCGAATGAACTCGGTTACACGGTGACTGCCGGGGAAAAATATTACACCACGGCCTGTACGACCACGGCGCAGTGCGTGTTCCCCGGCGCACAAATTCCAGCGAGGGCAATCACCGTGCCCTCGGCAAATATCATTAAGGATAACCTGATTCCTGCGCCTACCGAATGCAACGCAAATGGGCAATGTTACTTCACCACTTCCGCATATAATCAACAGCTTCGTGACGACAAGGGAAGCATGCGGATTGACGCGAACACAAAATGGGGCATGATGTCGGCTTACTACTATATCGACGATTACCTCTTGAACAGTCCTTATGGCCAGGTAAGTCTGCCGGGCTATTACACTCTCACTCCAGGTCGCGCGCAACTTCTCGATTTAAGCGACACAAAGACAATCAGCAACTCGGCAGTAAACGAATTTCGGTTTGCCTATTCCCGAGACAAAAACATCTTTAACCAGGCTGGCGGAGGACTTGGCGGGTCTACCAATCTCGCTTCGTTGGGATTTGCAGTCGGGGGGCTTGGTGATATTCCGCAATTCCTTCCTGCAGCTGGCGTCCCAGACATTTCCACGGGCTTGGGGAGCATTGGAGCCGGCGACAACATTAATATTTCTGTGAACAACTCATTCCAATGGGATGACAACTTCTCAAAAATTATCGGAACACATACGATCAAGGTTGGCGGTAGTTACTACAGAAATCAAGTAAACACAAACCTTGCCGACTTTGATAATGGCAGCTTCAGCTTTAGTGGCGGAGAGACGAACAATGCCTGGGCTGACTTTCTCATCGGCGCTACCAGCGGATTCACACAAGGAGTTGAAGAGCCTGTCCATGATCACAATTATTATCTGGCGTTCTATGGGCAGGACACTTGGCGAGCTGGACCTAATCTAACTGTTAATTACGGTCTGCGGTGGGAAGTTAGCCCAGCCTGGACGGAATTGCACAATGAGCAAAATGTGCTTGACCCAGGAGTGCAGTCGGCGACATTTCCAGGATCGCCCGTTGGCTGGGTCTTTCCCGGTGACCCTGGAATTCCGCGGACCATTCAGCCAACGCGTTACAATGACTTTGGCCCGCGTGGCGGTATTGCATATACGCCAGTCGGGAAGGGTCCGTTCTTAAGCAAACTCCTGGGCGGCCCTGGCATGACGAGCATTCGTGCATCGTGGGGCCTGTCGTATACAGCCGTCGAAGAAGAATCAGTATATGACCAGCTTGGCGCAGCTCCCTTTGGAAATTTCTACGAGGCTCCGTCCCCTCCCGAGTTCGTCACACCCTATGTGACCCGCGCAACGGGAATCAGTGAAGGGCAACGGTTCCCTGTAGCTTACCCGCCGACTAACGCATCACCGTCGAATCCAGATACAAGCATTAACTGGGCCACATATTTGCCGATATCCGGCTCGCCTGGGTTGGATATTCACAATGAGACGCCGTATTCGGAAGAGTACAATCTTTCGCTGCAGCGTCAACTGAGCAAGAACTCAATGGTTAGTGTTAGCTATGTTGGAGCTCAAGGACACAGACTGCTCTCTACGCTGGAATCGAATCCGAGCAATGCAGCGCTGTGCCTTAGTCTGAGCACCGCAAGCGAAGTAGCACCGGGTTCGCTTACATGCGGACCAAAACTTGAAAATGATACATTCACGTCGGCTTCGGGGACTGTGTATTTAGGAACCAGAGGGCCATTTGGGCATAACTTTTCGTCAAACAACTATTACGCCGCGCAGGCCTACTCGAACTACAACTCGCTGGAGGCTGTCGTGCGTCACGCAACATCTCGATGGCTGCTTTTGGGTTCTTACACTCACAGCAAGTGCCTCGCCAACTCATCGGATATCAAGGACAATATAGGCCCGATCACTCCGCGTGAAAGCTACGCTCTCTGCGCCTTCGATGTAGAGAACAATCTTGTTGCGAGCTACAGCTACGAGTTGCCGTTTGATCAGCTGAGCAGAAAGGCTAACAGGCTTACGCAAGGCTGGAACGTCTCGGGGAATACACGTTTTTCGACAGGAATTCCAATCGTTATGGGAGAGTCAGATGATCAGTGGCTCTTGGGAACCTCCGATGAAACTCCTAATTACACTCTTGGACAGCTGTACAACGACAGAAATCCAAGGGATGGTAAGACCTATTTCAACACGTCACTCTTTTCCAAGGACTTACTTGGGCAGCCGGGCAATGCTCATCTGCGCTTCTTTCACGGCCCGGGAGACGATGCTACAAACCTGACAGTCGCAAAGAAGGTTCCCTTTACCGAGGCCAGGTCTCTGGAAATTCGGTTTGAGGCATTCAACGCCTTTAACCATGCGCAGTTTGGTAATCCTTCGGGAAGTATTAACAGCTCGGGGTTTGGACTGATTACGTCTGCGCAGGCTGGACGAATTATGCAGGCGGCCGCCAAGTTAACGTTTTGAGTCATAGGATTGAGAACAAATAAAATGCTGAAGGGGAGGCGGGTGCTACAGCATGCAGCCATGATCGTGCGACTGCTTGTCGACAGCGGTTACCTGGGTTCTCAGGAAAATGGATTCAATTCCCCTGGCCACTTCAGTGAGTGGTCGGGGAGTGGGACGGGGACGCAACTTTACCTTAATTTCGGGGCTGGGGAATGAAAATCACAGATGTCGAAGCAATTTATGTCAGGCTGCCGCAAGTAGGTGAGCGATGCGATAGCGGTCAAGACTGTCTCATTGTGAAGGTGCATACTGACGATGGACTCGTAGGCATTGGTGAAGTCGATTCGGCGCCAATTGCAGCGCAAGGAATGATTCTGGGTCCGTATTCGCACACTACTTCCGCTGGGTTTCGCCATCTACTTCTTGGCGAGGATCCATTTGAGACTGAACGCCTATGGCACAAGATGTATTGGAGCAACATTTACGCCGGGCGCTCGGGCATCGCGATCCACGCCATGAGTGGGATTGATATGGCCCTGTGGGATCTGAAGGGCAAGAAGTTGGGCATGCCGGTTTGGAAACTTCTTGGCGGCGGGTACAAGAAGTCAATTCGCTGTTACGCAAGCACATTGTTTCCTGCGACGGGAGATGAGACGCGCCGGCTGGGTCGACACCTCGCCGAATCCGGCTTTACCGCGGTAAAGTTTGGCTGGGGTCCGATGGGTCAGAGTGAGGCTTTGGACATCGACCTGGTTGCAAGTGCACGGAGTGGTGTTGGAGATCAGGTCGATCTCATGATTGACGCAGGCATGGTGTGGGATGCAAAGACGGCGATTCAGCGGGCCAGGTCTTTTTTCAGAGCAGAACATTTACTGGCTTGAGGAGCCATTGGCGCCCGACGATTATGAAGGTTATAGAAAACTGAGTGAGGCAACACATATCAGGATCGCTGCGGGAGAAGAAGAAAGCAGCCGGCAGACATACAGGCGTCTAATGGTGGAAGGGAAAATCGACGTTGTACAGGTTGATCTAACCCGTTGCGGCGGCTTTACCGAGGCCATGAAGATTGCGTACATTGCGGCGGATCTCGGGTTGCCGGTCGCAAATCATGGGTTTACTACATATATAAATGTGGCAGCAGCTCTCCATTGGCTGAATGCTGTTCCAAATGCATTGATCGCGGAATATGTGGCCCAGGAAGGAACACCGCTGCGCGACAAGATAACTCATCAGCAGATTCGTGCCGCCGATGGTTACCTCGCTATTCCTCAGGGGCCCGGCCTGGGAATTGATTTGAACGAAGAAGAGATTGCTCGATATCGTGTGGATCCTGTGGAGGGTGAAACGAAGCTGTCCTCGGAGGCTTTGTCCACTTAAGGTTATTGCCAGCAAGGGTGGAGATGAAAGCCGAGGAGGTAAACGAAAGTGGCTGAGATGCCAAGTGAACGCGGTCAAACAGATAGCGGGAAATCTGTTGCTGCATCGATCATTAGGCTATTTAAAATGCCTGCCTGGCTGCTGTACTCCATCCTTACACTGGTTGTGTGGGGAGTATGGGGGATAACCTCCAAGATCATCTCCGATGACATCAATGCCTACACAAATCAGGTATATTTTGCCATTGGCGTGCTGCCCTTGTTACTTCTTGTCGTCTTCTCGCCACGCCTAAGGAAGGGAACACACCATGGCCGCGGCATGGCCTTCGCATTCCTGACAGGAATTCTTGGTGGAACCGGCAATATTGCTTTCTTTAAATCGCTTATGGCGGGAGGAGAGGCCTCAATCGTTGTGCCGGCAACCGGGCTCTCGCCAATCGTCACAGTTCTGTTGGGATATGTTGTCCTCAAGGAGCGCCTAAGCAATATGCAGAAGGCTGGATTTCTTCTATCGCTCGCGGCAATTTATTTGTTAAGCATCTAGAAGTAAACAGGAGTCGAGGATGCACATATCGGCATGGCTCATATACGCCCTCATTGCTCTGGTGTTCTGGGGCATCACCGGCGTGACACAGAAACTTTCGACGAATGCAATATCGACAGAGATGTCATTCGTCTGGTTTGTGATCTCAATGGTTGTCATCGCGGTGATTATCTTATTTGTGGAGCCGATACAGTGGCACGTGAGCGCCAAGGTATTTTGGCTGGCAGTGCTGGGTGGGGTCTTGAATGGCCTGGGCGCGCTTACGAGTTTCGCCGCGCTGGAAAGTGGCGGCAAGGCTTCGATTGTAATTCCGCTCTGTTATCTGTTTCCGCTGGTGACAGTAATACTTGCTCTGCTATTCCTGCATGAATCTGTAACCCTGCATCAGGCCGCCGGAATAGTGCTTGCTCTTATTGCCGCGGTACTGCTGGCGCAGGAACCGCAAACGGCGACGAAGGATATCCCGCTGGCATAGTAGTATCGCCCATAAAACGCTAAATGGCCGACCGAAGATCGACGGCAAGTGATGATCTTCGGTCCATGTAATTTCCCAATGAGTTGGAGAATGCCGGAAGATGAGCTCTTCGAGAGTGGACAGGCTTGCCGAGAGACTGCAGAAACAAGGCATGGAATCCGCTCTGGTCTCTTCACTTGCGAATCTTCGATACTTTTCCGGATTTACAGCTGCGATTGAAACCGGACCATCGCCTTTCTGCCCTGTACAGGCTTTGCTGGTCGTGGTGCGTGGGGAGAAGCCGCTACTTCTGGTTGCCGACTGCGAGTCAGTTGAAGGGGTATACGAGGAAATTCAAATCGAAACTTTTGCGAGTTATACCATCGAAACTCCTGTTGATTCGATCTCTGCTTTGAACGCGAAGCTTTCGGAAACGATCGGCAAACTCCCTGCGGGCCTGATCGGATATGAGAGCGAAGCGCTTCCAGCAGCCGTTTGTGAAGCATTAACTGCCAAATGCCCGCAGTTGCAACTCCGCGATATAAGTGAACTGGCATCCGGGATTCGTACGATCAAGGATGAAGACGAGATCGAAGTCCTGCGTAAATGCTGCTCATTGTGCGATATTGGCCAGGAAATTGTGAAGAGACGAGCGCAGCCTGGCATGACGGAGCTAGAGCTGTTTGCGGAAGTGCGAAAGGGCATGGAAACTGCAGAGGGCGGCAGGCTTCCGCTTCTCGCGGATCTGGTTACTGGGCCACGAACAGCATTGGTTGGTGGTTCGCCAACGCTGAGGAAACTTGAGCCGGGAGACCTTGTTTTAGCAGATCTGGTTCCGCGACATGATGGCTATTGGGGCGATAGTTGTAACACCTGCGTCGTTGGCGATCCATCCGACGAGCAGCGAACCTGTTTCGAGGCAGTCTCTGAAATACTGCAACAAGCCATCGAGAGTGTTCGTCCCGGTTTGTGTGCTTGCGATCTCGACAGCTTTGTTCGAAGCCGCATCCAGAAGCTTGGCGGTGAATTTCCTCATCATACCGGTCATGGTATCGGCGTCACATGGCACGAAGAGCCGCGCATCGTTCCCTACAACCTTCAGCCACTGGAAGAGAATATGGTTATTGCGCTTGAGCCAGGCGTCTATTTCAGCGGCCGCTGGGGAATTCGATTGGAATATGTTGTTCGCGTCACGAGCGATGGAGCTGAGGTTCTGTCGGGGTTCAAGCACACTTTATAGACATCCAGAATAAGTGGAGGCTCTCATGGCGCGTCTAGATGGAAGGGTTGCCGTTGTTACAGGGGCGGGTAGTGGCATAGGCCGTGAAACTGCGGCGCTGTTCGCAGCTGAAGGGGCCTGCGTGGGTCTATTAGATTGCGATTCGACGGCGATCCGTTCGCACGCAGAGAATCTCAGCAAGGGGGGTGTTCATGCGTGTGGCTGGGAAGTTGATGTCTCAGATGGAGACAGATTTGAAGAGGTCATCGCCCAGGCTGCTGTTGAATTTGGCAGGCTCGATATCCTCGTGAATAACGCCGCTACTTATGTTCCAAAATCGCTCGATGAGCTCACTGCGAATGATTGGTGGCATGTATTAGATACGAACCTGACAGCATATTTCAGGGGTGGACGCGCAGCGGCGCGAGAGATGCGGAAGAGCGGCGGTGGAAGCATCATTAACATTTGCTCGGTACATCGGCTCATCTCCGAGCCTAACTCGGGAGCCTACGCCGCATCGAAGGGTGGAGTAGCCCAGCTTACCCGGAATATGGCGATAGAGCTTGCTTCATTCAATATCGCGGTCAATTCGATAAGTCCCGGATTTATAAGGACACGCATGTCGATCGTAAACGGAGTGGATGAGACCCAAACCGATCAATTCCAAAACTGCTTTATACAGTCTGGAAGGATTCCTCTCCGGCGTGCCGGCTTGCCTGCGGAGATTGCCGCGGCAGCGCTTTTTTTTGCTTCCAGAGAATGCGGATATGTAACCGGTACAGACCTTGTGGTAGACGGCGGGCTTACGATCACACTCTAACGGTTGGCAGTGTGAAAGGCGCGTGCGCCTATTTATCTACAAGTGATGCGCCACGGAACACATCTAGAAACTCTTTTCCCGAATTCTGAGCCCAGTCGCTCTTCGCAGGCCCATCTTTTTGTTCTTCGAGTGCGGTCAGGTTGCAAATATCCTGATCCCGGAAGGTGCATATCATATTTTCAAAAGTCTCTGTTACGCGATCAGGGCCACCTACTCTTAATGTCTCCAATAGGTTCTGGTGCTCTTCGAGCATCTTCGCGTAGTCATACGTGGGCGAAGTGTGGAGTCTAATCAATTCAAAGGCCCAGAGCGGGAGACACACAAGTTCCAGGGCTTTCACCAAGGCCGCATTTCCAGACTGGTGCCAAATCATTTGATGGAACTTTGTATCGTTCTTGAAAACGTTGGGGAAGTCCTCGCGCTCGCAAGCCGCCTTCACGTTATCCAGAAGGCGTTCGAGTTCTGAAAAATGCTTGGGCGTCATCCGGCGGTGCGCTAAAGCTGCCGCAAATGGTTCAAGGCGCAGGCGGATCGCATAAGCGTCCTCAATCTCTTGTTGATTGAGCTTTGTAACAAATGTTCCGCGGTGGTCATTCCGGGTGAGGAGCCCCTGATGTTCAAGCCCTTGGAAGGCTTCGCGGAGGGTAGTTTTTGAGACGCCAAGCTGGCGGGCCAGTTTGTCTTCAACGAGCCTTTCACCGGGCAGCAATTCGCCTCGAAGAATGGCATCCAGCAGGTCATTGGAAACTCTTTGGCGAAGGCTTAAATGCTCAATTGGACGTATCATGGTCGACAGTCGAGTATATGCGTATAAAATGAAGAAATCAAACGCACAGACCCAACTGGCTGATTCGACTGTACCTTGAAAGATAACGCTCGCGGAGCTGCCTTTTGCAGCTGCGAAAACCGCTTGACATCCGGCGGCATTTAATCTATCCATACTTTATGGTAGTCGACTAACGACTATTGTTATCCGAGTTACGAAGAGCAAAATATTTCTGGAGTCGCTCATCGATTTCAGGCCTGCCAATTGAGAAACATATTCAGTCTGCCCTCCAACACTCTTCGTGGAGGGTCGCAAAGTTTGTTGATTCTGAAAGATCGATGCATCCCATCGCTGTTTTTGGCTCTCAGGTTTTGGCTTGACGTTTGAAAAATTGCGCCTGACCCTCTCACGAGGATCGGCAATCGTAGCGCCTCAGAGCTTGCGAGAGGTGCTTACTTCTATTTAATGGAGGCCTCTTTGCCGACTCATCCACTTGAACCGCTATCGGCTGCTGAAGTTGCGCATGCAGTCGAGCTACTGAGATCGAACAATTATGCAGGGGAGCATTGGCGGATCATCAGCGTCCAGCTGAAGGAGCCTGCAAAGTCATCGGTCCATGCGTGGCCACAGATCGCTTCGCCCCCGAGACAAGCTACCGCGGTATGCCTGAATTCTGCCGACGAGAAGACGTTCGTAGTTGGCCTGGATCTGGCGGGAGGCAAAGTTACCAGCGTCAAGGAAGCCCCGGCGCACGCTCAACCGACAATGTCTCTCGATGAGCAGTTGGAATGCGAGCAGGCCGTATTGCGCAGCCCGGAGTTCCTGGCCGCGCTTGAGCGTCATTGCGGTAAGGTCGATCCGAAGCTGGTGATGGTCGACATCTGGAGCGCCGGCAACTATGGATCCGATGAGGACAAAGGGCGACGGCTGGCGCGTCCTCTGTGCTTTCTGCGCACGTCTCCTACGGACAATGGCTACGCGCGGCCTATCGAGGGCGTCCGGCCTGTTGTGGACTTGAA
>Ga0206835_1246_pt1 | contig 12264 bp, 10 predicted proteins | sample Alteio_BWOrgCont_31_FD_152853 | JGI IMG/M metagenome (GOLD analysis project Ga0206835, IMG submission 152853) | Enriched cells from forest soil in Barre Woods Harvard Forest LTER site, Petersham, Massachusetts, United States -... | ecosystem: Environmental > Terrestrial > Soil > Temperate forest >...
AACAAACAAATTACATTCTTTTTCTTGACTGACGTAAAAGTGCAAATCTAAATTCGGAGTGTTTCACCTGAAGATCCACATATATCGTTTACGTTACCGTCACATACAAACGCGAACTTCACTTTTACCTGAGTTCAAATTGCCAGGAGGCAAACCCCATGCAGACCAGGCTTCGCGGTTTTGGTTCGTTCCAGACTCGCAAATACATTTGTCCCCTATTTCTAGCCGCGATCGGATTGCTCTTTCCGCACTCATCTGCGCAGGCGCAGGTGAACGGCGTAGGGCAGAAACCCTATCTTGGTTGGAGCACATTCAGCGAGCAGACCATCAACGGCAGTTTTCTTACCCAGGCCAACATTCAGGCGCAATCGGATGCCCTGGCAGCCTCGGGGCTTCAGCAGTATGGCTTCCAATACATCAATATCGACTCGGGATGGATGTCTACTTTTGATGCGAACGGTCGACCGATTCCCGCTGCTCCGAACTTCCCTGACATCAAGGCATTAATTGATCACATCCACGCGAATGGCCAGAAGGCTGGCATTTACTGGATTCCCGGCATTGAGCAGCCGGCGGTCGACGGTAACTTTCCTATCCTTGGAACGCCGTACACGACACAGCAGATTGTCGCCATTCCGCTGGCGCAGGGCAATACCTTTGCGGCTCCGCCACCCAATCCCTTCCACGATAAGATTGATTTCACCAAACCGGGCGCGCAGGAATATATCAACTCAATTGTGGATCTCTTTGCCTCGTGGGGCATTGACTTCATCAAGCTCGACTCGGTGGCTCCGGGCTCAGATGTCGATAGCCTTGCCATTGATGATCGTCCCGACGTAGAAGCATGGTCGAAGGCCATTGCACAGAGCGGGCGGCCTATCTGGCTGACGGTCTCGTGGGATATCGACCAAGACTTCCTCAGTACATGGCAGCAGTTCTCAAATGCTCGCCGCATCGACCAGGACATTGAATGCGAAGGCGGCTGCGCCACACTGACCGACTGGCCACACGTGGTTCTACGCGAGTATGAGGCCGTAGGCTGGGAGCATAATGCGGGTCCGACAATGGGCTGGAACGATCTGGATACGCTGGATGTGGGAGACGGCACACTCGATGGCCTTACCCAGGATGAGAAGCAGTCGGCCATCACACTTTGGGCCATGGTGAATGCGCCGATGTACTTGGGCGGCGACCTGACGAAGCTGGACAGCTTTGCCAAGTCAGCCCTGAGCAACGATGAGGTTATCGCGATTGATCAGTCGGGACATCCGGCTACGCAGGCGCGTGGCGGCTTCACGCCAGTCTGGGTCTCTGATACAGATGACGGATTTGAATATGTGACGCTCTTCAATCTGAATGCCTTTCCTACCAGGGTGACAGTGAAGTGGAGCGACCTGGGTTTTGCCACTGCCGCTAGCGTGCGCGATGTGTGGAATCGGATCAACCTGGGCGGCTTCTCCACCAGCTTCAGCACGGTTCTGGTAGGCCATGGATCGCGCGTGCTCAAAGTTCGGCGTGTGGGCAGCGTTCCGGAGCCTGAGGGGACTGTTTACGAGGGTGAGTCAGGCATCTTTACCGGAACCGCTACCGTGAGCAACTGCTCGGCCTGCTCAGGAGGAGCCGAAGCCGGATTTCTGGGTGGCGCTCCGGGCACGGATACCGTCACCTTCAACAATGTGGAGGTCCCACGCGCTGGAACTTACCTTATGGAGGTGGATTACCTCACCGAAGACCCACGCGCGTATGAATACAACGTCAACGGCGGGCCGTCGGCGACGCTGAACCTGGGCGGAGGGAGCTTCAGCCTTCCAGCTTCCACCACTGTTCCGGTCACACTGAAGAAGGGGCTCAACACGATCACCTTCGGGAATGCCGGGACCTTTGCGCCGGGACTCGACCGCATCATTATCCGTGGAAACGGTGACGCGATTCCCAGTGCATCCACTACCTATGAGGCCGAGGCCGCGACGCTGACTGGAACGGCCAGCGTGGGCGGATGTCCGTATTGCTCGGGAGGCGCGATTGTCGGTAGCTTTGGAGCAGGTGCGGGCAATAGCGTGACCTTTAATAAGGTGACAGTTGCTGAGAGCGGCATGTACCAGCTTGAGGTGGACTATGCCACGCAGGGTCCACGCACCTTCTTCGCAACTGTCAACAATGGTACGCCGATCGAGCTTGATCTCAACGGCAGCACCTTTAGCGATCCACAGCCCATCGTCATTCCGGTGCAGCTCCATGCCGGGGTCAACACTATTTCGTTTGGTAACCCTAATGCGGGTGGATTTGCTCCGGGACTGGACAGCATTACTGTTGCTCCTATTGTGGGCACTCCAGACTTGAGTGCAGCGGTTACTGGCAAAACAGGACCCACGGGCCTGCGCCTGTGGCAGGTTGCGCTGGCCAATGGAGGCAGTTCGGTCGCGACACAGACGCTGCTGAACAATTTCACGATTGTTCCCCATACGGGCAACCATGGCTGCAGGGCAAGCATTCTGCTGCCGATGCCGCTTTCGATCGGACCAATCGCTCCTTCATCGACACGCTCGGTCGAGGTGCCGATCTCGTTCGCCCGGGGGTGCGGGGAGAGCGATACCTTTTCGGTGCAAGCGGTCTTCTCTGCAGGCAACGGAAGCGGCGTAGGCACCTTAGCAGTAAGCAACGAAACTGAATAACTTCTAACCAGAAAAGCCGAAAGGGTCTTCTTTCGGGAAGGCCCTTTGGTATTCACTGGCGAGCGAACCAGATAACAGACCAACCTCGATCACTCACCGAACTACCAATTGCTATTCAATATCCATAATCCCAATCAGAATCACCGCGCCCGCGGCTTCCTTCTAACCTCCTTATCGAAAACGCCTCGGACTAACTTCACAGGCCTACTCCAAACTCGTCTCCGAGGCGTTTCCGATCAAGGCTAAAACTCGGTGCCAGCCAGCTCTGGAATGTTGAAGCTAAAAGGAATCCTACCCTGAAACCACGGTTTCACGGTATGTCTGTCGGTTGAAACGACATCAACCGGATTCGCGCTGGCAAGAGCACCCACGTGCAGGTCAGCCACCTCGCTGAGTGAATCCGCGCGACAAGAATGCTGTATCCAGAGCACGGAAGCAATCACAAGAAAAACTGCTGCTGTCGCCAGTGTTAATACGAAGCGAGTCCTCCACCAGCTCTGCTGCGGCTTAGCAATCTGTTGTTGTACCTTCCGGCGGAACTCGGCGCTGGGGGTGAATCGGGCTCGCGCGGCGCGCAGGTTCCGTTTCAGAGCGACCAATTCTGAGAGCTCTGCGGCACACCGTGGACACACGCCAATGTGTTGCTGAAGAGTGCTCGCCTGATCCGGCGAAAGTTCGCCATCCAGATACTGTGCCAGCGTCATTACATCTTCATCACAATGCATTCTGAGATCTCCCCGGCGCTTTTGCTCTCAGCGCATTTTTTGCCCTGTAGAAGCGTGACATGACCGTGCCGATTGGCAAGGACAGTATTTCGGCAGTTTCTCCACTTCGCAGAGCAGGATGATTTCGCGATACTGAGCCGATAAGGGTGGCCAACGCATCCACCACCAGTTGCTGATTCTCATGCCGCAAAAGCAAGGGGCCTCCGGAGTGTCAGTCTGTGCAGTAGTGAACTCCACATCTGTATCTTCGTCTTCAAGCCATGAGGTATTTCAAGCCATCAAGGCGCTTCGCGAAGTCAGGAGCGTATTGCTCAAGATGCGGCGCATCCAGGCACGGAGATTTGTGTTCTCCTGAAACGACTTGAATCCTCGCAGGGCCTTCGTATAGGTCTCCTGCACCAGGTCCTCGGCTTCAGAACGATCGCCGGCCAACCAATGAGCAAGGTTATAAAGTGGGCTGAATAATGGCATCGCCATCTGCTCCAAAAACTCAGGATTCATCCATTCCTGCCGATATTCCTCTGCGCGAAAAAAGTCAGGGACGAGACTATTTTCCGGATGCCAGCTTGAGATACCGGATGATGTCCGCTCGTTCATCAGCCTTCGGGACCCGGTAGGCCATGTCGTTATCTGCGATCAGCGAGTCGGTATCGGTGAGCCACTTGTCGAGTGAATCATCGTCCCAGGTAACATGTGCTGATTGGAGCGCCGCCGAGTATTTGAAACTTGAAATTTTGCCTGCCTGCCTGCCGTAGACTCCGCGAAGCCGTGGACCCTCCTTATCTCGATCGAGAGAGTGACATCCGGTACAGCGTTTTTCAAAAAGCTCTTTGCCACGATCTGTATCACCTGTGGCATGGCTCAGATACGGGAAAACCAGCAGTGCAATCAGCATCGCCGTGCAGGCGAATAACCCAAACATCGAATTGCCAGTAAGGCATACCTCTCGTCGCAGCCTGATAGCCAAATGAATATGTTTCATCTTTCCGAAAACCTCGTATAGTTATGGTTCCTGTAGTACTGCACCTCTGACTCGCTTGCGTTCCGCCCTTGCCCAACCATAGAGAAGCTGCTGCTCTTCCGTTGTGAGCCGCGCTTTCGGATGCAGCAGTAGATAGTGACGTAGCGGCATCTCCCCGCTCCGTGCTTCAGAGCCGATCTTTGTGAGCAGATCGATCTGGCTTTCACGGCTGTATTCTTCCCACCGTGACAGATTCAAGTGATTCCGTCCTTCGAATACGTCATGTTCCACGAGCCAGGATGATGGAGCGATCCGGCTATAAACCGGCCAATGCGTCGCCTCCGTATGGCAGTCTATGCACTTGGTCTCGAGTACCTCGCGCACTTCGGACGGTACATTGGCGCCGGTCAGGATTCTCCGGTCTGGTTGAGAGATCACGCGGACATTTCCCCATGGATGAAGCAATGAAAGAGGCGGTACCGTCACAAACGCCAAGCCAATCACAGTCAAAATCTTCCCCAAGGTCATACAAGCCCTGACGAAGATGCGGTTGCTGCTCCCTCAGACAGCGTCGAATCCACGACGGCTAACTGATGCCGTTGCGCCACGTAGTTCACTTCCGTGATTCCGAGCACGCTGCGCAGCTTCTCAGCAGGCACCTTCATTGGGCCGGGCGAGGGTGCGGCGCCCGGAGCAGGTTGAGGGAATGCGGTCGACATCGCAGTGTGAAATGTTGCGTTGCCTTCCACCTTTTGCATGACCTGATGAATGTGCCCATTAAGGACCGTGACTGAACCGAATCGTTTGAGGAAGGAGAAGGCTTGCTCGCTGTCCGATGTTCCCCACCCCCAGGTTGGATATACCGCCCAGAGCGGAATATGCGCGAAGAGCACAATAGGTGTGCTGTTCTTGCGCTGGCTCAAGTCCTTCTTTAGCCAGTCGAGCTGCGCCTGACCGAGTTTCCCCATCCCTTCCAGCTCAACTACGTTCACGAGGCCGATGAAATGTACGCCCTTGTGGTCGAAGCTGTACCATCCATTTCCGGAAGAGCCCTTGCCATATCGCTCAAGGTAAGCCTTTCCGTCGTCGACGGAGGTGTCGTGCTCACCGGGAACATAAAATATCTGCCGCTTGGCGCCTGTCAGCACTTGATCCATCGTGTCGAATTCAGCGGGTTTTGAAGAGTGCGTTAAATCACCTGTATGGATCAGGAAATCTGGGGAACTGGGAGTTGCAAGTATCTTGTTCACTGCGGCCTGGAGAGTTCCTGTAACATCCGCGTTGGCTGGTTTGTTAAAGCCAATGTGGCTATCGCTGATCTGGACGAAACTGAAGTCCTCTTGCTTCTGCTGATGCATAGCTGATCCAAAGGCGCGCGACACTGGCACTCCTCCGGCCAGGCTCCATACAAGACCAGTTCCCGCCCACGCCATGCATTTAAGAAAGCCGCGACGGTCAATGCCATCGGACGTTGAAGAAGATTGGTCAGTGTCAAGAACTACTCTTTCAGAATGACTCTCTGAATTCTTCTCTTTCATGCTCTGTAGTGCTCCTCTGATGTGTTTTGAAATTCACTTATGAAAACTGAGAGGAGTGAGTTTTATTCCAGGCATTTTGAAAAGGAAGCATCTGTAGCAGATCGTTGATTGTTAGGCGTGATCGGTCCCGTTTTACGTGAGTAGGGTCAAAATAAGCTCTGCGCCGTGGGAATATCGGGCACGCTGCAGCTAAGGAGACTACAGGATATCTAGCGTTCTTCGCAGGCGCAGTTGCATGTGCCAGGCAGCGGAAAGTGCTGAGACGGCCGCAAATCAAAAATCGATCCGCGGCTGTCGTCAGAGTGTCTGTTGTTGCCTGAATTCCCGACCAACCGGTTGCTGAAGGTGCCCATGCTAAGAGGGACAGTCGATCCTGAAGTGATCGGAGAGCTGTAACGAGTGCCGACATCGTTTGCGAGGAAAATGTCAGCCGTGTCGAGATCGTAACGCAACTTACATGCGTTTGCTGCTGAAGTGTTGTTGGCTGAGCTCTTGAGATTAAGTAAACAGTTTTAATCTGAGCTGTTTCGTCGGAATATATTGTCGTGAATGTCTGCTCTGAACCACTTCCTGATGAAGGGAAAACAAATAATGAAGACACCACTTGCAGTAACGTTATAACTCCCACTTGCGTCAGAAAATTTGCAGTGTAATCGCCCTCGTGATTTGTGACTAACAAATAGAGTTGCTTGGTACCCCTCAACGCTGGTGTGAACGTCACATAAAACTAACCGTTACATTGTTTCCGGAGATATTCGCGGAAGATAGACTAGCGAGCACCGTGCACTGGGAGTTGCTCACAGTTTGATGGCTGTATCGGAGAGAAATGCACCCCATGCGTCATGTACCAACTGAATGGCACCTGAGCTGATGGTATAGTTCAGAGCGCATGCGTTCGATAGCCATCCGCTCTCGCTATCTGGAGCAAAGCCGTTCATGATAACGAGTGAAAGCGACTGGACATTCATCTCGCTGTTCGGGTCGGTGTATGTTGCAACAAATGTCTGCTGCGAACCACTACCGGACGACGGGGGAAATGGACACCGGATTGGCGCTTTGTCCATGCATGGTCAAAGCAACACCTAATGCCATAAATAGAACGACAACCTTAGCCTGAAAGAGGCACGCGACCAGAAGACGCTCATGAGTACATAGAAATTTTCATGTGGCATCCTCCAACATCTCACCAGTACAGCTCTGTGGCCAAGACGTAACAGATTCCTGCTCCGCCGGAGTGCGGTTCCTTTAAATGGATAACCTCCATGAATCAGAACTGAGCACTGTGAATTTGTTCGCGGCAAAGGAAATATTTTGGAACGCGGGCGGATCAGAGCCTTCGAACATCGGAGCCTGCACGACCTTACGTGAACTCTCTCCTCACTGAACTCTGGCTGTTCCTCGCGATCAGATTCCTATCGTCGACGGTTTTCGCAAGTCCGCTCCACTACCTCCCAGGCATGGTGATCGACCTTCGGTGATCGCGTTCGATCTTGATGCACATGAAACTTGGCTCTGCCTTCCAGTCGGTGCCCCCCAGCAGTTCCCAGGTCACGGTGAACCGACGTGAGTCATTGACGACATATTGAATGCGATGCGGGAGAGCTAATTGATCTTTGTCATTTGTCGACGTAAGCATGAGCTTTTTCCCGCTCCAGCCCTCGGTGAAGTAGGTTATTGAAGTCGGATCATCCGCATCGATCATGAGGAACCGACTCTTGTCCCGGTCGTATCCGACTAAATAGGTGCCGCTGAAGTCATCCTGACTTTCACGAATCTCTGTCCATAGTCCCGGTAGACGAAGTGCGGTGCCTCCGGTGGAACGATGTTGAATTCCCACTTCTAGATGTGCGATCGAAGCGCCAGCTCCGCAAGTCCATCGGCCGTTGAAATCAAGCCCCTGAGGAGGATGCAATCTCCGATCCACAGGAATAATCATTTGAGCTCCTGCTCGCGGGAATACTGCTATCAAGCCGGCAAATTCGACAAGGATTGCAAATGCTGTGCGAATTTTCCGCGCGGTTCTCCCTTTCAGATCATCTGGGTGTCCTGCCTTCGGATGGGCGCTGCAAAGGATTCTGGCCTTGCCGCAGCGTTTGTACTCGCAGTCACGGCGGGCGATGCGTCGCAGTCGTAGGAGTCGCGGCGGTTGGAGATCGCCATGCAACGCCACCAGTTTCTCATTCATACAGACCACGGACTCCGTTTCTGACAACGGCTTTCTTTCATGCTCAATGCCGCTCCCTAGGTGCGTGTTGATATCCATCTAGCTAGGGAAACTGAGACAAGGGAGATTTATTCCAGGCTCGTTGGAAGAAGCTTGCTGGCAACTTTCTGCCTCGCAATGAGCCCTGTCTGCGCATTTAAAAGAGTTTCTCGCCCAATGGGGAATAAATCCTGCGCACGACAGTTAGCCAGGTTACAGGGCCTCTGACTTTCCTTGCAGGCGTAGTTGGCCACGATAGTCAAAGAGCCGGGATCAGGAGGAACATCGATGTACCCTCGTAGGAAGGCTATCTTTCATGGATGTCTTTTGGCAGTGGCCATACGGCTAGCTATAGGCATTACCGGAGTTGGTCAACAATCAGCCAAAGAAGCGCCGGCGGGCTTCAATACCCCTAGCTTCAACAGCGCAGCAAGCATCAGTAATGGAATCGTCGAGCCGCCCGGAGACACGTTTGCTCGGGATCAGAATGTCTATGAGGAAAACGAGGCGGTCAAGGACGGACTTGGACCTGTGTACAACGCCACTTCCTGCGTCACTTGCCATCAGAATCCGAATAGTGGGGCAGCCAGCCAGATCACGGAACTCCGGGTTGGACACAATGATGCAAATGGCAATTTCGTAAACCCGACAATCTTTATTAACGACGGGAAAGACACGATTACCGGCAGATCCATTGTCGATGATCGCGCTATCGGTCCGCAGGCCCAGGAGCACATACCTGATACAGAAAACATCCGCACTTTACGAGCTGCCCTCAACACTCTAGGTGATGGATTTGTGGAAGCCATTGACGACAGCACCCTTATTGCGATTGCAGAAAGGCAACCGGAACTGAGCGAGGGAAGAATTCATGGGGAGGTGGTGCAGGCTCCTATTTTCGAAGCTCCTGGACAGACCCGCGTCGGACGCTTCGGCTGGAAGGACCAGCACAGCAGCTTGCTCTCCTTTATTGCCGATGCCTATCTCAACGAGATGGGAATCACGAACCGGCTGCGCCCCACGGAGGTTACTCAGGTTCTTAACACCACCACGGGCATTAACGACCAGCCAGATGACCTTGGCTTGGCTGACATCGATCACTTTGCTCAGTTCATACGCGGCACCATGGTTCCACCTCGTGACCTAACGCTTGCAGCAACTCCTGCTGCCATCAAGGGGCAGCAACTTTTCCGCCGGCTGGGTTGCAGCACCTGTCACGTAGAAACTATCATCACGGCACCTGCTGGAACGGTTATCGATGGTGGTCAGTTTACTGTTCCGGAGGCCCTTGGGGATAAGATCATCCATCCTTTCGGAGACTATCTGTTGCATGACATCGGCACAGGCGATGGAATCGTTCAGGTTGGACCGCAAGACACAGCCAACAAATTGCGAACGGCTCCTCTGTGGGGTTTGCGCGATAAGGCTCGTTTCATGCATGACTTGAAATCTTTGTCCTTGGAGAATGCCATTGAGCGGCACAAAGGCGAAGCACGCGAGGCTGAGAGGCGTTTCGACGATCTGAGTCCGGAAGAGCGAGCGGCGATGATCGCCTTTCTCAATTCTCTGTGATCACGGGCGATGGCAGGTCGGCATCATCGCCGACCTGTCTTCGTAGCCAAGGGTCGACCGTCTCTCTTCGCAGCGAGACTAAACAGAATAAGAAGACATGTTGCGTGTGCGCATCCGTGTTTATGCAACTTGTGGAACCATTTTGATCCCATAACCAAATTTCACAATTTGATTCCTTTCTTAGTAACTGGTTGTAACCGGCGAATCATTACGAAAGTCTCATGGCTGCGTGGCTCCGGATAACTTCATGTTCTTCGCCTTTCACTTCCAGAGCCGTGCAACTTGAGAACTAAGGAGTGCAGTAATGCATAAACGGATGCAAAGCATATCCATGCTTTTAGTGCTGGCCACAGCGATATTGCCGATGTATGCCAGTGCGGATGCCAACGACGTAGATAGCGCACACGCAGTCTTTGTCATGTCAAACGCAGCAGATCGAAATGAAGTGATCGCGTTTGCACGGGCCACAGATGGCTCATTGCAGGAGACTCATAGGTTTCCAACTGGTGGCCGGGGAAGCGGTGGCAACCATGATCCGTTGGAATCTCAGGGTTCTCTGACTCTCAGCCAGGATCACTCCCTACTGTTTGCTGTCAATGCAGGAAGTGGCGAGGTTTCTGTGTTCCGGGTTCACGGCTCTACTCTTGTTCTCTCGGACAAAGTTCTATCCGAGGGCAGTGAACCAAACGCAATTGCGCAACACGGAAATCTCGTTTACGTGGTCAACACAGGCGGGAGCAGTAACGTCGCAGGATTTCTCCTGGAAGGAGATCATCTACGTTACATCAAGAACTCGCTTACCTTTCTCAGCACCAATACTTCCGGCGCGGCATCCATTTCCTTGAGTCCTGACGGCCGGTTCCTCGCTGTAACGGAGCGTCTGACCAACAACATTGACGTATTCAGAGTGCTGGCAGATGGCAAACTGTCCCCGATCGTGACCAGCCCGAGTGCTGGCCCGGGTGTGTTCTCGGTCAGTTTTGCGCCCAAGGGGGTCGCGATCGTTTCTGAAACCGGGCCAGCGAACGTGACGAACGGATCAGCAGTTTCTTCCTATGAGATTCTTCCGAACGGCACGCTCTCAGCGATCAGCACCAGTGTCCCAACTCTCGGTGCAGCAAATTGCTGGAACGCAGTCACGCCTGACGGCCGCTTTGTCTATGTCTCCAATGCCGGTTCCTCAACTATCTCGGGATTTGCAATCTCCGCCACTGGTGTGCTGTCCGCGCTCCCAGGGTCGGTTGTAGGCGAGAATCCCAACGGGGCCGGAAATCTTGACATTGCTGTCAGCGCCGACGGCCAGTTCCTCTACACGTTAAATTCTTCCAATGGAACGATCGGCATCTTCGCGATCCAGAAGGATGGGACTCTCAGTAGTGTGGGCTCAGCCACCGGCATCGGTCAAGATACTGGATTTAACGGAATCGCAGCGAACTGATAAATTGAACGCCTGCGCATCACAAAGTTATGCGCAGGCGTTCTGAGTCGGATTTGATATCGTGGTTGAAAATTGCCGAGCCTTCATCTGGATTTTCGCTTGGCAATAGATTAGTTGCCAACTTCACCGCACGCGACGAGCGGCATCCGCTTCCTCTGCCATATTCAAAAATAATTGCAAGAACTCGTTCGATTGGCCGATGAAGAGCCCATCCGCAATGAAGCTTTTCGCCGTGGCAACAGCCCCTCCAAACTGGTCATCCAGTGGCCGGATGACAGAGCAGCGTGGCAAGTCTTTACTAATAAATTCACATGGTACGGGAAAGATCAGGTTGGTCTGGAAAAGCGGGCCGCCTGGCGTGACGTTGAAATTCGGAAACGTTAAACCCTTGTCTGTTACGGGAACTTGCGAATTATCAAAACTGAAGGGCGGCCCCTGGACAGCGTTGCCCGCAAAATCCACCCACTCCAGAAAGTGAGCTATCTCGTCACCTCCAATACCGAGCGTAATCTTGAGCACCTCCAGATCTCTTACTTTCTGACTCAAACTGGCATAGAGGCTCGAGCCACCCTGCTCGATGTAGCCAAAATGAAATGCTGCAGTATCGGCAATTGCCTGAATATGATTTGGATCATTGAAATCCGCATCCGTTCGGGGAATGGCAGGCCGATTGACGATCTTGATTGCTTGCGGGAACGTAGCACCAAAATCAGGATTTGTAGAACTGCGGTATCGAATATACCAACTCGTGTCGACGTTCAGATGCATGAGATTCGTCAGTCGGCCGATGTTCTGGGCTCCTGTTGCAGTGCTGCCTTGCAAGGTGCGGAATTCATCGAAATTGACAGGGTCCGCGCCTCGCGATTCCAGGTAAGCATTAAGGAATGTAGCGTGGCTGATCTCGTCAATGGTATTGCTGGTGATGTATTGGGAGCCATCGCCGTCTAAGAATTGAAAGGCGAGCTGATAGTTGTTTTGTGTGCCTTCCGTAACTCCACCGAGCTCTGCATATTGTTGCCACAAATCGCTTTCTATAAGCTCGGCAGCAGCTAGAAATCTGAGAATCGCCACATCTCCTTTCAGGAGCTTGGTCTGATTGTCCTGATTTAGGCTCTGTGCAAATGCGGCTTTCGCACCGCCGGGCCACATGGTGCC
>Ga0206835_1247_pt1 | contig 12261 bp, 11 predicted proteins | sample Alteio_BWOrgCont_31_FD_152853 | JGI IMG/M metagenome (GOLD analysis project Ga0206835, IMG submission 152853) | Enriched cells from forest soil in Barre Woods Harvard Forest LTER site, Petersham, Massachusetts, United States -... | ecosystem: Environmental > Terrestrial > Soil > Temperate forest >...
AGAATCATGGGTTCAAGAAGGCATTATTGAATATCTGGGTTTGTTACCCAGCCTTCATCAAGCTTTAGCAGAATCTTCAGTATTTGTATTACCTTCTTATCATGAAGGCGTACCGCGAGCTTCTTTAGAAGCCATGTCCATAGGCAGACCCATAGTCACCACCGATGCACCCGGTTGTAGAGATACCGTAGAGCAGGGCATTAATGGTTATTTGGTGCCTATTAAAAATGCAGAACAATTAGCAGATGCTATGAAAAATTTCATTGAAAATCCAAATTTGTGCGAAGAAATGGGTAAAAATAGTCGTAATCTGTGTGAACAGAAATTTAATGTAAATAAAGTGAATGCTATTATTTTACATACAATGGGTTGCTGAATATTGTTTATTATTACACATGTAATGATATATTGCTTGGGCAACAATCTCATTTCCATTTGGGCTTACATGTAGAGAATCTATAAAAATGGGTTCATTATGGCTATTAAATATATTACTGAGGTCTATAAAACTATCACAGGCATTGAAAGAGACGCATTTTTCGTACCATAGTTTTCTTATCATCGCATATTGTGCTTCATAAGAAGGTTTTTCGTTCATAATTCTTTGCTTTTCACTGTTGAGCAGGTAATCCAGCTGATGAAATTCAGTGCCAATATGCGATGTTGGTTGTAAAATGAATAAGACAGGAATATTTCTTGCTGATAATATTTCGTAAGCTAGGAGCCATGTATTGATCGTAACAGTTGCTGCATATTCAGCTTTTGTAGGGTGGGTATCACAATTCCGGTATTGATCTCGATTTTTAAAACTTGCCAAAGGAAGGTCGGTAGACAAATTTTTATCAAAAAAATCGCCCATTGATCGGTTGTCAAAGATTTTAGTCAGAATTTTTTGGTAATTTTAATGGTTTTTTAATATAGTGAATGGCATTCCCATCTGACGAAATTTGAATATTATTTTCTTTCTTTAATCGGTTTAATTCATCTTTGTTTTTTCTATATTCGGCAATACTTATACGATATTCATCTTCTCGGGAATGATTCGGCAAAGCAAGATTATTGGTATTGCAATATAAACCATCATTAATACCATCATAAAATACTACAGTAGAAGGTGTTAAACCATTGACCAGTAATATTTGTAATTGAATAAGTTCTTGGAATGAATTAAATGCAGTTTCTCCTAAGTTCCATACGCCTTGATTAGAAATTTTAGCAAAATAGGATGGGATGGTTTCTTCATCGCTTGCGCCTGTTCCCCAGGTCGTTGAGCCACCCAGGAACCAGAAGGAGTCATTAATTTGCTGATGATACGATATTCTAGTTTTATATTGAGGTTCAATATTTACGCAACTACTTTTGTGCTCGTTTCTACGCCATTCAATAAATGGTTGATATGATGTTTTGGGCGCTCTATAGTTTTCAAAAATGCACATTGCTTCATCGTGACTGTATTTTGAATAATTTGGATATGTTGCTCGAATGGTGTTAGTGTCATAATTTGATTCTTTATGCTGCTCTGACTTATTAAAGTAGTCCCATGCGTGCAGCAACAATGAACATAAGATAAGCAATGAAGTTAATATAAAGATATTAATTAAAAAAACTTTAATCCAATTCATATTTATTTTCATTATTTAAAAAATAGTATAAATAAGGGGTGCTACTGCAGTGCCTTGTGTGAGAACGATTAGACCACCAAATAGCAACATCACAATTAAAACGGGAACAAGCCAATATTTTTTCCGGGTTTTTATGAAAGTAAAGAATTCTATTAAAAATGACATATAACCTCTTAAAATTAATTTTTTATGGTATCCATATATTGTTGCACGATAGGATCAACGGAAAATTTATCGACTGCATGAATAAATTTATTTTTATCCATTGGCTTTTCTAAAGCGTCGTGCATCGCTTTTGTTAATATGGAAATATCATCTGATACGGGAATTAACCTACCGTAAGTTCCATTTTCCAATATCTCTTTCGGACCGGAAGGGCAATCTGTTGCGACAATATTACATTTTAATGCAAGTGCCGCGAGTAATATATTAGACAATCCTTCAGTCTTGGAGGCATGGACAAAAAGATCGGTTTGTACAAAAAATGGATAAGGATTTTCAAAAAAACCTTTTAAAAATACTTTATTCTGAAGGTTGAGTGTATGAATAAGCTTTTCAAGTTTTTGCTGCATCGCTGCGCTGCCCTTTCCTAGGATGCAGAGTGTTGCATGCTGATACGTAGGGTATTGTTCGGTTAACGCATGGAAAGCACGAATGATATAATCCAATCTTTTATTTTCTGAAAAACGGCTAGCTGCTAGAATACAAGGGCCATTGTTTATACGAAAAGAGGGTATGGATTCTTTAGATAATTTTGTTATTTGTGCTTGATCAATAAAATTATATATTACAGTCATATTTTTATTTTTAATGCCTAATTGAATACAATCCTCATGTACACCTTTTGATAGAGAAATGATGCCAGCAGCGTATGGATATAAGATTCTTGCAAGTATAATTCTGAAATTCCCTTTATTTTGTCTGGTTTGGCTTAATGTGCTCGTATTTCTTACAAAAAGCTTTGTTTTAATTCCAGATAATAATGTTGCCATCACACAGATGTTATTTGCTCGGGTTAGAGTCGATAATATAATATCTGGATGTTCTTTTTTAAAAAACCGCCCTAGTAAATAGGCTTGTAAAAAGAGGTTGTGTTTTTTGAAATAGATTAATTTAATCTTTGGATTTATTAAGGATAAGTAATTCTGAGGATTTTTATTTAAAGGGACTAGGGAAACATTAAAGCCTTTATCAGCAAAGATATTGGCAAGACGAATCCAAAATTTTTCGGCGCCTCCCCCACTGAGGCCGTCTAATACAAAAAATATTTTTTTACTCATTGCATTTTATGTCTTTTATATAATCAAGCAGCCAGTATATTTTTATCAATAAGAGATTGCAACACATATATTTTAAGTTATCAATAGAACTAATTGAATGCAAAAATTTACTGTAGCAACGACCAATGATAGAATATAACGATGAATATTATTGTTGCTCCCGCGTCTCCTCTTCCATCCCTTGCTGCGAATAGCATTCAAGCTATCAAGATGTCTGAAGCTTTGGCTAATTTGGGCCACAATGTGACTTTAATTACTAAATCGAATAAGCAAGTGCTTCCAGCAATGAAAGATGTATATGGTTATTATGGTGTTAAAAATAATTTTAAATTATTGAAATTTGTCACATTACCCGGAAAGATAGGTGTACTTATGCATGGATTCGCAGTTTCATTTGCTGCCTATTTATTGCGTGCAAATGTGATATATACACGCTGTTTGATTATTGCGGTAATTGCTGTGCACATGGGGCATAAGGTTATTTTTGAGTGCCATAATGCTGATCCTTTGTCTTCAATAAAGAAAAATTTGTTTCAAAATTTGGTATTACATAAAAATTTCAATGCGTTAGTTGTGATTTCACAAGCTTTAGAAAATCTTCTGAATGAAAATTTTAATATACCCCGAGAGAAAATAATTTTAGCGCCAAGTGGTGCAGAAGTCATAGAGGAAAAAAATGAAACTCCTCCTTTTAAAAAAATAGTGGGTCGACCTATTATTGGACATATCGGTCATTTATATAAGGGTCGAGGAACAGATTTGATAATAGCCTTGGCGCGTGCCTTACCTAATATTGATTTTCATATTATTGGTGGCGCTCCTAAAGATATTGCATTTTGGAAGAGTGAAGCAAATGATCTTAAAAATTTAATATTCCATGATTATATCTCTCCTGCACGCGTGCCTGTATTTATGCTTAACTGTGACATTTTAATAGCGCCTTATGATAAAGATCGTATTAGCACATCAGGAATGGACATAAACATTGCGGAGTGGATATCACCCCTTAAAATCTTTAATTATATGTCTTCTGGGAAACCAATTATTTGCTCGGATTTGCCGGTTTTACGTGAAATCTTGGAAGACAATCAAACAGCTTTGCTATGTCCATCAAATGATGTACACGCATGGACAGCAGCTGTGCAACGTTTGTGTGATGATCCATTACTTGCAAAAAAAATTGGCCAACAAGCTAAGGAAAAATTTTTAGCGCGCTATACTTGGGATAAAAGAGCTGAACTGGTTATAAAGAAACTTCCGGGTTAGCATTTATCCATACCTGTGCCATTAAAACGTACCAAATTAAATTACTGCAGCGACTACCTTCTATAAATGAATTCCAACGTTTGCGAATGAGGTGGTATTCAAAAAGGTTTTGAGATTTAAGTCTTTCTTCACTGAGTAAATTTTCTGCCCACTCTCTTAAAGGACCACGTAACCATTGATCTAATGGAATTCCAAACCCCATTTTAGGGTGATCAAGCAATTGTTGCGGAACGTACTGGTATAGAATTTGTCGTAAGGCCCATTTCGGTTGTTGATGATTTCCGAATTTCATATGTTCTGGAAATAGTGATGCAAATTCCATTAAACGATAATCAAGAAATGGTGCGCGCACTTCAAGTGCAACACCCATGCTAGCTCTATCCATTTTTACTAAAACTTTGTCCGGTAAATAGGAAAGGCTATCTATTAGCATCATGCGAGTAGCAAAACTGGGTATAGATTTATCAAGTGAATTATCCCACCAAATATATTCTTTAAACTCATGTGCATTTTTGACAATGGTATCAGGGGTTCGCCATTTGCTTTGGAGTATACGAAAAAGATCTTCAGGCTTTTTTGTCCTTAAACGATCTGCTAGGCTTTGTAGTTGGTAACCAATTCTATCACCCATACTATCATTGATTTGATTGAATACAGTAGTGGGTATAGTTTGAAGTATATTACCCATTAGAAGGCGAGCCGGATAAGGAATCCTATTGAACTTGCACCATTTATTTAAAGTGTGATCGTAGCTGTTACCATTTCCAAATAATAAATCACTGCCATCTCCTGAAAAAACGGCACCGGTGTATTTTTTGGCCAAATCACAAATGATAAGCGTAGGAATTTGTGAATGATCAGCATAGGGTTCATCGTACCAATATGGTATCTTATCTACTAATGCCAATGCATCGTTTGAATCAATATAAAGTTCTGTATGATGTGTACCTAAATGTTGTGCAATTTTTTTTGCATAAGGCGCTTCATCTTTATGGGCACTATGAAAACCAATGGTAAAGGTGTTGATGGGTCGTGAACTTTGTTTTGCCATGAGTGCCGTGATTAAGGCAGAGTCAATACCTCCAGAGAGAAATGATCCTAATGGCTCTTCATTCGACATGCGTAGTTTTACAGCATCATTTAGCAAACTGTGCAGCTTCGCTTGTAATTCAGCATCTGATAAATTTGATTTTGTTTTGGCATTAGATTCTACAACGCTGCGCAAATCCCAAAATGGTTTAATTGCGTATTCACCTTTTGGTTGGATGTTAAGTATACATCCTGGCTGCAATTTATATACATTTTGATAAATAGATTGAGGCGCTGGTATATATTTGTGTCGCATAAATGCAGCCAATGCATTGCGATTTAAACGTGGTTCCCAATTAAGGTTCGCTCGTAATGCTTTTAAGTCTGATCCAAAAATCAGTAAGCCATCGAAGGACCCATAATACAAGGGTTTTATTCCAACTCTATCTCGGGCAAGAAATAGTCTGCGCTCTGCTTTGTCATATAATGCAAAAGCAAACACGCCATTTATACGTTCTAGTGCTGTTTCAATACCCCACTGCGCACAAGCTTCTAAAATAACTTCGGTATTAGAACTTCCTTTGAGGTATCGTTGATATTGTTGGAGATCTTTTGCAATTTCATCACGATTATATACTTCACCATCGCATACAATGACAAAACGATCACATGAAGAAAACATGGGTTCATGTCCTGTCAAAGATAAATCACGCATCATGGAACGTTGATGTCCTAAACCTACAACGTATTGAGGATCGATCCAAGTGCCACTAGAATCAGGTCCACGGTGCACAAGAGTATGAGTCATAGCATTTAGAGTGGTTTGCATATCTTGCTTAAAATTTCGACCCATTTCGCTATTATAAATACCGGTAATACCAGACATTATGCTCTTCCTTTTTATCAATTAAGTGTTAGGCATCATGAACTCAATATATTGCTGAACAATAGTATCAACTGCATGAGATTTCACACTTTCTGCTAAAATATTTTTATTGATAGGATATTGCAAAGCTTCATTCATAGCTTGTGCTAGTATTTGAGGGTCGTTAGAGATCGGGATTATTCGTCCATATTTACCATTGTTCAAGGCCTCACGAGAACCTGGGCAATCGGTAGTGACAATATTACATTCCAAAGCCAAAGCTGCAAGCAATACATTAGCAAGACCTTCTACTTTTGAGGTGTGCACAAATAAATCGGCTTTGGCAAAATAAGGATAAGGATTTTTTAAAAAACCTTTTAACAAGACTTTATCTTGGAGCTGAAGTTCCTGTATTAAATGTTCAAGATTAGATTGTGCTGGACCCTTGCCGAGAATAATCAGTTTTGCATTAGGGTAATTATATTGCTGACAAAATGCATTAAAACCACGAATCAAGTAAGCATGATTCTTTTTCTCATTTAATCTACCTGCAGCTAATATAAGTGGGTATGCAAATTGTTCAGGAAGGTCTGCCTGCATGGCTGCCAACTGTTGGAGCTGTGTTTTATCGACAAAATTATAAATCACAGTCATTTTTTTGTTTTTCAAACCGATCTTTAAATTATCTTCATGCACATCTTGCGAAGGCGAAATAATGCCTGATGCCAAAGGATACAAAAATCGTCCAAGAAATTTTGCAACTTTGTCTTTAGGTCTATCAAATTGGCTAAAAACATTCGAGCCTCTAATAAACACTTTGCCGTCAAAACCTGACAATAATTTTGCAAGTAAACAAAGCATATTAACATGAGTCATAGTGCTAAAAACAATATCAGGCTTTTGTTGTCTTAAGAAAAAAATAAGCGCTATTAAGGCGCCCATCAAATTTTTTTTATTTAAACGAATGAATGAGATTTTAGGACTTATTTCTTCTAGATAATCATTACTTTCATTTGTCAGCACAACAAGAAATATATTGAAACCTTTATCTGCAAATGCATTTGCTAGGTGTATCATGAATTTTTCTGCGCCACCGCCCACCAGTGTGGGTAGTACAAAAACTATTTTTTTTGTCATGAATACCACCTATCTACAATTACACTAATCGCTCCATCACCAGTGACATTGGTCGCTGTCCCAAAACTATCTTGAGTCATATATAGCGCAATCATGAGTCCAATCGCATCTTCATTAAAACCAAACATTAAAGTTAATACACCTAATGATGCCATGACGCCGCCGCCTGGGACGCCGGGTGCTGCAATCATTACAAAGCTGAGTAATAAAAGTGTTAATAGTAGTTGTGCCATATCAGGTTGCACTAATCCTGGAACCAAATGTAATACGGCAAGACTACAGGTTAAAATGGTGATAATGCTGCCACATAAATGTATCGTGGCACATAAGGGTACGGTGACATTGACAATAGATTCATGAACATGATTATTTTTATTGGCGCGAATGCTGACTGGAATAGTGCTGACACTACTCATGGTGCCAAACGCAGTTACATATGCAGGTATCATATTACGCAATAACGTGAAGGGATTTTGTTTGCTAATAATCCCAGCGGCGATATATAAAACCAGCAGCCAGATCATTTGCAATACTATAGCCAACGCTAACACACCAATATAGCTGGCAAAAGTATTCACAATAATACCGCTTGCAGAAAAATTGATGAAAATACTTAAAATATAAAGCGGCAAAATTGGGATCACAATATTTTTTAATAGTAACTGCAGAATATTTTGTCCTTCATGCACCAATTGTTGTATTGCTTGTCCATGAGTATATTGCACGCCAATACCGATGATAAATGAAAGTAATAGTGCTGCGAGAATATCCATAATGGGGATAAGTGGTAATTTGAAATAAGCAGGAAATTGTGCACTTTGAGCAATTTCAACGGGCATAAAGCTAAATAAAGGAATCACTTGTAATCCCACAAGGATTGCCATGAGTCCTGCAAGGATTGTGGAAACAAATGCCAAGCCTACAATAGCGCTGACAATTTTATTAGATTTTTTTTGTAATTGTGCCAAGCCTTCAGCGATAAAAAATAAAATAATTAACGGGATTAAAAATTTAATAAAACTTTCAAATAACATGCTGAGTGTATTAAAGCTGCGCACTAACCAATCAGGGGCGATCGCACCCATAAGTGCACCTAATACTGCCGCCAAAATTATTCTAAGGATGAGTGGCATGTGTTGCTCCTTTGTTTATTGCGCGTAATGCGGCTTCTACATTATGTTGCAAATGTTCTGGGTTAATGGTGCTTAAAATAATACTACTGACTCCAGGTGTTTTGAAAATAAAATCCATGGCCGTTTGCACGGGATTGTCCCCCGGTATTTTATTTAAATGACCACTCGCAAAAGCTTTTTTAATTAAAATACCTTTATTATTTTTGCAGGCGGCATCGATCACGGTTTTTTCAGAAGTTTCAATGGGATTGTAAGTCACCATGGCAACATCTGCTTCTTCAATCGTGCGTAAGCCACCTTCAATAGTTTTAGTCGACATGCCAAAGGCGTGAATGATTTTTTGGGATTTTAGTTGTTGCAGTGTTGCAAATACTTTATCGTGCTCGATGATATTCACATCATCGCCGTTAGAATGAATTAATAAAACATCTACATAATCAGTATTTAAATTTTTTAAACTTTGGTCCACGCTTCTTTTAATAAAATCAGCGCTAAAATCATAGCTGGAAATACCATTATTAAATGTTTCACCAGCCTTGCCGATAATCACCCAATCTTTGCGCACGCTTAATAATTGCCCTAAACGTTGTTCGCTATTGCCATATGCTGGCGCGGTATCTAGAGTATTGATCCCCAGTTTTTTGGCTAAATCAAGTAAATTAACCAGCGCGTTATCTGAAGGCAAATCAAAATGTTCTGGATATTTAACCCCTTGATTACGCCCAAATTTCACTGTACCAAGGCCAATAGGGGAGACGTTGATACTCGTTTGACCTAGAGGTTTAAGCTGCAGCTGAGATCGCATAAAATATTTTCACCCATGTTCTTATCTATTTTGACTGTTTACCGTTTGTTGCCACCAGGAGGTTTTTTCAATAGTTTCTGCAACGACTTGATGACCTAATGCATTCCAATGACCATCTGTTGGAAACTCAAATCGTTCCTGATAGTGTTTGTAATGCTCAGAAAAAGGTTGATGCAAATCCAAGGTATTGTATCCTAATAGATGTGCTTGTGCTAAAAGGTAATTATACATTTTAGCGGCAAAGCTATTTTGGGCTATAGATTGCTCATCAGGATTATAAATAGACGCTCTGAGTCCATCTGTCATGATTAAAATGTTCTGTGGGCTTAATCCAGAATATTGCGGTAAATCACGTAAAAAAGCGTCCACTACACGGTATGAGTCTTGTTCGTGGGCTGTATCCACTTGCAAAGGCACATTGTTGACGTATTGATTTTTCGGTGTAAATCTTTGTTGTATAAGCTCGAATATTTTGTGTGCTCTTAAATTGTAAACCAGATATTTTGCGAGGTAGGAATGATCTAGAAAAAATTTTATATAGGGATTAGGTTCAAAATCCCTGCGCACTAATACCAGCGAACCATTTTCTTGTTCATCATAATGATAAAATCCGGGATAAAATTTATATTTTTTTAAACTCTGATCAAAATCATTGCTAACTACAGAGACAATCAGAAAATTATTGTGATACTTTTCATGTGCATATTGTGCCCAAATAAGGTATTGACTTAATCCGGCGCCACTAAACCCAAAGGAATACACCCGAAGATTAGGGTTGTCGCGTGTGAGGTCTTGATAAAACGGTTCATCATCATTGACTTGGAATGCTTCTACGTAACTGTCACCAACAACTGCGACTAATGTTCTAGGATCAGTAGTGTTGTAATCAAATTTATTCATGAATCCTATATTGTTGATGTGTTTTTTATGGGCCATTAAAAAATTCCAACCACTGGAATAAAATGCATCTCGATTCGGTTCTACATGGAAAATAGGATTATGGTCATTAACAGGTACTATAGTTCTTATACCCGTTGCAACGGGCAAAAACCGTAAAGTTATTTCTAATGTGCCTATTAGAAATATACAGGTCAGAAACAAAAGTAAAAAATTCTTCACTGGACCTCTTGCATATTTTTTACTGTGTATTGCCACCAAGGGGTTGTTTCAATGGATTGTGCAACTATTTGATGGGCCAAAGCATTCCAATGACCATCTGTTGGAAACTCAAACCGTTGCTGATGATGCTTATAATGTTCAGAAAAGGGTGGGTGTAGATCCAAAGTATTATATCCTAATAGATGTGCTTGTGTTAAAAGGTAATGATACATTTTGGCCACGTAGCTATTTTTTGCCAAAGGCTCATCAGCAGAATTATAAATGGACTCTCTTAGGGCATTAGTCATCAGTAAAATTTGTGGTGGCTGCAATCCAGAGTATTGCGGTAAATCACGCAAAAAAGCGTCAATTGCACGGTAGGAGTCTTGTTCACGGGTTGAATCAACTTGTGCGAGCATATTATCGACATATTTTTCTTGCTTACTGAATTTATGTTTTAATAAATTAATCGACTCGAATGCTTTGCAGTTCAAAAGTAAGTATCTTGCAAGTTGAGAGTTATAGAGTAACCATCTTATATAAGGATTAGGTTCATAATCGTTACGTACTAACACCAATGAGCCATCAGCTTGTTCATCATAATGGTAAAATCCGCGTTTAAATTTATATTTTTTTAAACTCTCATCAAAATCATTGCCAACCACGGAGACAATGAGAAAATCATTACGAAAGTTGTCATGCGCATATTTAGCCCAAATCAGGTATTGGCTCAATCCACCGTGACCAAATCCGAAAGAATAAACCCGCAGGTCTGGGTTATCGCGAGAAAGTGTTTGATAAAAAGGTTCATCATCATTGACTTCCATGGCTGCTACATAACTATCCCCAACTACGGCTACTAATTTTCTAGGATCCGCTGCATTGTAATCAAATTTATTTAAAAATCCTACGTTGTTGACATGCTTATTATTGACGATTACTAGATTCCAATCTGTTGAATAGATGACATCCTGATTAGGTTCTGCATGAAAAGTGGAGTTATGGTCGTTAACAGATACGGTTCTTAAACTAGTAGCAACTGGAAAAAATCGTAAAGTTATTTCTAATGTGGCTACCATTAATATGCAAGTCACACACAAAAGTAAAAAATTTTTCACTTGACCTCCTGCAGATTATAGTGCTTATCAATCTAAGCTGAATTGATCTTGATAGCTTATTTTAAGAGATTGATCTTGCTCTTCTTTATAGAGTAAACAATTTTCTATGACTAACACTTCGATGTCTGTTCCCATAAAGCAGTGAAATGCATCTTCGGGAGTACATACAATTGGTTCACCTCTGACATTAAAAGAAGTATTTACTAAAATCGGGCATCCAGTAAGTGTTTTAAAACTATTAATTAAAGCATGATAAGCAGGATTAGTTTCCAGATGAACGGTTTGAATGCGTGCTGAATAATCGACATGGGTTACTGCAGGAATAGTTGATCGCACTACATTCAATTTATCAATCCCAAACAAAGCCGCCTCTTTTTCATCCATGGCTCTTTGTTGTTCTTTATGAACATCTGCAACCAATAACATATAAGGGCTATCAACATCTAAATCAAACCACTTCGAAATATCTTCTCGTAACACTGACGGTGCAAATGGTCGAAAACTTTCACGGTATTTTACTTTCAGATTTAATATTTTTTGCATAGTAGTTGAACGTGGATCAGCGAGAATTGATCGTCCACCTAAAGCTCTAGGGCCAAACTCCATACGTCCTTGCATCCATCCTATAGCTTTGCCACTTGCCAAAGCATCTGCTGTTTTTTCAATCATTTCAGTATGTGGTAATACGTGAAATTTAGCATTGAGCGCAGTTAATTTGTTTTCTACTTCTGTTTGCTGAAAATGTGGTCCTAAATATGAACCTTGCATCGCATCGCGGCCTTTATAAGTTTGGCTACGTGGCATTTTTTTGTGAAGATGATAAGCGGCAAGAGCTGCACCCAGTGCACCACCAGCATCGCCTGCTGCAGGCTGAATCCAAATATTATTAAATTTTCCACGTCGCAATA
>Ga0206835_1250_pt1 | contig 11970 bp, 9 predicted proteins | sample Alteio_BWOrgCont_31_FD_152853 | JGI IMG/M metagenome (GOLD analysis project Ga0206835, IMG submission 152853) | Enriched cells from forest soil in Barre Woods Harvard Forest LTER site, Petersham, Massachusetts, United States -... | ecosystem: Environmental > Terrestrial > Soil > Temperate forest > O...
TTGTAAGCCGCATCGTTCCAGCGCAGCTCATTACGGAACTGATCCAGCTTGGTATCTTTACCAATACGTACAAATTCAATACCTGCTATATCAGCAAAGTCCTGTAAATGTTCAGCCGTTAAATTCTGACTGTATGCGGTATGATGTGCGCCACCTGCGTATATCCATGCCGCGCAACCTGTTTTCATATCCGGGTATGGTTTCCATAGTACCCTGGCTACCGGCAGGTTAGGTAAATCATTTTGCGGTTCAACAGCTTTAACTTCGTTTATCAGCAAACGGAAACGGTTACCCATATCAACAATGGATGCATTAAGCGCTTCGCCACCGGCTACATTAAACACCAGCCTTGCGGGATCTGCTTTACCACCAATCCCTAAAGGATGTACCTCTAATGCTGCTTTACCATTAGCCAATGAGGCATCAACCTCCAGCATATGCGAACCTAAAACCAGTGCATTGTTAGGATCGAAATGATAGGTATAATCCTCCATAAAAGCATTACCCCCCGGCAACCCACTACCCATTACCTTAAAGGCACGTACCAGCGCAGCTGTTTTCCAGTCGCCCTCACCGGCAAAGCCATATCCATCGGCCATTAAACGCTGCGAAGCGATGCCCGGCAATTGCGCCATACCATGCAAGTCTTCAAACGTATCAGAAAAACCTTTAAAGCCACCGTCTTTTAAGAATTTCCTCATTCCCAACTCAATTCTCGCGGCTTCATATATTGAACTATGCCTTGCACCGCCTTTATGAAGATCGGCATCCATAGTGTACGAGCTTTGATACTCATCAATTAGTTCATTAATCGCCGCATCGCTAACTGCATTTATTATTTGCACTAAATCGCCTATGCCATAAGTATTAACAGAGAATCCGAATTTCAATTCTGCTTCAACCTTGTCACCATCGGTAACAGCAACAAAACGCATGTTATCACCAAAACGTGCAAACTTAGCACCCTGCCAATCATACCAGGCAGCTGCAGCGCGTGACCAGGTACTTATCTGACTTAATACTTCGGTATCCTGCCAATGGCCTACTACTACTTTACGATTTTTACGCATACGCGAGACCATAAAACCAAACTCCCTGTCGCCATGTGCACTTTGGTTCAGATTCATAAAATCCATATCAATGCTACTCCATGGAATATCACGATTATATTGGGTATGTAGGTGAAGCATTGGTTTTTGTAAAATGCTTAACCCACGTATCCACATTTTTGCAGGTGAAAAAGTGTGCATCCATGTGATTATGCCAATTACATTTTTAGCAGCATTTGCGTCTTGTATTGTGGCATAAATTTCTTCCGATGACTTAACAATTGGTTTAAAAACTACACGTACAGGTATTTTGCCCGAAGTATCTATTCCTTTTACAATTTCCTGGGAATGTTCTGCAACCTTTTTTAATGTTTCTTCTCCGTATAAGCTCTGGCTTCCGGTTATAAACCAAACTTCAAATATTTTTAGATCGATCATATATATATTTAGTGAATTTGTGATTGAGTGAATTTGTGGGAGACATGTATTAACCTGTTCACCAACTTATTGGCCGTAATAGGAATCAGGGCCATGTTTTCTTTCAAAGTGTTTTTTTATCAGGGAATCCTGCAATCTTTTCGCCTGCGGATTGATTTGTTCGGTAAGATAGGCCATATGTGCAACCGCTTCCAGAACGGCACTGTTGTACACGGCCTTTTCAGCCGATTTGCCCCAGCTGAATGGCGCATGGTTGCCTACCAACACCATTTCAACTTCTTTATGGTCTAATCCTTCCTTTTCAAAGTGATCCATGATCTGGAATCCTGTTTGATATTCATAGTTTCCTTGGATCATTTCATCATTCATCGGCGGAGCACAGGGCACATCAACCGTTAAATAATCGGCATGTGTTGTACCAAAAATGGGTATGCACCGCTGCGACTGCGCCCAGGCTGTTGCATAAGTAGAGTGGGTATGCACTATTCCGTTAATATCGCTCCAATGCTTATAAAGCACCGCATGGGTTTTGGTATCTGATGATGGCCTTAGGTCCCCCTCAATAGTGTTACCGTCAAAGTCAACAATAACCATTTTTTCGGGTGAAAGATCTTCATAAGGCACACCGCTGGGTTTTATTGCAAACACACCTAGTTCATGATCTGCCGCGCTCACATTACCGAAAGTAAAAAGCACAAGGTTTAGCTTCGGTAGCTGCATATTTGCTTCGTATGCGCTTTGTTTTATATGCTGATATTTGCTCATCTTGCTGATATTATTTATGATTACTTAAGCTCCTTGCAACTTGAAAAGCCACAAATTCACCTAAGCCATTGTATTGCTTATATCTTCTTTTATAAACTTCCTGATATTGCGGATTTGGATAGTACTCAACGTCAAAACCGCGGCCCATTGCCGCCATCGCTTCTTCAACTGTTGGGTAAATCCCCGCCACTACTGCCGCGAACATGGCAGCGCCCAAAGCGCAGGTATGTTTAAATTGATGTATCCGGATAGGCATGCCCAGTACATCGGCCATCGTTTGCATAACAAATGGTGATTTTTTAGCCACACCACCTATACCAATAAGCCCCTTTACAGGTATACCCTCTGATACAAAGCGCTCAACTATGCTTTTAGCGCCAAAGCAAGTAGCTTCAACCAATGCTTTAAACACGCGCGGGGCATCGCTGCCCAAGCCTAAACCTGTGATGGCTCCTTTTAAGGATTGATCCGCATCTGGTGTGCGGCGACCATTAAACCAATCAATTGCCAGCTCGCTATCTTCCTCAATTGGTAGCAGCATAGCCTGTTTACTAAGTTCTGGTATGATTAATTCGGATAGCTCTAGTTTTAATGCATCCGCAGTTTGTGCATCAATTATGGAAGATTGAGAAAGCAGGTTATCCATGGGCCATGATACGATATTTTTAAACCAGGCATAAGTATCGCCAAAGGCAGACTGGCCTGCCTCAAGGCCCACCATACCGGGTATAACCGAACCATTTACTTGTCCGCATATGCCGCGTACCAGCTTATCTTTCATTTCATTAACCGGGGCCACTAGTATATCACAGGTAGAAGTACCCATTACTTTACTTAAATGGTATGGCTCTATTTGCCCTCCTACAGCACCCATGTGTGCATCAAACGCACCAGTGCCTACTATTACATCAGTCGATAGTCCAAGCCGCTCAGCCCATTCGGGGCTTAACTTACCCGCCGCCTGATCTGCTGTATAGGTTTCAGTAAATAATTTTGAGGTGAACCCTTTTAAAACAGGATCTAACGTAGCGAAAAACTCATCCGGTGGTAATCCGCCAAACTCCTCTGCCCATAAGGCCTTATGTCCTGCAGAGCAGCGCCCGCGTTTAATTTCGTTTGCATTTTTGCCACCGGTTAATAGGAATGGTATCCAATCGCAATGCTCAACCCACGAATGCGTTGCTTTTCTAACGCTTTCATCAACTCTTAAAACATGCAATAGCTTGGCCCAAAACCATTCGGAAGAATAGATACCACCAACATATTTAAGATAATTTATACTGAATTTCGTGGCATGTTCATTAATTTCCGCGGCTTCTTTTACGGATGTATGATCTTTCCAAAGCACAAACATAGCATTGGGGTTTTCACTAAAAGCCTGCGTTAGCGCAAGTGGTGTACCAGTTTTATCTACAGCAACCGGGGTTGAACCAGTGGTATCAACCGATAACCCTTTTATATTACCGGCAACAGTGGCACCGCCTGCCGTTTTAATGCAATCCTTTATTGTTATTTCCAGGCCTTCTATATAATCGAGCGGGTGCTGCCTGAATTGATTGTTCGGCGCATCGCAATACAATCCCTTTTGCCAACGTGGATAATAGTATACTGACGAAGCTATTTCTTCGCCATTAGTGGCATTGATGATAACGGAGCGTACGGAATCAGAACCATAGTCGACGCCTATAACAAATTTGTCTTTACTCATACTGGTTTATAATACGTGTCGAAATAACACTAATTTATTCACAAATAAAAGTTTTGATATAAAAAAGTTACCAAAAGATAAAATAGAATTTGTATTACTCGAAATAGAGGGTAAGTTTATAGATACAGCTCTTCATAAAAACAAAAAAAGAAAATCAACCTGGTTTAAGTTTATTAGTGTACAATTCATACTTATAAAACTTAACCGGTTGCTGCAGATTTTTATATTTGTAATCTTTATTGTGATTATATATATGACTCCAAAAGCTTTGTTATTTGATTTAAATGGTACAATAATAGACGACATGACCTATCATACCAAGGCATGGCTCGATTTATTTAACAACGAACTGGGCGCTAACCTTACCTGGGATGATGTTAAAAAAGAAATGTACGGTAAGAATCCAGAAGTACTGGTTAGAGTATTTGGGCCAAACAGATTTACCCAAGCTGAGATGGATACACTTTCAATTGAAAAGGAAAAAAAATATCAGCAGGAATTTTTGCCGCATTTAAAATTGATACCCGGCTTGCATCATCTATTAGAAACCGCTTATCAAAAAAATATCCCTATGGCTATTGGATCAGCAGCTATTCCGTTTAATATTGATTTTGTGTTGGATAACCTGAATATCCGCCATTACTTTAAAGTAATTGTAAGTGCCGACGATGTTAAAATGAGTAAGCCCGATCCGGAAACGTTTTTAAACGCAGCTGAATTATTACAAGTGAACCCGACTGATTGCATTGTTTTTGAAGACACGCCCAAAGGCGCTGAAACCGCTTTTAATGCAGGGATGAAATGTATAGTATTGACCACCACGCATCAGAAAGAAGAATTTGACTATCTTAATAATATTCTAAATTTTTCACCTGATTACGACGATGCTTTTTTTAAAACCTTGTTAGCGTAAGCTATATCATAGCAGTAAAAAAAATGAATTAGACTGCTATGTGTTTCCGGGCATGATTTTAATTTTATTTACTCAAACGATGTAGTAAATAATAGTACTACAAAGTTTGAAAACGCAGCTTTTCACCATATTTTTGAGATTCACTTAAGATGATGAAGATGCTTTTTATCAAAGCAGTATTTATTGATCTGAAGTTACCAATAAATAAACAAACTAATAAAAAAGAATTTGGGTAAGGTATTATGCTTTGGCGAATTATTGTTTAGGATCAGTCTTGATGCCGAAGGTGATTGGCTTAAAAAAAATAACGTTCCATTTTATATGGGCGGCGCTGAACTAAACGTTGCTACGGCCTTGGCTTTATGGGATGTTCCTGTACAATATTTCACAGCTCTGCCGGCTAATCACATGTCGGCACAGATCAGCACACACTTAAAAGATAAGGGTATTGATTCCGAAAAAACCTATTATCATGGCGACCGGGTAGGTTTGTATATTTTGACCAAGGGCGCAGACATAAAGAATGATTCACTTATCTACGATCGCGCACATTCTGCATTTGCAGAACTAAAACCCGGCATGATTGACTGGGATACGGTGCTTGACGGAGTTAGTTGGTTTCATTTCAGCGCGATTTGCCCCGCTATTAACCAAAACGTAGCGGATGTTTGCAAAGAAGCGTTAATAGCTGCATCTGCAAAAAACATTACCATATCTATTGATCTGAATTATCGATCAAAATTATGGAAGTATGGCAAAAGCCCTGAGCAAGTTATTCCCGAATTAGCAAGCTATTGCGACCTGGTTATGGGGAATATATGGGCAGCCGAAACCATGCTGGGGATACCTGTTGAAGACGAATTGCTAAGTATCAATAAAAAAGAAAATTATCTTGAGGCTGCCTTAAAAACCTCACAATATATCACTGAAAATTATCCTAAATGCAAAACGGTTGCCAATACCTTTAGGTTTGATGCAGATGGAGGTATTACCTACTATACATCGCTATATACCGGTGGAGAATATTATAGTACAACCGATTACGCTGCCGCGAAAATTGTGAACAAGGTTGGCAGCGGAGATTGTTTTATGGCGGGCCTTATTTATGGCTTTTATAACCAAAGCCCACCGGCTGAAATACTTGAATTTGCCACCGCAGCAGCTTTTGACAAATTGTTTTTAGAAGGAGATGCTACTTGCAGAACCAGTGACGAAATTAAAAATGTAATTACTAAATGAGCACCAACCAAAACATAGTTAACAGTATTATAGCGCAGGGCATGCTGCCGCTGTTTTTTCATGAGGATTCGGAAGTAAGCCTACAGATTACCCGTGCCTTGTACAAAGCTGGAGTAAGGGTACTTGAGTACACCAATCGTGGGCCCGCTGCTCTGGAGAATTTCAAGCTATTAAAAAAGGCGCAACAAGATGAAATGCAGGAACTGATATTAGGTATCGGCACTATAAAAACTGAATCTGAAGCTATTGATTTTATCAATGCAGGCGCAGATTTTATTGTAGCGCCAATTGTTAACCCGGCAGTGGCGAAAATAGCTCATGACAATGGCTTACTATGGTGCCCGGGTTGTATGACACCTACTGAAATATTTTTAGCGCAACAACATGGTGCAGGATTAATAAAATTATTCCCGGCTAATATTTTAGGACATTCTTTCTTGAGCGCGATAAAAGAACTTTTTCCGGGTCAGTTATTTATGCCGACTGGTGGCGTAGAGTTAAACACCGAGAATATAAGCCAGTGGTTTAAAGCCGGAGTTTGCGCGGTTGGCTTAGGCAGTAAGCTTATTACCAAAGATATTTTAGCGAAAGGCTTATACGAGCAGCTATTCACCAATACACAACAAGCATTAAACCTGGTGAAAAAATCCAGATAAAACTCACTCATAAATTATGCTAAAAGAAACAAAGATCAGGAACTACAGATGGGTGATAGTTACGCTCCTGCTTTTTTCTACCACCATCAATTATATGGACAGGCAGGTGATCAGCTATGTAAAAGATTTCTTTTGCACCCCAATTGCCAAAGGTGGTTTTGGATGGACAGATAACCAATACTCATACGTAACCGCCTGCTTTACGGGATTCTATGCTGGAATAACTGTTATTGTAGGCTTGATTATTGACAAGATAGGCACAAAATTAGGATTGGCGCTTTCCCTTATCGTCTGGTCGGTATTTGGTATTGTAAATGCTTTCGCCGGCAGTTCCGTAGTTATCCATACCATAATCAGGAGCCTATTTGGTATTGGCGAAGCGGGCAATTTCCCGGCATCTATAAAAACAGTAGCTGAATGGTTCCCTAAAAAGGAACGTGCGCTCGCTACGGGCATATTTAATAGTGGTGCTAACGTAGGTACCATGATTGCGGCACTTTTTGTCCCTTGGTGTTTGATCCATTTTGGCGAGGCCGAAGGATGGAAAATGGCCTATATTATAACCGGCTCGGTTGGCTTTGTATGGCTTATTTTTTGGTTCGCCTTGTATAATCCTCCAGCTAAATGCCAGTATATTACGAAGGAAGAATTTGATCTTATTCATGAGGATGAAGTGGTGGTACACGCCGCACCATCTGAAGATGTAACCTTACATGAGAATATTTCATGGGGTAAGTTGTTTAGATACCCGCAAACCTGGGCTTTTTTCTGGGGAAAGTTTTTAACCGACGGGATATGGTGGTTTTTATTGTTTTGGCTACCTGATTATTTTAAAAAACAATTCGGAATGGACTTACACCATATCATGTGGCCCACATTTACCGTGTATTTCATCTCTATATTTGGCAGTACATTTGGCGGCAACCTGCCCCGTATTATGATAAACCGCGGTACACCTGTATTTAAAGCGCGAATGAGGGCTATGTTTATCATCGCTCTATTCCCGTTATTTTTACTACTTACCCAATATTTTGGCAATAAGGAAATATTCGGCTCCTATGCTTCAACACTAGCTATAGCTGTAATTTGCATTGGCGCAGCTGCCCATCAGGCCTGGTCGGCAAACCTTTTTACTACAGTATCAGATATGTTTCCCAAAAAGGGGATCGGTTCAGTAATTGGTATTGGTCAGATGGCTGGTGGTATTGGTGGTGTGATCATTCAAAGGTTATCCGGTATACTTAACACATCATATCCCAAAGATGCTTATTCGATCATGTTTACTATATGTGCTTTATCTTATATCCTTGCATGGACAATTATCAGGCTATTAACTTTAAGGCCATCTAAAATAGCAATATAACAACTGTCTTATAAAAGGAATCGGCGGAGTTTAGTTTCAGATAATATCTACTAAAACGTTTGCGTGAAAATAGTAAGGCAATAACTTTATTATTATCATACAACGCTGTACAATTGCACTGTTATAAAAATAAACACCCGTGAAAGTAATACAGAGCGTACATCCAGAGGATTTTAAAAACTATCAAACCGGTTTAATACGGTCGCGTTTCTTGATAGACAAACAGGTACAAGCCGACCAGTTAAACTGCACTTATACCCATTACGACAGAATGATAGTGGGCTTTGCAAATCCGATAAATTCTAAACTGGAATTACCAGCTTACCCAAACCTGCGTTCAGAATATTTTTTGGAGCGTCGCGAGATCGGTATTATCAATGTTGCGGGAGATGGCATTGTCACAGTTGATGACGTAACTTATGAGCTTCATAAACTGGATTGCCTTTATATTGGCAAAGGGGCTAAAGTTATAACTTTTGAAAGTAAAAACCCTCAGGAACCTGCTGTATTTTATATGCTCTCTGCCCCTGCCCATGCGGTTTATCCAACAACATTATTAACAAATGAGGATGCAGTGAAAGTAACCCTAGGATCTGCGTCAACAGCAAATTATCGCACCATCAACAAATACATCCACCTGGAAGGCATACAAAGCTGCCAGCTGGTAATGGGCTTAACTATTTTACACGATGGCAGCGTATGGAACACCATGCCACCGCATGTACATGACCGCCGTATGGAAGCTTATTTTTATTTTGATGTACCTCAGGGGCAAAAAATATTTCATTACATGGGCGAAGGCGACGAAACAAGACATATCACCATGGATAATTACGATGCCGTAGTTTCGCCACCATGGAGCATTCACGCGGGTAGCGGCACGTCGAGCTATAGCTTTATATGGGGTATGGCTGGCGAAAATTTAGACTATACGGACATGGATGCTATTGCGATCACCGATATCAGGTAATATCAGCATAAAGCTAATCCGGCCAGCGTTGTACTAAATAACAGTTGCATTTCTTCTCCTCTTTAGGAGGATAACGATCCATCGTTAACGTATCAGCGGTTTTACAACCTGAATTACCTTAATTGACATTTAATTTCTTATGTTTACTTAAACGGACTATTAACCAGTAGTCCGTTTATTGATATAACCAATTTTTAATATAGTATAATGAATTTTGAGGCTGTTACCATTAAAGATATCGCGAAGGAATTAGGTATATCCGCTTCTGCTGTTTCAAAAGCGCTGAAGGACAGCCATGAGATTAGTGAAAAAACAAAAAAGCTGGTTTTAGAGTGCGCCAAAAAACATAACTATCAACCCAACCCAATGGCGCAAAGCCTAAAACGGGGTAATAGTAAATCCTTAGGCATTGTTATTTCAACTATTGATAATCAGTTTTTTTCGCAGGTTATCAGTGGTATCGAATCGGTAGCATATAGTAAAGGCTATAATGTTATCATCACACAAACACATGAATCCTATGACCTGGAGGTTTCTAACGTGCAACACCTTACCGTTAGGGCTATAGATGGGCTATTGATCTCCTTATCAACTGAAACAAAAAATACCGACCATATCAGGAGATTACACGATAAAGGTTTACCCATTGTATTTTTTGACCGTGTAACTGAAGACATTGAAACTCATAAGGTTATTGCCGATAATTTTGGCGGGGCATACGAAGCCACTAAGAGTTTAATCAATCTTGGGTATCGCAAAATAGCGCATATTACTAATTCGGCGCACGTTTCCATTACGATTGCGCGCTTAAATGGTTATATCCGAGCATTAGAAGAAAGTAATATTAGCGTTGAAGATAAATATATTAAATATTGTGTACATGGTGGAAGAGACATTGCAGAGGTTCAAACCGTACTGGGTGAGCTGCTTAATTCCGATGATCGCCCTGATGCTATTTTCGCTGCATCTGACAGGATCACGACAACTACGCTGGAGCTTTTACATGATTTAGGATTTAAAATACCTGATGATATTGCTCTTTTAGGTTTTTCGAACACGCATTTGGCTAAGGTACTCAACCCATCGTTAAGCACTGTGTGCCAGCCGGGCTTTGAAATGGGTAAAATAGCCACAGAGATGATTATTAAGTTGATTGAAAGCAAACGCCCGGTAACCGAATTTGAAACCGTGGTATTACCTACAGAAGTAATTATCCGCGACTCATCACAGCCAGCATCAATAGTCAAATAATCAGCTTATTAAATTTACTGCAACGTTGGAGTAAATAATTATGGGCTATGTGTTGGCAGATACTGGTATCTACCATAATTTTGACCTTGGCGATAAACTAATGCGCCCATATTTATGAAACCTTTTTTAGATAAAAACTTTCTTTTACAAAGCAAAACCGCGGAACGTTTATACCATGAATATGCTGCGCATTTACCTATTATAGACTACCATTGCCACCTTGATCCCGCACAGATCGCGAACAATATAAATTTTTCTACACTAACAGAGATATGGCTTAAAGGCGATCATTATAAATGGCGTGCCATGCGCGCGAATGGTGTTAATGAGCAATATATTACCGGTAGTAAAACTGATTTGGAGAAGTTTGAGAAATGGGCCGAAACCGTTCCTTATACCTTACGCAACCCGTTATACCATTGGACGCATCTGGAATTGCAGCGTTATTTTGATGTACATGATGTAGTGTCGCCAAAAACAGCTAAAGCAATATATGAGGAGTGTACCGCTAAACTGCAAACAGCCGAATACAGCGTCCAAAACATCATCACAAAAATGAATGTGGAAGTTATTTGTACCACTGATGACCCTATTGATAACCTGGAATATCACCAGAAAATAAAACAAAGTGACTGGAAGGTTAAAGTTTATCCTGCGTTCAGACCTGATAAGGCGATGAATGCTGACGATCCGAAATCATTAAACGAATACATTAACAAACTTGAGGCTATTAACACCAAACCAATCCAAAACTATAGTGATTACCTGGAAGCGTTAAAAAAACGCCACGATTATTTTGCCGAAAATGGTTGCAGTGTATCAGATCATGGTTTAGAGCAAATATATGCTGAAAATTACACCAATGATGAGATTGCTGCCATATTCGCCAAAATACGCAAAGGCGAATCGTTACAAGCTATTGAATCGCTTAAATTCAAATCGGCAATGCTTTATGAATTTGCCATTTGGGATCATGAAAAAAATTGGGTACAACAATATCACCTGGGTGCATTACGCAATAACAATGCCCGTGCTTATACGGAAATAGGCCCCGACACTGGTTATGATTCTATTGGTGATTTTACACAAGCACAGGCATTGTCGCGTTTTTTAAATAAGCTGGACACTACCAATCAGCTAGCTAAAACCATTCTTTACAACCTAAATCCGGCTGATAATGAATTATTCGCAACAATGGCTGGTAATTATAATGATGGCACCGTTGCCGGTAAAATTCAGTTTGGCGCAGCCTGGTGGTTTTTAGATCAAAAGGATGGAATGACCAAGCAAATAAATGCTTTATCAAGTATGGGATTATTAAGCAAACTGGTAGGTATGCTTACAGATTCACGTAGCTTTTTATCGTACCCAAGACATGAGTATTTCCGTCGCTTACTTTGTAACTTATTGGCTGAGGATATTGAAAACGGCGAGCTGCCTGCAGATATAGAATGGACCGGTAAAATAGTACAGGACATTTGCTACTACAACGCTAAAAACTACTTCACATTCAAATAAAATTACCGGGTAACCGGCTTAATTCCCGCATTTTAATGGGCAACTAATTTACTCAAACGTTGAAGTTGTTTTAGTTGCCCATTTACTTCCTTATTGGTTA
>Ga0206835_1174_pt2 | contig 11955 bp, 7 predicted proteins | sample Alteio_BWOrgCont_31_FD_152853 | JGI IMG/M metagenome (GOLD analysis project Ga0206835, IMG submission 152853) | Enriched cells from forest soil in Barre Woods Harvard Forest LTER site, Petersham, Massachusetts, United States -... | ecosystem: Environmental > Terrestrial > Soil > Temperate forest > O...
CTGGTACGCAGTCGGCGTGATGTTGTTTCGGGCCATCACTGGCGTACTCCCTTTTCAGGGAGATTGGCAAGAGGTGCTGAACCGCAAGCTAACCGAAGACCCGCCCGTCCCGAAAGTCCTGAATCCAGATGTACCGGAGGACCTGAACGAAATTTGCCATGGTCTGCTCCAGCGCACACCCGAATTGCGAGCGGACGGCTATTCAGTGCTCAAAAATCTTCAACGCCGGTCCACGCCTCTCACCTCAAACACTCAAGGTCATTTCGTCGGCCGATCGCGTGAACTGAAATTCCTCAGCGAGCGTTTCTGCTTACTCGAATCGGGCGTCCGCCAGGTTGTGCTTCTCCATGGGCGGTCCGGAATTGGAAAGACGACCCTTGTTCACGAATTTTTGGCCGGAGTTACGCGTGACCAGCCCCAAGCGGTGATTCTGAGGGGTAGGTGTCGCGAATCCGAATCCGTGCCGTATAAAGCCCTCGATTCAATAGCAGATGAACTAGTCCGCTATCTACGAGCCTTGCCGGCTGCCAACGCTGCTGCATTGTTGCCAAGACACCCGGCGCTGCTGGCGCGTTTGTTTCCCGTTTTCGGCGAACTCGAGATTCTCTCTGAATTCGCCGACCGAACGGAGGGCCAAACAGACGAACAGGAAATTCGACGGCGGGCATTTGCGGCGATCTCCGAAACGCTTGGGCGAATAACGGACCGCCACCGCGTCGTTCTCTCGATCGACGACCTGCAATGGGGCGATCTCGATAGCATTGCATTTCTTTCGGAATTAGTGGTTCCGAATCACGCGCCTGCTCTGATGCTGATTCTGACCTTTCGAAGCGAGGATGCCGCTACCAGTCCTCCCTTGCTTCTTCTTCGCACACTCCGGGCTGGTCTAACAAATCCTGCGTGTTGGACGGAATTCGAAGTCACCGGCCTACCAAAAGAGGATAGCCGCGAGTTGCTGCGGAACCTGGGCGGAGAGGGAAAGCTTGCCGAAGAGCAACTTCGACAAATGACAGAAGACTCTCGTGGGAGCCCGTTGTTTCTCCGGGAATTACTACGCACTACGTTACGAGACGCTGGATTAAGTGATCAGGTCAGTTCAGCCACATGCCTGACTGTTGCCGAAATGATCCGGCGTCGGGCCGAAACTCTATCACCAATTGCCCGACAGTTATTTGAAACTCTGTGCGTCGCAGTCGAGCCCCTTTCAAGGGCAATTGTCTCTTCCACAGTGGAAGGATCCGATGCAGAGCTTGCGCGCGAGATCAGGTTCCTAATTCACGACAATCTGGTGCGCGTAACAGGTGGCGCGGAATCCGGCATGCTGGAGCCCTTCCACGACCAAGTACGGGAAGCCTCATTGGCGGTCCTGTCCTCGTCGGATCTGAAGGCTAAATACCGGCGTTTGGCTCAGGCGTTTGAAGCGCAGGACACTCCGGATCCGCAGAAATTGGTACGGTACTACATCGGCGCCGGCGACATGGCGGCGGCTTTTCGTTCTGCTGTGGCCGCCGCACACATCGCGGAAAAGGCGCTTGCCTTTGATCGGGCTGCCGGCTTCTATACAGCGGCGATCAAGACAGACGAAGCCTCAGTGAAGGATCTTGCGATGCTCCACCGACAGCGCGCGGAAGCACTGGCCAAGGCTGGGCGGGGCCGCGAGGCAGCCAAAGACTATCTGAGTGCCGCACGTTGGACTCAACACGTTGACGCCTTTCAAATGCGACGGCTTGCCGCGGAGCAGTTGATGCGCAGCGGTTATCTGGACGAGGGCGTCGGGGCTTTTACTGAATTGTTGCGCAGTTTCGGTTTCTGGATGCCGGCCACGCCTTTGCAAAGTATTATTGCCATGCTGGCGACAAGAGCGTTCATTCGACTGCGCGGTTTGCGATGGCGGCAACGGGATGAAACCGATTTGCCAGTCCAGACTATTCGCGAGCTTGACCTGATCTGGAGCGGAGCATCGGTTTTTTTCTTGGTCAACCCCATTTTCGGTACGTATCTGCAAGCACGCCACATGCTCAAAGCGCTTAGTGCGGGGGAACCTTTCCGATTGGCGTTATCGCTCGGACAGGGAGCGCTTTACGCAGCAGTCGGCGGTGTTCCCTATTATCAAGAGGGGCGGAGGATCATGGAACTTGCGGAGCACATCGCCTCTGATTTGCAGAACCAGTACCTCTCATGCGCAATCTCCATAGATTGGGTCTACCTGGACTTTCTTTGCGGACGGATTCAGGATGGGTTGGAACATTCTCGGAGAGCGGTCCAAAACGTGCGTGAACTAGGCACTGAGCTAAGCTGGGAAAGCACTACTGCAAAATTTGGCTTGATCTGGTTTCTCGGTTGGGCAGGAAGAATCGGGGAACTGTCCGAGTTGGTGCCCGGCATTCTCGATGAAGCCCGTGCACGTGGAGATATCTACACGTTCGCCCTGCTTCGATGTAGCGCTCTTTCACACCGAGCGGATCTGGCGCTCGACTATCCGGACCGAGCCCTCGAGGAAATCAGTCAAGCGATCGAGCAGTGGTCGCAGGCGCGATATGATTGTCCTCATTTGGGTGCGGCCTTCAGTGCGGTGGAATGTGAATTGTATGCTGGTCGCCTCGATCAGGCGCGGAAACGTGTGTTGAAGGAATGGCCCGTCGTGCAGAGTTCGCTACTATGTCGTAAATGCCAGCCGTTCCGCATCCTGTCGTACTACATGCGCGCAAGAACCGCCCTTGCAGTGTGGCTAAGAAAACGCAACGATCGCGGTTTAGAGCGGGAGATCGAGTATTATGCGTCCCAACTTAAGCATGCCCGTTCTCCTTGGGGTGCGGCGTTCGCTGAGGCACTCCTGTCCCCCCTCGAGGCCGGGCGTGGGCACTTGCGTGAGGCGATTCTTCTACTAGACAGCGCAGAAGCCAAATTCCGCCAGGTGGATTTGGGCCTGCTGGCCACGGCTGTCTCGCGCCGCCGCGGTGAGTTGGAAGGCGAGGCTGGGGTCGGTAGAGTCCAGGCCGCCGACGCGTTCATGAGGTCGGAAAATATCGCGCGCCCCGATCGCATGACATTCATGATCCTGCCCGGTTAGTGCTGCCGGTAACAAACTTATCTACCGACATACCGTACCTCGATCACGTCCTTACTTCGTTCGCTCAAATAATTTTCTACTCGGGCCGATGGGCCGTTTCGTTCGCGCTTTCCGCCCTTATGGGTGAGCGCGGAAATCCGGCCGATTGTGAGTTCCGCCAAGTGCTTATCAGGAAAATTATCGAGGAGACGCAAATGAAAACGATTGACATGCGATCCCGCTGCAGTTTGACACAAGCTTTAGATGCTTCGAAGCTGAGAAGAATGGGGCTCAGCTTAACCTTGACCGTGATGCTCTTGTGTGGCCTCACAGTTTCAACCTCAGCCCAGCGCCCCGCCGTGTTTGAGACGGCTCCAGCCCAAGGCTTCACCATCACACCACACGTACAGACCCCGATCATCTTGAAGACCGAGCCCGACGCGGCCTGCGATCTGCATGCAGAGGGTATCAGCGATCCGTCCCACACTCTGAGGTTTTATGCCAATGGCGATGGCTACATTCAGGTTCATGTGACGGCGAGGCAGGAATCCGAACAGGGCGAACGTGTACAACTCGATTGTACGGCAGCCGGCAAAGTCATTCGTTATCCTCTGCATTTGCGCGCTGCTTCTTCTCCCACGGTGGAGATGCCGGCACCGCAGATCATCAGGCCGACGCCTAAGGGCTCGCGCGTGCTGCCGGCGTTGACGGAAGAAGATTCGCAGCGACTTTCTGATGACGACTTGAGCCGTCTCGGATATCCGAGGCGGCCCGATGCTAGGGCATCGCGTGACAAGTACGCGAAGTGGCTTGAGCGGGTTTCCCAACCGCTGACCTTGGTCCCATCCCATGTGGTGAACCGTTCCGACATTTCTCACCAGACGCGCAATGTCGAAGCGGGCACAGAGGCTAATGCCAACTGGAGTGGATTTGAAGCGCGTGGGTCGAATCGCAGCTACATGGCTGTGACGGGTGAATGGACCGTGCCTGAAATCACCACAGGCGAGTCGGGCAATAAAACCTATTCGTCCTTCTGGGTCGGACTCGACGGCGATGGCACCTCCGACCTAGTGCAGGCCGGAACGGAACAGGATTACGTCGACATCTGGATCTTTAATTTCGCCGAGTATTCCGCCTGGACCGAGCTTCTACCGAACCAGCCCACCGAGCAGAATGTGAGCCTCTCCCCCAACCCGGGAGATGACATCGAGGTTGAGGTCTGGATCGGTGCCGATAACCAGGGACCTCCTAACCAAAATGGCGGATACGGCAATTTTCGCATCATAGACTGGACGCAGAACGAGGAAAGCCTTACCGCTACAGCGCTGAGCGGCACCTACTTCAACGGCAAAGAAGCGGAGTGGATCATGGAGCGACCGACGGTGAATGGGACATACGCCGAACTCTCCGCATATATGGTTGCCATCATGACGGACGCGTCTGCGTTGCCCACGAAAGGGCCGTGGATAGACTCCGAAACGGTCGGCAATCAGGAGCTCTTGATGTACAACGAAGACTTTAATCATCCTGACAATGATTTATTGTCTATTCCCTCTCCAGCGGGGCCCGATGTAATGTTTTTCTTTTGGGCAAACTTTCACTGAGACCATCGCAACCCCAGACCTGGCGACAAGCGCGAGCGTGTTGCCAGGTGTTCTTGTAGCCGCGACGGTGGCTAGCCAGGCTCCCCCTACTTCAGTCCCAAGCTGTGTGCCACCAAACAGATTTGTTCCCGACCGATGGGCCATTTCGCTCGCGCTTTACGCCTTTAGGTATGAGAGCAATCGAGCAGCCTGCTGCTGCCGTTTGCGACGTCCGGGAGCCCTTCCCAAAGCGGCAGATTCCGGACACTCCAACACGAAGAGTATGTATGAGCACCCGCTGTTTCATCAAGAGTAAGCCCCACGCCAACGCGATTGGCATTCAGCGAGCATCAACAAAATCAAAAACCAATTTTCAAGAAAGAAAGGATCTCTGATCATGATTGAGATAGATACCGACATCAACAGCCCCTACGTCCAGCGCACGATAATTAATCTAATGCGTGCTGCCCTACCACACATCCAGAACGGAGGACCCCAGGGACTGGCTGGCCCAGGTTTGCTGGGTCTTGCGGAGGAAGATTTGAGAGTCAGTCCTGAGATTCTGCGCGAGTACGTGAATGCATCGCAAGCCTATGTAACGGCTATCGTTAAGAAAGTGCTCAGTGAACTGTCGGCGAATGAACCGAACGGTCCGCAGCCTCCTACGTCGAACCCGTGCCTAGGCCTGCTACAAGCTCTCCAACAAGAGATCAGGGCCTTGGGTGGGGTGCCGGTAAAGACGGTGCCGGGCTGGAGGGAAAAGTTTGCAAGTTGCCGCAGCAACATGCCCGAGTGGGAATACAACGAGGGAATGAGTCTGCTTGAAGGGAAGAATCTGGTTGAGTCACCTGCTCGCTAATAATTCCTTGGCGAACTGCTTTCTTAACCCGGTTTTTCGTTTCCGTTATTTCCCATAACTAGTCTTGGGCTGCAAGCATACCGGCGACGGCTTATGAGGTTTTCATGGGCCGTCGCCTCTCTGCCAGTGTCCACGTCAAGAACTGCTCCAGAAGATGGAGCCTGAAAGACTTGCATTTGCGCAAAGCCCTAAGAATAAGGTCTCGCGTTTGCTACCTTCCGACTAAAGCGCAAACCCATTTGAGCACAAACAAAAAGATGCTTTCTGCGTCTGTCTTGCTTCGTCCGCGAAGCTCTCGAAAGAGTCGGTTGACATTTAACCGATAAAATACATTATCGCGTTTAAATAACGCGGGCAGGGGTGTGGGTGATTTAGTCCCTATTAGTAAAGAGAAGTTAACTCCTGCCGAGTGCACCGCGCTGGCCGATGTACCTCCCGAGCTGGAATGGCTCGCCAATATCACCAATCAAAAAACACGCCGCGCCTATAAAGTCGATGTCGCGGAGTTCATGGCATTCACCGGGATGCCGGATCACACCGCGTTGCGCACTGTTGTGCGTGTGCACGTCATCGCCTGGCGCAAGGATAATGGACGCGCGCCAGCTCGCTCCCGCCAGTATCCGGCGTAAGTTTTCGGCACTTTCTTCCCGCTTTGACTATCTCTGTGAGCGCAACGCCGTGCTCGGCAATCCCGTCGATGGTGTCAAGCGCCCGGCGGCAGCGAGCTATGAAGGAAGCACCCCGCGCTCGGTGATGGAGTAGCAACGACGGACGGGTCTTTGTAGCGCCGGAGGATCACCGCGACTTTCTCCCGGTTAGACTTAGTCTCGGCGTTGGCTCTTGTGAAGCCGTCGATTTGTCGACATAGAAGCTGACCTGCTGATTTGCTGATTTGGGTTCTTCGGTAAATTGGGTAAGTCCGATTACGTCGGCGCAGATTGCTTCCGGTTCGACATTCCTCGGCTGGAGCAAGTGCAACCACAATGAGTCGTGGCTTGCTGAAACTACGGATAAAGCCGAACGAGCTCAGGACAAACCTTGTGCCCTCGATTTCGTCCGCTTTTTGTCCGCCTTCATCGCGATTGACACCCATCGAGATCGATCGAGGACGAACGACAGTGAAATAAAACCTCTCCCCGCAACGGCTAAACCTTTGATGTATCTAACTGTTGCTCAAAGACTTGGAGGCGCGGGTGAGAATCGAACTCACGCATAGGGGTTTTGCAGACCTAGAATAAAAGACCATCAACCCTTTTATCATCAAAGCATCGCTCGCTTCGTTGGCATCTTCAGTCCGCTTTTGGTCCGCTTTCAGCCCCGGTTTCAGAGAATTCAACAGAAAACCATTTGACTTCGGTCCGGACGGCCTTGAGATTGCGCCTACTCTTATCAAACGAGGGCTAGGTCTTTTAGCGCCGAGGAGGAACCGGACGCGTTGAAGCACGGCGGATTTTGAGCTTCCCATGAATACCGTAAGTCTATGATAAATAAGCGTAATCGAGCGTAATTAGCGAACTAGCTAAACCCATTTCCACCTGTAATTTAGCGTAACTTGACGAAATTAGTGCGAACTGACGTCTGTACCCGAACGTGTACCCGAAAGTGCGCGGATAATTTGGACTCCGCAGTCGCCAAAGACCGTTTGGAGAACACAAGACAATCCACTGCTGAGCAACCATGAGGTCTTCAATCTCCGTGGCTACCGTCTTCGCCATGCGGGTAGTATCCCCCTCAACGCTCGCCTTGCTGTCCGTGGCAGTGCTGGTTCCGACACTCGCCGCTGCGGAACCGACGCCCATCGTCGCGGCGGCACCTGGCTTTTTACCGCTTACCGACTCGAGATCGAATTCAGCCAGCAATACCGGGCTGCCCGGAGCGACAAGCGAGACAATCACATGGGCTTTTACGTCGCTTGCTCCGCGACCAAAGCCAATCATCATGCGCGCGCCCATGTTGCCCTGCTTGACAGCGGTGAACGCCCCTCGAACGGTCAGCACATATGCCGGTGGGTTGGAAGCCGCACTCGAATCCGCTGATGTAACTCGGATTTTCGTCTTCTTCAACTCGTTGATTAGTCGCTTGGAGAATGCAGCTTGCACTTTTACTGCAACGGCGGCTGGGTCGGACGCCTGACCTGCATCCCCCTTCAAATGGGCAATCGGGTCGTGGTTCAGAATATGTGCCTCATGGATCGGTCGATCGTTACGGCGTCAATGGGAAGATCGAAGTTGTGGACCATCCAAGCCTGCGCTCATCGCTCGTTGATGTTCAGAAGGTGGAATTTCAAATCGGTCTTCTCATCGAGTTAATCGCAGCCTCGATGAGATCCATCTCCGTTGTTCCTTCTGGAGCTATGCGAACAAGCGCTCCAAGCCGACGAGCCAACAACAGGAGAGACAGCCCGTGAATCAAGGCCCAATTGGCAGTCATCGCCCCTACCTGGGCCAGGGTTGGATTCTCCATGTCCGCACCACGGGTTCCTGCCAAAACGGATATCCCCCGCCTTCTGGCTGCTTGTAGTACCGGGTTTTTGGAATCAAGGCGGCTTGGATCCGACATCAGTTGAAACAGAGCGGGGTTGGCCTTGGCGAACCCGATATATGTTTTAGCCAGCTCAAGAGGCGTATCCCCGCCTTTATTCGCTGCCGCGATGAGATTATCGGAAAGGCGGTCCAATCCTTCAGCTGCCAGTGCGCTCAACAACGAAGACAGGTCTGGAAAATGATGGGCAGGCGCGCCGTGTGAAACTCCTGCAGCTCGTGCCGTTGCCCGCAAAGACAATGCTCCCAGCCCCTCACGCTTCAGGATGGATTCAGCAGACCGCAATAGTGCTTCGCGCAGGTCTCCATGATGATAGGTATTTGATTTCCGTGATGTTCTCGCTGCCATGACGTCATTTTAGGCCGTAATCTGGTCAGTGTCAAGATTACAAGACGGTAATTGAAAAAACCTAATGACATTTGAGTCTGATCGGTATTATTGCCCGCTCCCAGGCCCCTTAACTATCGACTCCGCAACAATCAGCGAGAACTTATATTAAGCAGCCGCAATTTAAATAAATCTAGACATCGACAAGATTCATCTCTATTATCGATGTTGACACCGACAAGATACAGAGTTTTCCGGAGATATCGAAAAGGAGAAAAGCAATGAAGCAATATTTGATGTTGAGATTTATGTTCGCAGTGTGGTCGACGAGCCTTCTAATGACAGCCTTGGCCGGCCTTGAATCGAAAGCTCAGACACCGTCGCAGGCTCCATCGAACACAACCCCGTCACAGGTTCAGATCAAGGTCACAAACGTGACCGCGCAAGGTGCCTCGGTAAACATCCGCATTCCAGGATCGGCGGGAGACATAAAGGTTCATCTCAATGGAACAGATGTAAGTTCACGCTTTTCCCCCACCGATTGCGATGGCGCGACGTGCGAAACTGCCACGCTCACCGAGGCCGATGGCTTTCGAGCTGCCAAGAACGTGATTAGTGCGGATGCAGGCAGCGGAATGACCGGGCGCCTGCGATTCGATGGCAGCAATTCGTCGGCTTCGCCCTCCGGACTGCCCCAGCTTCAAACCATGGCGCTCGCTGCGCCGCGAGCACAAGCATCTTCGGGCGGGATTACCTCACCGTTTCTTCCTCCCACCTTCACGCTCAAGACGCTCTATAACGGTGGCTGGAACGGTCAGGTCGATCCCGCCAATCCATGGTTTACTGTCGGAACCCAGGGTTATCCCAGCGTTCAGCCCGCGAACTGCAGCGGGTCGCCCATTTACATGGCCGTGGTCCTTGATCGGCAGACATTGGTCGAAAAGACTTCCGCTCCGGAGTCGTCACCGCAATGTTTCGCAAACTCCGCTGCTCTCAAAACCTATCTCTCCGGCCTCAAGACAGCGGGGGTTACATCTGACCTTGTCATCCTGGCGAGCAATCAAAATGCATCTCCAGACTCGGGACTGGACCTCACCGATATCGGAGGTTCTTTGTACGGAGGAGGGCCGCAGCCCTCAACCGGATCCAGCGGAGGATCGCCCATTAATGGCAACTACCCCGCAGGGATCATGGCTATCGGAGTTCCCGGTGCCTCTTCCGGAACCGCCTACCAGCAGTGGTACGCCTCAACTAAAGGGTACGAGGCTGTGACCCCTTTCGCCATTGGAACACTTCAGGAAGATGCGTTCGGAAATTACAACTTCCAATCCTCTGAGGTCTTCGAGTTCACAGTCTCGCCAAACGATCCCGCCTACCTCTCCCCGAACACGACCAGCGTTATCACCATCAAGCAACCAACGCTCACTGGCACTATCGAGTATGATTACCTTCCGCCAACAGGCAACAATGGATTCTGGCTGCTGACGCTCTCTCGAAATACCTTGACCACGTATCCCTACAGTTGCGCGTGGGGGAATAAATCGCCTGACGGATCCGTGCAATACATTCCCAATTGTGGAACCTTCTATAACACCGGAAGCTCTGATTCGGCCACCTCGAAGGCCGCCTTCCAACAACTCGCTTCAGATATTACCAATGTCAATTCTTGGCAGATGGCCTTTCTCACTACGGTTGGTCAGCCCGTTTATGCAGGTAGTCCGCCCAATGTCTTTAATGTTGGTGGTTTCAATGGAACCTATGGCGGCCCTAGCAACGGCTTTACTGAGTTCGCTAACGCGCTTTCGGCCTTTGGCGCCCAGCCGAATCTCGTGCAGTACCTGTTCAATTCTGGGGATGCCTACACACTTATTACGAGTCCTGGTATGGGAGGACCGCTCAACGGCAACAGCGTAGAATCTACTACCCAACTCAGCGCCCAGGGACAAAGCGGTTTCGTTCACGGTATTATGCAACGCAACCTTACCGGTCTCTTCACACCCCAGCAGACGAATCAGGAGTCTCAGCCTGTATTTGTGGCCAAAGGTGGGAATAAAAGCCCGGAGTTTGCCTTAACCGAGGTTGCACAACAGCAGCCTGTTGATTGGCCGTCCAGCAGTCAGACGGCGCTTCTCACCGCGGGTGGCATCAAAGCCAGCAGTATTCCTGGACAAATAGCAGCCTATCGCTACCTCAGCTATGTCCTGCTCAATATCTACCAACAGGGAGTCACAGGCAGTCACCTTGATGACATCCACTACTTTTTTACCGGCTCGTATAACACGGCGATCAACTACCACACCTACGATCCCATCTCCATTCAATGGCCAAATCCTGCGACGGTCTCTGGTCCGTATGTCTATCCTTGCGCCACTGTCTCCAACAACACCTGCACAGTCACGATCCCACAGATCGATTCAAATCCTTTGGTTTTCACACAAAACGATTTTCTGGCCGTCCAGTCTCAACTGCGGAGCGAGATTGTCTACCTCACCAACACGCTTCAGTTCCTCGTTACTGGCTCGAACAATATGAAGAACGTCATCTCTGGAGGCAGCACCAACGCAGGTTTGGCACTTACCGGGGCAGCGGCAACGATCCTGGGCAGCAAGCTTCAGCCGCCACCACCTCAAACAGTCGTCACGACAAGCTGGCAAAATATTGTTTCGATGATCGGCGGTGTGGCATCGCTCGCATCCGCTATCCCAGGAATTGGAAATGTTGCCGGTCTTATAGCAGATGGCTCCAAGCTCGCTGCCATTTTTGGTGGCGCCACCACCGCTATCGGCGGAGCAGCCTCAATTGCCGCCGGAGGCGGACAAATTACGTCCAGTTCAACCAATAGTGCATTACCCAGCGCATTTGCCACCTTCTCTTCGACCATCGGTGATCTGGCGCAAAGTAACCTGCAAGGTCAGTTGAGTAGCGGCTTCGATGCCATGACCGATAGCATCACTTCGGACTGGGGACGCCTCTCGATCATCGGTCCGATGACTGTCGATTCCAACAATCTCGTCTTCTTCTCGCCGAATCAAGCGGCACAGAGCGTCGCCATTCAGACGCTTACCCAAGGAGCATCGCGCAGCTTCTACCTCGCCTTGCTGCCGAGCCTTGGCTATCGTATTGACTACTGGCAGGGCGTCGAACCTGCGGTCCAAATGGGCTATGGGAACAACAGCGGTTGTACCCCTTACTACCCTCAACCCATACCCGCGAACGTCAGCGTTTCCTTCCCGTCTCTGGGTGGAACTCCCCAGTACTTTTCACAAGACTACGACCTGTACGCTGTCGACTCATATGTGGTTGCGGGAGCTGTTACTGGGGAAGGGGGGGAGCCACCCCCAAATCGCGACGATTGATCCGCAACTTGCGGCTTCGCTCTTCACGGCACGCGGCTTGAATCTTCCCATTGAAGAGTTCGTCACTCCGAATGGACCCATGTCGGCCTCGTTTGATATAGCCTCCACCAAGGATCCTGGCGGTCACCAAAACGATACGATCTGCCTTCCAGGCGACGGCCTCAGTGTTGTCCGGTCGACCCAGACTCCAACCGTCACAACCCTATCTGCACCTCCGACGAGTGTTCTCGGTCAGGACCT
>Ga0206835_1251_pt1 | contig 11946 bp, 15 predicted proteins | sample Alteio_BWOrgCont_31_FD_152853 | JGI IMG/M metagenome (GOLD analysis project Ga0206835, IMG submission 152853) | Enriched cells from forest soil in Barre Woods Harvard Forest LTER site, Petersham, Massachusetts, United States -... | ecosystem: Environmental > Terrestrial > Soil > Temperate forest >...
GTTGACGGGCTCTCGATGGAGGCTGATGCGCGGGACGACGAAGAAGAGGTCGATTTGTCGCGGCGCTTTTCGCGGAGGAGTTCGAGGCGCTCCCGCGCGATTTCCAGGCGGACTTTTTGAAGCTCGGCCCGTTGCAGGGCGATCACGCCGTTGGTCAGGTTTTTGTAAACGGCCAGCTTGTAGAGCATTTGTTCGCCGGGCGTGATGATCCAGTTTCGGATTGCCTCGGCGTAAGCTGCGGTGAGGGTGAGAAGGAGCTTGTCGCAGTCGATGCCGGTCGCGGCGATGTCCGCGGTGTTGTCGGAAAGCGCGTTGGATTCATCGACGAAATTGTGGTGCGCGAGCCATTTCTGGTAGCCGCGTTTGCGCCATTCCGACAAATTCTGTTCCGAGATTGGCGTTCCATCGAAGAGCTTGTTGACGACCTCCGCGACTTCGGGTTTGGAGTTGAGCCAATCGGTGAGTGCGATTCCTTCCTCGCCGTCGCTTATGCGATAGTTGAGTTCTTCCCGGATTTCTGCCGGGAGATTAGCGATTTTACCGTTGCCTGTTTTCATATGTGCATTTTCGTTTGGATAGAGTTTTGTGTTTACGAGATCGGCCCATGCCGAAACGGATTTGAATGTCGAGAAAAAAGTTTGGGAAAAACGAATCGGGGGAGTTGGGGGTCCTGGCGCCTAGCCATTAGCCATTAGCGCTCTGCGCCCCAAGGGATGTGCGGTTGAGGCTCCAGCCTCGATGCAGTAAGCGTTGCGGCTCCTGCCGCTATGCCGTTGGCGGTTGAGGCTCCGGCTCCATGCAGTGAGCGCTCCGCGACGGTGCATGGAACGCTTCCGCGTAGTGCATTCTATGCAAAAGGCGCTCCGCGCGTGGGCATGCGCTCTCGCGCCGTGCATTCGTGCCTCGGGGTCTTACGCTATCGCGCGGTGCATTTTGCGGCGACCCAATGAAGGACCGCGCCAAGGAATTGAACAGGCAGCTCTCCGGGCATGCGCAAGATCAATTCGGGCCTTCAGCAAGGATGTCAATAAGCAAGGACGACCCGAATGGCGCTGCTGCGGATGGAGTTCAAACCTGCATCCTGCTTTTCCGCATGGATGTTGTCGCCGAGATTGCCTTTTACGCCTTCGCCTTCTTCCAGGCAGCATGACGAGCCTTCAGTGCTGCAACAATCTTCGCGTGTCTAGGTGAGGCCCAAGAACGCTTTTTTGGTTCCATCGGGCCGCGGAATATTACGAACGACTACCATGAAAGAATCGAATTCCATGGGCGACCTCCTGAGGGCTAATTCCAGGTGAATCGCGTTCCTCCTCAGGTATAATGAGCGCATTTCCATAAAAACGTCTTCCCAACAGGAAGAACCCATTTTTGTGCAAGCCGTCGCTATTCGTCTCCACATTTGGCGATGCCTCAACGATGATGCTGTCGTTGCGTATGTCCTGATACACAAAAGGCTCGTCGTGAAGGAAAAGCTTCTTGCGAATTTCCTGGCTATTCCAAACAGGAGCATAAACGTCGTCAACCACTTGAGTGTCGGCCCGAATCAAAATGCCATGTTGTTTATTCATAGGGAATTACGCATGCTGCCCAATTCCCCCGCCTTCGTATATCGGGCCAGCGCCTGAGCCGTCCATCAGGACGCTTTCGCCTCCGTTAAGACGCTATCGTGTCGATAGTTAAGCCTATTCTCCAGCCTCTTGTGGCATTTCCAGCAGCTCTGGAGAGGAAGAACGACTCGTGCGGCGATCTGAATCTGAAGCTGGAGTTTCTTCCCAAATACACGCCAGGTTGATTCCTTGCACGATTCAGAGTTATTACCATGAGCAAACAAATCGATCCTGCAAATTCCGTGCGCAGCGGTGCAAACCCTGAACACTGGATGAACTTGGAATCTGTGGCCAAGGTGGAGGTCACCTCGGAAGATCGCGCTCACCCGGTCGAGGATGCGCTAACGCCCAGCAATGGAACGGGATGGCGGGCGGCCCAACCGGGAAGGCAGATATTGCGAGTTCTCTTCGATGAGCCACAGGCATTGCACCACATTCATTTGGTATTCGCTGAGGAACACACACCCAGGACTCAGGAGGTGCTTCTCCGGTGGTCACGGGGAAACCACCAACCATTTGAACAAATCGTGCGTCAGCAATACAACTTCAATCCTCCGTCCAAAGAGATCGAGGACTACACCGTCGAGTTAAACGGCGTCAAACGCCTGGAAATGGAAATCAATCCATCACTCGGCGACGGCGACTTCTATGCTTCACTGGCGGAATTGCGGTTGCGATAGGCGGTTGCCAAGCCAAATGGCGATATGCTTTCCAGACGAAGGGCCTGGATGGTGGGGAGCGGCGGCCACGCCGCTATTTGGAAGCTTTCCTATTCGCTGCATGCCGAGCCTTCAATGCAGCCACAATTCTCGCACGACCCTCTGGACTCAGCACGCGCTTCTTCGTTGGTGTGGCGGCAGGCGCTTTGGCTGGTGTGCCTTTGGATTTCGCCCACCGTGCTCGTTGTGCTGCCGCAATTCTTTCACGAGCTTCTGCTGACATCGTGCGTTTGCCGGCTTTGGCCACGGGGCCAGACTTGACCGGTATTGCATCGAGCGAAGGAGGATGATTGCCGAAGAGAGAGGAAAGCTGTTTCTGTAGCGCATCGATCTGTCGACGAATGTGAAGAGCCTCTTCAAGCGTTTCGATAGGGTGATGCAGGAAGGAATCGAGGGTGGACATATACGGAACACTATTGACAAAGGCGGGGGAACGTCAATACCGAGCTTCAGCGCAAACCGCCCCTGAGGAATCAAGGATTTCAAATGCAATTTAACGCCGCTCCGTTAAAGGACGCTCTCATGGTGACACTAAACGGGGACAAAACTTATTCAACGGAGAAATCCATAGTGGAACTGCACGATCCTGATCCAAAACCGATCACCGAAGAAATGGGTGGTCCACGATACCTGTTTCGTCGGACGAAGACTGATCAAGATTAAGGGTTAATCCAGGCAAAGAGAAGGGTATAGGCCCCGGATAATTAGGAGAGCGTAATGTCGGATGTCCGCGCGTGACCATCCATCTTATCTCGGTCCCCTTCAAAGCTTCAATGAATTCTTCCGGCGTCTTCATCGTTGTGGCCATAACCCATACTCCGATGCTGGAGCAGGATTGCAAGCATGCTCTTCCGAATATCTTAGCCTCATAATTGCTGCGCGCTCTCAAAATGCTCAGCAATCGCACGAGAACGGCCGTCACGGCCCTTTGATCAAGCGGCAATATGGGAGTCGGCAACCGATCTCCTGCTGTGGCAAATGACACTTCAAAGGACTGAACCAAACGCCTATTCCTCGTGCTCATTGGCTCCGCTCATCTCACGGAATTCATCCTCTAAGGAATCACACAACGTTCCTATGGCAGCCATTCCTATCGAAATTTCACTCAAACGCCTCTCGAACTTTTCGCTTTGTTGAAATCCATCAATAATCGAGGCGCAAAGGAGGGCAGTATTGTTTAAAGTTCCGATCAATTCCTCTATGCGCTTTCCTGTTTCTTTAGGAAACGCCAGCCGTTTATGTTTGTAATGGCCGCAAAGCTCTTCGTGGGCTTTCTCAAATACAATTAGCCTTTGATCCACATTCTCCTTATCGGTAGAGTAACTATTCAGCGCGGTTAGTGCAGTTGTAACTTCCCATAAAGAACCATAGAATTCCCTGACGAGGGTCGATCTTTCAATATGCAGGCGCGCGAATTCCTTTTGATTCTCCAACGAGAAACCTTCAAGTTCCGCTTTTCGTTCCTCCGCTAGTTCCTGGAATCTGGTTGCGAGTCTCCTCATGTAAGCAGTAAACAACAATCCAATAATGACCTGTAGGGCGACAAAAGAGCCCGTAATCCAGTAGCTTGTTTGCAACCAGTGGTCATTGTCGAAGGGCCAGGATATATCCATTTCGCGTCCATTATCGCTTCGTTCCAGACGCATTTCAAAGATTATATTCGTTCCCCCAATCTCCACACTCACAGCAAAGCCGCACCTGATTTCTCGTCAGGCGTGACAATGGGAGTTGTCATGAGTCCTTTAAGGAGATCATTCGCATTTGGAGCCGTGGAATCTCAGAAGCCTTTTATTTCTCAACCCTTGCTACGTGATTCTTTAAAAGCTGATCTGCTGCTCGAATCTCATCGAATGTTCCCATGCCGAATTTATTTCGAAGCCTATCTTTATGGCAACAAGCAGCGCTGATTCCTTTTTCGCTTCTCTAAAAGAATGAGTGGGTAAGGTGGGGCTCAGGCAAGTGCGCAAGTGCGTGGTAAAGAGCCACTTTGCGAGCGAGATCGGTCCGAAAACCATATGACTTTTTCAGCGTCAGTTTCAACTTATTGTTGAGGCCCTCCACCACGCCGCTGGAATACTCCTTGCGGGCGATGAAGTAGTTGAGCAGGAGGGCGCGATGTTTGGCGAGAGCCTTTGCAACTCGTTGGAGCGGAGCCAGGCGGCTGCGGGCCACCCGTTGGCACCAGCCTTTTAAGAACTTGTCCGCCCATGTCGGCGAATTGTAGGTCCAGAAGTGATCGAAGCTTTCTACCAGCAAGAAGGCTCGCAAGCTGCGCAACCCACAGCCGAGTAATTCGCGCATCCGCCGGCGTTCTTTGGCCGTCCAGTTGCGTCGGCGCTTGAGCAGCGCCCAGCGCAGTTTTTTAAGCAGAGGCGCTAGACCAGCGCGCGCCAGTGCGTGACTCTCGGCCCGCCGGATTTGATCAATGGCCTCCCCCAGATTCTTGCGGATATGGAAGCGATCCAGGATGTGCAGCGCTTGCGGCAGACGCCGGGCGATGACTCCAAGATAGCCCTGCCACATGTCCGAGCAAATAAATTGCACGGTCGCGCACCGCGCACGGCCCAAGCGGTTGAGGATCATTGCCAAGGTCGCCGCCTTGCGATCTTTGCCGATCCACAGCAAGCGACGCGCTCCCTGGTCGATTTGATAAACCACGGTCCATAATTTTCCCCTCGCCACGCACACTTCATCGACCCCCAGCGCCCTGATCCCGCTCAGGTCGCGGTGGCGCAACCCATAGCGCACCACCCACTTGACTGCTCCATAAACATCGTTCCACTGCACTTGAAACCGGTTCGCCACCTCCTGCCAGGAGAGGAGCCGCGCCCACTGCGCCAAAAAGATTCGCAAGGCGTCGCACACGTGCAGTTTTCCACTCGCCCATGGCAGGCGTTCGACCCGCACTCCGCAGCGCCCGCACTCCACCCGCCGCGGCGCATAGACAAAATAGATCTGGATTGTCCAGAATGAGATAAACTGCCAGCACCGCACTTTTTCCGGTCGATCATAGCCGGGGGCTTGTCGCCCGCATCTGCCGCAGCAGGCTTTCGCTCCTCGACGCGCCGCCAGTCCCACTTCGATGATCGCTTGGGCTTCGACGCCGGCGCCATCCACCCAGACCGCCGAATGATAGCGAAAACCCTTGAGCGGCAAAACCCGTTTTAGTATGTTGGTCACAGTCAAATTCATGACTCAAAGCGGGCTGGGGGTTAAAATCTTGCTACGGATTCGCTCCAGCCCGCTCCATTTTACCTCACCAGTTCAATGGCGCATATGCCTCACGACTCTCGTTTCGCCTCTGCTGAGAGATCTTCGCAAGCACGATAGGAGCGGCGGGCGGTTGGAAGCATCTTCTTTTTGCAAGGCCCATATCGATACCTCGGGGTCTTGCAAAAGGAAGATGCTCGGGGCCGCCGGGCGGCGTACCACACCATTCTGCGCTCACTTCTTGAACCGAATTCTACCCACTCATTCCTCCGAAGAGCCACTTTTTTAATGCTTTCTCGATAGATCTGCGGATAAGAGAGAAACTCGGAGCCAAACTCTTCAGGCTACCCGATAACGTAGAGAACATCCGGATCGATTAGATTATTGATAGAGTCGAGCAATCTGCGTTGAAAGCCAATAAGAACGCTTAATAGAGCGGCGGCGGCGTTGCCTAACCTTCGCATTGCTGCGATTTGGGGAAATCATCCAACTTTTCTATCGCTATAGACCGCGGTTTCTGCCAACAACACCTTCGTTTCCCAAAAGCATAATGAAAACATCCCACTACCTCGCATTTGCCGCAATCTGCGCATGTCTCTTTTCCAGTTGCGCCGCTCCTCGAAGACCCGTCGTTGTCCAACGAGCACCCGCTGCAAACGATTGGAGCACGGAATATGTCGGCAGAGGTTCGGTGACAGCCAGCATCACGAACGCCTCGGGCTCGTCTCTCTTCCTCAAAGTCAGAAGTGGTGGGATAACCGCTGCTCAAGTGGAGCTTCTTCAAAATGGCACCCGTGATGTTTTTTTCGCCTGGGGTGGCTATGACACCGTAATGAAAATCACCGCGGCAGGTGAACCATCATACTACCGTGGACCACATTTCAACATTCCGCCCAATACCATCCGGACGCAAATGACACTCCAGACGGCGAATACGACCAACCTTACCCCCATTTCACGAAGGGAATTTGAACAATAGAAAATATGAAAAAAGAAGACAGCCGCTGGGGTATCCTACTCAACGGCGCCATTAAGGCTCAAATAATCACGAGTACCGCATTGTTTATTCTATGGACCCTGGCGGTTGCGACAATGGCCGCATCTGGCGATTCACAGAGCGATGATTCCAACCACCATAATTTAAAACTGACTCGGGAGAGTTTAGCGGTGGCGGAGAACTATTACCACCAGGGAATTGTAAATGCGAAACAGAAGAACTACAGAGGTGCGATAGCAGATTACAACAAGGCTATCGCCTTAATCCCCAATGCCTTCGACTATTATTATAACCGCGGCCTCGCTAAACGTGATTTGAACGACGACGACGGAGCGTTAAGCGACTTTGATAAGGCGATCAAGCTGGCGCCTTTTGTCGATGAACCGAGAGTGCGCCATTATTTGGCTAGTATTTTCTGGGATCGCGCCCGAATTAGATTTAAAATGGGTAATAAGAAAGGTGCAACTGATGATGTGAACAGGGTTCTTGAGCTTGATCCGCAGCACGTTAAGATCGGAGGACCAGTTGTCACCTCGACTGCGGCTCGAAGCCTCAACGCGACCAGACAGCCTCCCAAAGAGCGCTTGTTCGGGCGCTGGATTGGTAGTGAAACTACAGCCCATGGGAATCAAACGTGTGTTTATGTGTTTTATCCTGACGGCAGATCAGAATTTATAATAAACGGAAAGCAAGTATACACCAACACATGGAGTTTGAGCTATACGATAAACACGAGCGTGTACCCGTGGGAGGTAGATTATGTTGCGAGAAATTCAAATGACGGCCATACGAATACGGTTCGAATGTTGGTCGAAATGATTGACGACAACAGGATCCGCGCGGCTTTCAACTTTCCGGCTTCCACGATAATTCCGAAGACTTTCACATCAGAGAACTCTATGGTTTTTAAAAGAATTAACTAAGACATTATGAGCACTTATCATTCTGATCCCGAAGGCGGCGGACACGCAAACGGGTAGCAAGATGTATCGGAATTGCTGCGCCAGCACGGCGGCCACGAATAAGCTTATAGTGGTCAGTCACTGCGGTGACATATCTCATTTTCTGTCCACATGCATCTGGCCGCTGATCACGCTTGCCCTGGTTGTGATCGTGATCGTCCGGCATCTGAGGATCGCAAAACTGACGAACCGGTGAAGTTCAAGGCTTCACAGGCGTCCCGTCGCGGCTTGATCTGCCGATTCATCGATGGACTCGAATCTGCTTGCGTCGATCCGAGGCATGGGGTGGAATTCGTCGCATGAGCCGCCAATGCTAACAATCGAGACTGCGCCATATGACTGATATTCATGAGGCGGCAGAAAAGGGCGACCTCGCCAAGGTCAAGACGCTTTTGAATGTGCATCCCGGCGCGGCTTCGAAGAAGGACATTAACGGCAGAACTCCATTGCATTTGACAGCCCTCTTTGGGGAATTGGATGTCGCTGAGCTTCTGCTGGCGAACAGAGCCGAAGCCAATGCCAAAGACAACCACCGTAGGACGCCGTTGCACTTGGCTGCATTTGAGAGCTACAGGGATGTCGCCGAATTGCTCTTGCGGAATAAGGCCGATATCAATTCGAAGGACAACGACGGCAATACGCCGTTGCATACCGCAGCCTCGAATGGTCACAAGGATTTCGTGGAACTTCTGCTGAAGCATGAAGCCAACATCAACGTCAAAGCCAATGGGGGCCAGACGCCTCTCCATTCGGCAGCGTATTATAACCACAAAGAAGTGGCGAAATCCCTCTTGCATCACAGAGCCAGGATAAATGCTAGAGACAGCGATGGAGAGACGCCATTGCACTACGCTGTAAATAACAATTGTAAAAACCTTGTGGAATTGCTATTGGAGTACAAGGCTGAGGTCAATGTTAAGGATGAAGACGGTGAAACACCGCTTCACGTTGCGGCCGTTCGTGGCTACAGAATCCTAGCGGAATTGCTTCGTCGGCATGGTGGCCGCGAATGAAAGAAATCTCGATCTTCTGCATCGATCACTTTCGCTCTGGTGGTGGTCATGATCCTTCAGCACTTGAGGATCGTGAAGCTGATGAACCGCTGAATGCTGCCGGTGAAGTTCGATCCTTCACTGGCTGTGGGCAATGAGGTGGGGACGGATTGCTCTCGGTCAAGGCCGTCACAAGAGCGGCGAACTGTCAACCGGGACTACAACCAAGCTCAAGATCCATCCACCCATCTCCTTTTCATTCGTTCTCCACAATCGGTGGAGTCAACTCCAATCTGTCTCGCGATACATCTCCTTAGCGCATGGATGCAGAACGGTTTCCCAAAGGCAGGAAAAGAGCCGATCCACACCGGTTCTTCAACCTGCTCTCCGGTATGAACCACAGCCGATATGAAAATGATAGGAACCTCTCGAAGCTGCGGCTCGCGCATGATGTTTTGAGCCAAAACATTTCCAGGAATGTCGGGCATTATCAGATCCAGGAGAAGCACGTCAGGTCGAAATTCCTTCGCGGCGTCGATGGCAGCCTTGGGATCGTTCTCCACACGGACCTCATATTCACGCAAGGCACATCGAAACACATGACCCATTGACGGTTCATCATCGACCACTAAGATGCGCTTCCTCATAATTCTTTACCTCCAGCGCCATCATGGGAAGACCAATCCTCAATGTCAACAGGGTCCAGCCTGATTGTAGTATCAGGTTTTCCCTTATCCTATGCAACACTGTTATGGACAGTGTTTTTAATTCACTTGTTGTCATGTGCGAACAGATTCCACAGCTAAAGCTCCAGATCAGAGGCACGGGCAGAAGTCGCTTCATTTATGCGGTCACCGAACACAGAGCGGTCGAGCTTTCGACCGAGACATCCGGTTTTCTTTTCGAAGCATGGAACCACGCTGATGAGGCATCGGACGAACCTTCAACTGCATGGGAACATCTAGATTCCGTTCAAGAAGTCGAAGTCCGCCTACGGCATTGGATAGAGAATGTTTCATAGCGAAGCAGGTGTGAGAGAGAACTTACTGTGGTCGTTGCAAATCACCTCAAATACTTCACCCTCGGCCACGGTCCGCTTTGATAGGCAAACAGATGAGGATTGGCCTCAGCCAGGATTCGGATGTTCCTCGACTCGTATCCCTCTCCACGAATGTTCAGGGTCTTGTCGGGCCGCGCATCGAGGATAGACTTCAATTCCTGTAGATTTGGCTTCTTCAGATCACGGTTGCCGACGACAGCTCTGGATTTGCTGGTCTTGGCCGGTTCTGATTCCAGCAGAGCTTTGAGCGCAGGCGGGATGCTGGCGAAGAACTTGGCTTCCGCTTCGGCCAGATAAACGGTCGCTTCGGCGAGCGCCTTCCTGGCCTTGGCGTGATCATCCAGAAGTTTCTTGAATGCCGGACTGTTGGCGGCGTTGAGGATCGCGGTGAGTTTATGGGTGTCGAATGGTGGCATGGTGAAAATGCTCACGGCCAAGGAAGGGGCCGTAGTAATGATCCAGATGAAAATATCAAACCCTTCCATTTTGCATCGAAAAAAACGCAGCTCGACTGGCCCTCGACCAGATTTCCCCAAATCCAGTCTAGGGTCCCCCCAATCGAGCTGCTCCCTGTTTGACTATTTTCCCCTATGTAACGCGATCTCCCAAAAGCATACCATATGCCAGCCTTAACAACGATTTCACAATTGGTCGCTCTTCACTGGATAATTCCGTCCCTGCGGATTGCGACTCCTCAACAATGGACCGGCACAGTGAACTGAATTCATCACTGTGGTCAAAGGAGGACAGATCGGATGGACGGGCACGCAACATCGTTTAACACGCCGCAGCAATCTAATCGCCAGTTCCGAGGCTCTTCTCCAGTCAGCGATCTAACAACCTGTCGGACTGTCGATTGCCACCTTTGTTCGCCGATCCCAGTCACAGCAAAGCGGGCGCGCTTTTATCGTTGATTCACATAAAACTCATGTGCATATTTCTTGCGTGGTTCGTGCTGACATTTTCAGAGGCGGCAAATCTGTGGAGGCGTTTGAGCCCCCGCAGGGGATGTTGTTGGATTTACCTCCGCAATTCACGCCAGATGAACTTTCTACGGAGTTGATCAACCTGCATTTTAAGTCGTCAAAATGCATGGCACTGATCGCTTTTGGGAATCGTGTCACGAGCACCGAAGAACAGAATCACATTATCCAGGAGTGCCTGATTTTCCATCGGTGGTATTTGGAAACACTGATCGAGGGGCGCACGATGATTCAAAAGCGCGTTCACAATGGATTCCGTGATTTTCTATGGGAGTTGCAAGCGATCCGCGGGCAGGTTGAGCTCTACAAAGGCAAATCCGAGAGCAGGCTTCAGCAATACGGTAACATCCTCCGCGAAGCTGGCGATGGCGCTAAGCTGGCGGAGAATATTACACCACCCCTCGTCGACAACATCCTCAACGGAGACAAATTTTGCGTTTGGACACCGTCCATTCAAGCGGGTGTCACCGACTGTATTCAGGCGTTTGCGCGGTTGATATTTCAGGCGCTGTCTGTGCCGTTGACACACGGCAAGCAATAACAGACCCATGAATTTGATTTTGCTCATTGTGCAGATCGTAACAATCTCGACGCTCAAACCCCCATGGAAAAGATTGAAGCCATCATCAAGCCCTTCAAGTGGGAGGATGTGAAGGAGATTCTGGTTGGGATGGGGATCAACGGAGCCACAATTACTGAGGTGAGGGTTCAGAATAGCAAAAAGTGGCAGACTGAGGACTGTCCTGCCTCGACATACTGGTTCGACTTCCATCCGATGATCAAACTGGAGAACAGCAGAGGTCGAAATGGTTTACCGGTCCCTTCGGTTACGTGCTGGAGAATCCACGGGGACTCCGAAATCCCATCGAGTGCAAAGGTGCTCTGGGTTTTTGGGAAGTGCCGGCAGAAATACTTCGTGCCTGTTGCAACGCATTGACTACTAGAAACTACTCGAAATAAGGTGCGCTATTTCGAATGACCCAGAGGCCTACTCGCTCGTAAGCATGCTTGTGTGAAGTTGCTGAAGAAGCGAAATCGTATCGTCCATCAGATTAGGTCGCGACAACGAGATGCTGAGGTTCAATACCTGGTTGTAGCCGCATGGTTCGTCAATAACACAAAATTGTAAGCATGCGCAGGCGCCTGTATCTATATGGAATTTTAAACTTCATTGCGCGGGGCGAAAGGATGAGGCTGGAAATGTTGGGACTCCAATACTAGGCTCGGATCAATCCAGCAAAGAAACACCTGTCATATCTGAACACTATGACAGAGTTATTCGAGTCCACTCCATTCACGATGCCCTTTGTGAATTCCAACAACCAATCTGCATCTGAAGAACTGCTGTAAATATACTCGCCTTCGGGTATTTTAAATATCGTATTGTCAGATGCAATAATCGTTCTGACGAAGCCC
>Ga0206835_1252_pt1 | contig 11866 bp, 9 predicted proteins | sample Alteio_BWOrgCont_31_FD_152853 | JGI IMG/M metagenome (GOLD analysis project Ga0206835, IMG submission 152853) | Enriched cells from forest soil in Barre Woods Harvard Forest LTER site, Petersham, Massachusetts, United States -... | ecosystem: Environmental > Terrestrial > Soil > Temperate forest > O...
ACCTTAACCTGGTATTGAATCGCCTTTTTGTATACGCAAAACCGCATATGCAAAAAAAGCAGCTTAATACCCACCTGCTTTCCGGATAAAACTATCGGATCTGCACACAAGTAACCAACCAAAAGATTATCCATTAATAACCTAAAATGAAATCATTATGTATAAAAAACAATTACTCTTAAAGTTACTTTTTTGTCCTTTGCTTTTATTGATATCACTGTCGTCATTCGCGCAGGTATCAGTTTCAGGTAAAGTTACCGACGAAAAAGGCAATGCCTTTCCGGGCGTAACCATTTTGATAAAGGGAACCTAAAACGGAACAAACACAGATGTGAATGGTAACTATACCGTAAACGCTAAAAATTCAGATGTATTGGTGTTTACAAGCATTGGTTATGCCAAGCAAGAGATAGCGGTAAACAACCGCCAAACCATCAATGTTAGTATGCAGGAAGACAACCAACAACTAAACGAAGTGGTTGTAGTTGGCTATGGCACACAAAAAAGAAAGGACCTTACAGGATCAATAGCTTCTGTTAAAGGCGATGCATTTAAAGATCAACCCATTACTAACCCTATAGAGGCTTTGGAAGGCCGTGTTGCTGGTGTAAACGTAATTACAGCCTCGGCTGCGCCTGATGCAGTTCCGCAAATTATTATACGCGGGGTTGCTTCATTCTATCAACCCAACCCACTATACATTGTTGATGGGGTAAGGCAATCAGATTTAAACAGCATTAATCCGCAGGATATCGCATCAATAGATATTGCTAAGGACGCGGCTTCGGCAGCTATTTATGGTTCAGCAGCAGCTGGCGGTGTAATTCTTATTACCACTAAAAAGGGATCAAATGCGGGTGCCCCACCATTAATTACCTTTAGTGCAAGATATGGCGTAACCAAACCTAAACTTGTACAATTGCTTGATAAAGATGATTATTTAAAAGCGGAGGACATCTTAAACCCTACTGTATTTACAGGCAAAGGAGGTTTAGATACTCTTGCAAATACAAATTGGGTTAATGTACTTTATCGTACAGGCACCGAGCAAAATTATAACCTGTCAATTTCAGGTGCCTCAAACAATATTAATTACCTGATATCTGGCTTCTACAATCAGCAAACAGGTATTTTCATCAAGAATTACTCCAATATTGGCGGTGTACGCGTTAACACAGATTATAAATTAAGCAAGTATCTAACTATTGGCGAACAAATCAATGCTTCTCAACGCATTACATCACCACTGGTAGGCGCTCAGGCTTTCCTGGCAAATGCACCATTCCGTACACAGCCAATCATTCCTGTATATAATTCAAATGGCTCTTACGGTACCGAGCCTCCAGGTTATGGCGCACAATATTCAGGCCCTAACCCTTTAGGAGCAGTAAACTCTGCAAGCGCGCAGGATACAAAAAACAATTTCCAGGGCAATGTTTATGCTGATCTGAAACTTCCATTTCATTTAGATTTTAAAACAACCTTAGGGTATTCTTATTACCTGGAAACTGAGGACCTCTTTCAAAACACCTATAATTTTGGCCCGGTATCCTCTAATGTCAATTCACTTACTAAATCATACAATCAAAGTAGTCAATTGCTATCCAACTATGTGTTGTCATACAACCAAAGCTTTGGCAAGCATAATATAAGTGCATTAGCTGGTTATGAACAAATTACTGATAAAACCAATAATATTGATGCAGGCGAAAGTCAAGTAGGTGAACCAGGTTACTCGTTTATTCAAACTTCTGCATCTGCATTAAGCCTATCAGGCACTTATGATCCTCAAAGCTTAATAAAATCACAATTTGCACGTGTAAATTATAATTTTAATGAGCGATATTTTTTATCAGGATCAATCAGGCAAGATGCTAATTACACTGTATTTGGCCCTAATAAACAAAAAGGTGTGTTCCCGGCTGCATCTGCAGGATGGACAATAAGTGAAGAACCTTTCTTTAATAAAGTACTGCCTGAATTAAACAGCTTAAAATTCAGGGCAAGTTATGGTCAATTAGGTAACAGCGCAATACCTCCGTACTCGTTTACCGTGCCATACCAACAAAACAATATCTCTACCGGTATTGCAGGTGGCGCACAAGGGTTTGCGCCGGGTGCACCGTTCCAAATCGCGAATACTTTAGCGGGCATACCAAACCCTAATTTACATTGGGAAACCATCACCGAAACAAATATTGGTATCGACGGAGAAGCCTTACATGGCAGTCTTTATTTTACCGCAGAGTGGTATAACAAAAAAAACGTCAGATATGATATATGACCTTACCTTATCCCAAAGCAGTGGTTTTACAGCCCCCTTTATAACTAATATTGGTGATGTTGATAACCACGGCTTTGATTTTATGGTAGGCTATCATAATAAATTCGGGAAACTTGGTTTTGATATTAATGCAAACGCTAGCTTTAATACAAACAAAGTTACCAAGTTAAGTGGTGCAGCTACGGATGCCGTTTACGGTGGTTACAACTGGTATACACCTGATCCTGGTAACGTAGCTTTCAGCGCGCAACCTAGCCAAACACTAACCATTACAAAAGTGGGTTTACCATTTGGTTCGTTTTATGGCTACAAAGTGCTTGGCATATTTAGTAACGAAGCGGCGGCCCAAAAGCAAGTTATTAATGGTCAGCATGCTAACGTTGGTGACTTAATTTATGCCAATACCGATGGCAGTACCGATGCAAATGGCGACGCTACTATTGATCAGAACGACAGGCAGGTAATTGGTAACCCTAACCCTAAAATGGTTTATGGTTTTAATCTTCACTTTAATTACCAGGGATTTGATTTGGCCATGCTATTTAATGGCGTTGCAGGCGTACAGCTATACAACGGTGTAAAAGCCTATGAACAAACTGTTTTCCAGGATGGTAACTCTACTAAACAAATCTTCAACGATTCATACTTTGGGTCAAACGGGCTTACTTCTCAACCAAGATTAGGGATACCTACTACAGGTGGCTTCACGCTAGATCCAAACCAGAATTACTCCTCGGTAAACAGTTATTTTGTTGAAAGCGGTGCTTATTTAAAGCTTAAAAACATACAATTAGGTTATACCTTCTCGGGTAATGTTTTAAAACAACTGGATGTTAAAAGTTTGAGAGTATTTGTAATGGCTAATAACCTGTTAACATTTACTCACTACAAAGGGCTTGATCCTGAGTTAGGTAGCGAGATTGCTACAGGCGGTACAGTTAGCACTACTCCACAAGGTATTGATGCTGTAACAAACTATCCGCAGGCAAGAATTTATTCAGCCGGTGTTGACATTAGTTTTCAATAATAACCATTTAAAATTACAAAGATGATTAAGAAAAAATATATAGCAGCACTCGCACTTATTATTTTAGCGGGATGTAAAAAAGACCCAACCAACGTCGGGCAAAAAAATGCATATGCCATCGCAGATTATCCACAAACCGTAAACGATCTGCAAACAGTACTGGTATCATGCTATGCCAACCTTCGCGACCAGGGTTTGTACGGATTTCACTTTTTACCTAAAGCGTTGTCTAATTCAATGCATACAGTAAACTCTGAATATAATGGCGATCCGGGATGGAATGAAATGGCAGCCAATAATCTTACAGTTGGTAACGAATATGCATCAGAAACATGGGCAGCTTGCTTCACCGGCATTAAAAACTGTAATGTTACTATTTTTGCCGCCGCGGCGTTAATGAAAACTGATCCAGCTGATCAGCCAACCATTAACTTGATATTAGGCCAGGCTTACTGCCTGCGCGGATGGTATTATATGCAGCTGGAATGCCTATACGGCCAGGATTATATGAAAGCTGGTGGTGTAAATGGCACAGAAATGGGCGTACCAATTTATACTAGTATACCTAACAGCTTAGCAGGAACTCAAATACCCCGGTCTCCTGTAAAAGATGTTTGGGCTTTAATAGAAAGTGACGAAAAACAAGCTGCCACTTTGCTTAAAGGCCAGGTATGGGGTTCTGCTGATCTGGCAAGAGCTACCGAGTGGTCGGCAAAAGGATTGTTAGGTAAAGCCTATGTTTATACAGAAGACTGGACCGATGCACAAACCACCCTGTTGGATGTTATCCAAAACAGCGGTAAATCATTAATGCCTTATGCAACTTATCACGATGCTTTTAATGGTAGTAATAAATTTAATAGCGAATCATTGCTGGAATTGTACGTTGATCAAAATTCAATGGGCGGTTACGGTATATATAGCAGCGCCGCAAACTCATCCACTATCAATGGTCTAATCTGGTCGCCAAATACATTTGGCGGAGGTGACGGAACAGAAGGCAGTGTCTTGTCAATGGGTTACGGCAATGAGTTTTTCCACGATCAAAGCGTAATACGTTTCGGCTTTCCTTTAAGCTCAGTATATAACCTTGTTTCAAATCCTAAATATAATGCCTCACAAACAGCATCGTATAAAAATCCAAAACTGATACAGGATCCCACTTATACGCAGGCATCATTAAACGTTCGCACCAACCAAACAGCCGATCCTCGCTTATTTGTTAATGCCTTGCAGCCATGGGTTGATACTGTTCAATTTGATGGAGTCAATTTTGCAAAAGTAGCTAAACCATCCATTTACGCTTTTCAAACTAATCATTATGGCTTTAGTGTAAGAAAATATTCACCTATTGATTATAACGAAAACACTATCAACTCAGATAAATGGGATTATTACCTGTTGCGGTTAGCTGATGTATATTTATTATATGCTGAAGCTAATATTCAAGGTGGCAATACCGCCGTTGGATTGGAATATCTGAACAAAGTAAAACGCAGGGCTTATGGCTTACCTATCAATACGCCTTCAGCTATTGATTATGCATCAACTACAAGTGCAACACCTGCCAATAATTCGCTTGATCCTGACCCTGTATTGGGCCATAACCCGCTTTACTATGAGCGTTGGGCTGAGTTATTTAATGAAGGCAGCTGGTGGTTTGATGTATGCAGATGGAAAATTGGTGACTCCGAAGCTGCCTATTATGGGGCTGCTTTAAATACAACGCAGCCACTAACAACAACATTTGTTGATAGCAAATCATACACCTGGCCTATACCGCTAAGTGAATTGAATACAAACAGCAAAGCCGTTCAAAATCCCGGATATACTCATTAATAGTTGGTTAAGCGCGGAGCCCCTAAAAAAGGCTTCGTGCTTTTTTAATCTTTCCGGAAAAATCATCTTATACAAATGCAACCCAAATGAAAATATTTGAGTGAATACCCATGCTTTTTTTTCACCCAAAAAATACACTTGAAATCAATGCTTCAACCAATGAAGCCTACACAATTAAATTATCCAAAAATGAAAAAGATACTTACCTGCATCATTAGTCTGTTATTGCTTAACCGTGTAACGGCGCAGCAGGCTACACCCATTAGTGCAAGTATGAGTAAAGTTAAGCTTGATTTTGTGCTTGATGCAGGTGGGCGGCCTGAGTATAAGGTTAATTATGCAGATAAACCATTAATTAATATATCACGACTGGGAATAAAACTTGCAGATGATATTTCGCTCGACAGCAATTTCATGGTAATAAATACAGAGAGAAAATCTGTTGATGAGCAGTGGAAACCTGTTTGGGGCGAAGTGAGTACCATACGTAACCATTATGAGCAGATAACCATCCATCTAAAGCAAAAAAACAACCTGGGTAGGTTAATGGATATTGTTTTTAGGGTGTTTGAAGATGGTGTAGGTTTTAGATATGAATTTCCAATCCAACCAAACTTAAAATATTTTATTGTATCGGATGAGGTAACAGAATTTGCACTAACCGGCGATCATAAAACTTTTTGGATACCCGGCGACTATGATACCAATGAATATCCCTACAGCACCACCAAAATAAGTGAAATTGATAACCGCAGCATGGTTAATGGCTCAGATGATATTGCCGTTAAGGTATGCCCAGATAAATATGCAGTGCAAACGCCTTTGATGATGAAAACCGCCGATGGTTTATACATCAATATACACGAAGCTGCTTTAGTAAATTATAGCTCGATGCAATTACATGTGGATACTAAAACCTTTAAACTTAAAGCGAGTTTAGTACCAGATGCGGTTGGTAATATGGCTTATATGCGCACTGCTTGCCACACACCATGGCGTACCATAATTGTAAGTAATAAAGCAGGAGAAATACTTACTTCAAAAATAATTTTGAATTTGAATGAGCCATCAAAAATTGAAAATACATCATGGATAAAACCGATGAAATTTGTTGGCGTATGGTGGGAAATGCAAACCGGTAAAAGTACCTGGAACTATTCGAACAATGCGGATATTGTTGGTGCTGATGGCTTACTTATACCTAACCACACGCATGGTGCAAACACCGCCAATGTGGAACGCTATATTGATTTCGCGGCGAAGAATGGCATAAAGGGTGTTTTGGTTGAAGGGTGGAACTACGGCTGGGAAGAATGGTTTGGTAACTGGAAAGAAAATGTATTCAGCTTTGTTACCCCCTACCCTGATTTTGACGTAGCATCTATAACCCAATACGCAAAAGCTAAAGGCGTAGTGATGATCATGCATAACGAAACATCAGGCTCTGCAACTGATTATGAGCGACAGATGGATACTGCCTTCCGCTTTATGAATAAGTATGGCTACACATCAGTTAAAACAGGCTACGTGGGCAAAATCATCCCTCGGGGAGAACACCATGACGGTGCATGGATGGTGAACCACTATGTCCGCGCAGCGCAAAAAGCAGCTGAATATCATATAATGATTGATGAACACGAACCGGTTAGGCCTACAGGCCTACAACGCACCTACCCTAACTGGATGGCTTGCGAAGCCGGTAGAGGTAACGAGTACAATGCATTTGGCCATGGTGACAAACCCGAACATGAAACCATAATGCCATTTACCCGCTTTATGGGCGGCCCTATGGATTTTACCCCGGGCATACTTAAGGTTAAAGATTACACAGTTTTACCAAATAAACAGGTACACACCACACTGGTAAAGCAACTGGCATTGTATGTGGTACTTTACAGCCCGATACAAATGGCGGCTGATTTGCCTGAGAATTATGAGAGATACGCCGACGCATTTCAATTTATTAAAGATGTTGGCGTTGACTGGGATGATACAAAAATTATTCAAGCCGAACCGGGAGAATATATCACTACCGCCCGTAAAGAAAAAGGAACCGAGAATTGGTTCATTGGTGCGGTAACTAACCAGGATGGTCGTGACGAAATTGCACCTCTTGATTTCTTAAACAAAGGGCAAAAGTACATAGCAACCATTTATGCCGATGGCCTTGATGCTGATTGGGACAAAAACCCTGAATCATATAAAATCACTACTTATTTGGTTGATGCAAATACCAAACTCAAATTAAAGTTGGCACCGGGTGGCGGCGCTGCTATCAGCATTAAACCCATAAGCGGAGATACTAAAGGAATTGAAAAATATAAATAATATCAATCAACTCGGATGGTTTCAATTTGGTTTGTTTTAGTAAATAATATCGGGGCAAAACAAAATAGGATTTTTTGCATTTAATACTTATCTTGTGTTAAGCCTAACCAACACACTTAACATAAACATAATATTAAATTCACATGAATTTGCTATACATTTGACCTACAAAATTTTATGAAACAACCAAAACAAAAATCACCGGTTAAATCGGCACGCAAAACCGCAAAACTGGATATACAACAACGCCTTATAGCAACAGTAAAAGCGATAGCTTTAAAGTTTGGCCAGGACGAAGGAAAACTAACAGAAAAGTTCCAGAAAAAATCAAAAAAACTGGCTAAAAAAATATCTGAGGAATTAAAAATAGCTAAACCGGCTGCAACTAAGAAGCCCAAAGAAGTTAAAGCACCGTCTTCTGCAGTAAAACCCGCAAAAGCAAAACCAGCCTCAACTGCCGCTAAAAAAGAAACGATTAGCATAACCGCTAAAAAACCTGTTGAGAAGAAAGCGGTTGAGAAAAAAGCTACTGAGACAAAACCTGTTGAAAAAAAGGTTGCTGAGAAAAAAGTAGTTGAGAAAAAACCTCAACCAGCAAAACCAGTTGCTCCTAAAAGCAAATAATTAAGTTTATTAAACCGGCATTGCCGCTGATAACTTCTTTGATATAAAAATCAAAGAAGTTATTTTTTTATATACCAGTTATATAGCTGTATCGCTAATAGACCTCTTTTGCGCTTATATTTTATTTAGCCGCTGCCCAAAAAATGGCATTGGTAAACAAAGTCCGGTAATCCTTACTCTCGAATAATATTGGAGAATGCCCCATAAATATATATACGTTACGAGCTTTATAATTAAGATTAGTCCAAACCACGGGATGGTCACCCCCCATTTTAATATCAGAGTTTGGAACGTAAGTTGATTCATCAACCGTGGCCAAAACATGTACATTTGGCCTGGGATCTTTATCATATGTATACCATTCTTCTTTTTCAACCGTAAAAGTTGGCGATACGCCTTTCATAACCGGATGCTGCTTATCTTCTACAGCAACAGTAGCTTTTGCAAAGGTGGCTATATAGTTTTTAAACCTAATATCACCCATAAACTGGTGAAACCACTCCCACATTGGGTAACCATCAAATTCGCCTATCAGCGTAGCATGATGAAATCCTATCCATCCCCCTCTGCCCTCTGTAATATACTTTTCAAAGGCTGCTACTGCTTTGTCTTTCCAGGCATAAGGAGCATAATCAAGCTGAATAAATAGTTGATATTTGGATAGAAATTTATCATCAATACTATCCGTATTCTGGATGTAATCAATACTGAAGTTGCTATCTATAGCCAACTTATCCAGCCACCCCCTTGCGGCCTTTGAGTATTCGATATGATGACCGCCGTTTTCATAAAGAGCGATCACATGAAACCGGGGTACTTTTGTTTGCGCATTTGCTATGCACAGGCTAAAACCGCAAAATAACAGTAGAAAGAGTTTTTTCATAAGTAGACGTTTAATAAATTTAGCTAAAGCCAATTTATTGACCCCAATATTAACACAACTGAACAGAATTTGGCTCACAACCGTTAGTCATCGTTTAAAAATACACTATTTTAACCTTTAATTTAATGCAGACCTCGTATATAATCTCAAACAGAGCCTAATGCTGTTCGTTCCATCCTATCTTAAAGGCAACATATACTAATTTTAATCGTTTTCTAATGTCATCTTCATATTAACTACAGTTTTTTACTTTATACTTGCCAACTATAATGCCCCTAGGTATGCTATCGATTAAATCCTATTTCATTAATAACCCATCTTCATCGCAAGTACTTTTATATGGCGGAATTATTGTGGGTTTATGGCTGATTGAAGCTTTTGTATTAACGTCTTCATGGAAAGATAAATGGAAACATACACTCACCAATATGTTTTTCATATTTACAGCCTTACCCGTACAGCTGTTCATGACAATTTTCGTACTGATGATATGTGTTTGGTCACTTAGCCATCATTGGGGATTATTATTTTTATTACCGTATTCCAACAGCATATTTGTGAAATACATAGTAGGGTTTGTACTTCTTGATTTTTGCGAGTATATCTACCATGTGGTTATGCATAAGGTTAAAACATTATGGAATTTCCATTTAATACACCATAGCGACCTTGATTTGGATGTATCAACTACCGTAAGGGAGCATCCGGTAGAAACTTTTGTCAGGATGTGTTTTTTGATTATCTGGGTATTTTTGCTTGGAGCATCATTTGGCGTTTTACTATTACGTCAAACAATACAAACTATTGCCAATATTACATCACACACACAATTCAAGCTTTCACCCAGAGCTAATAATATTGTAAGCCTGGTTTTTATTACCCCTAATTTACACCATGTACATCATCATTACGAGTTACCTTATACTGATTGTAACTATGGCGATGTATTAAGCATTTGGGATAGGATTTTTAAAACCTATTATAACGATTTACCTAAAAGCGAAATCACATTCGGGATTGATACACATATGGATAAACAAGTCAATTCCAATTTCATTAAGGTATTGAAAATTCCATTCACAAAAAGAAACTCTTAGCGTTGCCCGCGCATACCGGTATACAATACATATTAGTACATTAGTTCTTCAGAATTAAATCAAAATGGGCCTATATCTTCATTAAAAATACTTCATTTTGTATGCGATCTGTGCTAAGGGCCCTCTTGATATTTGCATTAATTTATAGCCCGGTAATACTGCATGCTCAGGATCAAAAGTTTGTACCATTATCCAAATATCCAAAAACTGACACCGTTGCTAGAAAACAGCCCGATTCTTTACAACAGTTAGATGTATACGATATTATCGGCTCAATATTTGGAAATAAAAGGAAGAGTAAGAACGATACAATATCAACGAAACCGGTTTTTTCGGTAGTTCCTGCATTGGGTTACACTTTGCAATCAAAATTAGCCTTAACTCTTGCCGGAAATGTTGCCTTTAGAACAGCTAAAGATTCAAAAATATCAACCATAACCATTAATACGGCCTATACTCAAACCAAACAAATCATTATTCCTATCCAGTCCAACATCTGGTCAAATAACAATGATTATGATTTTATTGGCGATATACGCTACCTTAAATACCCGCAAAGTACTTATGGCCTGGGCAGTAATTCCAATATCAGGAATGAAGATCCCATGGATTATGATTTCTTTAGGTTTAGTGAGATTGCCTTAAGACGTATATGGACAGATTTCTATGCAGGAATTGGATATTTAGCTGATGTGCACTGGAATGTAACCCATAAAGGGCCACTGGATGGCGCACCATCTGATTATGTGAAATATGGGGCTATGGCACACTCTATATCTTCCGGAATCACTTTAAATGCTTTATTTGATAGCAGAGATAACTCTATTAACCCCTATCGCGGCTTTTATGCGTCGCTACAATATCTTGATAATGGAAGTTTTATAGGCAATTTGCACAATTGGCAGGCGATGGTTATTGATGTACGTAAATATTTTAAATTCCCTTCAAACTCAGATAATGTATTAGCGTTTTGGTCATATGATTGGTTGGTGTTAAAAGGTAACCCACCATATCTTGATCTGCCTGCCAACGCCTGGGATACTTACAGCGGAACCGGAAGAGGATATATACAAGGCCGTTTTCGTGGCGCGCAGATGGTGTATATAGAATCGGAATATCGGTTTAAAGTAACCAATAATGGTCTTTTGGGTGGTGTTGTATTTGTAAATGCACAATCCTTTTCTGCTGCGCAAGGAACAAACCTGCAATCTATTCTAACATAGCAATTGATTATGGTTTTGGCCGTGAGGGATCAAGAGGTATGTTTATAAATGTTGGCGAAATATTTTAAGTTTCGTTTAAATACTTTTGCTTAATTTAGTATTCAAATCCTAAATTATGTTTTACTTCCTTATCATTATTGCTGTTATCTTTTTTGTAACACATGTGGTATTACTTCTAACTGCTTTCCCACAATCAACACTGTCTGGTAAAAGGTATTTCTATTCACATCTTACCTTGTGGATCACCGGCTTCATTGTTTTCGCGTTGGCGTTGCTTTATGCTGGTTCAGGTCGTTCCGGCTTTCTCGACTATTTTAACACGCCAATAAAAATGGGGATGATCATCGTTTTCACCTTCGCGCTTTCACTCGTAGCCCACCTTATTGTTCGATTTGTTGTATTGCCTTTGTTAGCAAAACGCTAGTTTCATTTGATACCATGAAGTGTTTTTCTTTGAGCAATTGAGCTTTATTATTGAAAATAAATACCATCAGGGTGATATTAGTGTATAAATGCCCTGCATATATTCGGCTTCTTCCATAGCAGCCTGAAAATCTTCCC
>Ga0206835_1254_pt1 | contig 11839 bp, 10 predicted proteins | sample Alteio_BWOrgCont_31_FD_152853 | JGI IMG/M metagenome (GOLD analysis project Ga0206835, IMG submission 152853) | Enriched cells from forest soil in Barre Woods Harvard Forest LTER site, Petersham, Massachusetts, United States -... | ecosystem: Environmental > Terrestrial > Soil > Temperate forest >...
AAGGAGCCTTCCAAAATTAACTTTCGAGGAGTTCAGATATAAGCTGTAGCACACGAGCACTGCAGTGCCTGCAAGAAACCACCCGGCGCGTCTCATTCCTGAGGCATGGTAAAGGCCAGATTGAAAACGGGCATCGCCTTGAACCTCGAGATACGCTGCGAAGACAAGAACCGCGAAGGTCCCAGCCGGGGTGGAGGCAATATGGGTAAGTTGATTCATTCTGCTCCTTACAAACCGCACTTCGATGTCTCTCTATTGTTTTCCCGCTATCGGGATTGATGATCACTTGCGGGAAATTTCCGCGGGGGCGGGAACTAGTGGACTCCCTCTGGTCAGCCATATGCAGCGTCAGTGACTCCAGCAATGCTCTAATACCGTTCCAGGCGATTTGCACACCGATACAAACGAGGAAAAAGGACGACAATTGTGTGATCACCGTCATCCCCGTTGCTCCCAGGATTCGCGCCAACCGGTCGGCGAAATCCCAAAAAAGGCGAGCACGTAAGTCCCGACAAAATACGTCACAACCAGCAAGAAAAAACTGTTGACGGCAATGCGCCAGGACAATGCTTTTCGCGCTTCCGGTGAGTATTCCCTGGTCAGCGCCAGAAAGAAAGGGCTACCTCCCAGCGGGTCCACTATGGGAAAGAGCGTCACGAGAACCAGGAGTACATTTTTTGCCCGCTTCTTACATGGGTTCGATTCCCCGAGTGTAATCGATCTCGATTGCCGTCCCAGCCGAGGTGAGAGTTGCGGAATCATCGTGCTTGTCGTGGAAGACAGCACAGTACGCGCTTCAAGCTCGGACCTCGGGCAGAATGTTTAGATTTAAGTCAGTGAGGAGCACGAGGTATTGCAAAAGCTGAGCTTGGCAGTGAGGCTGATTCCGGAGAACTCATGTGTACTACACTCCATGGGAAAAGCTAAGCGGTAGCCGTGCCCGACCTTGGCGGAGGTGTCTTGTAGAAGTCAACCTGTTGTCTTTTCGCCGACGATTACGCTCTCAACCGTAGGCGTCGGCTTGGTCCGTTGCCAAGGCGCTTGTCGGCTATAGAAGACCTTCTCAGCACAACGCATGCGCCAACTCGTAATCCAGTTCTATTTCTAATTGCCTCCCGCCTCTAACTGAGGTTGTCTTTTGACTGAGGGAGTGAGTTTGCGCAGGACGAACTCCTGTATTAAGCCGTTGGCCATACTGGCGCCAACGTCAACAAGGGCGGTCGAAAATACCAGCCCCCGGCCGCGATTCGACTGCGGATAATAGGCGTTGGAGATGGCACCCGAGGCCAGATATCCCCCGAGGCTCGAATAGTTCGGCTGCCAGCGTCCGTTATCTCCCTTGCAGACAAATGGCGTTCGCAGGGCATGGATCATGCGCGACTTCGTTGTGCCCGTGCCCTGATAAAAGTAGCGCGGATCCTGATGCAGGATCGAGGGCAGGATAGCCCCGCCGATCATGATGTCGGTCAGTCCGTTGGCGTAGTTGGCTCCCCAACGCTGGCCGTAGCCCTTCGCACCTTGCCCGTAGTCGGGAGTGCTGCCCGCCTGATCGGCGCCAGCAATGAAGGCAGAGCCGAGGATCGTGATGGGGTCCGCCAATGTCTTGAGAGCGAGTCTGAACTTCAGCTTCGGCGTGAGTGGCACGGCGTTGCGGTCATACACAACGTAAAAGTTGGGAATGAAGCCCAGGACACGTTGCTTCTCCTCCACCCTTTCCTGCTCTCTGGCCATCTCCTCAGTCGAGAGAACTGCGTTCACCGTGGTTACCGCTGCTGCAATTCGTAGTTTGATGCCCGTTAGTTCCAAATATTCGCCAGGCCTCAGCGTGACTTCGGGCGAAGTCCAGTTTGCGAATCCGCTGGCGCTGATGGTGACATGATAGGGTATTCCGGGCTTGAGATGGTCGAGTTGAAAGAAACCATTATCGTTCGTCTCCACTTGCGGATCGGGGAGCGAGGAGCTTTCAAGATCGACCATCGCGCCCGGAACGGTGCCATCATTCACATCGGTCACAGTTCCTATGATGGTTCCAGTCTGTGGTTCGGGTGCGGAGATCTGCTGGGCTGCCACTGCACTGTTGACAGACACAGCGAGAATAAGGAGACACAGGCAATCCTTGATACTCATCCTCTGTGCCCAGTCCTCTTGACATCATGTTCGCCAGCGCTTGGAGTCTTTCCACCAGTCGTTGTGCCAGTTGCGGTCTTCTTAGCCACTTTGACTGTTGCGTAACACCTACTCTTCGCGGATTTTCCTGCATCGGAGCCGGCATCCCGCGCACCTGCCCCGGCGCTCATCGTAAGAAGCACCACAAGGGCGATAGACGCAAGGATGATAGAGCAGTGTGGATTCATTTTGTTGTTCTCCTCATTGCAAGCGCACGCAGGCAATCTCGTGCGGCATTTAGCTTCTCCGGTGCCGATGAACCTGACGCTCTCTCCCGAGGGGCGTTTTCACTGTCGGCGCCGGAAAGCTCTAATCGACGTCGCGGGTAGCAGCTGGCAAACACATCGCCATTAAGGGGCAATCACAGCGCTGTCACCTTGCAGTTACTGCTGAAAACTATGGAGCTTCAACGTCCGCGTTTGGAAATGTGCTACCTTTTGCCGCGACCAACGCAACAATCAATACCTGCCCGTTAAGTGTCATGCTTTCCCTCGCATCCGCTGTGCCGGTCGTTTGCCAATATTGCAACGCGAATACCACATGCAAATAGTTGAAAATGAGAGCCGACGCCTGCATGGTGAGTGACTACTCGCTGGCAATTGCCAATGGACCGTCACAACTCATTGGCAACGCTCTGAGAGCTCGAATGAAATCTAGAAGGCCTCTGTGAATGGCGCCAGGCTGCTGAACAGTCTGTTCGTCGCTTCACGACCCGAACGCATCACACTGGTTAGGAAAAGGTTCCTATAGGTGCCGCGCTCACCTTCGGCACACAGAAGTACACAAGCATTCCTGTTCCCGCACTTGCTATATATGCCTGCCCGCACAACTGGGACCGCTTTCCTGCCAACGAGCCGGACCGCAAAGCCGCTTTGATTGCGGACGACACAGCACGCTGTACCGCCTGGGCCGATGCCTTCAGGCGCGGCGTGCCGAGCGCTTGTGTCGTCCTGATCCCGGATGCGGAGCACTATCTGTACCTCACCAGCGAAACTCAGGTCATTGCTGAGATGAACGAGTTTCTTGCCAGTCTTTATTGAGTGAAACCTAATCGCGAATCCATACATTGGGCGGAACACCGGCAAGTGTCCCAGTTGCCGACTTTTCGTCCAAGTGGAAAGTTACTCGCTGGAAATCAGTAAACATTAGCGCGTTTTTCGGGACCAATCTCACCGGTTTCGCGTAAATAGCTGTCTATGAGCGGTTTGGCCTCATATCGCCAGCTGAAAGTGGACCTTTATCAAGTCGAACTCCTGTGTGTCTGGTCAAAGCCCGTCTTGGAGCTGTGAACGCCCCTACCTTTAAAGGTTGGAATTTGACAATCAGTTCGTGCCCGAGCGCCGGCACTTCATACTCCACTCTGATCGGTACCTGAGCGGTAATGCTGCGCACGAGAATATTGCGCTCAAGTCCACGGAGTGTAGAAGTGAGTGATCCACGCGTTCCAATAATCGGGAAAGCGCAGCGCACCTTCCGACGTCAGTTCACTCAATGCCCAGAGACTCCATACCGATGGAGCCGAAGATCGGCTTCGACGAGGATCTCTTCTGCCGTTGACATTTTGGGGTCTGGAGAATTAGAAGAGTCTGGACCGTTTATCGTGTCCGCCCTGGCGAGAGTTGACCAAATCCGGTCGACGATCAGAGCCTATTCATTCGCCAAATTGTCGAGATCGGTCGTGTATGCGATCGTTCGAATCGAGCGCGGCTTATGGCTGACATCACGAAAATTGGCGATTTTTTCGAAAACTCTCCGCACCCCGCATGGTTGGCAACAAGTTGGGGCGAATGTTTATATGTCAACCCGGCGCTGGTGTGTCTCACGGGTCTCAAATCCGATCAGATCAACCAAGTTGACTGGCGCAGTTTTGTCCTGGAGGAGGATCGAGCCGCTGCTTCGGCATCCTGGCAAAAAACTCTCGGATCAGGCACTCCCTATCGCACCCGGGTTCGCCTACGAGGATTCGACGGTGTTCCTGTAACCATCGACCTGACCGCCTTCGGACACACACACAATGGCGGAACGGAACTCTGGTTCTTTACCGGTTCACACGTGCATGGCAACACTGAACAGTACCCACGGCTCGAAGCACAACTACAAGCCACTCTTAATGTAATTCCAAGGAAGCGGGTCGAAGAGCAACTCGTAAAGAGCACCCAGGAGTTGAAGAGGAGCGAAGCCTACCTGGCTGAAGCCCAAAGACTCAGTCACACGGGCAGCTTCGGGTGGAATCCTGATACGGGGGAGATAGTCTGGTCAGACGAAACATATCGCATCTTCGAATACGATTGCGGCACGAAGCCGACCATGGACATGCTGGTGGCGCGTCTTCATCCTCAAGATCGGGCCTTCTTTCAACAGGTCATTGATCGCGCGTCCCAGACAGCCACTGGCTTCGAACACGAGTATCGCTTGCTACTGGCTGACGGGCGAGTCAAGCACGTCCACGCGATAGCTCACGTTTTAGAGGATGGATCTGGCAATCGCGAGTTTATCGGGGCGGTGACCGACATCACCGAGCGCAAGACGGCGGAAGAGAAGATCCTGTGCAGCGAGAGAGAGCTTCGGACCCTCATCGATGTAATGCCCGCTTACGTGGGGACCTGCTTGCCCGATGGAACAGCTGATTTTCTGAGCCAGAGCTGGTTGGAGTACTCCGGCCAGACCAAAGAAGAGGCGATGGGAGGGGGCTGGGCGGGTGCGCTCCATCCTGACGACGCCGACCGAGTGTTGGCAAACTGGCGGGCGGGATTGGACTCTGGAGAACCTGTTGAGATGGAGTTTCGTTGCCGGCGGGCGGATGGAACCTATCGCTGGTTCCTGAATCGCAATCTCCCTCTCCGCGATGATGAAGGGAAGATCGTTAGATGGTACGGGATTCTCTTCGATATCGACCTATTGAAGAAGACTGAAAGTGCTCTTCAGATGCGAGAGCATGAACTCCTCGGCATTATCGAAACCATTCCTTCAATGATTTTGTCAATATCGCCGACAGGAGAAGTCACGCATCTAAATCAAAGACACCTTGAATATTTTGGGGCTCGCTTCGAAGAACTCACTAATCGCGGCTGGGCGAAGTTTATTCATCCAGATGATCTAGAGGAGACCGCGAAGTCATTCTTTCGGTCAATCGAAGCTGGAGAGCCATACAACCTAATAAATCGCTTGCGACGTGCTGATGGAGAATACCGGTGGCATCACGGTATGGGCGGACCTTTGCGTGATCCCGACGGTAAGATCATTCAGTACTATGGCCTCTCGGTGGATATCGATGAGTGGAAGCGAGCAGAGGAAATAGTACGGAAAAGCGAGAGAGAGCTTCGGACCCTCATTGATGTAATGCCCGCAATCGTGGGGGTCTCTTTGCCCGACGGAACAGTGGATTTTCTGAGCCAGAGTTGGTTGGACTATTTCGGTCAGACGACAGAAGAGGCGATGGGAGGGGGCTGGGCGAGTGTGATACATCCCGACGACGTCGATCGAGTATTGGCAAACCGGCAAGCGGGATTGGCCTCAGGAGACCTTGTTGTGCAAGAGCTACGTTGCCGTGGTGCCGACGGAGTCTACCGCTGGTTCTTGAACCGCAGCCTCCCTATTCGTGATGATCAAGGGAAGGTCGTTAAATCGTACGGGATTCTATTCGATATCGACGTATTGAAGAAGACTGAAGCTGCTCTTCAGATGCGAGAGCATGAACTCCTCGGCATCATCGAAACAATTCCTGCAATGCTTTGGGCATTGTCGCCGACCGGAGAACCAACGTATCTCTCTCAGAGATTTCTTGAATATCGTGGGGCTTCCGTTGAAGATTACGCTAATCGCGGGTGGGAGAATTTCATTCATCCTGATGATCGAGAGGCGAACGCGAAGGCATTCTTCCGGTCAATCGAAACTGGAGAGTCTTTCAACGTGATACAGCGCTATCGACGCGCTGATGGAGAGTTCCGATGGAATCACGTAAGAGGCGAGCCTTTGCGTGATCCCGAGGGGAAGATCATTCAGTGGTACGGTCTCTCGATGGATATCGATGATCGGAAACGGGCGGAAGACCACCTTCGCGACACGCGTATCAAACTCGCAAAGGTTTCCCGGTTGGCTACCGTCGCAGAACTTGCCGCTTCGATCGCTCACGAACTGAACCAGCCGCTCATGTCGATCCTTGCAAACGCACAGGCGGCGAAGCGGTGGTTGAATGCAGCTTCGCCGAATGTGATGGAGGTGAATTCGTCGATTGAACGGACTATTCGAGATGCCCGTGCGGCTGACGAGACAATGCAACATATTCGAGCACTCTTCAAGCAGGAGTCGTTCGTCAAGAAGGATGTCAAGCTTCCGGACATACTCAATGAAGTTGTCCGAATTGTGCAAGAGGACCCCCAAAAGCGCGCCGTACCCGTCGAGTGCCACGTCGACGAGTGTCTCCCTGAGGTTCCTGTCGATCAGATTCAGATCCAGCAAGTCTTCATTAATCTGATCGTGAATGCCATCGAAGCCTTGGATGGACAACAAGTGCCTCCGCGGGTAATACTTCGAGCGGCTGTTACAGATTCAGACAGGATGCTAGTCCAGGTGATCGATAACGGGCCGGGAGTCCATGATCCGGAGCAAATTTTTGACGCCTTTATGACGACAAAAGAGAAAGGCATGGGTATAGGCTTGGCAGTGTCACGCTCTATTATTGAAGCCCATGGTGGCCAGCTATGGGCGGAAAATAACAAAGCTGGCGGTGCAACCTTCAACGTGGCTCTACCACTGTCTCATGCGAGTCTCACGACGGCTTAGATCGGGAAGAAAATATCTGATTTGGAGATGCGAGGCGCCATGCTAGAGGCCGGCCAAGTAAGTTCTCGCGAACAACGGCAATATCCGGCTGAGTAACGGATAAAACACTAATCATCTCAATGATATCCGCTGATTCCAGACCACTTAGTCAGCTTGCCCCTCCTGGCACTCCCTCGCGGGAGGTGTAGTTCGTGACGTGTCCGTTCCTTAAAACGCTGATCATTCCGGGTGTAAAGTCGATCCAAAGGTCGCCATTCGGAAGAGCCAAAAGTGTATAAACATCCTGGGCCGGGAATGGGCCGCCCGACTGAGGCTGATAGCGCTCGAAAACGACACCGTCGAATCTATACAGACCGTCGGGACTTCCCAGCCATAGATAACCGTCCGAAGTTTGTGCCAATGCCTGACATGGTCAGCGGAGCAAGCCGAGATTTGACAATCGATTACTCATGGCCGCCGTGCTTACGTGAAATCGTTTGGCCAGGAAGGTGATAGCCTCTTCGTCATCGAGATCGAGATCGTTCTTCTTAACTTCCTGTTGCAGGAGGCTCCTAGGCATCAAGAGTGCAGCACCGAACTGATTGGCCTCGACTTCTTCATGGTCTACTCCTCCGGAGGAGTAGCCATCTCGCCGGAATGTCATATGACGATCAATAAAGAGCTGTGACTTTTGATTCTTTTTTACGTGCAATAGATAGTGACTGATTTCGTGAGCGATCGTGAATCGCTGCCGGACAAGAGCGTGGGTTGAGTTATATCCTATAGCTCCCCGATCCCCTTCGATCACGAGCATGCCGGCTATATTGTCTCCAAGAGCTTCGGATTGAATCGCGAGGTTGAGGCGGTGCGCGAGAACTTCGATCGCGATGGGAATGCGGTACGTGTCCGTTTCACGGAGAGTTTTTTCAGCCTTTTCTTCGAGCTTTTCTCTGATCATGGGCCTTCCTGACTGGGGAATCGACTTCGATCGCCGCCTTGAGCTTGCTGGCAAGCCTGGTCAGAGCTCTGACAGCATCTGAATCATTATTTGCCGCTTCTCTAATCTGCTTGACCATTCCCGGGTTCAATGTGGCTTCTTTCGCTGCAGGCGAGAGCTCCTCTCGCCGAGGGATCAGCAGGTTTAAATCGGTTGCGAGTGTCTCCGAAAACTGCCACAACAGGTGCAACGGAGCTCTCTGCCGGCCTGCTTCGATATTTACAACAGAAGCCCGGCTGATCCCGAGTTGCTGCGCAAGTCTCTCCTGGCTAAGTCCTTGCGTTACTCTCGCTTGACGCAATTTTCGTCCCACTTCGCCATACAAGTCATCGTAATCTGCCATTGCAAGGAAGCTAATCCGGAATTTCAATGCGGTCAACAGAAAGAACCATGATTATCCGGCAAACATACTCATGCTGTTGCGCCTCAAATACCGGCGATCTTGAGAGATGGCAGTCAAAAAAAATTCTTCAATCATCTGTCGCTTTTATTCAGTTTCGGCACGCTTATAGATAGAAGGCTGTTCAAAGGAAGGTGATATCGAAAATGTTTCCCGTGCCAAGAATAGTCGACGACAGAAGCCCAGCTGATTCCGAGTTGCTGTGCAAGTTTCACGTGGCTAAGTCCTTGCGTTACTCTCGCCTGAAGCAGTTTTCGTCGCGCTTCTCCATACAAATGATCGATATCTGTCATCGAAAGGAAGCTAAACCGGGAACTTCCGGTGGATCAACCTACAGAGCATGATTATATTGCAAACATGTTTGTGTTAATTACAGTTTGACAAATGCAACGATCACGCTCAGCATAATGAGCAAGCCGCGGTTATGACGACCAACCGCTGGCCGGCCTGAGCAGTCCGCTTGTTGAAGGTGGCCAGATTATGAGTGTCTCTCCTCCACTCCGCAAACTCCAATACGCCTTAGCGGTCGCACGTGAAGCGCATTTTCGCAAGGCAGCAGAAAGCGTCAATGTTTCGCAACCCACTTTAAGCCGCCAGGTTCGCGAGCTTGAGGACGAGATCGGTCTCGAGCTCTTTCACCGGGATCGTCACCCGGTTGTACTCACCACATCCGGACAGGCATTCTTTGCAGTCGTCGAAGAGATGATGTCAAAAATCGATGCTGATTTCCAACGGGCGAAAGAAGTTGCCCGTCATGCATTGAGACGAACTTCCACTTCAATCACGATTGGCCATTCCCCATTCGTGTCGCCAAGCTTCCGGCGCGAGATACGATCCGCACTGAGCAGAAAGTTCACTTATCTACAAGTGCAGTTCCGTACCGTCTTTGCTTCAGAACTGGTCAGTTCGATCAACAGCCGCATGGTTGATGTTGGATTGACGTTTTCGCCACTTGAAAACAGCGGTCTGGAGCAAATGCCTGTCGGCACAGAACGACTAGGCGTGGTCGTATCTCAAGATAGTGCCCTGGTGGGAAAGCCGGCAGTCACACTCGTCGACCTAAAATCATACCCGCTGATCGTTGCATGTTCTCAACGCGCACATCCCATCTTGTATGCACGGCTCCTTGAAGAGTGTCGGGCAGCAGGTTTTCGACCGACGATTGCAGAGGAAGTCACTTCTGCACAAGAAGCCTTCGACCTCGTCGAGCAGAAGGTCGGAGTCGCCATTTTGCCCTATGGTGTTTGTGAAGAAGCTGCGCCTTCCATTCGCTATTTTCCAATTTTAGGGATAGAGCCACTAAAGGTCGTCTTCTTGCGTCGTCCTGACGATGGCCTGGTCGCGGAGATTCTGGACGAACTCACAGAAGCCCTGGCCGAAAAAAATTTGGGGTACGCATGTTAGTCTTTTGCTCCCATCGATGTCCGTGCATGCCTCACAATTCCGAAGAAATACCAGGATTCCCATCTTGATGCCTTTAAGGCATCAAGTTATAGCTAAAGGGTCTTGGACAGGAAAGAAAAACGGGGGCAAGCTTTCGGACATGACCTGATGTTTTCAGGTCGAGATCAGGAGGAACCCATGAAACTCTCGACCCGACGGCCAAAGTTGTTTCGAGCGTCACCGTCTTCAATGGCTGTCATTGCGCTACTTCTCTTGCCGATCGTCGCGCACGCCCAGGCGGGCGGATCACCGTTCGATACCGGCTTCACCGCTCTGCAGAATTTGTTCACGCACAATTGCCAAGGTCGCAAGTCTGATTGCCATCGTCATCGGTGGTTATGGCTTCGCTCACGGTGAGCCCGGTGCCAAGAAAGCGCTCGCGGGCGTCGCTGCAGAACCGGAATTGCAGTGCTTGCAGTCAACGTCCTTTCCTGGCTCTGGGGAGTTTAGCCGGAGCTTTTTGTTCGTCAACCTGTTCTCCCTGATGAGGCGGACATGGCAGACATCAAAACAAATCGCAAACGAAGCAATCGAGTATTCAAGAGTCTGCACAAGCCTCTCACTTACCTGGGTGTCGAACGCACGGTCTTTTACCTCATCTGCGTAAGTGCGGTCGGTGCCTTCAACCTCTTCAATTCCATCCTCGCCGGGATCGCTGTCTTTGTTGGCGGATTTGCCTTCGGGCATTGGGTGACGAACAGCGACCCGGCATTTCTTCGCATCCTCGCGAAAGCCGAGCGTTACAAGCTGCGCTACGACGCCGCAAAGCAAGAAGTACCGATGGTCGAGGTGCGATGATGCTGAATATCGCCCGAGTCCTGAAACCGTGGAAAGAAGCCGCATCGCTCAATGCGCAGATCAACCTGTACGGCTTCTGGGATGCTACGACGTTTCTGACCAAGAGCGGTGACCTGGGTGTTGTTCTCCGTGTCGACGGTGTCGACTACGAATCTCTGGACAGCGCAGAGCAGGAATATGCAGTCAAGCGGCTGGAAGCTGCACTAAAAGCATTTGGCCCCGGCTTCCACGTCTACCAGTATCTCTTCAAGCACAATCGGCCGGAGATTCCTTTCGCTGAATACAACGATCCGGTCGTTGCAACAGCCATTGATCAGCGGCGGAGGTTTTTCGAGACTAAGCGCGACCAACTCTACACAGTCGAAATCTACTATTCGATTCTGCTCGAAGGCGCACGGTCAAAGACGGGCATCGGCGCAGGGATCGCACGCCTCGTCACGGATCCTGGGGGTGGACTCTCCGAACTTCGCTCACAGTTCTCGAACGGAAGTACGACGACGCTATTACGTTCGCAGCTTCAAAGAGATTGTGCCGCGCTTCATCAGCGCGTCCAGGCCTTCGTCCGCCAGCTCGCTGACTTTGTTTCGATTGAGCTCCTGGACCAGACTGGCCAGCTACAGTTCTTTCGGAGATTGCTGAACTTCGATGACTGGCGTATCGCCGGCCGACCAAAGACAACGCAGTTTCTCGACTACCAGATAACAAATTCAGACATCGAGGCAGAACGAGAACATCTCCGTGTCGGCGATCATTTCGTTCGCATTCTAACGATGAAGGAACGCACCAAAGAGTGCATCGATGAGGTTCGCCACCTATATATAGATATCGATTCGGATGGTGATGCCCGATTAGCCGCGGTTCGGGAGTCCAAAGCAGTCCCCGAACCCAGCGTCATCCTGTCCACATCGCCGGGCAAATACCAGCTCCTCTGGCAGGTCGATGACTTCCGGTTTCGAGAGCAGGAACGCCTGCTCAAGCTGCTCGCAATCGCCTTCGGTGGCGACCCTGCATGCACCGATTGCAACCGGGTGCTTAGACTGCCCGGTTTCCTGAATCACAAGTACGATCCAGCCCACCTCGTAACGGCTGAATACCCGAGCAATTCCTTCTCGAAACCGGGTGACTTTCACCTGGACAACGCTCTGATTGAATCCATGCCGATCGGTGAGGGGAATCGGGTGCCAAACGCTCCCGATCACAGGACCAATTCAGAGAACGATTGGGCTTGGATCTTAAGGGAACTCGCGTCCGGAACCGACCCCGTCAAGCTCACG
>Ga0206835_1255_pt1 | contig 11655 bp, 11 predicted proteins | sample Alteio_BWOrgCont_31_FD_152853 | JGI IMG/M metagenome (GOLD analysis project Ga0206835, IMG submission 152853) | Enriched cells from forest soil in Barre Woods Harvard Forest LTER site, Petersham, Massachusetts, United States -... | ecosystem: Environmental > Terrestrial > Soil > Temperate forest >...
TTTCTCCGATTCTGTACCGGCTCAATTCCTCCGATGGTTCCTCAATACTTTTCAAGGGAATTTGCGAATTTGGGTATGCATTCCTGCTGCTCGCCTTAATGTGGGTAACAAAAATCGCAATCCATATATTTCGATACGATCGACAGGATGATTATCGGTTGGAGAAGCTCGTCGCCCTAGCGTTTGAATTCTCAATTCTCACATTTTTTTTCCGGAGCGCAACATACTTCCAGGGAGTAGTACCCATCGCACTAACCGCGCTCATTTTTCCGAGCCTATTCCTGGTAGATACGGCAAAAGGGAATTCTGAAAGACCTATAACTTTCTACGAAGACAACGGGGCAGAAATTGTGTCCTGAGTCACCCAAGGTAACAATCATAACGGTGGTCTTGAATGCCGAACCGTACATCGAGCGGACTTTGGATAGCGTGCTTCACCAAAGTTATGAATGTTTAGAACATGTAGTCATTGATGGCGGTTCACGCGACGGAACACTTGACATACTTCACCGGCATAGCGCTCGAATTAAATGGATTAGCGAGCCAGACGGAGGCATTTACGATGCCTTCAACAAGGGCCTGCATCTTGCGTCAGGCGATTACATTGCGTTTCTCAATGCCGGCGACTGGATTGAACCGCGCCATATCGAAATTGCAGTTGCCGTCTTAGAAGACAGCCCAGCATCAGCCTTCGTTTACGGCGATGTTATTTACTATGATCGCGACAAGCCGGTATTTTCCAGCAAAGGATCGAATGATTACTACAAGACGTTTCTGCACAACATGGGACGACTCAACCATCCGTCCATGGTAGTGCGACGTTCTCTTTTCGAGGCAATAGGCCCGTTTGAGACCTCATTTAGAGTGGCCGGGGATTTCAACTGGCTCCAACGTGTCCACAGAAGCGGTTATAGAGGGACACACACAAACAGAATGGTCACGCACATGGTACTGGGAGGGATCAGCGACCGCCAACGGCTTCAAGGACTCAAGGAAAACCGAATCTCTTCAATAGCCGTGGGAATAAATCCTGCGCTTTGCTGGACGATGTATATGGTTTTTATAGCTCGTTACTCTATACGACGAGCGATGGAATATGTTCTTCCCCAATTTGCAATCACGTTTATCCGGCAGCGTATATTACGTTCGATTTGATGTTTATCTCTCGATTAGTCTTGCGAATTTTCGACCCCAATCTCTTTCTCAATTATCTCGAGGAGGCTACGCGCGCAAACCTCCCAGCTGAACTTTTGCGCCTGGGCAAAGCCACGCGTTATCATCTCTGAGCGCGTCGTCGTGTTTTCCGTTACTCCGCGAATTGCCGTCACGATCGATGCGATATCGATAGGATCGCAATATAAAGCAGCGCTTCCGCAGATCTCACGTAATGCGGGAATATCGCTAGCGACGACGGGGCAGCCGCAAACCATAGCTTCTATGGCAGGGAGGCCGAATGATTCATAGAAGGAAGGGAAAAGGAGGCATTCTGCGCCCTTATACCAGGCGACAAGCTCACTATTCCCAAGGTGTCCCAAAAAATGCAGCCTGCTCAACAATTCCGGCGGTATGGCGAGATTCATTCGCGCAAAGTTGCCCGCTATATCGCCCGCGAAGACAAAATTGAGTGACGTTCCAGATATCAGGCGCTTGGCGGCAGCGATTATACCCTGGATATTCTTGCTCCGTGTGAGTGAACCGACATAAAGAATGTAGGGGCGATGGGTAGTAATAGGTGCTATTGTGGGGATTGCGGATCGGCCTTCGTCAGAAGTTCCTCCAAGATGGATTGTTGCGACTCGGTCGACCCGCCGAGGATAGAACCGAGCGATCGACTTTCGCTCCGCTTCACTGACAGTAATAACCCTGCGCGCGAATCTAAGTACCAAGGGCGTAATCAAGATATATGCTACTCGGAAAGGAAGGCTGTAGGCCGATGGAAAATAGCGGTATGCGAGACTATGAATCGCCACAAACACCGGCCGACCAGCAACCAGGCTCAGGACGGGCGCCGTGTTTCCGGGACAGAACAATGGACCATCGATTGCGAAAGGAAGCTCGAGTTGCTCCCATGCGTGGCCGCCAAGCCGTCCTATCGTCCGCAACTTGATATGCCGCCAGTTAGGTCGGTATAGCAGACCTCCGCTTGGCGTGATTACAGTGATCTGGAACCGTGCACGTATCGCAGGCGACGCTGCAAGAATTTGATCCCATGCCGCCAAGACTTCGTGCGAGTACCGTTGTACTCCCGTCACGTTTTGCGTCAGAAATCGACCATTATAAAATAGATGCATGACGGCGGGCTATTGTTGCGGCGTCATCCCGGCAAAGCACCACGTGACCGATCGACGCCTTTTCAAATTGGTCAGCCCGAATAGGAATGAACCACCGCCCTTCTGATTAAAGGTCAGATGTTCTACCACTGAGCTTCTTACCCAACGACGGAAGATCGACCATATGGCCTGCGATGCCAAGTGGTCAACAGGTTGTACAGTCCTAGTGGGCCTCTTGAGCGTTGTGTTCCGCGCGGCTGGCCGACCGTTCGCCGGCATCCATTTCATGCCTGATCAGCATTCGCACAACTTCGCGCATTCGATATTTAGCAGTCCACCCCAATTCGCGACCTACCCTTGAAGGGTTGAGGCGACTTACGTTGATTTCAGAAGGCCTCATAAGATCCGCGGAAATATCAACATGATCTTTCCAATCAAGTCCCACCGCCGCAAACGCTTCCTCAACAAAATCCGATAGCCGATTGGTTTCCCCACTAGCGATGACATAGTCAGCCGGTGCATCCATCTGTAACATCCGCCAGAAACATTCGACATAGTCCGGGGCCCAGCCCCAATCCCGTTGGATGTCGAGATTTCCAAGATTTAGCCTGCCGCCCCCTCCTGCGATACGGACCGCCGCTCGCACAATCTTCCGTGTGACAAACCGTTCTGGTCGTAACGGGCTTTCGTGATTTGCACAGATCGAGGAACAAGCGAACATCCCATAGGCTTCTCGATAATTGGCGATTGCCCAATGGGCCGCGGCTTTGGCCGTCGCGTAGGGGCTGCGCGGATGAAACGGCGAATTTTCGTCTGCGGGAGACTCCGTATTGCCGAAACATTCACTCGACCCGGAGTTGAAAATTCGAACAGAAATTCGAAGCAACCGAAGGACGTCGAGTAAATTGAGAGTCCCTACAGCGATACTTTCAAAGGTTTCCACGGGTTGATTGAAGGACAGACCGACAGACGACTGCCCCGACAGATTATAAACCTCATCAGGCATGAGTCGATCAACAACAAACATCACGCTTCGGAAATCTCGGAGCGCCATAGAGTGTAGTTTGACGCGATCGCGGATACCGAGGCTTTCGAGAGCGGAAAAAGAATTGACTTCGCAATCTCGGGACGTGCCATGAACCTCATACCCTTTGGACAGGAGCAGGGCCGCCAAATAGGCACCGTCCTGCCCCGAAATGCCTACGACCAGAGCCTTTTTTGTCATTCCGAGATCACGTTGCGTTCTTTCCAGCGTACAACAGCCCCATCAACGAATGCGGAAAATGCTGTCTGAAAATGCTGCTCAGAGAAAAGCAAGGCATGAGCCCGACATTCTTCCGGGTCAAACTCCAGTTGCTCAAATCGGACCAAGGCTTCCCTAAGGGAGGCCACGGTCTGATCAGGGAACAAAATTCCCGTCTTGCCATCTAACACCGTCTCTCGCGCACCCCCTTGTCCCAATGCGACCACAGGCGTGCCACACGCCTGAGCTTCCAAGACAACTATGCCAAAATCCTCCTTGGCGGCAAAAACAAATGCCCTTGCACGTTGCATATAATCCCTGAGATTTTCCGATGACTGACAACCTAATATTTTAATATTTGGGGCGTCCTTGGCCAAATCCCTGACGTATCCATGCTCTGGGCCATCTCCAATAACTACTAGCTTACGTTCTGGCGTCGATCGGAACGCATCGACGATCAAATCAAAGCGTTTATAGGGTACTTGCCGCGACGCCGTCAGGTAAAATTCCTCCTTGTCCTTGCGCAATGTGAAGCGTCCTGTGGCCACCGGCGGATAGATCACCGTCGACTCGCGCCCATAATACTTTCGGATCCGCCGACCAACGAAGCAAGAGATCGCGACATATTCGTCAACGGCGAATGCGCTGCTCACATCCCACATCCGGATAAAAAGCAAAACATTTCGCATGATGAAAGACCTAATACCGCGAGCATACCCATGCTCGCGCAGATATTGTTCCTGCAAATCCCATGCATATCTGACGGGTGAACAGGAAATACAAATGTGCAATTGATCCGGATCCGTCATGACGCCTTTTGCGACTGAAAAGGAAACGGACACGATCAAGTCGTAGGCGGAAAGATCAAAGCTCTGGATCGCCACCGGAAATAACGCAAAATACCAGCGGAAATGGCTTTTGGCGAAAGGCAACTTCTGTATAAAGCTAGTTTTGACCGGCTTATCCTTTATAAAGTTGCGTTGCTCGGGCGCAAGAAAATCAACGAGCGAAAAAATATCCGCATCGGGATAGATTTTTACAAGCCCTTCAAGGATTCGCTCAGCTCCGGAATACGTAACCAGCCAGTCATGTACTAGCGCTACACGCATCAAGCCCCCGGCGTGGCAGCAGCATTATGTTCAAGAAACCATTGATACGTGAGACGCAATCCGGTCTCCAGCGGAATGGCTGGTTCCCAGCCCAAGGCACGCAACTTCGCGCTGCTCATCAGTTTGCGCGGTGTGCCATCGGCCCGAGACGTGTCATGCATTATCTCGCCCTTGAAACCAACAATCTTGCAAATCAGCTTCGCTAAATCGTCGATCGAAAGGTCGTCCCCATAACCAATATTGACGTGTTCATAATCATCATAATGTTTCATCAAATATACCAGACCATCAGCACAATCATCGACGTGGAGAAACTCACGATAAGGTTTGCCGGAGCCCCACACGGTCAGGGATTTAGCGGCCGATATTGTCGCCTCGTGTGCCTTCCGGATTAAAGCAGGCACCGCGTGGGAATTCTCCAGGTCAAAATTGTCTTCCGGTCCATAAAGGTTAGTTGGCATCGCAGCTATAAAATGGCGACCAAATTGCTTTCGATACGACTGACAAAGCTTGATCCCCGCTATTTTGGCGATGGCATACCACTCGTTCGTAGGCTCCAAATATCCTGAGAGTAGCGCGCCTTCCGAGATCGGCTGCGACGCCAATTTTGGATATATGCATGAAGATCCGAGAAATAGAAGCTTCTCGACACCGCTCATATGAGCGGAATGTATTATATTGGCCTCTATCATTAAGTTGTCGTAGAGAAACTCAGCGGGATATTTGTCGTTCGCTTGGATGCCACCAACTTTGGCAGCTGCTACGAAAACTGCTGCGGGCCGGTTATTTTCAAACCATTGCGCGACCGCTAATTGATCGCGCAAATCCATTTGCGAATGAGGAACTGTAAGGACCGTGCAGTTTTCTGAGCGGAGTCTGCGCTGCAATGCACTGCCGACCATTCCAGTATGGCCTGCTATCCACACTCTCTTCCCTTCGAGTTCATATGCCGTCACGAGAGATTTGTACGGGTTTCCGCCGCCACCACCTTGAGATCGGACGCAACCATTTCCTTCACCAGTTGTTGAAAGCCCGTTTTATGAGCCCATCCCAGCTTAGTTTTCGCCTTCGTTGCATCTCCCAGTAACAGTTCAACTTCGGTGGGGCGAAAATAGCGGGGATCAATTCTGACTAAAGCGGCACCACTGACAGAATCCCGGCCAACCTCGTCAATTCCAGCACCAGACCAAATAATTTTCCGACCGATTTCGGTAAACGCCGATTCCACAAACTCCCTGACGGAATGCGTCTCGCCGGTAGCGAGAACGTAGTCGTCTGGCTCGTCCTGTTGAAGCATCAGCCACATGCCTTCGACGAAATCCCGTGCGTGACCCCAATCACGCCGAGCATCTAAATTACCTATATAAAGCGTCTCCTGTCGCCCCAATTCGATGGCGGCCACGGCGCGAGTAATTTTTCTGGTAACGAAAGTCTCCCCGCGGGTTGGCCCCTCATGATTAAACAAGATGCCGTTGCAGGCGTAGATATCGTAAGCTTCCCGGTAATTTACCGTGATCCAGTAACCATAGAGTTTCGCAGCAGCATAAGGACTACGCGGATAGAATGGTGTCGATTCCCGTTGGGGAACCTCTTGAACCTTTCCGTAGAGTTCAGATGTAGACGCCTGATAAAAACGCGTTCCGGATTCCATCCGCAGTAATCGAATCGCTTCCAGGAGACGAAGCGTGCCCAGTGCGTCCGCATTGGCGGTGTACTCCGGCGTTTCGAAGCTAACCTGAACATGACTTTGCGCTGCCAGATTGTAAATCTCATCCGGCTGCGACTCTTGAACCAACCGAATCAGGTTGGTCGCATCGGTCATGTCACCATAATGCATCAAGAAACGCTGATTGCCTTCGTGCGGATCGTGATAGAGATGGTCAACGCGCTCGGTATTGAATGAGGAAGACCGCCGCTTTACACCGTGAACCGTGTAGCCCTTGTCAAGCAGCAGCTCAGCCAAATAAGCCCCATCCTGTCCCGTTATCCCAGTAATCAAAGCCGTCTTTTGGCGCATTTCAATACCAATGATGATACCAACTTAACCTACCCAGCTTCCCCAAAATTACAAGCGCCGGAAACCGGCGCGGCATAGTTTTCTATGAGGCTGAAAACCTGTCTCCAGACCCGAGCACCGGCAAGCGCTGAGGCCCCTATTTTCGTCAGCGCCAGAAGCATTGATACACACGCCCTTGGCACATGTACTGCGAATTTAACCCCCGTGTTGATGATTTTGCAGATTGCAGCTAGGGCCGGCCGCGGGTGTGGGACATGCCGTGACCCTGCAGCCATTGGCTGAGCCCCGCCGAGACATAGGATGGGCCGTTGTCGCTGAGCAGTCTTGGGCGGTGACGACATTTGCACGAGACAACCCAAACGCCTTGAGCACCATCTGCAGCGTGCCGGCGACGTCGATTGATGTCATGGTCGTACAAAGCCTCCAAAGCAAAACGAATGGCCGCCTAATGGATCCCGATGCAAAACCTTCGGTATATTGGCGCAAGGGGAAAAGAAAAATTGCCAGCGCCCGCCTACTTCCAGGGCATGGAACAAAACACCTTCGTAATCTCTGGCCTGCGTGGCCGCTGGGCTGCCGTAGCCGGGCGCATTGTCGATCTGCGCCGCGAGATCGACAAGCTACAGGCTGACCTCCTGCATCTGGATGCGGTTCTGACGCTGTATGGGCTGGAACCTGCCGAGATGCCCAACAATGGTCGGATGCCCGTCAGGTCCGCTTATTTTAACCGAAATGAGATTAGCCGCCACTGCCGGGATATGCTCCAAGAACGTGGAACGATGAAAGCTGACGAGATCGCGGTGCTCGCCATGCGGGAAAAGGGACTGGACCCCGAAGCGGACCGTAAGACCCGTTGCGATTTTATCCGCCGTATTCTCGTTTCTCTGCATGATCTCCGGAAGGCTGGGACAATCGAGAAAGTCGGCCATGGGCGTGGAGTTATCTGGCGGACTAAGACTTTGCTTTGGACGGAAATGAGTGCGCCACTACACAAAGACGTCATCGTGGAGTTGTAGAATGCTTGCGCGGCTCTAGCTGATATATTTCGTGGGCGACTCTCAGAAAAACTTTAACAAGCACAATATCGGTGGAGCAACACCAGGTTCCATCAAGGGAGTTAGTTCGCTGCTTTCCCGGACGTAATTGCAAAACTCGATGCTCTAATAGAATCAGTTTCGCGGCGAATCCCTGAATGCCGAAAAGAGCGGGACACATCAATGACGCCGTCTTGATATGGCGCTGTAGTACCCGGAAAAATCCACTGAACGCCCGCGCTTCAAGGCCAGTTTTGTTACGCGGCGAACCTGAGCGCCATTGTCAGTGCGGCGTGCGTCTTCTCGGTTGCCTCCGAATGTCTGTCAGATTTCAATCTCATCTTCGCTCCTCCCAGAGCCACGATGAGCATTAAATCCCCACTTACTTCAATCACCCCTGTCTGTCCAACTTTGTCTGACGGGGCATAGCAGCGTTCCAATGCAGCTCCTCAAGTGGGATTAACAACACCACACGAAATCGGCAATCAAAAACCAAGCTTGCTTCATGCTAGTACAATATCTAGCGGATTTTCTGAAACCAGAAGGACCCGGGTTGAGCTGTTGGTTCCTGGGCCAGGACAGGACAGCACGCGCACAACAAATCGAAATGATTATTTTTGAGCCAATTCACTGCAGCAACGACTTCAAAGGATTCATTGAAACACAAATATGCTTCGAGCAGATATTGCTCGTTCCAAAAACGGCGGTCACCCAAAACCCATCTCTTGGGATAATCTCGCGGCGTGAAAATGTCATGCACATGAATCAATACGCCCTTTTTCAGAGTGCCGATCAGAGACAATATCTCAAACAGCACATCGCCTTGAGGTCGAATCATGTGCGTGGAATCAATAAAAAGGATGTCGCCCGCCTCCAGTTGCTGGAAAAACGAAAGGGGACAATCCTCAACCCTTTTTCGTTCGATTTCCGCACCGATGCTTTCAAGCCAAGTGTTCTCGAAAGGCTCGATGCAAATATGCCGGTAGGTATAGCCGGCATCCTGCTCCCGATTCTTCCTGAGCGCTTGCTGTGCCAAGACTGATGAGTATCCACTCCCCACCTCGATAATTCGGGCCGGCTTAAAACGCCTGATAATATTGTAATAAATTTCGGCATCGCCGCAGCCGAACGAGCCATTTTGAAAGTAGAATTGAGCCTTGTCATTGGGCCGTCGCGGCACCATGGGGCTATGGGCCAATTCCTGTCCGAACGTGAGACTATCGATGAAAGCAATCTGTCCCATAGGATTCAACTTCAATCCAGAAATTGCGCGCTCGGCAGCCAGATCTGACTTCAGATCCCTTTGAAACACGATCGGCTCGTAATAATGCCGCCGCACGACAGCAATGTTCGCAAAATCCGTCAGAATACGCGTTATGCGGCTTTGACTACGTAAACGACCTAAAGCCCACAAGAGAGGCAACGCGATCACCGTGGGTATGAACAATACGCCGTCCACAAGCTTTCGAAATAACTCACGCATTTACAGATACCCTAAACCAATTTCTTGGTTGCCCTTGCAAGCCGGAATGAACCGCCATCTCGGTCGGTTACAATATAGTATGCTTGGTCCTGCCAAATGTCCGAGTCAGACCGCAATAGGCATTTGCGCGTTGCTCACCCTGCAGCGGTACTCGCTGAATACACTCGGAAGCTACAACCTCGGTTGAAACGAATCCGGGCTCTAGTGCGTTTGAGCGACGATTCGTTGCCGGGTGCGATGGCCCCCCCGATTCCATCAATACTGCCAAAATCTCACTTCAATACCTCCCTTACCGCTTCGACCACTGTGTGGATTTGCTCCTCGGTAATCGCAACCCCAGATGGAAGGTAAAATCCCCGGCGATACAGCCGTTCGGTGACTGGAAGTTTCAGATTCTTGAATAAGCCTTTGTTTTGGAAAACGGGTTGCTCATGCATTCCAAGGAAAAAAGGTCGCGTCTCGATATTGTGGCGATGCAGAGCTTCCCTGACCGCAAACGCATCCTTATCGATCTTCTCATCCATTAAGACAGTATACATCCAGTAGTTGATGCCTGCCCAATCTGTCTTAGGAGGCAGAATCAGACCGGGCACATTTGAAAGCAGTGAATCATAAAGCTCGCCCATGCGCCGCTTGCGCGTCAAAATATCCTGCATGCGCTCAATCTGAGCCACACCAATCGCTGCCTGCATATTTGTGATTCGATAATTATAACCGAGCTCATCGTGCAGAAACCGAGTGGTTTGAAAACAAAGGTTGCGCAGGCTGCGGCAACGTTCTGCCAGAACATCATCGTCGGTCAGCACCATGCCGCCTTCGCCGGTCGTGATCAGTTTGTTAGCAAAAAAACTGAAGGTGGCGAGTGTGCCAAAACCGCCACATCGACGCCAGGCATTGTTTCCTCCCTGGCGCGAAAAGTATTCGCAACCATGCGCTTGGGCAGCATCTTCGATAATTGCAATACCGTGTTTTGAAGCGAGCGCCAACAGATTGTCCATATCCACCGGATGACCATACATATGAACAGGCATGATCGCGCGCGTGCGCGGCGTGATCGCCTTGGCAACCTGGTCAAGGTCCAGGCAATAGGTGCGCGGGTCGCAGTCGACGACTACAGGCGTTGCGGCGGCGCGCACAACGGCAAGCGCGCAGGAGATAATCGTAAAGCTTGGCATGATGACTTCATCACCCGGCCCAATCCTCAATGCGTCGACGGCGATTTGAAGCGCAGTTGTGCCATTGGATACAGCAATACCGTGCTTAGCCCCACAATATTTCGCCCAATCATTCTCAAAACGCGTAATGAAGCTGCCGGAGGAAGATATCCAACCAGTGGACAGGCAGTTGCTGACATACTCATTCTCACGTCCACCCAGCAACGGCTCATTGACGGGAATCATGTGTCTAAAATCGGTCTTTTTCTTGTACGCCGGAATAAGGACCTTGCTTGACCTCAAGAAGGATTGTGTCTTTCAGGAGTCTGAAACCATGACCTCCGCCAACTAGGGCGACGATATCACCCTCAGACATTTCTCGGCTGCATACTAAGATTTTATTGTCATCATAGATGTCCACTATCATCTGCCCTTTCTGGACGATGATGACTTCCGACGTGCCTTCAACTTGCCTGGCAACCTGGCGATGGGTATGACGCGGTATCTGCGTGTTTGCTCCGTACACGATTTTCCCAACCTGCAGGTTCAAATCGTTCGGAGTATAAAAGGTGGTCGCCTCAGGCGCGGGGAATGCCCGAATGATTATGCAAAGAACTTTGCCATTCTTCTGAATGGTTTCCTTCACAGGAATTGCATCTTGCGGAATGGCAGCATCTTGAATGAGCATTCAGATTGATCACCCTCATTATCTAGCCCATTGTCGCGGCTTATTAGACGGAATTCAAGACCTTGGCTGCAACCCTGGTGAGTGTTATCTCTTGGCAACCTCATTTGGCTGTGCCCCGTATTCTTGGAATGGTGCGCATTGTGCGCCAGAGGTGCCCATTAATGGGCGGGCATGGGATGGCAAAACGACAACTAAGTGTGGGGTTCGCTAGACTATGATATGGGTAACTGCCGCTCCCTGTGCCGCGAGGCAAGAAGACCATTTGAAGCCCGTTGCCACTCCGCCAGCGGTCGCAAGATCTCAAGGAAATATTTCAGGCCCGCTAGGCGGAAAAGCACTTATAATTTGCGGCCCTCCGCGCAGCGGAACCACATGGTTGCACAACACACTCATCGAAACCCGACGATATCGCGGCGTGCCCGGTGATGACATGCACGGAACCGATAGCCGCTCGCTATTTCTGACAGACGAGAACCCATATATCCACCGCTTATTGCTAACAACCGCAGACAAAAATCAAGGTACCGACCGGCAATTTTGGACTGTCTTGCTGCAAACCGCGGCCGCTCTGATCTATCTTCGTTTCAGCAAAAACCGTGAATTCGTTCTCAAATCCCCTTATTATTGCTTTTTCGTTGAGGAATTACGGCAAGCGCG
>Ga0206835_1256_pt1 | contig 11644 bp, 14 predicted proteins | sample Alteio_BWOrgCont_31_FD_152853 | JGI IMG/M metagenome (GOLD analysis project Ga0206835, IMG submission 152853) | Enriched cells from forest soil in Barre Woods Harvard Forest LTER site, Petersham, Massachusetts, United States -... | ecosystem: Environmental > Terrestrial > Soil > Temperate forest >...
GTCCGGGCCATCCTGCACTTGGTAGCCGGCTGCGATAGTCTTAATTTCTGCTTCACTGAATCCAATATCGGAAAGGTTGCGGAAACTGCGGTATTTCATAGCGTGGCAGGTGGAGCAAACTTCTTTATATACCTGATATCCGCGCTGTGCGGCTTGCCTATCGACCGTGCCAAAAATACCGGAGAATGGCCATTTTTTATAGAGCCATTCGATTTTTTCGCCATGGTCGTGGGCATAAGCGATACCTGCGCCAGCTATAGTAAAAAATGCTATGAGAAAAATTCTAATTTTCATTGCAATGCTTTTTCGCGTAATCCGCCGAGATTGATTCCGGCTCTGGCATGGGTGTTTCAAATCTGGAAAGCAGTGGCAATATCGCCAGGAAATAGGCAAAATAATATAATGTGCACAGCCTGGAGAGGACCACATAAATACCCTGCGGCTCCTGCGCGCCCAGATATCCCAGACCAATTACGTCCGCGATAAACATCAGACAAAACCATTTGAACATCGGCCGGTAAGTACCGCTTTTAGTTTTTGCCTTATCGAGCCAGGGCAGGAAAAACAGAATCAATATCGAGCCGAACATACAGCAGACGCCGGCCAGCTTATTCGGGATGCCGCGCAAAATAGCGTAAAACGGCAGGAAATACCATTCCGGCACGATGTGCGCTGGTGTCACCAATGGATTAGCCGCTATATAATTATCTGGGTCACCCAAGGAGTTCGGCGAAAAAAACACCAGGTAGAAATATACCAGAAAAAAAATCACGAACCCGAAGCAATCTTTTATCGTGTAATAAGGATGGAACGGAATGGTATCGCGCTCGGTTTTCACTTCCACACCGGTAGGGTTATTCGAACCGTGCTCATGTAACGCAATAAGATGCACCATCACGAAAGCGACGATCAGAAATGGTAGGAGATAATGTAGCGAGAAAAACCGGTTCAGCGTCGGATTATCGACGGAAAATCCACCCCACAGCCAGGTTACGATATGCTTCCCCACTACCGGAAACGCTGAGAATAAATTGGTAATAACGGTTGCACCCCAGAAGCTCATCTGACCCCAGGGCAGCACATATCCCATAAAAGCGGTAGCCATCATGGTAAGAAAAATTACCACGCCGATTTGCCATAATAATTCGCGTGGCCCCTTATAAGATCCGTAATATAACCCTCTAGCGATGTGAATATATACGACCACGAAGAACATCGAGGCGCCGACCGCATGCATATATCTTAGCAGCCAGCCATAATTAACGTCGCGCATAATGCTTTCTACGCTGTCGAACGCGTAATCAACATGCGGCGTATAATGCATCGCTAGGAAAACGCCGGTGATGATTTGCAGCACCAGCATGATGCCGGCAATGGAACCCATGCTCCAAAGATAGTTGAGATTCTTCGGAGTTGGATATTTATTCAGGAAACTATCGATGAAGGTAAAAACCGGCAGGCGGTAATCGATCCAGCCGATGATTCCTGGTTTCTGGATTTTAGGTTGTTTCATCAAACCCCCAGCGCCGTCATCCCCGCGCAGGCGGGGATCTCTCTATAAGTATGCAAAACGCTGCGACAGAGATTCCCGCCTTCGCGGGAATGACAACATAAATAATGGTTTGCAGTTAATGCCATCACCCGATCCTGATTTTCGTATCGGAAATAAATTCATATTTCGGCACGGCGAGGTTGAGTGGCGCCGGGCCGATGCGAACGCGGCCGGAAGTATCGTATTGCGAGCCGTGGCACGGGCAAAGCCAGCCGCCGAATTCGCCCTTGGGGCCGATCGGGACACATCCCAAATGCGTACAAATTCCGATCACCACCAGCAAATCATCATGGCCTTTTTGCACACGATCCGAATCTTTCTGCGGGTCGGGGAGGGTTTTGATGTCGATATCTTCCGCGGCTTTTATCTCTTCCGGAGTGCGGCGGCGGATGAAAACCGGCTTGCCTTGCCACATCACGGTTAGAATCTGGCCCGGCTGGATGTTGGAAATATCCACTTCGGTTGAGGAAATCGCCAGCACATCTGACGAAGGATTCATCGAACTGATGAATGGCACTGCAGCACAGGCGCAACCAAGAGCCCCAAGCGCGCTTGCGGTGAGAACTATGAAATCCCTGCGGGTTTCACCATCGCAGGATTCGGGTACATTGCAGGAATTGGTATTACAGGAGTTTTCGCCGGTCATGGAAAAGTTTTATGAAATTTTTACCGGGTTGTCTATTGGAATTATTGTTTTGCCATGGCTATTTGGCTCTGGTGTTTTTGCTTTGTCCACTTCATTGCGTTACACTCTGCGCAGACAAAAAGCGTACGTACGTTTTTTAAAGCCTGATAAACTTTTTAAAGCTTGATAACCGGCTGTTGCATAAAAACACGTACGTACGCTTTTTTTTGGGATTCGGCTTTAAGCCGGGAGGGCAATCGCCCTTTTGGTGGCAAGAAAGTCATGCACTCTTATGTAATCAACGCCCGCCGCTGCGATATGTGCGCTTACCTCATCGGTCGCAGCCTGTCTATCTACCAATTCACCGCCTAAAAAAGATTTTCGCGAATGGCCAAACATGATAGGGCAGGGGAGTTTTTTAAATTCCACCGCGCGCCGGACTATTTCCCAATTCTGTTCCATGGTTTTGCCGAACCCAATGCCGGGATCAAAAATTATTTTTCGCAAATCTATTTCAAAGTGCTTTATTTCCAACAGTTTTTCCTGCGCCCATTTAATTATTTCCATTACCGGGTCTTGGCCGGGCGGTATGGTTTTTGTTGGGTCGGCGGGAAGGCCAAGATTATGCATTATAATAAATTTACAGCCGGAATTTTTGACGATTTCCAGCATTGCCGGGTCGTTTTTTCCTGAAACGTCATTAATCCAACTTATACTATATTCCAAGGATTTTTGGGCTGTTTCATGGTGGTATGTGTCAAGGCTGAAGATTATTTCGGGAAAGTTTTTTAGTGTTTTCAATACCGGTTCCAATCTCTGCCATTCCTCTTCATGTGAAAGCAACATTGCACCCGGTCGGGTTGATTCTGCACCGATATCGATTATTTTTGCCCCCTGGTTTTGTAGTTCTGCAATGCGTTTTTCCGCCAATGCCGCACTATTATATTTTCCACCGTCGGAAAAAGAATCCGGCGTGACATTTAATATTGCAACGATTTCGGTCATAGGGAAATTGTGTGGGCTGTCCGGCGGATATTGCCGGATTCCCTGGCAAATTCACAGACAGCAATATTTTTCCCCGGATATTGCCAATCAGGCGCGATATCGGCAAACGGTAAAAGCGCAAACGGCCGTTCCAGCAAATGCGGGTGCGGAATCTTTAAATTTTCCTCATCTATCATCAAATCGTCCATAGCCAATATGTCTATATCTATGATTCGTGGTGACCATTTTTGGTAATTTTCTGTCCTCCCAATTTTTCTCTCCAGCAATTTTATGAATTGCAGCAATTGATGTGGTGTGAGTGATGTTTTGCCGGAAATAGCCGCATTCAGGAAAGACATATTCCAGGATTCCGGCGCGTTTTCAGGCAGCACCGCTAATGATTCATAAACCGGCGATATTTTTATATCGGTGATGATTTCCCCAAGCCCCGTTGCTGCTTGGTTTAAATAAGCGAGCCGATCTCCAATATTGGAGCCGACACCAAAAATCACCATTAACAGTGCCTAACTTCCAGTTCGAGCAATATCTACCCGATCCTGCGGCTGATCCATCGAAGAATCACCCATGGCCTGCACATTGATGCGCGAGCCATCTATACCTTTGTCTATTAGGTATTTCCTGATCATAAGCGCACGTTTCAGCGATGTGCGCCGAGCGGTCGAAGATTGCCCGTCATTCGTTGTTGCGTAGCTGGTTATGGTGATGCGCTGCCCGCCATCAGATTGCATTTGCGATGCCAATTGGTCAAGCGCGGCACTATTGGGAATATCAGTTGCACTTTGCTGATATTCCAGACGCGTTAACAATCCTTTTGGCAGTTCGTTACTGGCCGGAGCCGATTTTGGAACTGCTACCGGAGACGGCGGTGTAAGCACCGCTACGTTTGTTCCAACAGCCGTATTGGCCGGAGCTGGATTAGTATTTGTCACCGTTACCGGTGGAGTCGGGGCGGCAATCGCCTGCGGCGGCTGCACTTCGCCAGGTGCTGGCATAGGCTCTGGCGCCGGAGGAAGGGCGGCAGACTTATCTTCTTTCCCGGCATTACTTGCCGGAACGGATGCGGATTTATCACCGGTGAAGAAATTCTTTATCTTATCCATGAAGCTCTGCGGTTCATTGGAGGGTTGGGCAGGAACGACTGTAGGTTTAGGTTGTTCCGGAGGAGTCATTACCGGCGCCTGGACAATCGCCTGTGGGGTTGGTGCCGGTGTAGGAGCCGGCATTGGTGCATTCTGCACTACATTCGCATTAGGCATAGGCGCAACCGGCGCTACAGTTGGAGCCGGCACCGCCGCTATAACTGGTGCTGCGATAGGAACCATCGGGGATGGAGCTGGCGGATTAACTATATATCCGGGTGCAGGAACCGGAGGTTGCGGCTGCACAGGTGCTTCGTTTTCTGCCAATGGCTCCGGAGACGCAATATTTTCCATCACCGCAGGTTTTGTAAACTCTGCATTTGCATCGGAGGCAGTAGTGGCAACTTTGGGAGTATTTTTCGTCAGTGCCGGTTTATGCACCTGTTTCTTTTTTGCTGCAGTTTTTTTCTTTTGCGGTTTATGCGGTTGCGTAGAAGGCTCAGGCGCATTTGTAGCATCTTGCTCAGCCAATTTATCCCGCATGCTGAGGGGTGTTTCCGCCCATTTAGGCTTGCCGCGGCGCGCCGCCGTTTTCTTTTTCGGTTGTCGGGATTCAGCCATCGGCATCGTTTTGATCGCAGGAACCGGTGCTACCAGCGGCGCAGGCTTGAATTTGGTTAGCGCGTCAAAATCAATTTCAATAGAAGGTTGGCTAGAAGTATCATAATCTGATGCACTTGCGATGCCAGACATTGCAATTATATAGCAGGTGACGAGCAGCGAAAATTTTAGAAAGCGTTTTTGCATATGAACCTGAAACAGATTTAACTTAGGAAACCGCTTGTAATATATTCCGGTATTTTATTCAAGGCAATTGGAAATAGGTCAGCTGAGGAAATCTTTTTTTTCCGCTTCAGAGATAAGATTTGATAAAGGCTCATGCAAATGGCTGTTACTGGCGAGGATGTTTCCACTTAAATTGAGTCCCTGCTTGGTGGAAATTTCGGAAACCATCCCTTTGGCCTCGCGTACTAATATAATCCCCGCTGCTATATCCCAATATTTCAGGCCGAAATGCCAGAACCCGTCATGTCTTCCGGCCGCTACATAAGCCAAATCCAGGGCGGCCGACCCGGCGCAGCGCACACTTGCAACTTTAGGCGAGATTTCCTTTATCATATCGAAAGTGAATTTGCGCTCACCGCTGCCCTCGCGCCAGAAGAATCCGGTAGAAACCAGAGCGTCAATGGCTTTCTTACGCCCGGAAGCAACCAAACGTTTATCGTTCAGATATGCGCCCTGACCGTTTTCTGCGCGGAACATTTCATCGCTGATCGGAGAATAAACCACCCCGGCGATAATTTCATTTTTGCCGTTCGGCATTTTTTTCTCGAGGCCAATGGAAATGCAGAAATATGGCACGCCGTGCATGAAATTCATGGTGCCGTCGATCGGGTCGATGATCCAGCGGTGGGAATCGTCCTTGCCGGCAATTTCTCCACTTTCCTCAGTCAAGAACCCGAACGGCCTGGCTTTCGATAATTCTTGGATTAAGATTTTTTCCACGCGCAAATCGGTGGCCGTCACGAAATCGCCCGGGCCTTTCTGCGAAACCTGCAGGCTTTCAATTTCCCCGAAATCGCGCTGAATGGTGCGGCCGGCCTTGCGCGCCGCATCGGTCATTATTTTTATGAGGGGGGAGTAAGACATATGGTAATTCGTAATTAGTAATTCGTAATTCGAATTATCGAATCACGAATCATCGAATTACTACTTCGCCCTCTCCACATAAGTGGAATCTGCCGTTCTCACCACGATTTTATCTCCGGTGGCGATGAATGGTGGCACCAGCACGCGAACGCCGTTATCCAGTACTGCTGGTTTATATGAAGAAGCCGCAGTCTGGCCTTTCACCACCGGGTCTGCCTCTGCCACCTCTTGCACCGCAGTTTCCGGCAAAGTGGCGGAGACTGGTTTACCCTCATAGCTTTCCACCGATATCATCATGCCGTCTTTCAAATATACAATGGGCTCGCCTACCAGCTCTTTAGTGACGCTTACCTGCTCATAACTATCAGGATCCATCAACGTCAGCAAGTCGCCGTCCATATATAAATATTGGTAATTTTTCTGGTCCAGGCGCACGCGCTCCACATCCTCGGCCGAACGGAAACGTTCATTCAATTTCGTGCCGGATTTTATGTCCTTCATCTCCACTTGCATATATGCACCACCTTTACCCGGCTGGGTATGCTGGATTTTGGTGACGGCCCATAGCTTGTTCTTATGTTCAAGCACATTGCCGGGGCGGATGGATACTGCATTTATTTTCATAGTTAAAATCTTCCGGTTTTTAATTTTTGAGGGCGCACCCTAACAATTTACAAGACTTTTTGCAATCGCCGAATTGATTTCTTTTACTGCTACTTTTGGCCCCTTCGGGTGCTCCCATACATACGAAACCACCGCGATGAAGTCTGCCCCGGCTTTCACGAGTCCACCACAATTTTCTGGGTTTATCCCGCCAATGGCGGTGCAGGGGACGGTAGTATACTTGCTCCACCATTCCAATATTTCCGGCTTTGGTTTACCTGGAGAAATTTTGGTTTTCGTCGGAAAAAACGCACCGAATGAGACATAATCCGCACCTTGTTCTGCCGCAACCATCGCCAGATGCCGCGAATCATAACAGCTTACGCCAATGGTAAAATTTTTTCCGTTTTTTTTCCGCAAATCAGTGGTGAATCCTTCAGGCAATTCCGGATCATTACCGATATGCACCCCATCTGCGCCAACTTCCATGGCGATTTCGGGATAATCGTTTATGAGGAATGCAACGTTTTTCGCGCGGCAGATGGGAAGTAGAACTTTGGTCGCACTCTTGATCTTTTGAAAAAGCGTACGTACGCTTTTTTCATCAGTATTTCTCGGAAAATTCTTAATCCGCAACTGGAATGCCGCAACATCGCCGCCTGAAAGCGCCTGCTCTAAATTTTCCGCGAACGCTTCAGATTCAAATGCCGAAGGGCTAATTAAATAAAGGCGGCAAGCCATTTAACGTTGAGCTGCTGGGGGAGAGGATGCCCGTTCCCAGATAGAGTTAATTTCTTCCTTTGATTCTGGGAGTTTGGCGATTAGCCACTCTTTAAATTTATTGGCAATGTCTAACATGGTTGGCTTATCTACTTCCGTTAATCTAGGTTTACCCGCTATCTTAGGGTATTCTGTTTGTTTATCACGGAAAGTTTCAAACTCTTTTACTTGATCAAAGGTCAATGTACCATCGGTTATATACAATAAAACAAGATCTCCCATTGCATCATATTCAGGAAAGCGATGAAAGTTTTGTGGCCCTTGCGGCTGCATTTGGCTAATCATTACATTTTCCCCTGATAAATCTCCACAATCTTCCCCAGCATCTTCAGCGCTTCTTCCCTCGGCCTTTGAAATGTATTCCGCCCGATGATGGAGCCGTTGCCGCCGCCGTCCCTTATTGCCCGCGCTTCGTCGTAAATGCTATTTTCATCCTTCGCCGTGCCGCCGGAAAACACCACGATTCGCCGCCCGCCAAAGCAAGCCTGTTTCACATGCGCAATGCGTTCCGCCATAGTTTTGATCGGAATTTTTTTCTCCTCGTAAATTTTTTTCGCTTCGGGCTGCTCCAAAAATTCTGTCGGCGGTTTTACTTTTATTATATGCGCGCCAAGCAGTGCCGCCATGTGCGCGGCATAGGCGCAAATATCCATTGCTGTTTCGCCCTGCTTGGAAATATCTGCTCCGCGCGGGTATGACCATATGACAACTGCCAACCCGCATGCCTTGGCCTCTTCGGCAATAGCGCTGATTTCCTCCATCATATCAAGTGCCTTATCCGAACCGGGATAAATGGTGAATCCCACTGCCGAGCAGCCTAAACGCAAAGCATCACCGACTGAGGCCGTTATTGCCTGATCAGGTGCTTGGCTCTTAGGAGTTAGTGAATTGGAACTGTTGACTTTCAGTATGGTCGGAATCGCTCCGGCAAAAGTTTTGGCTCCAGCCTCTATCATTCCAAGCGGCGCGGCATAGGCTGATAATCCGGCATCTATAGCTAATTGAAAATGATAATGCGGATCGTATGCCGCTGGGTTCACTGCAAAAGAACGAGCCGGGCCGTGTTCGAATCCCTGATCAACCGGGAGTATCACCAACTTTCCAGTTCCGCCCAGTTTCCCGTTCATCAATATACGCGCCAGATTCCCTTTCGTTCTCGGATTGTCGCTTTCATAGAAAGATAGGATTTCCTTTACTTTGCCGGTGAGTTTCATAGATATCTCCTATGCGGTTATCTTCTTTTTTTGTTGCCGAGAAAGTGCCGTTATGCCCGGCAATTCCTTGCCCTCCAGCCATGCGAGGAATGCGCCGCCGGCGGTTGAGAGGTAAGTGAATTCATCTGAGAGGCCCGACTGTGCAATGGCAGAAAGTGTATCGCCGCCACCCACCAATGTGTTTGCATTTCTGCTTCTAGTAAGTGCTGCAAGTACGCGAGCTAAGCTTACGGTGCTGGCATCGAACGGGCTAGTTTCAAACGCTCCCACCGGGCCGTTCCACACAATAGTGCGGCATTTGCGTAAATCATGAGCAAAATGTTCCACCGATTGCGGACCGATATCCGCAGCCGTATGTGTTGCTGGTATATTTCCTATCGGCACTACACGGCAAGCGGCATGGGACCTAAATTTCTCAACCAACACCAAATCTGTAGGCAAGAGGATGCGGCAGCCATTCTTTTCGGCGTTTTGTAAAATTTGTTTTGCGCTCGGCACCATATCTTTCTCACAAATAGAGCGGCCAATATCATATCCTTGCGCCAGCAAAAATGTATTAGCCATAGCGCCACCGATTACAAGTATATCTACCTTTGCAATCAGGCTTTTCAAAAGTTCTAATTTACTTGAAATCTTAGATCCGCCCACAATTGCCGCATAAGGTTTTTCCGGATGCAGAAGAAATTTTTCCAGATTTTCCAACTCTTCTTGAAAAAGAATTCCGGCCACCGAAGGCAACCTTTCCGCCAATCCCACTATTGAAGCATGTGCCCGATGTGAGCATGAGAATGCGTCATTCACGTATACATCTCCAAGGCTGGCAAGCTGATCGGTAAAATCCGGGGAATTTGTTTCTTCACCCGTGTGGAAGCGCAGGTTTTCAAGCAATATCACTTCACAATTTTTTAAATTCACAACCGCTTCTTCCGCTGCGTGTCCAACGCAATCAACGCCGAATTTTACATCGGTTTCCAGTGCTTCCGCCAGCGCGTCGGTAATCGGCGCCAGTGATAACGAAGGATCGTAGCCATCCGGACGCCCGAAATGCGAAAGAATTATAACTTTCGCGCCGCGCTGCATTAGTTCGCGTATTGTCGGTAAAACGCGATTAATTCGCGTATGATCAGAGATTTTTCCATGTGCCATGGGAACGTTTAAATCAGCGCGGACCAGGACTTTTTTTCCCTTTACCTCAATGTCCTTAATTGAAGGGATGTTTGTCATTTCGCCATATCACCAAGCAGCGCTGCTACATCCATCATTCGTACCGAAAACCCCCATTCATTGTCATACCATGATGTGATTCGCGCCAATTTTCCTCCGGCGACGTTGGTTTGCGTGGCATCAAAAATGGAACTTGCCGGATTATGGTTGAAATCACTGGAAACCAGCGGCAATTCATTCACATCCAGCACACCCTTGAGTTCACCAGCTGCCGCTTTTTTCATCGCATTATTGATTTCCTCTGCAGTCGTTTCGCGGCCCGTGATGAATGCGAGATCGACCATAGAAACATTTGGCGTCGGCACGCGCACCGCCGTTCCATGTAACCTGCCCACCAGGTTGGGAAATATTTTTCCCATCGCCTCGGCAGCACCCGTCGATGTCGGGATCATCGAAAGCCCAGCTGCTCGAGCCCGACGCAGGTCTTTATGGTTGCCATCCAATATATTTTGGTCATTGGTATATGCATGTATGGTAGTCATCTGGCCAAGCTCGATACCGCAGGTTTCCTTTATTACCTTCACCAGCGGCGCCAGGCAATTCGTGGTGCATGAGCCGATGGAGATGATGTTATCGGCTGGCGTCAGAGATTTGTGATTTACGCCAAAAACTATAGTTTTTTCCGCATCCTTGGAGGGCGCGGAGATGATTACTTTTTTTGCACCTTGTGCGATATGGATTGCGGCCTGGTCTTTTTTCGTGAATGCCCCGGTGCATTCTAGAACAACATCAACGTCATATTTTTTCCAATCGATATTTTTTGGGTCGCGTTCGGCTAGCAGTTTTATTTTTTCGCCACCTACGATTATATATCCGTTTTCGACTTTCACATCGCTTGCGAAAGTGCCATGTACCGAATCATATTTCAGCAGATGGGCGTTAGTTTCGTCCGGTGCCGGGCCGTTGGCAGCGACGATTTTTATGTCCGAGCGCGGATATTCCTTGTACGCCCGGATGATGCAGCGGCCAATTCGCCCCAGCCCGTTTATTGCGATGTTAACCGGCATTTTTCAATCTTCCCATCACTTCTTTCACCACTTCTTCCGCCGTAATCCCGAAATGTTTATATAAATCCGGCGCGGGTGCGGAGGCCCCGAATCCGTGCATTCCGATGAATATTCCATCATTGCCGATATATTTTTCCCAGCCGAATTTTGCCGCCGCTTCGATCGCAACTTTCAACGAATCTTCCGGCAGGATTTTATCCTTGTATGATCTATCTTGCCGGTCAAAAAGATTTGTGCATGGCATTGAAACTACCTGTGCCGCAATATTTTTTTCTTTCAATTTTTCCTGCACCGCTATAGCAATTTCCACCTCTGAGCCAGTGGCAATGATGGTGACTTGTGCTGTATCATTTGTCCCGGAAATTATATATCCGCCGCGATGCGAGAAATTTTCCTCCGCATATTCTTTTCTTAAAAATTGCACAGCTTGGCGTGTCAAAGCCAGCACCGACGGACCTTTCGATTCCAGAGCGATCTGCCAGCATTCCATCGTTTCCGCCGCATCGCACGGGCGCATCACATTCAACCCCGGAATGGCCCGGAGTGCTGCCAGATGTTCGACCGGCTGGTGCGTCGGCCCGTCTTCGCCAAGCCCGATCGAATCATGCGTCATCACGTAAATAACCCGTTGCTGCATTAGCGCGGAAAGCCGGATCGCCGGGCGGCAATAATCAGTAAAAACCAAGAACGTACCTCCATAAGGAATGATGCCTTTATGCAAAGCCAGGCCGTTCATGATCGCCGCCATCGCATGTTCGCGGACCCCGTAATATATGTAATCACCGGAAAAATCATCCCGCGTTATCGGTTTGGATTTTGCAGTTTTTGTATTATTTGAACCAGTC
>Ga0206835_1257_pt1 | contig 11580 bp, 7 predicted proteins | sample Alteio_BWOrgCont_31_FD_152853 | JGI IMG/M metagenome (GOLD analysis project Ga0206835, IMG submission 152853) | Enriched cells from forest soil in Barre Woods Harvard Forest LTER site, Petersham, Massachusetts, United States -... | ecosystem: Environmental > Terrestrial > Soil > Temperate forest > O...
CTTTTTACGGCAAACCCTGGATATGGAATATGCTGCACAACTTTGGAGGCAATATTGTGCTTTTTGGCCGTATGAACGAAGTAGCCAGTGGTCCCGCAACAGCGTTGAAAGATCCAAAATCAAAGCAAATGGAGGGGATAGGCTTAACAATGGAAGCTATTGAACAAAATCCCGTGCTTTATGAGCTCATGACCAGCAATACGTGGCAGGATGAGCCTATCAACCTTGATGAATGGTTAAAACAGTACCAACTAAACAGGTATGGCCATATTAGTAAATACACACAACAAGCCTGGAAGGTACTGCGCAGTACCGTTTATAACGGCGGGAATATTATAAGAGACGGGTCGGAATCTATTATTACCGGCAGGCCAACACTTGATTCTAATACCGTTTGGACACATACAACTCTCAACTATAAACCCCAATATTTTTTACCCGCCTGGGATGCGATGATGAAAGCTATCCCAAGCTGTAGCAATAGCGATGGTTTTCGTTATGACCTGGTGGATGTAACCCGGCAGGCACTGGCCAACTACGCGCTGCCGTTGCAAAGCAAATGGGTAAATGCCTATCGCCAAAAAAATAAGGCCGATTTTGAAAAATACAGCAGGGAATATCTGCAACTCATCAGCGATATGGATGCGCTGTTAGCAACACGTAAGGATTTTTTATTGGGCCCATGGCTGACTGATGCCCGTAAACAAGGTAATACAATAACCGAAAAAGATTTGTACGAACGAAATGCCCGCGATCTGATTACCCTTTGGGGTAATGCAAATAGTCCGTTGCATGAGTACTCGTGCAGGCAATGGAGTGGGTTGCTTAATGATTTCTATAAAGTTAGATGGGAGAAGTTTTTCGCTTTGCTGGATAATGCGCTACGACAAGGGAAGGAGGCTGATATAACAGGTTTTGATAAATCAATAAGCCAATGGGAATGGCAATGGGTAAACAGCCATAAAAGTTACCCGTTGCAAGCCAGTGGTAACAGTGTAAGCCAGGCCAATGCTATTTATAATAAATATCGTAAAGTGATAGGGGCGGTTTATAAGTAATGAAATATTAAAAAAAATGACAACAACCTCACCCATACAACCAATTAAACGGCTAATCTCTCTTGATGCCCTTCGTGGGTTTGATATGTTTTGGATCATGAGTGGCGAGCAGATCGTCCATACGCTGGCAAAGGTTACGCAATGGCCGGTGCTTTTGTGGTTTTCGGGTCAGCTGCACCACACGGTATGGAATGGTATCACTTTTTATGATATGATCTTTCCATTATTCCTGTTCATCGCCGGTGTATCTATGCCATACTCCATGGGCAATAAAATTGCAAAAGCCAGTGTTCAGACAGCCAATCAACTATCGGGAAAAACTAAGCGGGGTATTTATCTTTCCATGTTACGGCGCACATTGATATTGATACTGCTGGGTATGGTGGTAAATGGGGCGCTTAAATTTAACGGGTATGAAAATACGCGTTTTGCTAGTGTATTAGGCCGGATAGGTCTGGCCTGGTTTTTTGCCGGCCTTATCTACCTTAATTTCAATCTGCGTGGGCAAATAGTATGGTTTACAGGGATTTTGATCGGATATTGGGCGGCTATGTTATTTATTCCCGTGCCTGGATATGGGGCTGGTGTATTAACGATGCAAGGCTCGCTCGAATCATATATAGACAGGTTACTACTGCCCGGCAGGCTGCATGATAAAATACACGACCCTGAAGGAATACTTTCTACCATACCAGCTATCGGCACTGCATTACTGGGTGTATTTACCGGCAGCTTTTTAAAATGGCAATCACCTCGTTGGCCTATGTATAAAAAGGGGCTGATGCTTTTTGGTGCAGGTTTAGTGTTAATAGCCTTAGGCTTGTTATGGAATGCGGAGTTTCCTATTAATAAACGCTTGTGGTCAAGCTCATTCGTGTTATATGTGGGCGGCTGGAGTCTGATCCTGTTATCAATATTTTACCTGGTTATTGATGTAGCAGGCGCTAAAAAATGGGCCATCCCTTTTGTGTGGATAGGTAGTAATTCTATACTGATCTATCTGTGTTCAGAAGGACTGGTTGATTTCGGGCATACTGCCGACTATCTGTTAGGCGGGCTTGTTCACTTAACCCCACTGGCATGGCAAGCAGTGTGGGCAGCCGTAAGTGTCACCATGATACAACTCCTGTTTTTATACCTGTTGTATCGTAATAAATTGTTTTTAAAAGTTTAACCAATTATATCACCTGTTTACATGAAATATTCTTTCAAAATAGTATTTGCCGTTTTGTTATCCGGTTTTATCAGCGTAACGGTATCGGCGCAAATAAAAATCTATAATATCAGGCATTACGGGGCCATTGCTGATGGTAAAACCAATAACACAACAGCTATTCAAAAAGCTATCGATAAAGCATCAGCCAATGGTGGCGGGCGGGTTTTAGTCCCTGCGGGGAAATTTGTTACCGGGGTGCTTAATCTTCAGTCAAATGTCGAACTGCATCTTGATAAAAACGCATTCCTGCTGGGAAGTACGCTACGTACCGATTATGGTGCAGGCAAGGCTTCGGCGTTAATTGTATCTAACCATCAGCACCATATTGCCATAACCGGGTACGGTACTATTGACGGCCAGGGACATGAGCTGTTAAAAGACATTTATCGCCGCTTAAATGCCGGCACTTTGCAGGATACAGAATGGCGTAAACCTAATCCCTGGCATCAGATGCGGCCAACAGAAGATAACCGCCCTAAACTTATTGAATTTAAAAACTGTGACGAGATACATATTAAAAACGTAACCATTAAAAATGGTTTATGCTGGACACAGAATTATAAAAGCTGTTCAAACCTGGTGATTGACAGCATAAAGGTGGAAAATGTTACCTACTGGAATAACGATGGGATAGATATTGTTGACTGTAAAAATGTAAAGTTGACCAACAGCTTTTTTAACGCCGCCGATGATGGTATCTGCCTTAAATCAGAAGACCCTAATGGTGCCTGCGAAAATGTTTACGTGGCAAATTGCAGGGTGCGCTCGAGCGCGAGTGCGGTGAAATTGGGTACGGGCTCATTAGGTGGATTTAAGAAGATTACCATCAGGCATATTAGTGTTTATGATACCTACCGTTCGGCCATTGCTATTGAAACGGTTGACGGTGGAGTACTTGAGGATGTTGATATACGCGACATTGTAGCTAAAAATACCGGCAATGCCATTGTAATAAGGCTTGGCCATCGTAACAAAAAAGGGCCTGCCGGTGTACTGTGCAGGGTATATATTGGTAATATAAAAGTTGATGTTCCTGTTGGTAAGCCCGATGCAGGTTATCCTATGGAAGGACCTATAGTTTCGGTGTCGCATAATGTTTTCCCATCATCTGTTACAGGGATACCCGGTAGCCGGGTAGAGGATGTCACGCTTGAAAATATTACCATCAATTATGCGGGAGGGGCAAAAAAAGAGGTGGCTGATTTCGGCATAGATAGTCTTGAAAAAGTACCCGAAAGAATATCTAACTACCCTGAATTTTCCATGTTTGGCGAATTACCTGCGTGGGGCTTTTACATCAGGCATGCCGATGGTATTAAAATTAGAAACATGGTACTAACCTGCAAAGGAACTGATTATCGCCCTGCTTTTATTGCCGATGACGTAAAAGGGCTCAGCTTAAATTTGTTAAACATCCCGCATGTGAAAACTAAACCAGTTGTATTACTCAACAAAGTAAGCGGTTTGGTCTTAAAAGATATTAGAATACCCGGCAGCGCTAAACAAAATATACAGGTGCAATAGCCTGCAAATTAGCCATTGTTACGTAAACGATTACGTAAATAAAAGGCCGCGATAAATAATATATCGCTGTAAATTTTATCAACTTTAAATTATCCAATTAAAAAACCCTTACTGTAAATGAACCATCTTTCGGGCTACGACTATACTGTTTTCTTCATTTACTTTATTGTAGTTACCAGTTATGGGTATTGGGTGTATCGCAATAAAAGATCGACGCACAGCAAAACAAAAGATTACTTTTTGGCCGAAGGTTCGCTCACCTGGTGGGCTATCGGAGCATCCATTATCGCATCCAATATTTCAGCCGAACATTTTATTGGCATGTCGGGTTCCGGCTTTGCAATGGGTTTGGCCATAGCCAGCTATGAATGGATGGCCGCGGCTACGCTTATTATTGTGGCTATATTCTTTCTGCCTATCTACATTAAAAATCATATTTATACCATGCCGCAGTTTCTTGCAAATAGGTATAATGATACGGTAAGCACTGTTTTGGCGGTTTTCTGGTTATTGGTATATGTGTTTGTAAACCTTACTTCCATTTATTTTTTGGGTGCGGCCGCTATAGAAACTATTACCGGCATATCATTCAGCACCTGTATTGTGGCTTTGGGTATATTTTCCATCGTTATTACGCTTGGCGGAATGAAAGTGATTGGTTATACCGATGTGATACAGGTTTTTGTCTTAATTATGGGCGGCTTGGTTACCTGTTATCTTTCGTTGCATTTAATAGCAGATAAGCTTGGCGTAAAAACTGTGTTTGAGGCCCTGCCATTATTAAAAAAGAATGCTGGCGACCATTTCCACATGATTTTTCCTCCCGGGCATAAATATTATAACGACTTGCCGGGAATAGCCGTTTTGGCCGGTGGGATGTGGATCAATAACCTTAACTATTGGGGCTGTAACCAGTATATTATACAACGCGCATTAGGCGCCGATTTGAAAACCGGCCGTAACGGATTAATGTTTGCTGCCTTTTTAAAATTACTGGTGCCCGTTATTGTGGTAATACCTGGAATTGCTGTTTATGTATTATACAATCATGGGTATTATCACCATGAAATGACGGATGCAGCAGGCACCCTGAAACCTGACCACGCTTACCCGGTTTTGATGAACCTGCTGCCAACCGGCTTAAAAGGATTGGCATTCGCGGCGCTTACTGCTGCCATAGTTGCTTCGTTAGCGGGTAAATGCAATAGTATCGCCACCATTTTTACGCTTGATATTTATAAAAAATATTTAAACAAAGGAGCATCAGAGCAGCGTATGGTAAATGCGGGCAGATGGGTTGTTATTGCAGCATCGCTTATTGCCATAGTTATAGCGCCTGCCTTACGCAGTTTTGACCAGGTTTACCAGTTTATACAGGAATATGTAGGTTTTATATCGCCGGGAATACTGGCTATATTTTTACTTGGCTTTTTCTGGAAACGAACAACTTCGCGGGCAGCGCTAGCCGGGGCTATGATAACCATTCCACTTTCCATGTTGTTTAAGTTTTTACCGCAGCTTACTAATGGGTACATAGCCGCTATCCCGTTTTTAAACCGCATGACCTGGGTTTTCTTCATTGTAAGCGCTTTAATGGTGCTTATTACAATAGCCGATAGTAGCAGCAAGCAAAATAAACAAATACTGCAAATTGATAGTAAACTGTTTAAAGTAACACCAGCTTTCACCATATCAGCAGTGATTATTTGCGGTATCCTGGCGGCATTGTATACAGTTTTTTGGTAAAATAATAGTGATTAATAAAAATAGTATTCATTAAATAATAAAAAGTTATGGCAAAACTAACTAAAGAGGAAATGTCTCCTTTACATAACCTCGATGATTGGGACGAGGATGTACTCAAAAGATACCCTGAGGCCGGAAAACCAGCCAAAGAAAAAGACGGATTCAGAAACTACGACAGCCCGGAGATAGATGGCGTACGTGAGTTTTACCGGCTTAACCATAAATATCAAACTTATGATAATGTTTTGGCCAAAAAGGCTAACTTTTTGAAGTTTGACAAGAAGGAAATGCCCTGGTGGTCGGCAATGGAGTATCTTAATACATTGATAGATGATTCGGACCCTGACTTGCAGCTTGATCAACTACAACATTTGCTGCAAACCGCCGAAGCCATACGTGCTGACGGCCATCCGGACTGGTTTGTACTTACAGGTTTTATACATGACCTGGGTAAAGTGCTTTGCTTATTTGGCGAGCCGCAATGGAATGTTGTGGGAGATTCATATCCGGTGGGATGTAAATTTTCGGACAAGATAGTTTATCCTGAATTTTTTGCGGATAATCCTGATACGCATGATGAGCGCTACAATACCAAATATGGTGTTTACTCGCATCACTGCGGAATGGACAACGTACATATATCGTGGGGGCATGATGAATATCTGTATCATTTAACAAAAGATTATCTGCCCGAACCAGCCTTGTACATGATCCGCTATCACTCGTTTTATTCACAGCACCGTGAGCACGCCTATGATCATTTACTTAGTGCCCATGACCATGAAATGTTTAAATGGGTAGATAAATTTAATCCGTATGACCTGTATTCAAAAAGTCCGGTACAACCGGTAGTTTCTGAGCTAAAGCCTTATTATGAGGATTTGATTGCCAAATACCTGCCGGCAACTGTTAAATTATAAATCTTATTCAACGCCGTTTACTAAAAAACGGCGTTGAATAAAAATATCATCTAAAAATCAATCTTAACCCTAATTAGTGAGGATGTTAAATGCGCGTTTGTTTTTTTTAATATTTTTATCTATAACATGCACAAGGGCATTTGCACAGGGGCCATCCCTGGTTAAATATGTTAATCCTTTATCCGGCACGGCAAACAGTACTACACCATCAGCCTTAAAACTAGGCTCGGCGCAGGAAAACTTTGCCAATACAATACCATCAGTATGTACCCCCTTTGCCATGACGCAATGGACGCCACAAACACAAGCATCAGAATCAAAATGTACTCCGCCATACTATTATAAGGATGACTTTTTTAGTGGATTCAGAGGCTCGCACTGGATAAGCGGTTCATGTATGCAGGACTATGGTAGCTTAACCATAATGCCAATAACCGGCAATTTAAAAACAGTAAATTATACTGCAAAATTCAGTCATAAGGATGAGCAATCAACCCCTTATGTGTACCGTATTAAACTTTCGTCATATAAGATACATGCGGCTATTACCGCTACACCTCGGTGCAGTATAATGGAGTTTACAGCCGATGCGGCGGATAGCCTCTACCTTTTAATTACACCAAATAGCGATTTTGGGGAGGGTTATATTAAAATCGATACTAAAAAAGGGGAAATATATGGTTACAACCCTGTACACCGTATTTACCAGGGTTGGGGGAAATCCGCAGGTTTTAGCGGCTATTTTGTAATTAAAATAGATAAACAACTAGCCAGTAAAGGTACATTTACCGGTGATAAATTTTTTATAAAAGACAGCATAAGCGCGCAAAAAAACATAGGCGCGTTTATAGGCTTTAAAATGGAAAAAGGGGAAAAGCTGCATGTAAAGGTGGGTACTTCTTTTAGCAGCCTGCAAGGTGCTCGTAAAAACCTTGATGCGGAGTTACCGGGTTGGGATTTTGATAATACCGTAGCGCAATGCAGGCAAATATGGGAGCAGGCTTTAAAACAGATTATAGTGGTTACGGCAAATCAAACCGATAAGCGTGTTTTTTATACATCCTTTTATCATGCCATGCAGCATCCCCGTTTGTATAATGATGTTGATGGTGTTTATCCCCGGTTTGCAAGTATTAACCGGTTAGAAAAGATCAGCAACGGTAATTATTACGATGATTTTTCATTATGGGATATTTACCGGGCGCAGATACCGCTTCTGGAAATTCTTCGTCCCCAGCTGGTTAATGATCTTGTCCAGTCGTTGATATTAAAAGGGGAGCAGGGGGGCTGGTTACCCATCTTTCCATGCTGGAATAACTACACCTGTGAGATGATCGGCGATCATACAACATCTATCATTACTTCAGCTTATTTAAAAGGCATTAGTACTGCGAATGCTACAGAGGCTTATCGTTTAATGCGGCAGAACGCATTTGATTTACCAGAAAAACAGGATTACAAAGATGGAAAAGGCAGGCGGGCCTTAACATCATATCTAAAATATGGCTATATACCATTGGAAGACAGTGTTAAAGATGCCTTTCATAAAATGGAGCAAGTAAGCCGTACTATGGAATATGCTTATGATGATTATGCCCTATCGCAATTATCGAAAAAACTAGGTTTTGATATTGATTATAAAACACTGATTAAAAGAGCGGAAAATTACAAGAATGTATTTGACCCAGTTGCTGGTTTTGTGAAAGGGCGAATGCAAAATGGCGATTGGACTAAAACTTTTGATCCCGATGTAAGACAAACCTATATCACCGAAGGAACACCCATGCAATATACTTTTTATGTTCCGCAAGATGTGCCCGGCCTTGCCCGGTTAATGGGAGGGCGTAAAATACTCGAGGCTGCGCTTGACAGTATTTTTATTAAAAATGAGTATTGGCACGGTAATGAGCCGGGCCATCAGATACCGTTTATGTATAATTATACCGGCAGTTGCTGGAAAACGCAAAAACAGGTAAGAACTATTTTAGCTACTGAATATAGTGATGGCCCCGGAGGACTTGGTGGCAATGACGATGCGGGGCAAATGTCGGCCTGGTATATGTTTGCTGCAATGGGCTTCTATCCGCTCAACCCAATCTCCGGCGAATATTTGTTATGCTCACCTATATTTAAACAAGTATCAATTAACCTGCCGGGAGGCAAAACTTTATTGATCCGCACGCATAAAAAATCAACAAGCGCTATATACATTAATGCGGTTAAATGGAATGGACGTATGTACTCCAAAAATTATATCAATTATAAAAGTCTGATAAAAGGCGGCACGCTTGACATATACTTACAGGATGCACCATGCAAAAGCTGGGCCTCAAAACCCGAAGACCAACCCAATGGATTGTAATTTAATACTCAATAAATTATGGTAACTATTCAGTATCAGATCATCCTGAAAATCGAAATGAGATTACTAGTGTTACCTAGCCATTACCTTTTTTTGTTAATCAGGGTTTAAAACGGCAATCAAATCATGATGGTATGATATCTACATGTTAATGCGCATCCGGAATTTCCACCTTGCCCGCCTTTACCACAGCTCTTTTTTTAATAGTCAGTATCACTAGCGGAATACAGCAGGCGTTTAAAATAGCAAGAAGCAAGAATGCGTCCATATAGCTTAAAAGGAAAGTTTGCCGAACCACCGTGTTTTCCAATGCGCCGATGGATTGCTGTACCGCGCGCAAGTAATTAGACCCATGCGCCATAAAGTTGCGAATAAAGGATTGCTGTCGCATGATAGTCTGCGGATCTGAAGCGGTAACATGGGTTATTAACGATGTGCGGTTGGCCGCTGCCCGGTGTGCTATATAAGTGTTAATTAAAGCAATACCAAATGAGCCACCCATTTGCCGCATCATGTTATTAAGGGCTGCGCCTTGAGGTATATCAGAAGGCTTTAATTCCGAAACTGCCAGCGCGGTTAACGGTACGATAAGCAAAGCGGCACCCAGGCCGCGGCAGATCAAGGGGATGAAAAAATAAGCGCCACCTGTCTCCAGGTTGGAACCCGACATCATGTAACCAAATATTGCCGACAGGCCGAAGCCCATGATAATGAGGTATTGCGGGCGGAGGCCGCTTTGTAGCATCTTACCTAAAAATGGCGAGATCATGGCTGCCATAAGCGTACCCGGTAATAGCATACTACCGGTTTGAAAAGCCGAATAGCCGATAATACGCTGTGAGTATAAAGGAAAAACAAAAACGGCGCTAAACAGGCCAAAGCCTAATACAAAGGTCATGATGGCGGAAATAGATAGGGTGGTGCTTTTTAACACCCGAAGATTAATAACCGGAAATTTGATCCGGAGCTCCCACCAAATAAGTACTGTTAAAGAAAGGACGGAGATAATGGTCAGTGCAATAATATAACCTGCCGAAAACCAATCGTCAGTTTGACCTCTTTCCAGTACCACCTGTAAGGAACCAACGCCCACTGCCAATAAGAAAATGCCGAGCCAGTCTATACGTCGCCCGTCCGTCGATCGTTTAGTTGGTTTAAGGTAAATATAGGATAAGATAGCGGCCAGAAGACCGATAGGAATATTCACATAAAAGATCCATTGCCAGGATAAATTATCTACAATGTAGCCCCCCATTACCGGGCCGATAGACGGACCGATGATAATACCCAGGCTAAATATACCGCTGGCGGTTGCCCGTTCTTTAACAGGGAAGGTTTCAAAAAGAATGGATTGCGAGGTAGACAGTAAAGCGCCACCGCCGATTCCCTGAAAGAAACGAAAGGCGACCAACTCCCATAAATTATGCGAAAACCCGCACATGGCGGAAGCGAGTGTAAACAAGAGGATAGAGCCGATATAATATTGCTTGCGGCCGATTTTTTCGGCCAGGAAGCTGGTCATCGGAATGATAATAACATTGGCAATGGCGTAGGAAGTAATTACCCAGGCAGTATCTTCCAGCGATGCACCGAGGTTCCCGCTCATAGTATTGATCGAAACATTAACAATCGTGGTATCGATCAGCTCAATAATGGTTGAGGTGATAATAGTAACGACGATGATCCATTTTCTGAAACCGGTTTCCATGCAGCAAAAGTAGCCGCACCTGTTTATTCTTTATTTATATTATTCAAGCAGGAATTTATAACATTCAAACATTGGTTATTTTTTCGATCATTAAATAGTCATATTCGCTTATAATAATCAAATAAATACATACCTTTAGTTATGCAACCCATTGAAACACTTGAAGAGTTTTATCGACGCCATCCCGTAGAAAATCAAAAAGTATTTGCGGAGAACAATACCGGGCAGGGCCATTTTAACGTTTTTAGGCGTAGGCACTGTATACAAAGGACACCCTTCAGTCGCCGCGATTTTTATAAGATCGCACTGGTTATGGAGACTGGTAAGATGATTTATTCTGACAAGCAGGTGCTAATTGACCGGCCAGCACTGCTGTTCTCCAGCCCATCGGTGCCCTCATCCTGGGAAAGTGGACCCGGGCCACAAACAGGGTGGTTCTGCTTATTCACCCAAGCCTTTATCGAATCGCAGGAGCATAAAGGTGCGCTGCAGGATTTTCCATTATTTAAAGTAGGCGGCAGTCACATCATCTTTCCGGATGAGGCCCAGTTAGCTTTCCTGACGGCTACATTGGGTAGAATGATGGAAGAGATGGATTCTGATTACGCAGGAAAGTATGACCTGCTACGCAACTATTTACGCATCATTATGCACGAGGCATTAAAAACCACACCTGTTAATACTATAGAAATCAATATTAGTGCGGCGGCAAGGATTACCACGCAGTTTTTAGAGCTGTTAGAAAGGCAGTTCCCGATTGATTCGCCGGAGCAGTTTCTTCGACTAAAGACAGCCAACGATTTTGCAAAAAATCTTGCGGTGCATACTAATCACCTGAATCGTTCTGTAAAAGAAGTCACCGGGAAAACCACAACACAACACATTTCAGAGCGCGTTTTAAAAGAGGCGAATGCATTATTGAAACACACGGATTGGAGCATTGCCCAGGTGGCAAATGGCCTTGGTTTTGAAGAGCCTGCTTATTTTACCAATTTTTTTAAAAAATATACCGGTCATTCTCCAGTAATGTCAAGGTTGTCAAGTAC
>Ga0206835_1262_pt1 | contig 11398 bp, 13 predicted proteins | sample Alteio_BWOrgCont_31_FD_152853 | JGI IMG/M metagenome (GOLD analysis project Ga0206835, IMG submission 152853) | Enriched cells from forest soil in Barre Woods Harvard Forest LTER site, Petersham, Massachusetts, United States -... | ecosystem: Environmental > Terrestrial > Soil > Temperate forest >...
AAGAATTGAACAAAGTATCGCAGGAAGAAGAACTAGTAAAACAAGTTGCTGAAAAAACACGCGCAGAAATTACACAAAGGCGTGGTGAAAAAGGTTAATTATAAACAGATCTGAATAAGATGGAGGAAGAAAAAAAATATGAGCTAAGGTTGTATATAGCGGGTAAAACGGCAAAATCTGTTACAGCGTTACAAAACTTGAAAAAATACTGTGAAGAGCATTTGAAAGGGCAGTATAAAATTGAAGTGATTGACCTTTTGGTACAGCCGCAACTTGCCGAAGGCGATCAAATATTTGCTATACCAACATTGGTAAGAAAAGTACCTGAGCCGATACGGAAAATTATCGGCGATCTGTCAAACGAAGAAAAAGTACTGGTTGGCCTGGATATTAGGCCGGCATAAAATAAAAAAATGGTAGAGCAAGATCCGGATTATAACGATTTAGATGAGCAACAAAGTTACATTTTACGATTATTTGTAACGGGCGCTTCTCCAAATTCGTCACGCGCTATATCTAATTTAAAACAGATATGCGAAACTTATTTAAAAGATAATTATGAGCTGGAAATAATAGATGTTTACCAGCAACCCATGATTGCTGAAAAAGAACAGATCATAGCGCTACCTATGCTTTTGAAAGTTTTCCCTTCACCTGTACGTAGATTAATGGGTGATCTATCGGATACTGAGAAAGTATTGATCGGGCTTGGCCTTAAGAAATATTGATAATGGAACAGGCTAAATACACATACGATGAACTTTTAAATCAGAATAATGAGCTCCATATTCAGTTGAATGAAGCTAATGATACTATACATGCAATCCGTACAGGGCAGGTTGATGCATTTATTGTTCAGGGCGAAAATGGGCATCAATTATACACACTTAAAACGGCCGATCAAACTTATAGGGTATTCATTGAAAAGATGAATGAGGGTGCGGTTACCCTCAATCGTGACGGGCTTGTATAGCAATTCGAGATTTGCAGCTATGATTGGCATGCCGTTGGAGAAAGTACTTGGACTGGCTTTTGAAAGGTTTATTCCGAAGGAATACGAAGAAAAATATACCGAGGTTATTAATAACGGATGGGAAGAGGATTATAAAGAAGAATTATGCCTGCTGACCAATAACGGTGAAATTCCTTGCCTTATATCCTGTAACACACTCGAATTGGATGAAGGTGTAGCGTTAAGCTTAATATTAACCGATCTTACTATTCAAAAATATAACGAGAAACAACTTAAACAAAAAAATGAGCAGTTAGAGGTGGCTCAAAATGCAACCAGGAAATTAAATGATGAGTTAGAAGATACTGTAAAGGAACGTACAAATGAACTACTAATAAGCCGGGAGCATTTTAGATTATTGGCGGATAATATCCCTCAGATGACGTGGACAAGTTTGCCAAACGGCCAAATAAATTTTTATAACCAACAATGGTTTGAGTATACCGGGCTTAATTTTGAACAGACTAAGGATTGGGGATGGAAATTAGTACTTCACCCGGATGACTTGCCTATAACTATCGAAAAATATAATTACGCATTGGCCAATGGGCAAATATTTGAAGTGGAAAACCGATATAGGAATGGCGATGGTATTTATCGTTGGCATTTAAACCGGGCCATTCCCCTGAAAAATGATGCTGGCGAAATTGTATTATGGGTGGGTACTGCCACAGATATTGAAGATCAGAAAAAGGAAATGGAGCGTAAAGACGAGTTTATTGGTATTGCTAGTCACGAATTAAAAACGCCATTAACCAGTTTAAAAGGATATTTACAATTAGTTGCATCCTACCAGAAAGAAGAATTGCCTGATGCTGTTAAAAGTTATATCAATAAAGCAAATATTGCCATTAATAAATTACAGCATTTAGTTAATGATTTGTTAGATGTGAGCAAAATACAGGCCGGTCGGTTGGAATATAAGCTTGACCAGATTGATCTAGCGGATCTTATTTATTCTTGTGTTGAAAATGCTGCTCATATTTATCCGGAAATATTATTCGAGAATGATGCTTGTAAAACTTATAAGGTAAACGGCAATCCAGAACGCCTGGAGCAAGTATTAATGAATCTGGTTAATAATGCGGTAAAATATTCTCCCAATAGCAAAAAGGTTATTATTAAATCCGTTCGACTTGGAAATAGCGTAAGAGTGTCTGTAACAGATTTTGGAATCGGCTTATCAAATGAACAGATAGAGCGTATTTTTGAACGTTTTTACCGGGTTGAGGATAAGAAATTTATGGCTAGTGGTTTAGGTATGGGATTATACATATCAACCGAAATTATCAATGCTCATGATGGTAAAATAGGTGTTGAAAGTGAGCCCGGAAAAGGAGCAACTTTTTATTTCGATTTACCTTTGATTGTATGACTAAAAAATAAAGCGAAATTTGAAAAGGCAAAGTAAGTAACCTGTAATTCAACATTTCATATGGACGTACAAGAGCAAATCAAAGCGTATATTACCAGCCAATCTGAACCAAAGCGTAGTGATATGCAAACTTTGCATATGCTGATGCTTCATGTATTACCAGAATGTAAATTATGGTTCGACAATGGTAAAAACAGCGAAAATAAAACGGTTAGTAACCCCACTATAGGCTATGGATTTTACACCATAAAATATGCTGATGGAAAAACGAAAGAGTTTTTTCAAATTGGTATGAGCGCAAACACAACCGGGATCTCTGTCTATATCCTTGGTATCAAGAATAGGACATACTTAGCCCAAACTTATGGGAAAGAAATAGGCAAGGCGAGCATGACCGGGTATTGCATTAAGTTCAAAACGCTAAAAGATATAAACATTCATATACTTGAAGCGGCAATACGATATGGGGTTGAAGCTACAAGTGAAAATTAAATTTCAAACTGAGACATTGCTGATTTATAAGCTGTAAAATAAGTAATTTTATAAATCTTTATAAATCCATTTATTATCTAAATATGTCATCAGCCGATAACGGAAATGTGTCTTTAAACATCAGCGATAGTGGTATTGCTACCATCAGCTTTTATCATCCTGCACAAAACTCATTGCCATCAGCACTTTTGGATGAGCTTACCGCGAAAATTGAAAGTGCAGGTAATGACCTGCACACCCGTGTTATCTTGTTAAAAAGTGAAGGTGACCGCACCTTTTGTGCAGGCGCAAGTTTTGATGAGTTGTTGCAGATAAAGGATAAAGAGGCAGGTGCCCAATTTTTTTCAGGCTTTGCGAGGGTTATAAATGCCTGTCGTAAATCACCCAAAATTGTTATTGCCCGTGTGCAGGGTAAATCTGTAGGTGGTGGGGTAGGGCTTGCTGCCGGAGCCGATTATTGCCTGGCAACCGAAGCAGCATCGATAAAATTGAGTGAGTTGGCTATTGGTATCGGTCCGTTTGTAATATCGCCAGCGGTTACCCGTAAAATTGGTTTACCAGCATTTTCTCAGCTTACCATTCGTGCAGTTGATTTTCAAACAGCGCAATGGGCTAAAGATAAAGGCTTGTTTAATGAAGTTTATGCTGATATAGCCAGCCTTGATGAAGCGGTTAACGCGCTTGCCGAAAAGCTGGCATCCTATCATCCGGAAGCATTAAGCGGCTTAAAACAAATTTTATGGGAGGGTACCGAAAACTGGGATGAGCTATTAAAACAACGGGCTGCTATTAGCGGGGAACTGGTGTTGTCTGAATTTACACAGCAGGCTTTACATGGCTTTTTGAGCGGTAAACGGTAATCTATTCGTCCTCGTACAAACGCAAGCGGTTTCTTAAACCACGCACATTCTCCTGCATTTGCTCTACACGCTCAAGTAGGTGGGTGATGGCTTCAATACCTGCAATGTTTATTTCCAGGTCATGATGCAGGTGTATCATACGTTCCAGTTTTTGTAGTTCCGTTTCTGGTATATAGGTAGTTTCATTAACCGTTTTGATCTGCACCAAACCAGCTTCCTGTAACGAATTGATAAAGGTGTATTCAATATTATAATACACACAAAAATCAGTTATCGCTATTAAATTTCCTGTTGCCATCTTGTTTTATTTAATATTACAGTTTTGATAACTCTTCAAATAATTCTTTTTGTTTGTCGGTAAGATTAGTTGGTATTTCTATTTCGTAAGTTAAATACAAATCGCCAAACTGACCTTCCTTTTTGTATACCGGCATTCCTTTGCCTTTCAGCTTTACTTTGGTTCCATTCTGCGTTTCGGCAGGAACTTTTAGTTTTACTTTACCGGTAAGTGTTTCGGCAGTTATTTCTCCGCCCAGTACAGCTGTATATAAATTAAGTTTAATGGTATTATAAAGGTCGTTTCCGCTTCTTTTAAATCTTGGGTCGTTGCTCACTGAAAATGCTATAAATAAATCACCTGCCGGGCCACCATTAACACCAGGTCCGCCATGGCCGGTAATTTTTATGGTTTGGCCGTTCTCTACACCTGCCGGTATAGTTATACGCAGATTTTTGCCGTTAACGGTAATGGTTTGTTTGTGCGTTTCGCTCACATCCTGTAAGCTCAAATTAAGTTCGGCATTATAATCTTGTCCGCGATATTTAGCCTGCCTACCGCTGCGTCCGCCACCGGCCGCACCACCAAACATCGAATTAAAGAAATCAGAAAAATCTTCACCTCCGCTACCGCCGCCAAATCCGCCAAAACCTTGCGCGCCACCATAACTTTGCTGGCGACTTTGTTGTTGCTGGCGTTGTTGTTCATAAGCTTCGCCATGCTGCCAGTTCTCGCCGTATTGGTCGTACTTTTTACGCTTTTCAGGATCGCTTAATACTTCATTAGCCTCATTAAGTTGCTGAAATTTTTTATGCGCTTCAGTATCGTTGGGATTAAGATCAGGATGGTATTTACGGGCCAGTTTACGGTAAGCACTTTTAATGTCTTTGTCTGATGCTTTCTTATCCAGACCTAAAATTTTATAATAATCAATAAAAGCCATATAGCTATGTAAGTAGTAGTTGGTATATATAAACCGCAAAAAAGGCGGCTTAGTTTTAACAATAAATGTTTATTAACAGATAAATAAAGGTAACACTTATTGCCGTGAAAAATAGAATGCAACTAAGTGTGAAAATATGAGTCTTATCATATATCAATCAATAATTAGCTAATTGATTGCAGGTGAGAAAGTGGTGGGAGATAGATATTGGGATACAAAGCGGATTGTAAATATGCGGGCAGCTTTCAACGTTCTGCAATTTATAGTGCGCGGCGTATCCCTATTTAAAGATCAGTAACGCGTGTATGTACGCGTTTTACGTAGTTGCGAATATCAAGCACTATCCCGGCAAATATGTAGAAGATGAGCGGGAAACCTACCGCCAGGAACGACGAGTAGATAAAGAAAAGCCTGATTTTATTAATAGATATATTAAAGCGCTGGCCTAAATAGGTGCAAACCCCAAAAGAGTATCGTTCAAAAAATGTAAGTATTCGCTGTAACATATCAGGCCAGTTTCAATATTTTGTTACCTATACCGCATTGCAGGCACTTTTTAAAGTTACAATAATTATTCTTTAACTCCAATAAAGCCTGCGACTCGAAGGCGTTTTTTACTTTCACCCCTAAAACGTCAAAATCGTTAATAATATTGTTTTCTTCCTTGGGTAAACTCTCCAAAAGCTTCATGCTGCGGCTTATATAATACTCCAGTTGCAAGTGCTTTCCATAACTAAACAGAAAAACGGCTAAAGTGTTTAACAACAATACATCAACCGATGATTGACCTAAGTTTTTTGATGAGGGCTTAGATGACGCATCAAATCGATAGTGTTCTTCCCAATAGGGATTTACCTGTATTTCAGTAAATAGGTCACGCAACCCTTTTACTTCACGAATATCTAAAATCTTAGAGAACAGGTGATTAGATTTTATGATTAACGCGGCGAATTGCGCCAGCCTGATGGTTGGGAAATTCTGCGGCCGCATGCGTAAAAACTTCCATAAGTGGTTTTCGATGGGAGTGATGCTGTATTTTTTACGCAGAAAATCATATTCTGTTTTTAGTTTCTTCGGATATTCATCCACAACATCTCCCTCCAAAAAACCAGCCTGACCAAATATCAACGCTTCAATTTGTAGTGGATTGTTTTTATGCTTCGCGAGGATGTTTTGAGGTAATGATTTTGCCAGCATTTCAAAAGGCAGGGCATTGGTTTTAAAACCGAAGTTAGCCGCCAAAAATTGATAGAAAGTTTCCTCCCAGTCGCCACGATTTTGGTCGAGGGCTTTGATCACAATTTCAGCGCGTTTTTCCAAACGCTCTACCAATACTCGGGTAAGCCATGTGCGTATGGTCATATCATCAATATGCCCAATACTGCCTTCGCAGGGAATAATAGTTTGGTTGCCATACACTAAAGAGTGAAAACGATTATATAAATCAGGCGATATGCGGTTTTCCAGTTCCAAAGTTGGCAGCTTATTGCCATCAGCTGTAATAACCGGTTCATCGTCCCGGTAAACTACGTGGAGTATTACGTTTTTATAGGCTTCATCATTGGTATGGTTATGCTTTCGCCAGTCGGACGAGGGTACGTGTATCTCCACATTACCAGCCCAGGTGGTATCGCCAATATGTATCCGGGCATTACTAAAATCAGGGCCTGAATGTGTATTATGGATACCTGCTGAGTAAATATGTATAGCTTCACCATCAACAGTTTTCAGGTCGGTGTTATCAAATAGCCTGAATTTCCATACATAATGTAAAAAGTCTTCGGTGAAAAGCATTCTATTTCAGTGAATTGATGATAAGTCTTAAGTTTAAGTCTGTTGTAATAAATATATGATTTATAAATACCTTTTGGTAGAATTAATTAAACAATCAGTTCCTAATCAAATATAAGTCACAAAACAAATAAAGCAATGATATTTTGAGTTTTCCACAGGGTTATACAGTAATAAACTCTATACATTAATATGGAAACTCATATTACTTAGTTCTTGTTTAAAACTCACACTATGATGCTAATTTCTTTAGCTGTATATTTAAGTGTAGTCTAAACAAACTATATATTATTATGAGCGTAATTAGAAAAGTAGGAAGAGATTCTGGTAATGGTCAATTTATTCCAATTAAAGAAGCAGGAAGAAGACCTAAAACAACAGAAGTAGAAAAGATTAGATACTCATCACCTCCTAAGAAGAAGTAATTAAGTATTAATCTTTAAACTAACTCCAAATTATGAACAATGAATGAAAGCCTTCCTTTAAAAGGGAGGCTTATTTCATCATATTCTTCCTATAAATATATTCAATAAATGGAAACGATTAATTTAGAAATACCAGCGGCAGATTTTAGTTTTCCTGAAGTCGTAAAACGTCAAGCCAATAAGTTGATTGAAGATAAACTGAGTTCTAATAACTTTATTTCCCCGTATTTAAGTTCAATATCGGATAGGAAAGATGCTATAAAGTATGGAATGTGGGAATTGTCTTCACAAGAAAATAAATTGGTTTTTCTAATTGAGATACTAAATCATTTCATCAGTGCCAAAGACAAATATATTGAGGATGTTAAAAAAAATCCTCCCCAAAATTACAACTCTGACTATGTGCAATTAAAGCGTCAGGAAGTGTTGGGGACATTTGACGATATGAAATTTTATGTATATCAACTTATATCTGATAACTGTAACTATAAATTTGATAAAAACGCATTCACTGCTGATGATTCTGTTACGATTCACCAAAAACTAGATATTATTCTGTCCAAGCTAGATAGATTAGAATGCGGTGAAGAAATAATCTTCAATGAAGTCGAGGCATTCAAAGAAAGTTTTAAAGCTGATATAAAATCACTTGAATCTACAACTATTTTGGGCAAAGATAAATGGTACAAACTGCTTGGTGGAACTGCATTAAAATACGCTGGCAATAAGATATTCGAAATTTTCTTGAAACAATCGGGAAGCGAGTTTCTTGAATTAATGAATCACCATTTCCCAAACATTAAAACAATTGTCAAATTCTTAAATCCATGATTCAAGGAATGAACGATATTTCTTCATCACCAATTATGCAGCAAACAACAGCATCACGAATAAAATCAATTATAGGTGGGTCATTAGGTAACCTGGTTGAGTGGTACGATTGGTATGTTTATTCTGCATTTTCGCTGTATTTTGCCCATGCTTTTTTCCCGTCCGGAAATCAAACAGCTGAATTATTAGATACTGCCGGGGTATTTGCCATAGGTTTTTTAATGCGACCTATCGGTGGTTGGCTAATGGGGACTTTTGCCGATAAGCGGGGGCGTAAAACAGCTTTAACTTATTCGGTATTGCTAATGAGTTTAGGCTCATTAATAATAGCGGTGATTCCCGGTTATAAACAAATTGGTATTGCCGCGCCAATCATATTAGTGTTAGCCCGCGTTATTCAGGGCATAAGTGTTGGCGGTGAATATGGTACCAGCGCCACCTATTTAAGCGAAATCGCCACCAAAAAGCATCGTGGTTTTTATTCCAGCTTTCAATATGTAACGCTCATTATGGGGCAATTAATAGCATTGGGTGTATTGGTTTTGTTGCAACGGGTGTTCCTAACCGAAGCACAACTACATGCCTGGGGTTGGCGTATCCCTTTTGGTATCGGTGCGTTTTTGGCGATAATTACCATGTATTTAAGGCGCAGTTTACAGGAGTCTGTAGAAATAGCAAAAGATGAACAATCTATAGCCAAACGCGGCACCTTTAGCGAGTTATTAAAGCACCCTAAAGCGGTACTAACGGTTATTGGGTTAACACTTGGCGGTACGGTGGCATTTTACACGTTCACCACCTACATGCAAAAGTTTTTGGTAAACACTTCCGGTTTTTCCAAGAGCAGCGCTACCTTAATATCAACCCTTACATTGGTGATTTTTATGCTGATACAACCTGTAATCGGCTTGTTATCTGATAAAATTGGGCGTAGACCTTTATTAATAGCATTCGGCGTTTTAGGAGGAATTACTACAGTGCCAATTCTTTATTTTTTGGCAGATACCCGTAATGTATGGGTAGCTTTTGCTTTAATTATGCTGGCATTGTTTATTGTTAGCGCTTATACCAGTATAAATGCGGTAGTAAAAGCTGAACTTTTTCCGGCAAATGTGAGGGCATTGGGCGTAGGCTTTCCGTACGCCATCGCGGTATCACTGTTTGGTGGTACTGCTGAATATATAGCGCTGTTGTTTAAGAACGAAGGCCACCAGGGGTGGTTTTACTGGTATGTTGCAATTTGTATAGCAGTATCCTTAATAGTGTATGTAAGTATGCTTGATACGCAAAAACATTCGAAGATAGAAGGCGAATAAACTATATCACCGGGTTAGCGATATAAGCCTTCCATAAATCATCCAGCGATTTACCTGTTAGTTGTTGCCATGATGCATCGGTATAAGTATGCTTACGCATCTGGTCATCTAATGATTTCACAGTTTTGGGGTTGTAGTTTTTCTCTATCCAAACCAAAAAGCGGGCGGTTACGCGGTATGCATCGGTGTAATTTTGAGTTGGTTTGTAATCAGGTAATTTCCAGTTAGCCGCTTTATTGTTAATGCCGAATTTATAGCGGGCATAATCGGCAATACCTTCAGTTAACCAGCCTGGGCCGTTACTGTTGCCATAATCCTGTACAATATGCATCACCTCGTGAGTTATCACATCAATATCTTCCGGGTGTTTGTGCATCCATACATTGCTTATGGTAACTTTTCCGTTATCAGTTTCGGCAACGCCTTTATAAGTGGTGTCAATCACCATCGTAACAGCCTTTAGTGTATTTTTATTATAAGCTTTGGCAAGTTCGGGGTACACGATATAAAAGGTGTTTACCATGCGGGCCTGTTCGGCGCTATCAAGTGTGGCATCATAATTTATAAAAGTAAGTTTGTACCCGTGATTGTTGTAAACATTAGTTTTTTGCGCGTTCGCGTTGATTGCAAAGCACAAAAATAGCGTAGCTATGATGGAGGCAGTTTTCATGGTGCCAAGTTAAAAATTATAGTTTAAATAGCTTTTCTTGCGTTTGTAATATTATAATGACTATACATTCCGCTATCTTCATAAAAACATTATTTTTGCGCACATACATTTATGACCGAGATAGAAAAACTTTTTGATCAGGCAGTAACGTTGTTGCAAAAACTGATCTCGATACCATCATTTAGCAAAGAAGAGGATAAAACGGCCGACACGATACAGGAATTTATGAAAAGCCATGGTATTACCATGCATCGTAAATTAAATAATCTTTGGGTTTGGAATAAGCACCTTGATCCGGCAAAGCCTACTATCTTATTGAATTCGCATCACGATACCGTAAAACCAAATTCAGGTTATACCCGCGATCCTTACGACGCCAAGATTGAAGATGGTAAACTTTATGGCTTAGGTAGTAATGATGCTGGTGGATGTTTGGTATCGTTGATAGCAAGCTTCCTTTATTTTTATAACAAAGAAAACTTAAAATATAATTTTTGTTTAGCCACTACTGCCGAAGAAGAAATCTCCGGCGTTAATGGTTTGGAACTGATTATTCCTGAATTGGGTCAGCTTGATTTTGGGATAGTTGGCGAACCAACCCTTATGCAGTTAGCCATTGCCGAACGTGGATTAATGGTGTTGGATTGTACTGCACACGGCAAAGCTGGTCACGCTGCACGTGAGGAAGGCGAGAATGCTATTTATAATGCATTGGCAGATATTGAATGGTTTAGAACATTCAGGTTCCCAAAAGAATCAGAAGTTTTTGGGCCGATAAAAATGTCGGTTACTATTATAAATGCGGGCTCACAACATAATGTGGTGCCCGCAAGCTGTGTATTTACCGTTGATGTGAGGGTAACTGATGCATACCGTAACGAAGAAGTGCTGGAAATCATCCGTCAGCATGTAAAATGCGATGTTCAGCCAAGATCGATCAGGTTAAAACCATCATCAATAGATAAAGAACACCCAATAGTACAAGCGGGCATAGCTTTGGGTCGAACAACTTATGGTTCGCCTACTACTTCAGATCAATCATTACTAGATATTCAATCCATCAAAGTCGGGCCCGGCGACTCGGCACGATCACATACTGCTGATGAGTTTGTGTATGTGAACGAGATCAGGGAAGGGATAGAATTGTATATTAAGATGTTGGAGCGGTTGGTGTAAGAGGATTTGACTCCATGCCATTCTGAGGAACGAAGAATCTGTAAATTAGTTTACACCTGTACATATTCTTCGTACCTCAGAATGACAATTTTGCTTATAGCGAACCCATTGTCAATTACAAGGTAAAGAGGTGGGTAATTTCGTTAGGTGAAAAGCAATCGCAATTACTCGCCCCTAATGTTTATCCAATTGCACCTTTCCTAAGTATCAATAAAATATTTATAGCATAT
>Ga0206835_1221_pt2 | contig 11231 bp, 10 predicted proteins | sample Alteio_BWOrgCont_31_FD_152853 | JGI IMG/M metagenome (GOLD analysis project Ga0206835, IMG submission 152853) | Enriched cells from forest soil in Barre Woods Harvard Forest LTER site, Petersham, Massachusetts, United States -... | ecosystem: Environmental > Terrestrial > Soil > Temperate forest >...
CCCGCCGATAACCAAAATGCGCTTGCAGGCTCAATGGCGACTGCGCTTCGCGGCCCTGCGTATAGCTCGGCAGATAAAATACCGGCACCGAGCCGATGCGCAAGGTCGCGTCTTTTAAGAGCACGTCATCGGTGGCGTCGCGATAGGTAGCACTTTGGGCGACGATATTGAGTCCATAGGGATCCGGTTCGCCAAAAAACAGGGTTGGATTGGTCAACTCGCCCGTGCCTGGTTGTTTGGTGAAAGTGCTGCCGTCAAAATAACTTGGCGGGTGGCCCATGCGAATGTCCACTGCGGCCACTGCTTTATTCTGCTGGTCAAACGTCGCCTTGCGCATGAGTACGCGCAACGCTTCGTGCGTCAACACCACCTGCCCGGTAACCTGGACTGGTCCTTTTTCTGCGTCACCCGGCACCAGTAGCTGATCTGCGTGAATGCTAAAATCCGGTGTGTCGATGACCACATTGCCTACGCCGGTGATTCGACCGGTTTCATTGTCGCGCGTCTGCTTGTCGGAAGTAATATGGGCATTTCCCGTATCGATAGGAGTGGAAATTGTAGCGGGCGGCGCTGGAGAAATCTCCGGCCCGGGGATGAGCAGTGGCGGCGGGTCCGCCTGTGCGAATGGTGCCGACAGCCCAACCACGCCGGCCAAAATGGCTAAAAGCGTGCCTGCCGCCACGGGCGGCCTACGGAACAATGCGCGAAACACGCCCGCGAATCTGCCCCACCCCACTCCCGGTCACAAGATTTTTGTGCAGGGTTAGCTTGGACAGTAAATTTAAAATCACCAAACACTCGAACGCTAAGCACCAAAGCACTTGCCTTGGCGGCGATTATTCCCGGTTTGCAAGTTGTGCTTTCAATCCACAAACTATCTCCTTCGCTTTCCACGCCCGGGTGGCGGAACTGGCAGACGCGATGGACTTAGGATCCATTGGCCGCGAGGCCTTGCAGGTTCAAATCCTGTCCCGGGCACTTTTTCAGCAATCGGCCCATCCGTGCCAGTGGCGGACAATTCAAGACTATGGCTCTCGGTTTCAATGGCTTGTAAATTCTCGCTTTCGCGACTTGAACTGACTGTCGGTGACGATGGAGGACAGTGCAAGCCGATAGGTCTTGTCCCTTTTCTTGTCCCTTTTGGGAGGTGGCCTAAAATGGGTACTTTGGTTAGGGCCGCACCTAGGATAGTTGTGCTAGGGCGATAATAGGCGTCCGCGGTCATACTGTCATACTTATGCCGCATAAGCTTCTTGGCTTGGGCGAAGGGCATCTCACTATCGTTCAGGTGCGTGCAGTAAGTTGTCCTTAGCGCGTGCAAGTCCACCCGCTCCCCTTTGTCATTCATAGATTTGATACCCGCCGCCTTGAGGTCTTTATAGAAAAAGTGCATTGTCGGCAGCTTGTTGGGAAACATCTTGTCGTTGGGCTGCCAGTTGGCCGGACGTGAATTGCGCAGGGCTTGGGCAAGCTCAGGATGGAGAGGCAAGACTGTTTGCACAGGCACCTTGGCGATATAGGCACGTGAAATCCAACTGGCGTTTGGCGCATCGAGTTCAAAGTCGCCCCAAGTTAGGCCGTCGCCATCACCTCGACGTAGTCCCATGTTGCCGACGACGTAGTAGGCCAAAGCGCGAGGGCCAGCTACGTCTAGGAGGCGTTGGAATTCGTCTTGCGACAGCACCCGACGGACGACCTTCTTACACCCGTCCACGGTCACTCTGTCCGCATTTTCCATCGGATTAAAGGGAATCCGGCCCAAGACCTTGAGCCATCTAAAGAAGGTGCAGAGGGCCGCTTGATACTCTCGCAACGTCTTTGAGGCTTTGCCCTTGGCGGTTTGGGCCGACCGCCACTCATAGTAACTGTCTAAAGTCACATCGCTAGGAATCTTCCATCCGCAATCAGCGAAAATGATGCGAAAGTAGTAGCCGACTGTGTAGACGTAAGCCGCAGCGCGCTTCTTGCCTTCCAAGAAGCGAATGTAATCTTTCGCGTGTTCGGTAAGTGGCTTGTTCAGATTAGCAGATAAAGCCGAGGCTGGGCGCATTCCCAGCGATACCTCTGCGCGCTCTCGTTTGATCTGACGCAGCTTTTCCTCAGCAGCATCCTTATGCGTTACATGGAGATTTTCACGGACGAGCTTCTTGGTTATGGGGTCGCGATGCTCACCATACCAAGTGCCCGAAGCAACTAGCTGTCCGTTTATCTTACGTTTTCGGCGAAATAAGCTCATGGTTATCCTTAGGTTTGACGGTTTTTTCTTTGATAAAATCTTTGAGCCAGTTCTGAAACGCTAGATATGAATACCGCTTCGTCTTGTAGCTAATATCAATTTCGGGAGGGAAGCCTGTCCAAATGTCTTTGTTTCGTCTCACTTCACGAATGGACAGGCCCAAGTGTTCGGCGATAAACTTCAAAGTTATCAGCCGTTCGTCGGGAAATTCTGGTGAAGGTTGGTTCATCGGCGTGCGCCCCCATTCGTTCCAGATACAGATATGACCAGTTTGTCTTTGCTGCGTAAGAAGCCATGCTTCACCCAGTTTTTGAAGGCCGGACTATTCTTTTGCATGTAGTCTAGCGCAATTAGCGAGTCTTGGCGAAGTGCTGACCAGTCAAGAGCGGTTAGCTGGAGAAACAATTCAGCCGAGTTGCAGACTTTGGGTGGCGGCGGGTAATCCTCCGTCTTTGCGCCTTCGAGGATTTTTCCAATATTCAGCCTCAAATGCTCTAGACTTGATAATTGATTAGTGGTCTGGACAACGATCTCAGCGATATGAAAACATGCCCACCCGTCGAGATAGGCAATTCCTAAGATGGGTGCGCATTCATCGAACTTCAGCAGGTACATGAAGTCATTAGGCATTAGTTTTTTCAGGGTTGAGTCGAGAAGCAGGAGATTTTGGCGTAGGTGCGGGGGGAATTTGTTCAGGTTTGATTCCCGGTCTCCATAGCGTGATTCAGATTCGAGCGTGAATAGCCAGGTACTATGGCCGCTAAAGCGCATAGCACCTCGGATCTGGCTATCCATCTGCTCAACGTCGATCATGACAATTACCTTTTTATCACCGTTACCCTGTTAGTGTGTGTCTCTTGGCTTGGGCGGCTAGCTACAAATTTTTGCCGAGACTCGCCTATGAAATCTTCCAGCTTTTTACGGGCTGAAGTGTACTCTTCGCCTTCCAAGGTGGCTGCATCGACCAGGCCGATCACCAATTCGGCAATATACGCGGAACGAGTAAGGCCAAATTCTAGACTTAATTCGTCTATTGTGTCCCGTTCGTCTTTCGTGACCAAGCAACAGACCGTTGCGTCACGCGGCACATTTAGGCGTGGACCTCGACGGTGGGCAGTGCGCTGTTCAGGTGCTTTTTGAGTGTTAGTCATGGGTACATCATGGAACTCCCATGGGTCTTTGTCAAGGATTTCCCATGTAAGTTTTTAGAGGCAGCCTTAGCGCTGGCTTTCAATGTCTTATGTAATGCGAGGCCAGTTCATTGTTGAGCCGCGATCTCGCTTTGGCGGATACGTCTTACCAATGAACCCGCCCGCTATATGCCGCCTGGCGCAGACCGTCTTTGTTCTGGTTGATAGAAAGGTTACCGTTCAGAACACTACGGACAGCGCTTAACCGGCGGCGAATTACCAATCCAAATCCAAGATGTGTCGATTGCGCGACTATTTTTCTAAGGATTAACCGTATGGGGTGTTCACAGTATATAATATACCTTGCATTCACTAGATTTAGTGGCCCTTGTGATAGCAAGTGGAATTTAGCCTTTGTTTTCTATCAGCTAGACAACAAAGTTCCATGCCTGTCATCCGCCACAGCATAGTGGTAGTGATGTTCGTCTCGACGATTATTTTTTCCAGTTTTGCATTGGCACAGGATACGACGACGAGCGGGTCAGATCAGTCTAGTTCAACGACTCCCGCATCCACGCAGGGCAATTCTACCGCCAACGGCAATACAACTGCCAGCACCACCAACCAAGCTGCTCAGACTACGGCAAGTACGACTAATGTCACCGCCATTACCTCCGAGCAACTATCCGCCTTTGAACAACAACGGCAGCAACTGAGCCAGCAATTTACCCAACAGTTGGCCACCGCTACACCGGAGGAACGGTTGGCTTTAGTGAGTAATTTCCGTCAGCAGTTGGACAGCCTTATTGTTAGCGTCGAACCGCCCCCGCCCACGGCGGCGCAGATCGCCACACAGTCAGCGGCACAGGTGGCGTATATTCAAAATCTCCCTAGCGTGAACCAACAAGCATACAGTATGATGCAACAGCGCCAGCAATTAACCCAACAAGTGGTCGCCGCGACTCCGGAACAGCGACTGGCTCTGATTGGACAAATTAACGATCTGGTCACCCAGCAAGAGGCCCTAATCCCCCAGTCATTGGGCCTGCCGCCTAGTCCAGCCGCGTTGGCCCAAGCCAAAGCCAATTGGTTGGCAAATCTGTCTTCTGACGACCAAACGGCTATTCAAGCCATGCAAACGCGCAGTCAGGCTATTCATGCAACCATGCAATTATCCCCCGATCAGCGTTTGTCCGCCTTGCAGACGATCTTGGCGCAACCCTTGCCACTAACAACAAGCGGCAACATGACTTCCAATTCCGGCCCCCTTTCTGGCAACACCAGTTCCAACACCACCCTTTCTTCGCCACCCACTGGACAATAAGCGGGCACCCTTAACTGAAATCACGCCATGAACCGACCAACTACTCCACTCACTCGCGCAGGAAATTCTTATCTCCGCAGAGGACCGTTGCGGCGCTGGCTGATGTTATTGATAGTGGCGTGCATTACCATGCGTGGTGTTCGCGGACAGGACGTCACTGGCGACAGTCTTACCATCTGGGGACCCATGTATGGCGGGTCACTGCTGCTTGATGATTTGTCAGATTATGTGTATTATGATCTATCCATCAATACAACGACTACTGGCGGCGACGGTAATTTCACTTACGTGGACATGAACGGCGTCGGTTCCGGAGGGACCTTGTGGACTTGGAGCGGGGCGGGCGGCAACCAAATGACCCTCGACCCCACGAGCGTTTTATCATTGTACGGTACCGGCGGCAACTTGGTGATCGATCCCGGCAACCAGTCGTTGTTTTTTAACGACAACCTTGCGATTAACGAAGCCTCCAGCAAATTTTCCATGAGCGGAAATTCAGGCAACATTGTTTTTGATCCCAACAACCAGTTTATTAAATTTTCCGATGGCTTAACCATCTCCGATCCAGGCAACTTGGCGGTTTTCAACGGGAATACTTCAAATAATATTACCATTGATCCGGATAATCAGCAAATCCGGTTTAGCAGCGGGCTGACTTTGAATGGCAGTGCGGGTAATTTAACCATTTTTGCGGGTAATAATGGATTTGCCGTTGGGACAGGGGCCACTGCGCATGGCAATTGGTCAGCCGCGTTTGGCGGTTATGCTTTCAGCAACGGCACTAACTCGGTTGCCCTAGCCAATGGCACGACCTACGGAAACGGTTCGGTAGGCATGGTAGATGGTACCGCTAACGGCGATTGGTCGGTGGCCATAATCGGCGGCACCGCCAACGGAACCGCTTCATTAGCCATTGGCACCGGGGCCAACGCTACCGCCACTGGGGCGATGGCCCTTGGCAATGGGACGGCAGCCTCAGCATGGAGTTCCATGACTGTCGGCCATTACAGCGCAATTCTTACCCCAAATAGCACGACTGCCTGGGCACCCAACGATCCGGCCTTGATCGTCGGCATTGGTGGCAACACCGGCAACCTTAGCAATGGCCTCGTGGTGCTCAATGACGGCATAATTTACGCCGCAAACACCACCAGTGTGGACACAAGTTACGGTTTGCCGCAGAACACCACGGTAGCCCGGCTGGCGTGGATTCCGCAAAAATCCGCTTTCCTCGCGGGCACGCCTAGCAACAGTACTGTTTGGAATTATAGCAATATCGGTAACGGCACGGTTGCGATTGGATCGAACTCGACCATTTCAGGCAATGGGTCAGTAGCTATTGGTGGCAACACCTCGGCGACTGGTGGCGATGGTGTCGTTGCTATTGGTAATAATAACACTGCTGTGGGGCCGTATACGGTAGCTATTGGCAGTAGCGTGTATGCAAACAATCATGCTGTAGGCATCCAAGGTAATGCAGTAGATTCCAATGCCACTGCCATCAATGGTGGCTTTGCCTGGTTAGGCTCTCTCGCCATTGGGTACGCGGCCTACGGTGGATCGACATATGGTAATGACAGTGTGTATGGCAGCGATGGAGCGGTGTCACTTGGCTGGGGGCCAGCGTCTGACGGCCAAGGGGCAACCTCGATTGGATTTTACAATATCGTGCAACAAAATGGTGCGGTGGGTTTAGGGTCCGCGAACAACCCCGATGGCGTGGGCGCGATTGGCTTGGGTTACCATGGCACAAGCGTCGGAACCGGGGCTGTTACCCTAGGATATTATAATATGGTCGCGGGCAATTTTTCCTTTGCGATTGGCGGCAATGTCAGCGTCACCGGAGACGATTCCATTGCTGCTGGCGGTTACAATACAGTTTCCGGAAGCAGTGCCGTTGCGCTAGGAAGCAATTTGAGCATCACTAGCAATGCCACAGGTTCAGTAGTGCTCGGCAGCAACCTGACGGTCGATACCGACCACGCCCTGGTTGCCGGACAATGGGCGGGTAATGGCAATAGCACGAGTTCCCTTTCTGGTAATGGCCCCACGTCGGTTTTGTTTGTGTTGGGCAACGGCGGCAACGCCACCACCCGCAGCAATGCCTTCACGGTTCTAAAAAATGGCAATACGACCATTACGGGCGATGGTTTCGTCAATGGCAACCTCACGGTCAACGGCACCATTAACGTATCAACCGGCAGTGGCGTAGGTGGCAATGCGACCACATTCAATTACAGCGGGAATGCGACCTTCAATGGCACCACCGCTGTGAACGGCCCTGCCACATTTTCAAACACCACCACTTTCACCAGTGCCAGCACGCTCACCAATAATGGCAGTACCACTTTGAACGGCACAGTTTCAATTGGTGGCGCAACGACGTTTAACAACGCGCTGTCGCTCTCGGGAGCCAATAATCTCACCCTGGCCAACGGCAGCCTTCTCCTGACCAATGGCAACCTCACCTTGGGCAACTCCACCAGTGTCTTGACCAACAACGGCTCTACATACCTGAACGGGAACACCTCCCTGGCTAATGGCAATATGTCTGCCTACGCCAACGGCAACATAATTCGGTAGTGTATTCGTTTGAAATCGGGAAGGTCAAACCGGGCTTGCCGGGATTGTAGTGCCGGGGTATATTGCGGCTATGCCAAAGAAGCCAGCCATCAAGACCAAGGACATTGACCAAGCCACCAGCCATGCCCGTAGCGTGCTCGACCAAGTGCTAGGGCGGTCTAGGACGCCAGCCAGCCCTAAGCTGCGCATGGTGAAGGCGAAGAAGCGGGCTAAGCGTTAGGCGGAATTCTCAGAGTTGCCCCAATTAATATCGTCAAAAGATGCTTGGAGCGGCGATTTTTTGAACACATGGTTAAATTTCCTTCGGAAATCATCCATGTCGTTGCAGAGCTTCATAATTGTTATGACACGCTCAATTTGGGCCTTAAGTTTTTCCGTTCCGTATTGTTTGAGCCATTGGTGGTGATTTTGTCCATGATGCGGGTTGGGGTTTTTGATGCGTAGTTGTTTGCCCACGTCTTTATCTATCGCGTCGTAAACAAACGCCATAATGTATTTTCCCCAACGCAAAGGGCGCGAGCGCGGCGAATAATGGATGCCCTCAAGCCGAGCCAATTCTAGCCAAAATTCCAAGGGGAATTTTCTTGCCCACTCCTGCATTTCTTCCGCGACAAACGCTTGCAGTTTGATTTGCAACGCACGTTGCTCACGATATTTTTGAAATCCAGTGGCTTCGTCAACGAGTGCAATAATACCGACCTTTGCCGTTGACCTAACAATCGTTTGCGCAAGTCTTGCTAGATGTTTTTGATTTGCTTTTAGCTGCGGCTCCGCCTGCAAATACATGTCGCACAATTCAATTAAAAAAGTCACTTCGCGCCCCACGGCATCGTTTCCCGTTCCGGGGATTTTGAATTGAATGGCGGGGACCGCGTTTAATGTACTGGTATCCAATGGGATGTTGTCAATGTAGCGCGACAAACCGCCACTTTCGCGACCACCCCCTGAAAGCAATTTTACAATTTCACGTTGGGTGAACACCCGCCGATGGTCATTCAAAACATGGCACTCCATTGCAAATGGGCCTAAATGCAGTTCACCTCGGAACATGGAATACGGGCCGGTAACAATGACTGGGTGTAGCTCGGTGGGTGCGGTTTCAACAGCAGTCAGTGTTGGTGCGACTTCTGTAGGCGGCTTTAGTTTTCCTTGCCGCTTCCATCGTGTCATAACGGCGTTGCGGGCTATGTCGCTGCGTTCCGATGGGGTTAGTGTGCTTGCTCTGACAAGACCCCCTTTGGATGCTCCCAGGGAAGAGAGTGCTTTCGCGCTCTCGCTTGTGTCTGCCGATGGTGTCGGCTGCGTGTTTTCGGTTTCCATAGCCCCAATATACATGCTCCGGCAAGAATGTCAAGATACTTGCTCGTGAAAGAAAGTTCTTGACTACTTGCCCGAGCTAGTATATGGTAGGGGTATGAATCAGCTAACACCCGCCAAACAAGCCCAGATTTTTAACTGCCTCGCGGAAGGTTGCAGCGTGCGCTCTACGGCTCGTCTCGTTGACGTGTCCATTAACGCCGTCATGCGGACATTCATCAAGCTGGGTATTGCGTGCTCCGACTATCAGGACAAAACTTTCCGCAATCTGAAATGCAAACGCCTCCAATGCGATGAAATCTGGGCCTTTGTCGGCTGCAAGGAAAAGAATGTGACCGCCGAAAAGAAGGCCAAGGGGGAAGGCTCAATATGGACTTGGACAGCGTTGGATGCCGACACCAAGCTCGTTCCTTGCTGGTTTGTAGGCACACGCGATGCCGGGGCCGCTTACCACTTCATCCATGACCTTGCAGATAGGTTATCTAGCCGCGTGCAACTCACGACAGACGGGCATAAGGCTTATCTTTCTGCCGTAGAAGATGCTTTTGGCTCGCAGATTGACTACGCCATGTTGAACAAGATTTACGGCAAGCCCGACGAAAGCCCGGAGCATCGCTACAGTCCGGCGCAGTGCATGGGAGCGAAGAAGGCTTTGATTTCGGGCAACCCCGATTTCAAACACACTTCCACCAGCTATGCCGAGCGACAGAATTTGAATCTGCGCATGAATAACCGCCGCTTTACCCGATTGACAAACGCATTTTCAAAGAAGGCAGAAAACCATGAGTACGCCGTTGCCATTACGATGATGCACCACAACTTTTGCCGGATTCACAAGACGCTGCGCTGCACCCCGGCAATGGAGGCTGGCATTGCAAACCATGTTTGGGAAGCATCCGAGGTCATTGCGCTGCTAAATTGTGCCACGGCTAAAGCCGCCTAGGGAACAAATGGCGGAGGCGATACCTTTTTCGTCGCTTTTTTAATTCGACCAAACGACTTTCTAAATTCTACCAAGGCATCATTATATTCAATTATTGCTGCGCTTTCTGGATTGCGATGTTTGGGGTATGGGCATCGTTCTGGTAAATTATCGGAAAAAATTCCTAATTCTTCTTCAATGTTTTTTGAATCTTCTTCTGACCGAACATTTGCCAAAAGAACATCAGCGTCAGCCTTAATTTTATTTATACGCCTTGCCACTTCTTCAACCGGGATTTGGCCTATAGAACCATCAAGCGTGTTCATATCATCAACTAAAATTTTTAACGAGCCAACAACGCCCGTCCGCGCTTCTGTTCGTATAATACTTTCGTGCCTAGCCCTTGTCATAAAAAGACTTTCCGCAACCACTGAATCTGCTAATCGCTTAACATCTGTATGAAGATAATCAACGCCGTTTCTGAAATCTCCATAGCCAATAACCGCTAAGTAAATCATTCCAAAAATAGACACCTTCGCTTTCAGCGAACCGTCTGAAAATTCTACCGCAACGTCAACGTCTGGGTAGACAAAGAATTTCGCTCGGGATGTAGCAAACTCGCTTAAATGAGCTTTAATCTCATCTAATTGGGCTATGGTAATCCCGTCTGGAAGGTCAACGTGGATATAGGCCTGACAGAGGATATTTTTGTTAATATAGTCCGCCATGGCGGGCATCGTATTCATGACCCCATCCCTCTGTCAACAGATTCAAACGAATACACTACCCATAATTCTGAGTAACATTAGCACCCTGGTGGATAACGGCAATGCGACCTTCAACGGCCCGACGAATTTTACCAGCAACATCACGGTTGCCAATACTACTGTCCTGACCAGCGCTGCGAATAGTACCTTTACTGGCCTCGCCAATTTTACCGCTAATACGACCTTGGGCAACGGTACTATCTCCGCTACCACCAATGGCAATCTGACGATGAATGGCAGCACAGCCAACCTCACCTTGAGTGGCAATGCCGCGAGCCTCATTCTTAGCAGCATCAACGGCACGCTTACGAATAACGGCACGGCGAATTTCAATGGCAATACGACCCTCGGTGGCAATACAACTAACACGACAATCAACGGAAATTTGACCGTTTCAAGCAATGCGACATTTAACGGCACACTTATCATATCTGTGCCTTCTGGCGACATCCCGATGGGGCAGTTCGGCAATTGAGTCAGTCACACTGATTCATCATTACCATCATGCGTCACCGGCACCCATTTTTTCTTGGAGCACTCGCCACTCTATTTTGCGCGGTAGTGTTAGCACTGGCCGATCCACCGCCGCAACCGGGTTGGTGGAACACCAATGGCACGGCCATTCTCAATGGCAATACGGCCAACAATCATGCCGCAGCGACAATCGGCCAGCTCAAGTTCGTGGCTTATCAGGCTCAACAATATCTCGACCAGCAGCTTGGCAGTGTCGGCGGAGCCGGTCCCTCGATTGATCTAGTTATCAATGATTTTGTTCAAAACACCACGACCAATTTCGCCGTGGCCACGACTGGCCAGCTTAAGTATGTGGCCCAGCCCTTCTATGACCGTCTTATCCAAGTGGGCTATAACACCACGGCCAATCTGCAATCCCGCATTTATTATGGGAATCTTACTGGCAATTGGACTTCCTCCTATGCTTGGCCGACGCCGC
>Ga0206835_1265_pt1 | contig 11143 bp, 8 predicted proteins | sample Alteio_BWOrgCont_31_FD_152853 | JGI IMG/M metagenome (GOLD analysis project Ga0206835, IMG submission 152853) | Enriched cells from forest soil in Barre Woods Harvard Forest LTER site, Petersham, Massachusetts, United States -... | ecosystem: Environmental > Terrestrial > Soil > Temperate forest > O...
TGCTAAAGCGCAATGCGGTTTCTGAAGTAGTTATGTTGGCAAAAGAATTAGATAAGGCCGGTGCTATATCTGAGGGCTTTGCCAAACATCTTTTCGAGCAGACGAAAGAATGGGGCGAGAAAGGCTGGTTCGATCAAGTATGGCAGGTTCACGAACTGCTCGCAAAATATCTTCCTGACGGTTTTGAACTGCTGCATGGACTTGGCTATCGGGCGCAGATGATGGGAGATCTAAATAAAGCCGCAGAATATTATCACCGTGTTCTTGCCATAAAACCGGATTATCCATATGCGAAATTACTGCTGGCCCAACTGCAAATGATGCGGACGAATTTTAAGAAAGGCCGAAATCTGTGGGAGGCGCGATTCGAATCCAAAGGTGAAAATGATGGGCCCGATTGGCGTGGATTTCCGGCAAAACGCTGGAGTGGAGAAAATCTAGAGGGCAAAAGGATTTATCTTTGGGCGGAGCAGGGGGTTGGTGATGTGGTGATGTTCGCCGGATTCTTGCCATATCTTTTAAGCCAGAATCCGCTGGAGATTGTGCTGGCAGTTTTTCCTAAGATGATGTCGCTATTCAAGCGCTCTTTTCCTGGCATTACCGTGGAATCGTTAGATAACGCCGCAGACCGGGCTGTTGCCCAGACTTTAAGCGGATTGCCCGCTGCGGCAAAGCTGCTCGAAAAATCCCTGCCTGAACTGTCACAATTGAATATGCAGCCGTTCGATTATGCAGCGCCAATGGGCGATCTTCTAGTTTACCTAATGCCGGAATATATACCGGAAAAAAATCAGAAATCTTATTTAATCGCCGATCCAGCTCATATGGACGAAGTTAAAAAAAACATGAAAGAATCAGGAAAAGGCAGGCAAATCGGCCTTTCTTGGTATAGCAGCAACAAGCAGGATGGAATGGTGCGGAATATTCCGCTTAGAGAAATGCTACCGATATTGAAGACTCCAGGTTGCCATTTTTTCTCGCTGCAGCATCATGTTTCTCCTCAAGAAATCGAAAATTTCTGCAGAACTAATGATTGCCGGATATTGAACCATGAATTCGACCCGGTTCACGATATTGAAGGTCTGGCCGCAATAATTTCCTGCATGGATGAAGTGATTACCGTAGATAATTCCAACGTGCATCTGGCGGGTGCTTTGGGAGTTCCTACCATATTGCTTTTGCCGAAATCTCATAATTTCCGCTGGCCGGTTCTGGATCAGGGCAAAACTTTATGGTACGATTCCGTCCATATAGAGCGCCAGGAAAAAACCATGGATTGGCGACCGGTTATAGCGAGGGTTGCTGAGGGGCTTTTAAGGAGAATATTGCTATAAATCAATGGGATAATCCGAGCGCGGCGTTTCTCTAATGAGCGTGATAAAGATTTTGCGAAATCTTAACAAAAAATTAACCATTTCCCCGTACAATAGGGTAAGAGAAAGTTATGCTGGAAGAACATCGATCAATATTAGAAGCTTTTAGCAATGCTGCCTACAGGAACGGCAACATCGTGCTTCGCGACGGCATCATAGGCGAGGCTCTAAAACCACAACCTGATCCAATAAAAAAAGCAACTACACTTGAATCTCTTTCTTCCGCCATCGAAGTGGTATTAGCAGTTTCACCTGATAAATATTTAGGCGGAAACATTACTCGGGATAAGATAACTCAGCTTCAGCGAGAAATAAGAAAGGAAATAGGCGTTGCCACTGGCAATCCCTATAATTCATATTATCCCGGCGTGGAAGATGGCGCATCCCTCTTTACTTTAATGGGTCATAGCGCAGGAGATTTAGCAAAACGTTTTCCTGAAGGGAGCAAGCCTAATCAAGACATTGGCGAACTGGCTAGAGTACTCCATGCAGCAGGACAGAGAAAAATTACGACTGATACTGCAATGTCATTAGAGAAGGATTTGTGGGTAAAAATAACAAAAGCACTACCTGCAACAGGACAACATAAAGATGCCGTAAGGTCATTCATAAATCTAAGCCATAATGTTGTTCTTAGTCAAAAGGGATTAGGCAGAAGCCAAGAGGATACATACCGTGATGTGGGCGATATAAAAACTCCGCCTATTCTTTTTTGTAATAAAACAACAGCTAATGGCGTGTCATTGACTGGCGCATCTACTTTTGATGATTTTAGAGATTTGCCTAATGAAATTTCCTGGGCGCAAGGTGCTATTGATAGAATATCAAGAGATGTTCGTGATATGAAAAACCGATCTCTTTATGATTTTGTAATTGCGCGTGGCACTAGAGTAATGATTGGTAATGGTGGATTAGAATTTAAAACCGAAACAGCCGCACAGTTAACATTAAATGGCGATCCGGTGCCCACTCTAGGTCCGGTTTATTATAACGGCCAAGGATACAAAGATTATGTGCAATCTCCCGATCTTGCAAAATTCACTAATTTTCGTTTTGTAGGAAACACTACTGCTCATGAATTTGGGCATAATTTGGATTTTGATCCGGCGGTAGGGGATACTAGTTTTCATAGCGAGGCCAAATATATTTAAATTAGCGCTTGTTTATGATCAGCGAATAAGGCCTTCAGGAGTGGGAGTGGCCATAGAAGCGGTCATAGGGAAGGGTGATTATGATAATCATGAATTTCCTCAAGAAGCTTTTGCAAGGACGGTTGAATATTATTATGGGCATGAAGGTAATAACCAAGCATCGCTTCTTCAGTCTTATGTAAAGCATATAGCTCAATTTCATATTGATACAGCCCTATCACACACTCCAGAGGCAGAAAAGGCAGAGAAGCTCGATATATTAAAGGAAATTATAAGGGAACCAAGAACCAAGTTTTTTGGAAAAGAGGTTGCAGCAAGACTGGATAGTATTACATCAAAAATTGAGGAATTAAATTCCGGTATAGAAGGAGGAAATAAAGACTTAACTGGAGCGCGCGATAGACTGGTGCAAGAAGTGCAGGGAATAGTGGAAAAGAGTTTAGCCATGATTCCTGAACGTGTTATAGCGACTTATAAATCACGACATGGAGAACTAGTCGCTACTCCTGCTGAGCAGGTAGGAAAATTACTTAATGATTTAGGAACACTTGGAGTAACACAACCAGATGCAGCAAAGACTCCACCTCCGTCAACACCTGCACAGCAAAAACCAGATTTAGGCGGCCGTCCCCCACCTTAGTGCTGGGAGTGGCGTTTAATCCCCCGATCCCAATCCTAATTCCCCAAACGGCAAATCCACCGGTTGGTGCGACGATAATATTACGATTCCGCCTTGTTCGGTGCGGGTGATGATTAGATTCCGCAAACATTTCGCAGTTTCATTGTCGATATGGGCAAACGGCTCATCGAGCAGCCAGGTTTCTCTAGGCGATAATATCAACCGCGCCAGTGCCACTCGCCGCTGCAATCCGTGCGAGAGTGCTTTATGCGGCAAGTCCATATAATCCTCTAATTGGAAATAGCTAAGCGCCGCCGGAACCAGCAATTCATTTCCCGCCAAACCAGCCCAGAACTTTAGGTTTTCCAACACGGAAAATTCCTCTTTCATCGCGTTTTTGTGTCCGATATAGAGAATATCTTCCGGCCGCTCGATTTTCCCTAGGGTAGGCACCAGCAACCCGGCCAATATCTTCAACACAGTCGTTTTCCCTGTGCCGTTAGCGCCGGTTATTACTAACCCGGAGCCGGACTGCACCGCGAAACTCAGGTTTTGCAGGATGATTTTATCATCGCGGCGGTATTCAAGATTTTTTACTAAAATCATAACTTTCCTCACTTCGTCATTCCTGCGCAGGAATGACGATTGTCTTTTTAACACACTCCATTTTCAAAACGGAATTTTTATATAGGCTTTGGTATATAAACGGAACACCTTGCTGTTTTTAGCTTATAATACCAAGCATTGCATAAAAAAGGAGCAAATCCATGAGCAAGTCCATCGATACCTTAAAAACCAGAAAGGAATTGAAAGCCGGCGGCAAGGCCTATGATTATTTTGATATAGGTGTGGCGGGCAAAGCGATGGGGAAGGATTTATCGCGGCTGCCATATTCACTGAAGGTTTTGCTGGAAAATCTGCTGCGGTTTGAGGATGGGTCGAGCGTTAAGACGGCGGATATCCAGGCCATAGCGACATGGTTGGATAAGAAAAAATCCGACCATGAAATCGCTTACCGTCCGGCGCGGGTTTTAATGCAGGATTTCACGGGCGTTCCGGCGGTGGTGGATTTGGCTGCGATGCGCGATGCGGTGAAGAATCTGAAAGGCGATATCAAAAAAATCAATCCACTTACGCCGGTCGATCTGGTAATCGACCATTCGGTGCAGGTGGATAGTTATGGCAGCAATAAATCCTTTGCAGAAAACGTACATCTGGAAATGGAGCGCAATATGGAGCGCTATGAATTCCTGCGCTGGGGTCAGGAAGCGTTCGATAATTTCCGTGTAGTTCCACCCGGCACCGGCATCTGCCATCAAGTGAATCTGGAATATTTGGCGAAAGTGGTATGGACGAAGAAAGAAGGCGGCAAAACGGTTGCTTTCCCGGATACGCTGGTTGGCACTGATTCACATACAACGATGATAAATGGCTTGGCGGTTCTCGGCTGGGGTGTTGGCGGCATTGAGGCGGAAGCGGCGATGCTCGGCCAGCCGATTTCTATGGTGATCCCGGAAGTTATCGGGTTTAAAATGACCGGTGCGCTTAAAGAGGGAACCACAGCGACCGATCTGGTTTTAACGGTTACGCAAATGCTCCGCGCCAAAGGTGTTGTCAATAAATTCGTCGAGTTTTTCGGTGCTGGCTTGCATAATCTACCGGTTGCCGACCGCGCGACCATCGCCAATATGGCGCCGGAATATGGCGCAACTTGCGGATTCTTCCCTATAGATGCGGAAACAATTAAGTACCTGAAACTCTCCGGCAGGGATGAGGAAACCATTGCGCTCACCGAGGCTTATGCGAAAGCACAAGGCATGTGGCATGATGCAAAATCCGCCGATCCGGTATTTACCGATGTTCTGGAACTAGATTTATCCAAGGTCGAACCGAGCCTGGCCGGGCCGAAGCGCCCGCAGGATAAAATCGCTCTCAGCAATGCAGCGCAGTCATTCGGCAGTTATATGCAGGAGCTTGGTGCACATAATTCGCCGCCGGGAGGAAAAACTGCAAACAAACGCACTGCGGAAGAGATGGTCAATAGCCATCTTAAGCCCAAACTGAAAGACCCGAACGTGAATGATGCTTGCGAAGTGAAAATGAAAAACAATGGTTCCATGAAGCATGGAAATGTTGTAATTGCTGCGATCACCAGTTGCACCAATACATCCAACCCTAGCGTGATGTTGGCCGCAGGTTTGGTTGCAAAAAAGGCGGTGGAGCTTGGTTTGAAATCTCAAGCCTGGGTGAAAACTTCACTGGCGCCTGGCTCGAAAGTAGTGACCGAATATCTAGAGAAAGCCGGGCTCCAGACATATTTGGATAAGCTAGGGTTCGAGCTGGTTGGTTATGGCTGCACTACTTGCATAGGCAATTCCGGGCCGCTGAAGCCGGAAATTGAAGAAGCTATTACCGCAAATGATTTAGTCGTCGCAGCTGTACTTTCCGGCAACCGCAATTTCGAGGGCCGCGTGCATCCACTTACCAAGGCCAATTATCTCGCATCGCCGCCGCTGGTTGTTGCATATGCTCTGGCCGGTTCTATGAATATCGATTTAACCAAAGACCCGATAGGGCAGGGGAAGAATGGTAAACCGGTATATTTAAAGGATATCTGGCCTACCAACCATGAGGTGCAGGAATTGGTTTTATCCACAGTTACGCCGAAAATGTTCAAGGCAAAATATTCCGATGTTTTCGCCGGCGATAAAAGCTGGAAGGGAATCAAAATCTCCAAGGGCGAAAATTATAGCTGGAATGATGATAGCACATACATCCAAAATCCGCCTTATTTCGAAGGCATGAAAATGGAGCGGGTGAAAACCGGTGATGTAAAAAACGCTAAGATTTTAGCCATTTTTGGTGATTCGATAACCACCGATCACATTTCCCCCGCTGGCAATATTTCCAAAACCAGTCCGGCTGCGAAATATTTGAAAGAACACGGCGTTGATACTAAGGATTTCAACTCATATGGCGCGCGGCGCGGCAACCATGAAGTGATGATGCGCGGCACCTTCGCCAACATCCGCATCAAAAACGAAATGGTTCCCGGCACCGAGGGTGGGGTTACGAAGTATAACGGCGAACAAATGAGCATCTACGACGCCGCAATGAAATATAAAACTGACGGCACGCCGCTGGTGATTTTCGCCGGCAAGGAATATGGTACCGGCTCTTCACGCGATTGGGCGGCGAAGGGGACTTTGCTGCTTGGCGTGAAAGCTGTTATCGCCGAATCGTTTGAGCGGATCCACCGCTCCAACTTGGTTGGAATGGGCATATTGCCCCTGGTTTTCAAAGGCGATGCAACCCGCAAAACTCTGAAGTTGGACGGCTCCGAGACCATCAGCATTGAAGGCATTTCCGGGAACATAACTCCGCGAATGGATGTTGATTGCGTAATCTCGCGCGGCGGCAAAACCGAAACCGTCAAACTCCTTTGCCGCATCGATACGCTGGAGGAAGTGGAATATTACAAGAACGGCGGGATATTACAGAATGTTATCAGGAATATGCTGAAAGCGGCATAAGATACCATCATCCCTCAAGTTTCATCCCCGCGCAGGCGGAGATCTCTGCAAAAGCCTACTATATCTTATAAGAGGTTCCTGCCTGCACGGGAACGGCGACATTTTTTGTAAGGAATGCCCTTAACTATCCGCTCCTACATTTATTCACCTCAATCGTCAGGTGATCGATTTCCGTGAAATCTTTCAACAGGTTTTTGTAGTATTCGACAGGCCTTGGTTGATCGGTGACGATTGAAATAATCGCGGACATTCTGCCTGGCGCTATATTCCATAAATGAAAATCGGCGATTTTGTTATCCGAATCATTTTCGATTGCGGCGCGGATTTTTTGTTCGGTTTCCTTATCGGGGGTTTGGTCCAGCAATATCCGGCTGGTGGTTTTCAAAAGACCGTATGACCATTGCGCGATGACGCAACTGCCGATAATGCCGATCACCGCATCCATCCATATAAACCCAAAGAATTTTCCCATCGTTAGCGCGAAAACAGCCAGCAGTGAGGTGAATGCATCGGCGATCACATGCAGATACGCCGCCTTCAAATTATGATCGTGGTGATGGTCTTCGTGTCCATGATCATGATGGTGATGATGATCATCCTCGCGCAGCAGCCAAACGCTGAGGATGTTTACTATAAGGCCCAAAAACGCAACTGCGATTGCTTCGTTGAAATCTATGGGTTTCGGCGCGTAGAGCCGATATACCGAATCGGCGGCTACTAATATCGCGATCATTCCAAGCATCACCGCGCTGGTGAATCCACCGAGCGCATTGACCTTGCCGGTGCCGAATGAGTAATCTTGGTTCCTGGCGTTTTTGCGCGCGAAGAAATAGGCGAATGCGGTGATTCCCAGTGCTCCAGCATGGGTTGACATATGCCAGCCATCCGCCAGTAGTGCCATCGAGTTAAAAATCAAGCCACCGGCTATTTCCAGCAGCATCATCAGAGTGGTTATCCCGACCACGATAAAAACCCGCCGCTCGGATTTTTTATCTTTCGCGGTTAAGTAAAAATGCTCATGCCGCAGATGTTCCATATCATGGTTATGTTTCATTTTGGCTCCTGCTGGCTTAGGCAATGGATGGTGCCGAATCCCCAAACTAGATCGACGGAATGGATGCCAATCACTTCGCGTTTCGGGAATAATTCGGCCAATATGTTGAGGGCAATGCGGTCATTCGAATCGTTGAAAGTTGGCACCAGGACGGCATGATTGGTGATCAGGAAATTTGCATAGGAAGCGGGCAGACGTTGGTCCTCGAAAAATAATGGCTTCGCCATCGGTACTTCAACGATATTGAATTTCTTTAGCCTTTTCAGCCGCTGCAGATTTTCTTTCAGTGGTGCATGGTTGGGGTCACGAGTATTTTTTTCAACTACAGTCACAATTGTATCGGCACTCACGAACCGGGTTATATCATCAACATGGCCATGCGTATCATCCCCTGCGATTCCACTACCAAGCCAGATTACTTGATTTATGCCAAGATATTTGGCAAAAATTTTCTCATAATCATCACGCGTGAATCCGGGGTTGCGCACCTGCACATCGGAGAGCAGCCATTCTTCAGTGGTTATTAGCGTACCTTTACCATTCACATCAATCCCACCGCCTTCCAGCACTACATGGCGGCCTTTGTGCCGTGGTTTAACGAGGGGCAGCTTTAGTTTCTTATTTAGTTGTTCGCGCACCTGATTATCCAGCCGGTGATTAGGATATTTTGCCCAGCCGGTGCTTTTGAAATCTAGAATTGTTTTTTTGCCGCTGCTATCGCGTACGACAATCGGCCCGGTATCGCGCATCCAGCTACGATTTGTGGGGATATGAAAAAACTCGACGTTCTTCAAGTTTGCATGCACCTGTGAAAGCATATCCTTTGCTTGTTTTTGTGCAGCTGCATTCTGTATCAACAGCCGCACCTTCTGATACGAGGCTATATGTCTTATGATCTCGCAATACACCCACGGAATCGGGGCAAACTTCCCTGGCCAGTCAGCCTTATGATGCGGCCAGGCAAGCAGGATTGATTCCTGCTTCTCCCACTCGGCTGGCATAGTATAGTTGTGAGTTGTGAATTGCGAATTCCGAGCGAAATTATTCGATTTCATCCGTCCAACGCTCCGTAATCCCCCCATACGCATCCACTCTTCTATCCCTGAAAAACGGCCAGTTGCGGCGGGTTTCTTCGATTAATGCTGGATCAACGGTTGCGGTAATGATTTCCTCTTTATCATGGCTGGCCATCGCCAATATCCTCCCGAACGGATCGCAAATGAACGAATGGCCGAAGAATTCTAAGCCATCCCCGATGATTACTTCATGTCCAATGCGGTTCACTGCTGCAACATAAACACCATTAGAAATTGCATGCGCACGTTGCATTGTCTCCCATGCCGAAACTTGTGCTTCGCCAAATTCCTTCTTTTCCTTAGGATGCCAGCCGATCGCGGTTGGATAGAACAAAACTTCTGCGCCTTGCATGGCGGTGAGCCTTGCTGCTTCCGGATACCACTGATCCCAGCACACCAGCGTTCCAATTTTCCCGGCGCTGGTAGCGAATGATTTGAATCCCAGATCGCCCGGGGTAAAATAATATTTTTCGTAGAACAGCGGATCGTGCGGGATGTGCATCTTGCGGTAGATTCCCTTGATGCCGCCATCACGCTCAATGATTACGGCGGTATTATGATAAATCCCAGCCGCACGTTTCTCGAATATCGAACCAACTATCACCATGCCGGTTTTTTTCGCGATTTTGCCAAGCGCTTCGGTAGTTGGGCCGGGGATTGGTTCGGCCAAATCAAAAAGCGCCGGGTCTTCCCGTTGGCAGAAATATTGGGTCAAAAATAATTCCGGCAAGCAGGCGATTTGTATACCATCGGCCGTTGCGCGCTCCAGCATTTTGCGTGCTTTTTCCAGATTTTCTGATGCATTTTCCGAGCAGCGCATCTGGATTAGGCCGATTTTGAATGGTTTAGATTTTGTCGTCATGGTTATGTTACTAATTCAAAGATATAGATTTTGCAACGGAACTGGAAAAGATGGCATGGTTGTGATGGTTTATATATATAGACCCCCCTCTTTGTCTTGCTATTAAAAAAAGCGTACGTACGCTTTTTGAACGGCAATCACGAGTAGCAAATAGGAGGCTATAAAACCATAGTAAACACGGAAGTTATCTAGAATTGGTTTTCTTTTTTCCCACCCGTGCGGATCACAAATATTCTACCTTTATGGTGGACTGTAACCGGGTGTCCTTCTTCGTCTATATTTGTCAGGATATTATAGATGTCAGCCCTGAGCTCGGTTGCGGTAACATAATTTTTTTCTTTCTTCATGGGTGCTTTCTCCAGAATTTGCGTACGTACGCTTTTTAATATGGCGTAGTATTGAAATCTAGCGAATTATTCTATCACAAATGATTGTTTAGTTCTGGAGGCTTATGCGCTTCTATTCAACTTGCCGCTCAAAAACGTACGTACGCTTTTTTCTCGGTTCTATAGGTGAAGGGATAAGAAAAAAGCAGTGAAAATCTAAATAGCTATTGGCGTAAGATGGGTTGCGTATTTATTCATATCGTAAACCCTCAGCCGGGTCGAGGCGGGCAGCGCGGAGCGATGGATATATAGTGGCCAGAAGGGTAAGTACAAGTGCCATGGTGACTATCATTATCACGTCATGCGCTTCCACCCGAGCCGGTAAATGCGAGAGGAAATATATCTCCGGTGCGAAAAGCTCCGTGCCGCTTAAATGCTCCAGCCAGCCTTTTATCCTATCGATATTACGCGCAAATCCAAGGCCTAGCAGGAATCCAAGGAACGTGCCGGTTACACCGACGGAAGCGCCGCAGAGGAAAAATATCCGCATGATTGAGCCTCGCGTGGCGCCCATAGTGCGTAGGATGGCTATCGCTTTGGCTTTATCCTTCACCAGCATTATGAGGCTGGAGATGATGTTGAACGCGGCTACCAAGATGATGAGGGCGAGGATGAGGAACATTACATTACGCTCAACGTTTAGAGCGTTGAAGAAATGCGAATTGGTGAGTTTCCAATCAGAGATACGGTATTTCCCTCCAGTAGCCGCGAAGATTTTCGCGGCGATTACCCCAGCTTTTTCCGGGTCGCTCACCATCACTTCAATTTCACTCGCTGCATTTGGTGATTTGAAATAAATCTGCGCCGCTTCAAGCGGCATGAAAATATTGCTGCTGTCATATTCATACATCCCAACTTCGAATGTTCCGGCAATGCGGAAATCCTTGAGCCTTGGGATTGCACCGATAACCGTATCAGTAGTTTGCGGCGAGATGAGGGTAATATAATCGCCAGGCTTAAGTGCAAAATTTTCCGCCATCCGCGTACCGATCAGTACGGTGTCTTTACCCTGGAAATCGGCAAGATTTCCTGATTTTATATTTTTCGCAATTAGAATTCTTCTTTGTAAATCCTCCGGCGAAATGCCGC
>Ga0206835_1267_pt1 | contig 11068 bp, 6 predicted proteins | sample Alteio_BWOrgCont_31_FD_152853 | JGI IMG/M metagenome (GOLD analysis project Ga0206835, IMG submission 152853) | Enriched cells from forest soil in Barre Woods Harvard Forest LTER site, Petersham, Massachusetts, United States -... | ecosystem: Environmental > Terrestrial > Soil > Temperate forest > O...
ATAGGGTGGTGGAGAGACCGTGTAAACGGTCAAAAAACCTGTTTTCCGGCGCTTTGGCAAGGGGAAAAGGTGGAGGGTTACATCCAAGCCCGCGCAATCGGGGCTCTTACACTTCGCCAACAGTTGGCCCATTGGGACTTCATCGACCTCTCCAGCAACCGAGAGTAAGCTGTAAAGCGGGCCCCTTTTGGCTCGCATCAAAATTTGACCCGATGACCCAACTTGACCCAGGGTCGTTCATAAAAGAACCAGGACAAGCTGGCCAGGCCGATGCTAAGTCCGACAATGATGATCGGATAAATCAGGTCAGTACCGTTGTTTATGGTTGGAACGGTGCCTTTAACGATCCAATATACAATGGCCTGCAGGCTAAAATGAAATAGATAAACCCCGTAGGAAATCATGCCGAGGAAACCAATCCAGCGCATGGATAAAAATCGGCTGAGCAAATGGTCAGGCTGCGTGACCGCCAGCAGAACCAGCGTAGCGTAGAAAAAGACCAAAAAGGTGGTTTGCACCGGCCGCCCAAAATATTCCGGCATCCGGTTGATGAAAATCAGGCCCGCACCCACCAGCACCAGCAACAGAGACAACCCGCCGCCTTGCCGCTTGAGCCAGCCATACGCCGCAGGTTGCCCACAAGTCCAGGCCAGCAGGCAGCCGAGTAAAAGCGCGTCCGCTTGGCTGGGGGCGTAGATATAGCCGCGCGTGTCGTGTAAATGCATGCGGACCAAGTAGGCCCAGGGGATGCCTCCGGCAAACAACCAGGGCAGGTAGCGTTGAGGCAAAAACCGAATCACCAGCGGCAGCACCAGATAAAATTGTTCTTCCACCGCGAGTGACCAGGTGACGGACAGCGCGACGCCGCCGTAATTATTGGCGACGCCCATGAAATAATTTTGGGTCAAAGTGGCGAACCCTTGCCAGGGCGGTTGGCCGTCAAACATTTGTTCCCAAAAGGCGTTGTGCGCCAGAAAATGCATTCCCGCGAAGGCCGCCAGCACTACCGCGATATAAAGCGGCAGGATCCGGCAGGCCCGGCGCGAGTAAAAAACTTTAAACAGGTTGGGTGAATCCCGGTTTTCCAAGAGTACTTTGGTGATCAAGAATCCGCTCAAGACGAAAAAGAGTTCGACGCCGCTCCAGGCCAGTGTCGTCCAACGGTAGGCATAATTCTGCCAGTGGCTCTGGGGCGAGGCATTTTCTAGTGGCAGATGGATGCAGTGCGCCAGCAGCACCAGCCCAATGGCCAGTCCGCGAACGCCATCGAGCGCCGGGATATGGCGCGGCAAGTGGTTGCCGCCCGGGGAGGATAAACTCATTGAGGGTCTTTCATAATAATAAAAAGGAATCAGGCTTTTTATTTTTACCTGAGTTTTTTGAGAAAAGGCCGAAGTTTTTCATGATGGTGCGTTAAAAAATGAGTCTGCTTAGGTAGATTGGACTGGGCGAGCCAAACCTTTCTACTAATGAGTCATTGATGGCCTGGGTGGCATCTTTGCCTTGCGTGCCCAGGCATCAAATATGAGCGCAACAAGTTAAGTCGTTTGTCGTTTACCAATACTAACCCATGATTACGCGCAGGAAGCTTTTTGGCAGTGGCGCTCAGTTATCGTCGGCAATTCCACTCGTCGGAGGTAAAACGCATGGTAGTTTCATCGCGAAGTTGTTCCGGCCAGGGCATGGGAAGAGAAACTAATTTTGGAATATTCAATTCAGTGGCGAGCGTCTGAGTAAATTTGCCGCCGAATTTTGACCAGTCGACTATTTCACGCACCAGATTGCGATCCACGGTGCCTTGGAAGAGCAGGCCGTGGCGGTTGCGTTTTTGGGCGGCACCGGCAATTTTTTGCCCGGAGTCGGTGCGCACGAGATCAAAACGTTCAGGTTGCTGGAAGCAGACGGAAAATTTATTTTTCTCGGAAACAGAACACGTTGGCTGCAAGTGATTCTTTAATCCCGCAGTGTTCAACGCATCTGATAATGCTTCATGTACGACGCGACAGCTTTCGCAGGCGCGGGCTTGGGCGAGGGGATGGGTTGCGGGAATCACGAGCGCATAGGTCCAGTCGTGACGATGGTCAACCAGGCCGCCACCGGTGGGGCGGCGAATTAACTCGGTGGTATTGTCGCTGGCGGCCTTGGCTTCAGCCCATCTTTGCCCGTAACCAAAAGTGAAGGCGGAATTGGACCAACCGTAGAATCGCAAACGGACAGCGCCAGGTTCAGGAAAGTTTTCGAGCAAGAGCCAGTCCAGCGCCATATTTTCGGCCGCAGTGGCCACTTGCCAGGGCAGGATGTAGGCAGGCGCAGCCACGATTCGAAGGGTAAATTAAAAATCCCGGCCTTGAACCAGTCGGCGGGTAGTAGAGGCGGGGCCGGCCGTCACCCGCGTGCGCTGATACCATTCCTGGCATTCCGCCGGGACGCCAAGTTCTTCCAGTTGCTGTTCAAAGGGCGTGGGGGTGGCCTTTAATTTGCCGAGCAACGGCGGCAAAATGAATTCCAGTTTGCGCGGGCGCTTATCGGCATCGGGCTGGCTGGAAGAGAGGGCGGGCACCACGAGATTTTCCGGCAGACCGAAATGTTTTAAAATCGCGCGGCCGATGTCGTAGCGTGAAAGCGATTGCGGCCCAGCCCAGTGAAAGAGCCCGTGCAAATTCGGGCGTTCAATTAATTCGGTCAGCACATCGGCGACATTGATGGCGGAGACCGGTTGGCGTATTTCGTCGCTAAACAAAGTCACGGGTTTGCCAGCCATCAGGCTGTGGAAAAGTTTTTCGTGCAGACTGCGCTTGCCGGTGGGGCTGTTGCCGTTGACGACGGTGATGCGCAGCACGACGACCGAGTCGCCGCCATAGCGGAGTACTTCTTTTTCGGCCATCAACTTGAGCTGGCCGTAGAGCGTGCGTGGCATGGGCACGTCGGTCGAGCGGTAGGGGCCGTTGTCGCCGTCGAAGACGAAATCGGTGGAAAGATGCAGTAAGGGCGAATTGAGGTGATTGGCGATTTGCGCGAGGCGGCGGGGCAGGGCGACGTTGAGTTTCTCTGCCAACTCCGGCTGGGCTTCGACGGCGGCCTGGCTGGAAAGCGCGGCGGCGTTAATGATGGCGTCGGGGTAGTAATCAAACGCGAGGCGGTCGACGGCAAATTCGTCGGTAAGGTCGAGCTGGACGGCTTGGGCCTTTTTTTGTGCGGCGGCATCAATGGGCAGGTTGGGCAAGCGCCCCCCGCCGATGGCCAGCACTTCATGCCCGCGCGCCAGCACGGCCAGCATGGTTGCATGGCCGACCAAACCTGTTGCCCCGGTGAGTAAAACTTTCATGGAGAGGGTCTAGCTATACCCGTGTTTTAACATTTTCCAATCCCGATTTTGTCGCTAGAGTACCTGATTCCATGCGTCCCGACCAACTTGCCCGACCAGGATTATTGACCCAACCGGTTTACGAACCGGGACGGCCCATCGCGGACGTTGCGCGCGAGCATGGGCTGAACCCGAACGACGTCATCAAGCTGGCTTCGAACGAAAACCCGCTGGGGCCTTCGCCAAAAGCGCTCGCAGCAGCCCGGCTGGCGCTTGACGAAGCCCACTTGTATCCCGATGGCGCGGCGCTGGCCCTGCGGCAAAAAATCGGCGCAATGCTCAAGCTTGACCCAGCGCAGATTTTCCCCAGCAACGGCTCGAATGAAGTCATGGAGATTTTGGCCCGCGCGTTTATTTCGCCCGGCGACGAAGTTGTCATGGGCCGGCATGCATTCATTGTTTTCAAATATGTGACCCAGTTCAACGGGGGCTGTCCGGTGGAAGTTGAGATGCCTGGCTACGCGCACGATTTGACGCTAATGCGCGAGGCAATCACTCCGCGCACCAAAATTGTTTACCTGCCCACGCCAAACAATCCGACCGGCACGGCCAATTCTGCGTCGGAAGTGCTGGCCTTTGCGCGCGATTTGCCGCCGCATGTTATTTTCTGTGTCGATGAAGCCTATGCGGAATTTCTCGACCCGAAGGATGTGCCGGACCTGCGCCCGCTGATTGCACAAGGGCGGAATATTCTTTGCTGCCGGACATTTTCAAAAATCTACGGTCTCGCCGGTTTGCGGGTGGGCTATGGTTATGGACCGAAGCCTCTGATTGATTTGCTCCACCGCGCGCGCCAGCCCTTTAACGTCAATTCCGAGGCGCAGGCGGCGGCTACCGCAGCACTCGACGACCGTGAGCACCTTGAACGTACGCGCACGATCAATTCCGCCGGTTTGAAGCAAGTCGCCGCCGGGCTGAAAAAACTCGGGTTGGAGCAGGTACCCAGCGTGGGGAATTTTATCATGTTCCGGGTGGCCAAGGCACGCGAAGTGTTTTTGGCGTTGCAAGGGCAGGGCATTATTATACGGCCACTGGCGCCGTATGATTTGCCCGAGCACTTGCGCGTCACCATTGGTACCGTGGAACAAAACGACCGTTTTCTGCGTGCGTTGGAAAAAGTTCTGCCGGCCATAAGCTCGTGAATAATTACTGGACCGAATTGGCTCTAGCCCTCGGGCTCACCTTCGCGCTGATTATTTTGCACGGCGCACTGGTGGCGTGCGAATTTTGCCTCGTAAAACTGCGTTACTCGCTGGTGGACCCGGCGGGAATAGCCAAGGCCCGCCGGCGCGTGGCGAAGGTTATCGACGAAGCGGATGAAGTGGCGCGCGGGATTCGTTTTGGGCTGCGGTTTTGTGCGGGCAGTGTGGGAGTGAGCTCCGCGTTTATCATCCGGACTTTGTTGGGCCACTGGCCTGGATCGACCGGTGAGGCGGGCGAGTGGTGGATGGCGGCGGTGATTTATTTGGTCATTCTGCTGCTGCTCTATCTGTTGGGCGATTTGATTCCGCGCGGTGTGGCCCTCGCGCGACCGGTACCAACTTTGTACGCGACTTCGGGTCCCGCGCTTTTGTTTACCGTTTGCAGCCATCCCATCCGGCGAATGTTGCGCATGGTGTCGCAATGGCTGTTCCGCAAGTTCGGTGTCGAGCCGCGCCAGGACTTCAATCTGCTCGATGTAGAGGTGCAGATGCGCGCGATGGGGGAGGAAGACGAGGCCGTGCCGCCGTTTATCCGCGGTATTTTGGCCAACACGCTGCGCTCGCGGGATTTCAAGCTGGCCGACGTGCTGGTGCCCCGCCACCAGATTGTTTACATCAATTTGCAGGGCGATGTCGCGGCGAGCCTCGAGGCGGCGCGCTTGTCCGGTCACACGCGTTTTCCGCTCTGTGACGGCGACCTTGATCGTTGCATTGGGCTGATTCACATCAAAGACCTTTACCGGCTCAGCGCCAGCACGGGCCCAGTGGACTTACGATCCTTGAAGCGCGAAATGCTGCGCCTTCCGCAAGCCGAGGAATTACCGACCGCGCTGGAAAAATTTCTGCGTCAGAAAATTCACATGGCGCTGGCGGTGGGCGAATTCGGCGGCGTGACCGGCATAGTCACACTAGAGCGACTCATCGAAGAGGTGGTGGGCGATATTCAGGACGAATTTGACACGGCTGAGGAAAAACCTATCAAGCCACTGGCGGATGGACGCGGCTTTCGCGTGGCAGGCTTGGCGCCGTTGCGCGATGTGGAGCAGGCGCTGGGAGTAATCATCACGAACACAGAAATTGCGACCTTTGGTGGACTGGTGACGGCGGAACTCGGACGGATTCCCGCGGCGGGAGAACATTTAGTTCTGCCGCAACCGGGACTCGATGTGGTGATCGACGAAGCGGACACACGGCGTGTGATTGCAGCGACAGTGCGGCGCGTGACTGCGTGAACGCAGGCCGGAAAATCCGCCCGCAAAAATTATTTTCGATATTCACATATTAGTTGTTGTGTCGAAGCTGCAACGAACATAAGTTGCGTTATGGCTAAATCCAAAAAAGTCGCGTCGAAATCCCGCAGCAAGTCTGCGTCCAAGAAGTCCAAGGGTAAGAAGAAGTAAGAGTAAGTCTGGACTTTGGGCTGGCTCCGCCCAAGCAATTTTTTCACGCTCACCGCTTGACCTCCGGTCAACGGATGTGAATACTGCGTGGGTGTTGCGCCACGCGGGCATAGTTTAGTGGCAAAACCCGAGTTTTCCAAACTTGAGATGTGGGTTCGATTCCCTCTGCCCGCACCCTTCAAGAATTAACCCTTTGTGGTTAATTCTTTTTTTGTGCCCAAATCAGACAGTGGCCGATTTTAGGAAATTGTTTCAATGTTTGGGTGGTTTTTCTGGTTCCTGTGTCAAATGTTCGGGTTACGACTGGGTAAATTTTTCATGCTACAGTGCATCCAATCATGTTGTTGTTTTAGCAGCCAAGTCTGGAAAAAATTTCAAACGTAAAATTAGGTTATTAAGAAATATGAAGATTTATCGACGAATTAAATCGCAAAAATAGAGAAGAATCCTTATCTGGGGCGGAGCCGCAGCCCACTTTCGGTTAGTGAATCACCTCAGTTTTTTCGAATATGAATAATACGCTCCGCTCACTGTTTGGCAAGGCCCCGCGCCTTTTGTGTTTTGGTCATCGTTCTCTCTCGCTCGGCGCCTGCCTTGCGGCAGCGGTCTGGTCTCTGGCCCCGACGGCGCACGCCGACCAATTTAGCAACGGGCAAATGGCAATTACCCAAGCGATCCCCAACGCGAGCAATAACATCACCATCACTGTGGTGGATCCGGCCTGCGCTTTGAATGGAGCAGTGACGGTGTCCCTCGGCGGCACGCCTCTCACAGTAGTAAGTTCCAGTGTAGTTACACCGTCGCACCAGAACAGCGTGGGCACGATTGTGGCGAAACTCCCTGCTGGCGTGATCCCCGCCTCCTACACGCTCGATGTCGCTTGGGGCCAACACTCGAGTGACGCAATTTTTCAAGTGACTGTTGGCGCGCAAGGCGCAGTTGGCCCAGCCGGTCCGGTTGGTACGATCGGTGCCACAGGTGCAACCGGTGCGACCGGTGCGGTTGGTCCGACTGGTACAACGGGTGCCACGGGCGCAACTGGTGCAGTTGGGGCAAAAGGTCCGACGGGCAATACCGGCGCGACCGGTGCGCAAGGTCCGATTGGTCTCACCGGAGCAACCGGCGCCACTGGAGCGCAAGGTTTGACGGGTAACACGGGTGCCGCTGGCGCCATTGGTGCACAAGGCGCGACCGGTAACACTGGCGCGACGGGCGCGGTTGGTGCGCAAGGCCCAATTGGCGTCACAGGTGCAACGGGCGCACAGGGTCCCCAGGGTTTGACGGGCAACACTGGCGCAACCGGCGCGATTGGTTCCCAAGGTTCAACCGGCAATGTTGGTGCAACAGGTGCAACGGGTGCCAAAGGTATAACTGGTGACAGCGGCGCAGTCGGTGCAGTTGGTCCGCAAGGCCCAATTGGTTTGACCGGTGCAGCGGGTGCAACCGGTGCCAAAGGCGCAATTGGTGACACGGGTGCAGCGGGTGTTGCCGGAGCCAAAGGGCCGACAGGCGATACTGGAGCGACAGGGGCAACGGGCCCGCAAGGTACTGCTGGTGCTGCAGGTGCGACGGGCGCAGTGGGCGCGCAAGGGCCGATTGGTTTGATTGGTGCCACAGGTGCAGTTGGTGCTAAAGGCCCGACGGGTGATACCGGCGCCGCCGGTGCCACGGGTTCAGTCGGAGCAGTTGGCCCATCCGGACCACAAGGCGCAGCAGGCCCGCAAGGTCCCGCAGGCATACAAGGACCAGTTGGTCCCCAAGCTGATCGCACCGCGCTTCAGGCACAAATTTCCGCGCTGCAAGCGCAAATCCAGGCCCTCCAAAGCAGCCTGGGAGGTTCCAATTGAAGACCACGCGACACCCTAAGTGGCTGTCGTGGGTGACGGCCAGTTTGGCCCTCGCTATTGTTTTCGCCCCTGCATCATTGCGGGCCGATGACGATAACGACAACCTGGCGGTCTCGACTGCCAGCGTAAATGCCAGCAACAATCTGGTTCTCACTATTGCAGATTCCCAGGGGCGGCGCTGCGATTCTGCCAATGTATTACTCGGAGGCACTCCGCTCACGATTGTCAGCGCGACGTCGGTTTCTGGTTCGAATCACACGACCAACGACACGATTGTGGCAAAACTGCCCGCAGGCGTGGCGACCGGAGCCTACTCGGTGGATGTGTCGTGGGGCGATGCGAGTGATACAACTTTTGAAATCACGCTCGGCGTGCAAGGCGCAATTGGTACGGTAGGTCCACAAGGACCCAAGGGCGCGATTGGCACAACCGGGGCCACGGGGCCGATTGGTGCAACGGGAGCAATCGGAGCAACAGGCGCAGTTGGCGCAACCGGTCCCATTGGTGCGACTGGGGTGACAGGTGCCACTGGTCCCATTGGCCCACAAGGTTTGACCGGTGCCACGGGTGCAACTGGTCCAGTTGGGGCGAAAGGCGCGAATGGAACCACGGGCGCAACGGGTCCAGTAGGTGCCAAAGGCGCAACAGGCGCGAATGGAGCCACGGGCGCGATTGGTCCACAAGGTTTGACCGGCGGGACAGGAGCAGTTGGTAACATAGGTGCGACTGGTGCAACTGGTGCGACAGGAGCAGTAGGCTCCATCGGCGCAACGGGTGCCAACGGAGCCACCGGTGTCATTGGTCCAGCTGGTGATAAAGGCGCGACGGGCGCCACGGGTGCCATTGGCCCGGCTGGCGCGCAAGGCGCTATCGGCGCCACAGGTGCAGTTGGTCCGACCGGTGACAAAGGTGCGACCGGGACCACGGGTGCCACTGGCCCCGATGGTAATAAGGGTGCAACGGGTGCGATTGGTACAATTGGTCCCATAGGCGCAACCGGCGCAACAGGTGCTACCGGCCCAGTTGGTCCAGACGGCGCGCAAGGTGCGACGGGCGCAACGGGTGCCACTGGCCCCGATGGCGATAAAGGCGCGACTGGCCCAGTTGGCGCAACGGGGGCGCAAGGCCCGCAAGGTTCCGCTGGTTCCTCAGGCGTTGATGGTGACGTCGGCCCGCAAGGTCCGGATGGTCCGCAAGGTCCCGTTGAAGACCTCAGTGATTTGGTGACAGAACTTAATACACTTTCCGCACAGGTCACCGCGTTGCAAACTTTGCAAGCGAGCATCGTACCCAATGCGCCGACGATAACGGATGTAACTTCGAGTGATGGTTCCGCGACAATTGCTTTTGATGCGCCGACGCCGAATAACGGTAACGCGCCGACAAGCTACGCAGTCACTTCCATTCCTGATGGTATTACTGTGACAGGAACTGGCAGCCCGATTACCATTAGCGGTTTGACCGATGGCGTGAGCTATACTTTCACGGTTACCGCGACCAATACGGGCGGATCAAGCGCGGCCTCGACCTCGTCAGTGCCAGTGACGCCGGTGGCTCCCTTCCAACTTCCCAATGTCTTTAGTGATCCCGGCATTACCAACCCCACCCGCATCGCGGCTGGGCCGGACAACGCCATATGGTTCACCAACCAAGGCGCCAACAATATTGGCCGGATTGATTTGAGTACCGGAGCCGTTACTAACTACAGCGACTCAAATACCTTCTATCCTTATGGAATTACCACCGGCTCCGATGGAGCAATTTGGTTCATCAACCAAGTAGGCCAATCAATTGGTCGGATTGACCCGAACACGGGTGCCATCACCAATTACACCGACCCGAGCCTCAGCAATCCGTTTGTGATTACGGCAGGGCCGGACGGCGCGCTCTGGTTCACCAATGCGTCCAGTACCAATTCGATCGGTCGAATTGACCCGGTCACTGATGTTATTACCAGCTACACGGACCCCAGCATCAATTTCCCGCTCTCGATTGTAACCGGACCCGACGGTGCGCTCTGGTTTACCAACTTGTACGGCAACTCAATCGGTCGGATTGATCCGGCCACCCATGTGGTCACCAATTACACCGACCCCAATGGGAGCATCAACGAACCGGCCAATATCGCAGTTGGCCCCGACGGCGCGCTGTGGTTTACCAACCTAAATGGCAACTCCATCGGACGCATTGACCCGACCACCGGTGTCGTCACCAGCTTCACGGCTCCGAGTATCAGTTCACCCTATGTGATCGCGGCTGGGGCCGACGGCGCGCTCTGGTTCACCAATCTCGGGAACGGTCAGATCGGGCGGATATCCACCGATGGCGCCATCACCAGTTACGCTGGCGGCGCAGGCGACAGCTACGGAATCTCCTCGGGACCTGATGGAGAGATCTGGTTTACCAATTACTCCGAAGGCACGATTGGCCGGATTGACCCGAGCACAGTGGCCCATGCGCCCGGCACTCCGACTATTACCGATGTGGTGGCGGCGGATGGTTCGGCCACGGTTTCATTTGATGCGCCCGCCAACGATGGCGGCTCGTCCATCACTAGCTACACGGTAACTTCGTATCCCGATGGAATCACTGCCACCGGCACCGGCAGCCCGATTACCGTAAGCGGCTTGACCGATGGTGTGAGCTACACCTTCACGGTTACGGCGACCTCAGATGTCGGCACGAGCGCGGCCTCGGCTACGTCGCAGTCGGTCACACCAGTTGCTCCTGTCCCGGCTTACACATTCAACTTCTACAACGACCCGAGCATCAGCGGCCCGTTCTCGATCGCGACGGGTCCGGACGGCGCACTCTGGTTCACAGACTTCTATAGTAACACGATCGGGCGGATTGACCCGAGCAGCGGAGCGGTTGCGAATTTTGGCGACCCGAGCATCAACGGCCCGCAGTCCATCATAACCGGTCCAGATGGCGCGCTTTGGTTTACGAATGTTTATAATTACTCGATCGGGCGAATCGACCCGACCAGTGGCGTCATTACGAATTACACCGACCCGACCATCAGTTACCCGAATGCCATCACGGCCGGGCCAGACGGCGCGCTTTGGTTCGTCAATTCCAACGGCAATTCAATCGGGCGGATTGACCCTACTACCGGAGCCATCACCAATTATTCCGACCCAAGTATCAGCCTCCCGTATGGCATCACGACCGGCCCGGATGGCGCGCTCTGGTTCACCAATGCCGGTAATGGCTCCATCGGGCGGATCGATCCGGCCACTGGTGTCATCACGA
>Ga0206835_1269_pt1 | contig 11064 bp, 12 predicted proteins | sample Alteio_BWOrgCont_31_FD_152853 | JGI IMG/M metagenome (GOLD analysis project Ga0206835, IMG submission 152853) | Enriched cells from forest soil in Barre Woods Harvard Forest LTER site, Petersham, Massachusetts, United States -... | ecosystem: Environmental > Terrestrial > Soil > Temperate forest >...
TGATGATGAACAACTTTTGATGATTTTTTGGTTGACATTTACATTGGGTTTTATAGAGTCTTCTGAATGTTCCCCTGGCCGTTAGCGCGACCTGCTATTCGGTTGAGCTTTTTCCTCCTGGCCGCTCAATTTTCTGGCATTCTACCTTTGTGTGGCGCGCCGATGGTATCGGATTATGTCGTGCATGTTTGGCAGGCGGAAAATGGTCTTCCACAGGATTCGGTCACGTCAGTTCTCCAGACTCGCAATGGTTATATCTGGATCGGGACTTATAGCGCGTTGGCGCGGTTCGATGGCGTTCATTTTACGGTATTCGATGCGGGCACCACTCCGTCAATGCTCAACAGCCGGGTGACGAGCCTTTTTGAGGCCAGGGACGGAACCTTATGGATCGGGCATGAAGATGGAGCGGTGACAGATTATCGCGCGGCCCGTTTTGAGACAAAGGAGTTTCAAACCACGTGGATGGATAAAGCCATTTTTTACATCGGTGAAGATGATACCGGTGACATCTGGTTGGCGAGCCGCGACCACATCTTTACCCGCATGCGGGATGGACAAACATGTCCATCCCCGCCGGACAAGGACAAGAGGTGGGTCAGTATCGCCATTTCGCCCAAAGGTATCTGGCTAGCCGGCGAGAAAACTGTTTCCGTGCTTCAACATGGAAATCTGGCGCCCATGCAATTTGGCGTGCAGCCACCGGATAATATCCAGGGAATTTGTCCTGGAAAAGATGGCGGCTTTTGGGTGGCAAATAACGGCTCGTTGCAGGAATGGAAGGGAGCAAAATGCCTCAAGGATTGGGGGCCGATGCCGTGGGATTTAAACCAAATCACGACGATGTTTGAAACCGGGCGGGGCAAGGTGGTCGTGGGGACTTCCAAACAAGGACTTTATGTGGTTTCAGGGCCTGGAACGACGCTGCATTTTTCCCGTGCCAATGGTTTGCCCAGCGATTGGATCACCAGCGGGATGGAAGATCGTGAAGGCGATGTTTGGCTGGGTACGAGGGACGGTCTGGTGATGCTCCACCCCACGGGCATCACGGTAGCCGCTCCGCCGGACAAATATGACGGATATCCGGTCTTATCAGTTGCCACCGGCAGCGAAGGCCAATTGTGGGCCGCTACCGAAGGGATGGGAATATACCGGCTCAAGGATGGAGAATGGAGCCATTACGGAAAGGAATCGGGCTTGTCCAATATTTATGTTTGGGCAGTTTCCCCTGACGTGAACGGACATTTGTGGGCAGGGACCTGGGGCGGAGTCTTCGTCCAAAATGGGAATACATTCGAGCGGCCTCCGGGATTAGGTTTTACATTGCCGGCTTTGGCTTTATTTCACGAAACGAACGGGGACACATGGGTGGGAACATGCAAAGGACTTTGGCGTTATCACAACGGGAAAGCGGAGTGGGTGGTGCAGGGGGGACAGTTGGCATCGACTGACGTGCGGTGCATAGAACGGGACAAAAAAGGTGTGCTTTGGTTCGGAACTTTTGGCGGCGGGCTGGGCTGTTTAAAGGATGGAAAGCTGCAGCAGTTCCGCAAAACTGATGGCCTGCCCAGTGATTTTGTGCAATGCCTGCGAATGGAAGCCGATGGAACTTTATGGATCGGAACGTTTGACGGCGGGTTGGCGCGATTCAAGGATGGACATTTTTCGACCGTCAATTGGAACGTAGGATTGCCCGGAAACGACATCGGGGACATCGAAGACGATGGCCATGGCTTCTTCTGGATCAGTTCCAATAGCGGAATCATGCGCATCAGCCTGACGAATTTGGATTCATGCGCGGACGGTTTGACCCAAAAAATATACTACCGGCTTTTTGCTGAAAACGAAGGGGTGCCGACGATGGGTTGTTCGGGAGGATTGCAGCCTTCCGGATGCAAATTACCTGATGGACGGCTGATGTTTCCCAGTAGCGAGGGCGTCGTGACAATCGACCCGGAAAACGTTCCAACCAATTTGATGTGCCCGCCGGTGCATCTTGAAGACGTGTTGGTGGACAATAATAAAATGGGGCGAAACCCGGGATCGCCGGCCCTGAGGATTCCGCCCGGTTTGCATCGCCTGGAAATAAATTATACCGCATTGAGTTACAGTTCGCCGGACCGGGTTTTGTTCAAGTATTGGTTGGAAGGGATGGATAAGGATTGGGGCTCGGCGGGAACGCAACGCGCGGCCCTTTACAACGATCTTCCGCCGGGCAATTACACCTTTCATGTCATGGCATGCAACAACGACGGCATGTGGAATAAGAGAGGAGCCCAAATATCGTTCGCAGTATTGCCATTTTTTTGGCAGGAGCTCTGGTTCCGGATCCTGGCTGGCGCAACGGCATTGTCATTGGTTGCGGGAATTGTTTGGCTGGATGCCCGCCAGCGGTTGCGGCGCAAGCTCGAACGCATTGAACAACAATATGCCGTCGAACAGGAGCGCGTCCGGATCGCCCACAACATTCACGACGATCTCGGCACCTATCTGACCCGCATCATCATGCTTTCCGATCCCGCGCGGAACAGGTCCGAAAACGGCTCATCCACGGCCGTCAATTTGAACAACATCCACGAAACAGCGTGTGAACTTACCGAAGCCATGGGCGAAACCGTCTGGGCGGTGAACCCGCAACATGACACGCTCGACAGCTTGATCAATTACCTGCAAAAATTTGCCCAGGAATTTCTGAGCCACGCCGGCATCCGTTGCCGGCTGGATATGCCGTTCCAATTGCCCCCCTGGTCGTTGTCCGCCGAAATGCGTCACAATCTGTTTATGGCTTTCAAGGAAACCTTGAACAACATTGTCAAACATGCCGGCGCTTCGGAGGTGCAGATCAGCCTTATCATCGAGTCAACGGGCTTTTTACTGCTGATCAGGGACAATGGCCTGGGGATTGCCGGCGATACGGCGACGAATGGCGTCGTGAAACAAAAAGCAGACCGCAACGGCGGCAACGGCCTGCGGAACATTCAACGGCGCATCACCAGGATAGGCGGCCGTTGCGAAATCAATACCGTTCCCCGACTGGGCACCTGCGTGGAATTCAAGGTTCCCATCCGGATCCCTCCGGGATAACGGCATCGTTAGAACTGGTGACTACCAATAAACTATGAGTGCGATAAAGTACGGGATGTCCCAATCGATTTCCATCGTGGAAGATGACGCCTCCGTGCGCCGGCTTCTGAAGGAGTGGATCGATCAAACTGCGGGTTTTTATTGTGTCAGCGAACATGCCAACGTCGAAACCGCACTGGCCAGGTTGCCGGTGGTCATGCCAGCCGTGGTGTTAATGGACATCAATTTGCCTGATGCCACCGGCATCGAATGCGTGCGCCGCCTTAAACCGGTGATGCCAAACACGCATTTTGTGATGCTGACCGTCTATGAGGATTCGGACCATATTTTCAATGCGCTGGCGGCGGGCGCCGTCGGCTATCTGTTGAAACTCACCCCGTATGACCTGTTGATCAAATCGATCAAAGAAGTCTGTGCCGGCGGTTCCCCGATGAGCAGTTATATCGCCCGCAAAGTTGTGCAATTCTTTCGGCAGGACAAGCGGGCGACGCTGGAAATCGAAGTCCTTTCCGCGCGGGAGCGGCAGGTGCTTGAGTTGCTCGCGCGCGGATACCTTTATAAAGAGATCACCGAGTCGCTTGGCATCATGCCGGCCACGGTGAATGCCCATGTCCGAAGAATTTATGAAAAATTGCAGGTTCACACCCGCACCCAGGCCGTGGTCAAATATTTTGAAGCACAGGGGCGGCTTAAGGAATCGTTATCCGGATTTCCCACCCGCCAGGCGTGAATGCGTCTGGCATCCCGCGGTAAATAAACAAAAACCAAAAGACAAAGGAAAAAAATGACGACACGAGTTCAAAAAATAATGTTGTCCGCTGTTATGGCGGGTTGTTTAACAATGGCGGCCAAAGCCTCCGGAGGAACCGGCAGTGATCACGGTTACTTCTGGTCCCTCTATTATAGCGGTGGGTCAGCAAGCATCTCCTTCCCCGATGCGGGAACCTACGCCGGCAATTTTCAAATCAACTGGTCGAATTGCGGCGATGTGATCGGCGGCAAAGGCTGGAGTACCGGCTCAGCCCAGTCCATCGGCTTCAATATCGGCTCACTGAGCGGCACATATAATAATGTCAGCATTTATGGATGGACGACCAGCCCGCTGGTTGAATATTACATCTGTGAAAAAGGTTCTGTGGTGAATGGCACGTACAAGGGCAACGTCAGCAGCGATGGCGCAAGCTACAACACCTATGAGCATCAGCAGGTAAATCAGCCTTCCATTCAAGGCACTGCGACTTTTGAGCAGTACCTGGATAATTGGGGCGGGGCAGGAACTGGATCAAACTACACCGTCACCACCGGCAACCACTTCACCCACTGGAAGAACCTCGGAATGCCTATGGGCAACTTTAACTACCAGATATTGGCCTGTGAGGATTACAGCGGCGGAAGCGGATCGATCAACGCTACGGTGTGGTAATCATTCATTCCCGATATTGAGAGAGTCTTAAAATCAATCACGGCCGGCGGCCTCGCAGCCGCCGGCCTTATATTTTTCCAAAAAATCCTCCAGAAAAGTGAAGGGATGGCCTATAAATTTTCCGAACAGCTCCAAATGAGTAGATTATTAATCATTTTTTTGCCGGCGATAATGTTTGTTGCCGGCGCCGGCGCGCAACCGGCGCCTGATGGCTTTGTCTTCGTCAAGGGCGGGACATTTATCAACACCAATTCCAGTTACTACGGAAAAGGGGTGACTGTTTCCAGCTTTTATATCGGAAAATATGACGTGACCGAAAAGGATTGGGTTGAGGTGATGACCAACAATCCTTCAAAATTCAAAGGCGACAGTTTGCCGGTGGAAATGGTCAACTGGTATGACTGTATCCAATATTGTGTTCAACGGAGCCTGAAAGAGAATCTAAAACCCTATTACAATATCGACCAAAACAAAAAAGACCCGAACAATACGAACGATCTCGATAATATAAAATGGACGGTAACGATCAACGCGGGCGCCAATGGCTATCGATTACCGACAGAAGCGGAGTGGGAATACGCCGCGGAGGGAGGACAATTCAGCAAAAATTACGTCTACTGTGGAGGCAACGATGTCAATGAAGTGGCATGGTATTGGAGGAATGCCGGGGACCACTACCTTACTGGATTTTGGGCCTGGCATGTGATCGAAATGAACTATGACCGGCCAAAGCGCGTGGGCGGCAAGAAACCCAATGAGCTCGGGCTTTACGACATGTCAGGGAATGTCAGGGAATTTTGCTGGGATTGGTACGGAGACTTGAAGAGCAATGTGGCCGACCCTCAAGGAAGCGATCGCGGCTATTTCCGGGTTTGGAAGGGCGGCGGTTGGATCGGCGACGCCTTCTGCTGCGCGCCTTCCTTTCGGGGCCAATACGAACCGTATAACAAGGCCCCCGACCAGGGCTTCCGCGTGTGTCGCAGTGAGTAAGCGGCTTAATCTACGCCGCCACGCTGCCGGCGATGTATTGTTCCATTTGGGCGATGGTCGCGTCCTGCGCCGAGATGGTCCAGTTCACCAGGTCGCCGATCGAAACAATGCCGACCAGTTCTTCCCCTTTAAGCACCGGGAGATGCTTCACACGGTGTTCCGACATCAATCTCATGCAATCCTCGATCGAATCGCCCGGATTGGCCGAGACGACGTCGGGTGATAAAACTTCCTTCACGAGAGTTTGCCGGGAGGTCTTTCCCTGCAAGGCAATTTTTCGGGTGTAATCGCGCTCGGTGAAGATGCCGGCCAGGACGCCGTGCGCGATGACGGGCAATGCGCCGATATTTCTTTCCGCCATGAGTTTGATGGCGTCATAGACCGTGGCTTCCGGTGATATGACCCACACTGCGGCTCCTTTATGATGCAACAGTGAACTTATCGGGACACTTGTTTTCATAGCATTACTGTTTTATCGGCCCGTTTGAGGATTCCCGCAAGTGATTTTTAAAATTAATTATAAACATTAGCAGAGATTATATACCGCCCCCTTCCTTTCCCTTCTTTCAGTATCCTTCTCGTAACAACCACCAGACGGCAATCATGATGGCGATGCTTGCCAGGGTCATGAGAAGCCACGGCGTAAAGCATGACACGGCAAGCATGAGCAACCCGCCAATAAAGGGGATCAGCACCTTTTGTTTCCAGCCATAGAGCATATACCCGCTGGCGACTGTTCCCCAAACGAGGCTGGCCCAAAGGAAACTTTGGTGGACGGAACTTAAATACTTGGCCAAGTCCATCGGGGGATGATGCCTGCGGGGTTTTATTCACGCAACACTTGGCTTTCGGCAGGTGACGTGTTAGATTTTTTGCATGGCCAGCTTCTTTCGCCCGAACCTCGACCGCCATGGTCGAATGGCCCGGGGTGTTGTCGGAGCGCTCTGCCTCATCGCGGGAATCATTGTCTGCGATTATTCTTTGTGGGGACTGGTTTTAGTGGTTCCCGGTCTGTTTGCCATTTTCGAAGCGCTTTCCCGGTGGTGCCTTCTGCGCGCTTGCGGTATCAAGACGAAGTTTTGATCCTGTTTCTATTTCAGTCCGGCTTTTCTTTTTGGAATTGTTTGCTATTTTCTCCCGATGAATTTGTTGCCATTCGGGAAACTGCCCGCAGCCAGGCCGAGGAAATTTGTTCCAACTGACATTGACCTGGGCGATTGGCCGCAGATCGCACCGCTCTTTGACCAGATGGAACAGCGCGCCCGGCAAATCGACTCCGCCGCCGGACTCGAAAGCTGGCTCCTTGATTGGAGTGAACTCAGCGCCGCGCTCGATGAGGAAGGATCCCGCCGTTCCATCGCGATGACCTGCCATACCGATGATGCCGGCGCGGAAAAGGCGCATCTGCATTTCGTCGAGAATGTCGAACCGCAACTCAAACCGCGCCAGTTCGCCCTGGAAAAGATTTACGTCACTCATCTTTTGCGCGAAGAGTTGCTCCAACTTGGCGATGTGGGCGTGGCAGGAACGCGATACGAGGTCTTTGACCGCGACGTGAAGAACCACGTGGAGCTGTTCCGTCCGGAAAGCGTTCCCCTGGAGACGGAAGACGCCAAGCTTTCGCAGCAATACCAAAAATTAAGCGGGTCGCTCACGGTCAATTTTCGCGGCGAAGAGAAGACGCTCGTGCAAATGGCGCGTTATCTGGAAGAACCCGACCGCGCGCTGCGGGAGGAGGCCTGGAAACTCGTCGCCAATCGCCGGCTGGCGGAGGCGGATAAATTCGACGACATCTTTGACGAGCAGATCAAACTGCGCGGGCAGATCGCCAAAAACGCCGGCTTCGATAATTACCGGGACTACGCGTTCCGGCGGATGGGGCGTTTTGATTATACGCCGGACGATTGCACACAATTTCACAATGCGGTTGCTCATGATATCGTTCCGCTCGTCCGCGAATTGCAGGAGCATCGCCGCAAGCAGTTGGGCCTGGACAAATTGCGTCCCTGGGACTTGTCCGTAGACCCGCTGAATCGCCCGCCTTTGAGGCCGTTTACGCAAGTCAGCGAAATGGTGTCGCGCACCCAAAAGATTTTCGATTCACTGGATGGCGAACTGGCGAAGGGGTTCAAACAGATGGACGATCTGAAATTGCTCGACCTGGATAATCGCAAAGGAAAAGCGCCAGGCGGTTATCAATCCACGCTCGCCGAATCGCGGTTGCCGTTCATTTTCATGAATGCGATCGGGTTGCAGCGCGATGTGGAAACGATTTTGCACGAAGCCGGCCATGCCTTTCATGCGCTCGCCACGCGTGAGGAGGATCTCTATTTCTACCGCAATGCGCCGATAGAATTTTGCGAGGTCGCTTCCATGAGCATGGAACTGCTGGGCAACGAGTTTATCGGGGAATTTTACAAACCGTTGGAGGCTGACCGGGCGCGGCGCGTCCATTTGGAGGGGATTGTGGGCGTTTTTCCGTGGATCGCCACTGTGGATGCTTTTCAGCATTGGATCTATACGCATCCCGGCCATACGCGTGAGGAACGGCGCAAAGCATGGTTGGCTTTGATGGACCGTTTCGGCGGCGACGTGGACTGGTCCGGGTATGAGTCCGCGCGCGCGAATCTTTGGCACCGGCAATTGCATATCTTCCTGTATCCTTTTTACTACATCGAATACGGGATTGCGCAGCTCGGGGCATTGCAGGTTTGGGCCAATTCAAAGCGCGACAAGGCCAAAGCGTTGAACGATTATAAGAAATCATTGGCGCTGGGCGGCTCGCGGCCGTTGCCGGAATTGTTTGCGGCAGCCGGGTGCGATTTTGAGTTCAGCGAAAAGACGATCCGTCCGCTGGCAAATGTTTTGCGCCAGCAGTTGGGGAAGTTGTGAACGTAAGCCGTGGGATCTGAAAGTCCCGATTTACTGCTGGACAAACATTTGCTGTCGTCACTTAATGGCGGCATCCAATGAAACTGCGCGTGGCAAAATGCGGTCGTGCTTTCACATTGATCGAACTTCTGGTGGTCATCGCCATCATCGGCATACTGGCGGCTTTGCTTTTTCCGACCTTGGCGGCTGCCAAACGAAAAGCTCTTGCCATGCAATGCGCTTCGGATCTCAAGCAGGATGGCCTGGCCATCATCACTTATGCCGGCGACAGCGCCGATGTGCTGCCGGGTCCTTGTGAATGGGGACAGCGATGTTACTACTTCAATACCTGCGCCGTAGACGGAAGGTTCAATACGGAAATGGCCTATCACCTGGCCATTTATTTGGGTGGAGAAGATCCCCACAAAATGACCGATACAGATTCCAATTATCTTCGTACGCTCTATTGTCCGGGGTTCGGCCCGTTTACCCCCACGACACCCACAGAAAACATGACCGGAATCACCTACATCTCCAGCTTTCCCTATACGAACGGCACGGTGAGTTTGTCCGTCAACCCGTTCGGTTATCCGGGGGAGGGCGGCCCGGAAGTCTATGGCACCACGCCGGTAAAATTAGGCGCGTTGAGTGTGTACGGACCTCTTACGGACATTTTCGCGCTCTCCGATGTGGACACGGGAATTTATGACGGCTGGCCGTTGGAAGCGCAAAGTCCCAGCCATGGAGACATCCGCAACGCCCTGTATTTTGACGGGCATGTGAAGGCTTACAAAGGCACACAATTTGTGGCGGTGTACTGATTGTCTGATTATCGCAAACAGCCCTCTGACGGTGCCCTGACAGAAAACAAAGGAAAGGTAGGCTCCTGTCAAAAAGCGCCTGGCCTTCCCTTAAGCCGGATGATGGCTGGCGGTTTTGGGATCGGCGGTGGCCGGCTTGCGATAAACTTTGTGCCATTGGGAAATTCCGCACTGTGGGCACGTCAAATATACTTTCTCTTTGCCGCCGCCGGCCCAGCGGATGCCTCCTGCATCCCAAAATGACCGCTCGAATCCGCAGGGACAATGCGTGATCCAGTTCCGGGAAGCGTTCTCCATGCTTTGCGACCATTTTTGGGGAAGGATTGCCACGAATAACTTCTGTATTGTGCTCATAACTTTATCTTTCTGATTAAGCGACTGCGCTTTCCTAACATCCACAAGCTGCTCCTCAACTCGGATCAGTGCAAGCGTGAAATATTGCCAAAGTCCAGGTTGCGTGGTGTTAAGTGTGGGCCTGACCGGCCGGCGAAAGCGCGGTCACCATTATCGCTGCGATCCATAGCGCGGCGGCAATTGTGACGAAGAAAAACTGGCGGAGAGAGGGGGATTCGAACCCCCGATACGGCTTTTGACCGTATAACGGTTTAGCAAACCATCGCCTTCAGCCACTCGGCCATCTCTCCACTCGCCTGTTTAATAAGGTCACAAAAATAACCCGTCTTAAATGGGCAAGCAACAATAAAGCCATCGCCGTTTGTTGAGGTATATGCCAAACAGTATGACCGTTTCATGGTCGCCGATGTTTCGACCGGCACACGCCGGTTTGCTTCCTTCAAAATCAAATCAGAGGCGCTCGCCGAGGCCGACCGGCTGGCGCGAAAGAAAGCCAGTCTTGCCACAATGGTGCAAAGCATCACCAATGCACAGGCCATTGATTACTTCAACGCGGTTGACCGGCTGAAACCGTTCAACGTTTCCGTGGACGCGGCTACCTCAACTGTGGCTGATTGCCTGAAAGACGCGGGCAGTTTGGATGTAATTCGAGAGGCTGTGAAATTCTACCGGCTACGGCATCGCAAAGTCGTCAACAAGCGCGTGGCGGAAGTCGTTGCGGACCTTCTGAAAGTCAAAAAATCACGTGGAGCATCGGGGCGCTATTTGAAAGACTTGTCCTCCCGGCTTGGCATGTTCGCCGAAGCGTTTCAAATCAACATCGGCAACGTGACCACGCCTAAACTCCATACATGGTTGGACAACCTGAAATTATCAGCGCAATCCGTGAGAAATTTCCGCACCGTTTTGAATCTGTTTTTTACATTTGCCATCGCACGCGGTTACGCTGTGGATAATCCGGTTGCCGGCGGCCTTTCAATAAAGTACTAACATAATATCAAAATCTGATGAATGTAAAATTCAGTTTATTATGCATAGCGTTCGCAATGTTTGTATCTCAAGGGTGTATATTCGATTCTAGCTATCATGATGTTAGTTCAAAAAGTCCGTATGCAGAAATGATGGGAAGAAAATTTATTGTTCAACAAGATTGTTATGTTTACGGAGGGCCTAATAGGAGTTATTTACTCGTTGGCAATTCCAGAGATTATCGACTTCCAAGGGAAGTCAGCCCGGAATTTATTGGCACGCAAATTGCAAAAGATCTTGTGATTTACGGAATATTGGATAAGGGCTCAATCCTTCAAATTGTTGGTTGCAAAGTGCAATACAACCCAGAGAATGGAAACATTATAGACTATCAAGCCAAGGTGAATGATCAAACATTTAATGGCGTAGTATTTGGTTTGGCTTACTTGATCGACGAATCTAAGAGTCCGCCGACATTTTATACTGACTGGCTTGTGCCGTCTAATTCTAAATAAATCGACAGATTACCTTTGATTTAATATGAAGATAAGA
>Ga0206835_1275_pt1 | contig 10651 bp, 7 predicted proteins | sample Alteio_BWOrgCont_31_FD_152853 | JGI IMG/M metagenome (GOLD analysis project Ga0206835, IMG submission 152853) | Enriched cells from forest soil in Barre Woods Harvard Forest LTER site, Petersham, Massachusetts, United States -... | ecosystem: Environmental > Terrestrial > Soil > Temperate forest > O...
TTTTCAGTTTTGATTAACACCGCCCGATCTCCCTGAGATGGGGTTATGGTGCATGATCTAGACGTTCTGAATGCAGGATGAGGGGACTTGCCCCCTATGCAGAAATGATGCCGCGGAGCTGGCAGCGGCGGTCTCGAATTCGTATTTCGGAATCCGTATTTCTGACTCCGCATTTCAGACTCCGTATTTCTGGCTCCGCATTTCTCAGACGTATTCAGGAGAATTTGCCATGAAGTTCCATCGAGGCGCGATGATGCGCGTCTGGTTTCATGAAATACATCACTGCTTGCAGCCTGCTGTTTTGCTGGGCACTTTGCTCTTGTCCGCGACGGCCGGCGCACAACTGCCTCCTGGGCCGGGCCCGGCTCCTCAAGCCAATACGCTTGCACAAAAGCCGGGCGGGGCGACGATTTCGCTGGATGACGCTATTCAGATGGCCATCCAGCACAATCACAACTTGCTGGCGGAACGCACGACGGTGCAGGAGAACGAGGCGGAAGAGATCACGGCCAACCTGCGGCCTGATCCGGTGCTGCTGGGGGATTCGCAGTTTCTGCCCTTGTTTAGCCCGAGCCAGTTTACCGGAGATTATCTCGACAACTCGGCGCAGTTCGATGTGGGCTTGAGCTATCTTTTTGAGCGCGGCAAGAAGCGGCAACATCGCCTTGCGGCGGCCAAGGATGTGACAGCAGTCTCTCGCGCGACGGTTACGGATAACGAGCGCACCCTGACTTACAACGTGGCCACGCTGTTTATCAATGTTGAGCTTGCCGAGTCGACCCTGGAGCTGGCGCAAACGGATCTCAAGAGCTTCCAGGACACAGTCGACGTCACGCAGGCGCGCTACAACGCGGGCGACATTGGCGAGGATGACCTGCTGAAGATAAAGCTGCAGATGCTTCAGTTTCAGACCGATGTGAATCAAGCGAAGCTGGCGCGGGTACAGGGACTCTCGGATCTTCGCCAGCTGCTGGGATATGAATCGATTGCCGCCGACTATGACGTAACCCCCTCTTTCGACTACCAACCGACTTCCGGCTCGCTTGAGGATCTGCAGGCCAAGGCGCTGCAAACCCGGCCTGACCTGCTGGCGGCGCGACTGGGCGTAAACGCCGCTACCAGCCAGTTCAATCTGCAGAAGGCCATCGGCAAGCGGGATATAACGGGGCAGTTGAACTACACACACATCACCGATCTCAACCAGCTCTCGCTCTTTGGGCAGATGCAATTGCCGATCTTCGACCGCAATCAGGGCGAGATCAAGCGCACCAGCATTGGCATTACCCAGGCGCAGGAGCAGCAGATGTTTGCCAGCGGACAGGTGATGACCGATGTAAGAGACGCCTATGAGGGTGTTCACGCCAACGACGAAATTGTCGGGCTGTATCGCTCGGGCTATCTCGACATGGCGCAGCAATCCCGCGATATCACCGCGTATGCGTACCAGCATGGCGCGGCCAACCTGCTCGATTTTCTCGATGCAGAGCGCAGTTTCAGAGCCACTCAACTTTCTTATCGCCAGGCGCTGGCATCGTATCTGCTCGCAGTTGAACAGCTTCGTGAAGCCGTAGGAACCAGGAGCTTACCATGACAATCGCACGGATCGTTCAAATCACTCCCAAATCAGTGTCTGGCGCGGTCGCGCTGGCGTGCCTGTTGGTGCTTACGGCCTGCCACTCGAAGGATAGCGAGCCGGCAAGCCAGATGACATCGTTTTCCTCAAAGGAATCGAAGTCCGCTACGCCGCAGTTGTTTACGCTACCCGCGGACCAGATGGCGCACGTGCAGGTGGTTACGGTGCAGCCGAGCACGCTTACCCACAGCCTTCGCCTTACCGGCGCCGTGGAATACAACGCCTTCAATACCACGCCGGTGATTACGCAGGTTGGCGGGCCGGTGAGCAAAATTCTGGTGCTTCCGGGCGACCATGTGAAAGCCGGCCAGCCAATGCTAGAACTGAGCAGCCCCGACTATTCGCAGCTTCTGGACACGTACTTGAAGGCGGCGGATTCTTACCGCCTGGCGGACAAGTTCTACGTCCGTGCGCAGGACTTGTACGCGCACCATGCCAACGCTCTGCAAGACGTAGAGCAGGCGGAGAGCAATCGCACGCAAGCCCAGGCCGACCTGAACGCGGCCGAGCAGGGGATGAAGATTCTGGGCATCAAGAGCCCCAGCGATCTGGAGAAATCACCTTCGACGGCGCAGATTCCGGTGCTGGCGCCCATCAGCGGCGAAGTGGTGGAGCGGCTGGTTTCGCCCGGCCAGGTGGTGCAGGCAGGGCAGACCCAGGCTTTCACCATTTCTGACATGAGCACGGTTTGGGTACTGGCGAACGTGTATCAGTCAGACCTGGCATTTATAAAAAGCGGGGATGACGTTTCCGTGCAGACAGACGCCTATCCGGCGGACAGTTTTCACGGCAAGATTTCTTATGTGTCGCCTGCTCTCGACCCAAATACACGAACGCTGCAGGCGCGCATTGTGGTGGATAACCCCGGTGAAAAGCTGAAGAGAGAAATGTATTGCACGGTGAACGTGACCGCAGGAACGCTGTCGAATGTTCTCGCTGTGCCTAACGCAGCCGTCTTGCGCGATGACGACAACCAACCCTTTGTGTACGTGGCTACCGGCGCCAACCAGTTTGGAAGGCGGGATGTGGATCTGGGCGTGAGCCAGGATGGCCGGACGCAAATAACAAATGGCGTTTCAGTTGGAGATCGAGTTGTGGGCGATGGAAGCCTGTTTCTTCAGTTCGCCAACTCACTGCAGCACTGAGGAGAGGTCGAGCCATGATTCATCGCATTATTCAGTTTGCGCTGCGGCAGCGGCCACTCATTCTTTTGATGGTGGCATTCATCGCCATTGGCGGAGCCATCTCGTTCTATTACATGCCGGTTGATGCCTACCCCGATCTCTCGCCGCCGATGGTCGAAATCATCACGCAGTGGCCGGGCCACGCATCGGAGGAGATTGAGCGCCTGGTCACCGTTCCCACCGAAGTGGAGATGAGCGGCACGCCGAAGCTTGTCGTGGTGCGTTCCATCTCGCTCTACGGACTCTCAGACGTGATCATGACGTTTGCCGAGGGCACCGACGATTATTTCGCGCGCGATGTGGTGTTTCAGCGGTTGAGCGAAGTGACATATCCTACCGGCGTCACTCCCACGCTGGCCCCGCTTGCCAGCCCTTCGGATCTTGTCTATCGCTATGTGCTGGAGAGCCCGGACCGCTCGCCGCAGGAGCTCAAGACATTCGAAGACTGGGTCATCGAGCGCCAGTACAAGAGTGTTCCCGGTGTGGCCGACGACTCCGGCTTTGGCGGCACGGTGATGCAGTACCAGGTGCTGCTCGACCCCGCGAAGCTCTACGCCTATCACCTCACCGTGCCGACCATCATGCAGCAGTTGTCAGTGAATAACTCCAATGCGGGCGGCGGATTTTACTCTGAAGGCGGACAGATTGTTTATGTTCGCGGAATCGGCCTTCTGACGGACATGGCGGACATTGGCCGTGTCGTAGTGGGCTCACAAAACGGTGTGCCCATCCTCATCAGAGATATCGGTGAGGTGGTGATCGGCAACGCGCCTCGACTGGGCCAATTCGGATTCAACAAGACGAATGAAGCCGTGGAAGGCGTGATGATGATGCGCCGCGGCGAGCAAACGCAGAACGTGCTGAAGGGCGTTGAAGCGAAGACTAAAGAGCTGAATGAACAGATTCTTCCGCCGGATGTAAAGGTTCATCCGTACTACGACAGAAGCGACCTGGTGCAGCTCACGATCGACACAGTAGAGCACAACATGGTGATGGGGATGACGCTGGTCCTCATCGTGCTGATGGCGTTTCTGGTCAGCTTTCGAGCTGCGATCATTGTGGCTCTCACCATCCCCGTGTCCTTGCTCTTTGCGTTTATCTTCCTGCATGCGGAAGGGATTCCGGCCAATCTGCTTTCCATCGGCGCCATCGATTTTGGAATTCTTATCGATGGAACCCTGGTGATGGTGGAGAATATCTTCCGCGTGTTGGGTGAGCGTGAAGGGCAGACATATAACCTTGAGGCGGTAATTCGCGAAGCCGCGCGCGACGTCGATCGTCCCATTTTTTATTCGGTCGCGGTAATCATTGCCGGCTATCTGCCCATCTACGCTCTCACCGGGCCGTCAGGGAAGTTGTTCAAGCCGATGGCTGATACGGTGGCCATCGCGCTGGTGGGCGCGTTGCTTCTCACCCTGACATTTGTTCCTGTTCTGTGCGCGTATTGGTTCAAGAATGGCGTTCATGAGCGGGAGAACAAGCCCTTCAACTGGGTGCGCGACAGGTACGCAGTCATGCTTGAGTGGTGCCTTAACCGCCCCAAGACAACCATGATCGGCGCGACTATTATCTTTGCTTTGACGCTGCTGTTGATTCCATTCATCGGCGGGGAGTTCATGCCTCACCTTGATGAAGGCGCGCTGTGGATCCGGGGCACCATGCCCTACACGGTGTCGTTTGAATCAGCCAGCGCCTTCTCGCCGCAGGTTCGCAATATTCTGATGCAGTATCCGATGGTGACCGACACCGCATCGGAGTTGGCGCGCCCGGACGATGGCACCGATCCGACCGGATTTTTCAACGACGAGTTCTACATGGGACTGAAGCCCTATAACGACATTTCCTGGAAGACGGGCAAGATTCATAACAAGAAGGAGTTGACTGAGGATCTTCAGAAAAAGCTCTCCGCATTTCCGGGCGTGATTTTCAACTACACGCAACCTGCCGAGGACGCGGTGGATGAAGCGCTAACCGGCCTCAAGAGCGCGCTGGCGGTGAAGATTTATGGTTCCGACCTGAATATTCTGCAGAGCAAAGCGCTGGACATCAAGCGAGCTCTGCAAAACGTGCCGGGCTTCACGGAGTTGACCGTGGTGCGCGAACTAGGCCAGCCCAGCCTGGTGATTGACGTGGACCGCGAAAAGATTGCTCGCTACGGCATTAACGTGGCCGACGTCGAGACGATTGTGCAGGCTGCCGTGGGCGGGCAGGCCGCTACGCAGGTGATTCAAGGCGAAAAGCTCTTCGATCTCGTGGTGCGTATGAGGCCGGAGTTCCGCGAGAATGCGCAAGCGATTGGAGCGTTGCTTGTGGGTACGCCTGCCGGCCAGCAACTACCTTTGAGCGCGCTGGCCAATATCCACGAGGCTCCCGGCGCATCGTTCATCTATCGCGAAAACAACTCGCGGTATATCGGCGTGCAGTACAGCGTGGAAGGTCGCGACCTGCAAACCGCGGTACTTGACGGGCAGCACGCCATTGCGGACATTCAGAAGTCCCTGCCGCCGGGGTACAAGCTCACCTGGGGTGGAGAATACGATGAGCTGGTGCAGGCCAAGCAGCAGATGTTGCTGATTGGTCCCATGGCCGTGCTCATCATCTTCATGATTCTGTTTGCGCTGTACGGGAACTTTAAATTTCCTATTACCATTGCCCTGGGCGTGATTTTGACGGAGCCTGTCGGCGCGCTTATTGCTCTCAAGCTCACACATACGCCCTTCAGTGTGTCATCCGCGCTGGGCCTGCTGGCGTTGATGGGTGTCTCGGTTGAGACAGCAGTGATTCTTGTCTCCTACATCAACAAGCTGCGGCTAGAAAACAAGGACATTCGCACCGCAACCCTCGAGGCATCGCTCTTGAGATTGCGGCCCATTATGATGACGGCCATGGTTGCGTGCCTGGGTCTGTTGCCGGCGGCACTTTCGACGGGCATCGGCTCTGACACGCAGAAGCCGTTTGCGATTGTGATTGTGGCCGGACTGGTTTCAAGGCTCTTTCTCGGCTTCTTTGTGAATCCGGTGCTCTATGAGATGGTGGCGCGCGACGGCGACGTGCTGCAGGTCTAGAACAGTGGGCGGGCTGCTGGTGGCGGCCCGGATACCCGACAGAACAAGGTGGTGCGGCCTAAGTCCCAGAGAGACATGCTTTTATGGGCTTAGGTTGCACCGCCTTTCTTGTTTCAGGCTAAATTTCCACTTTGACGGCAATCGGAACTCTGCCATACTTGATTGTGCCCACCAGGTACGGCCAAACCCAAACATCCCAATCAGAGGTTGCACAGATGTCGGCAAAGTATGTCTTTGTGACAGGCGGAGTTGTGTCCAGTTTAGGCAAGGGGCTTGCGGCAGCCTCGATCGGTTGCCTGCTTGAGAGTCGCGGACTGCGCGTTAACTTGATGAAGTTTGACCCCTACCTCAATGTTGACCCAGGAACCATGTCACCCTTCCAGCACGGCGAAGTGTTTGTGACCGACGACGGCGCCGAGACGGATCTCGACCTCGGCCACTACGAGCGCTTTACCCATGCGCCGCTTTCGCGCGACAACAACCTCACTACCGGCCGCATTTACGAGCAGATCATTCTGAAAGAGCGGCGCGGAGATTATTTGGGCAAGACGGTGCAGGTGATTCCGCACGTGACGAATGAGATTAAGAACGCCATGCGCAAGGTGGCGGCCAACGGCGCCGACGTGACCATTGTGGAGATCGGCGGTACGGTGGGCGATATTGAATCGCTGCCGTTTCTTGAGGCTATTCGCCAGATGCGGCAGGAACTGGGGCGCGAAAACACGGTGTTTGTCCACCTGACGCTGGTGCCGTGGATCGCGGCTGCGCAGGAACTGAAGACCAAGCCGACGCAGCACTCGGTCAAAGAATTACTCTCGATCGGCATTCAGGCAGACGTGCTCATGTGCCGTTCGGATCGCGCGCTTAGCCGGGATATCAAGCAGAAGATTGCGGCTTTCTGCAACGTTGAGGAGAAGGCGGTGATTGGGGCCACAACGGTGAGTTCCATCTACGAGGTACCGTTGGGGTTTGCGCTGGAGGGCGTGGACGAGCTGATTTTGAAATATCTGCACAAGGATGCGCCGGAGAGCGATCTCTCGCGCTGGAAGGAACTTGTCGATCGCGTCCACCATCCGAAGGACGAAGTCTCCATCGCTATCGTGGGCAAGTATGTGGAGTACGAGGACAGCTACAAGTCGCTGAAGGAAGCGCTGACGCATGGAGCGATTGCGCACAATTTGAAACTCAAGGTCACGTGGCTTGAGGCCGAGGGGTTGGAGTCTGCCACTCCCGGAGACCGCAGCTATGAGGCGCAGCTGGCCGGGCACGACGGGATTCTTGTACCGGGAGGATTTGGCAAGCGCGGCGTTGAGGGCATGCTGAACGCCATCCGATATGCGCGCGAGAACAATGTGCCCTATTTCGGGATTTGTTTAGGCATGCAGACGGCGTGTATCGAGTTTGCGCGCAACGTGTGCGGGCTCAAGGATGCCAACTCGAGTGAATTTGACCCGGCGGCGCAGCACAGAATTATCTACAAGCTGCGCGAGTTGCTGGGAGTGGAAGAGATGGGCGGAACGATGCGGCTGGGCGCATGGACGTGCGAGCTGCAGGGGGATTCGCTGGCGTCAAAAGCCTATGGCGGGGCCACTGAGATCAGCGAGCGGCACAGGCACCGCTATGAGTTCAACCGTGAGTACGAGGCGTTGTTGACGGGCGCGGGGCTGCGCATCAGCGGCAGCACGCCCGATCAGACGTATGTTGAGATCGTGGAGATTCCGGGGCATCCGTTTTTTCTGGGCTGCCAGTTCCATCCCGAGTTCAAGTCCAAGCCGCTGGAGCCGCATCCGCTGTTCTTTGAGTTTGTGGGTGCGAGTTATAAGAACCGGGTGGGGCGTTTGGCTGTGGAGAGTATGGGCGTTTCGCGTAAATAAATTTAAACTTCCAGAGATTGATGGGAAACATCGCTCGGGGGCGGTCCAATCTCTTTCTGGATCGCGCGGAGAATGATTTGTCCCACGGCCCTGCCCTCATTCGCCGCTACTACCTCTAGCTGGCGATATGTCTCGTCCGGGATGTCAATCGTAATCCGCACAACTTCACAATCTCATGTTTTCTAATTCTGTATTTGATTCCACCTCTCCGGGCTCACCAGCATGCCCGGGAAATTTTCATTGCCGGAATGCCCCTGTACCTGGAACACATGGGGGTCGAATGCAAAAACATTTGCAAAGACGTCATGCCTTCTCTCCAGGCTGCGGAAAAACGGCGTGCAAAAAGCGTAGTTCGGCTGCGGTCCGCCTTCCTCTATGCGGAGTACCGCCAACTGGTCGGCATGAGGTACAGGCAGCGGCCGTAGCAAGAAGCCGTTAATCAGCGAGAAGACCACAGTGTTCGCGCCCACGCCCAGCGCCAGCGTCAGCAGGGCCACCAATGTGAAGCCAGACGATCGGATCAGTTGGCGCACCGCGAAACGAAGATCCTGCCAAAGACTCTCCATCGCCACCACGATTACGCCTTCACGCCGCGCCTGCCGGACCATCTCGATTCCACCCAGCTTTAGAATGGCCTCCCGCCGAGCCTGCGCCGGAGTCATGCCGGCGCGCACATTGTCTTCCACATGCATCGCAAGATGGCTCTCAATCTCTTCCTCAAACTCACGTCCCGCGCGCTCGCGCCCCGCCGGCGCAAACATTATGCCCAACCGCGCCCAAAATCTCCGCAGCCATCTCATACTGCATCTCCCGCCGCCAGAAACCGCGCCAGAATCGCCGTCGTCTGCTCCCAGTTCCGCGCCTCCCGTCCCAGTTGCTTCCGCCCGGCTGGCGTCAGTGAATAGAACTTCGCCTTGCGGTTGTTTTCCGACACGCCCCACGCCGACCTGACCGCACCCTCCTGCTCCAGCTTCAACAGTGCCGGATAAAGGGTCCCGTAATTCAGCGTTAGCTGGTGCCCGCTCGTCTGCTCAATCCGGCGCGCAATCCCATATCCATGCATCGGCCCCATCATCTCGATGGTCTTCAAAACCATCAAAGCCAAAGTCCCCTGCCACACGTCTGCCTTGTCGCCCATGATTTCTCCTATGGCATTCCCATAGAAATATCGCACAGCATCTATGGGCAAGCAATAGGAAAATGTAATTTTTACAAAATACGGACAAACCGCAGGTTGCCCTGTTTGCTTGGCAGATTAGTAACGGGAAAGCGCCCCAGGCTCCTGCGATGTGCGCGACCGGCGGGTGGCCACGATCTCGGGGCAGATTCTTCAGGCAAACAATTCAATTGAGGGTGCCCCCGGTCCCTCGCACTTGGGGGCCGGGGAGACTGCGGACCCCAAGTGGCCGGAACGAGCCTGCGGTCTGGCAGGATCGGTCTCGATAAGCGCCTCAAGCTCCGCCGATGTGCACTATCGCTGCTCTCGCCTTCTAGTCGTATCAGCCTGAAACCCATCTAAATAACTGCTGTTTCTGGCCAAAAATTGCACAAAAAGCGCCAAAAATACCTTCTTTCGCCTGTTTTAAAAACCTTTAGCCCCGCAACAAAGGGACAATACCTCCCAGGACGTGGGGATACAACCTGACAAATCTATCCGGCAAGAATACGGCCCCAAAATCGTCGAGGTATAGCCAGTCAAACGAAAAAGAAATGTCTGGACCTTTCAGTACACGTTTTCTTGAAATGCGCAATTCTCCGCGCTATGCGTGATCCAGCTTTTACTGATCACTGTTCACTAATCACTGTTCACTGTTCCTATTCCCTACGTCCCTAGTCCCTGCTGTACGTTGTCCTGCTCTTCTCCGCATGCCGCTCCAGCGCAAGTTCAATCAGGCGCGAAATAAGATCCTTGTAACTGAGGCCCGTCGCCTCCCAAAGCTTCGGATACATGCTGATGCTGGTAAACCCGGGCATGGTGTTTACCTCATTCACGTAGATGCGGCGTTTGCCATCTGCCTCCATCAGGAAGTCCACACGTGCCAATCCTGAAAGATCGCAGGCTCGGAAGGCCGCAGCCGCCATCTCACGTATTTTCTTACTCTCCGCTTTCGTTAGCTTGGCAGGGATGACAGGCACCGAACCCTCAGACAGATACTTGGCCTCGTAGTCGTAAAACTCCTTGCCCGGAATAATCTCGCCCACCACGCTGGCCTCGGGCTGGTCGTTCCCAAGTACGGCTACCTCCAGCTCTCGCGCGCGTAATACCCCCGCGCCAGATATCTGTCTGTCGCGACCGGCCTTGCCCCCCACGCCCTGCTCCACGATCAGTTTGCGGTCGTATTTCGCAGCCAGATCCAGCGCCGGCCCCAGTTCCTTGCGGTCATGCGCCTTGCTGATGCCCACGGACGAGCCCAGATTCGCCGGCTTCACAAAGAGCGGGTATTTGAGCGCCGCCTCAATCTGCGCAACAGCCTTCTTGGGAGACTTCTCCCACTCCGCGCGCAACAGCGTTACATGCTTCACAATGGGCAGCCCGGCCTGCACAAACAGCCGCTTCATCACGTCCTTGTCCATGCCCGCCGCCGAGCCCAGCACGCCAGAGCCCACATAAGCGATCCCGGCCAGCTCGAACAATCCCTGGATCGTTCCGTCTTCTCCGAAAGTCCCATGCAGCACCGGAAACACAACATCAAGGGACTTGCCGTCCAGACGGGCCTTCCGGTCGAGTGCTTTGGAAGTTGCATTCTCAGCTGGCTCAGGCGCCAGCAGTGTCGGCATGCCCTCCTGCAGCAGCTTTGCGCCCGGCGTAGTCTCCGGGTCGCCAGCGCGCAGCGGACGTCCGGTGCCCTGCGTACCCTCCAAAAGGTTCTGTGCATCGCCCGCCGCCAACCACCG
>Ga0206835_1278_pt1 | contig 10478 bp, 7 predicted proteins | sample Alteio_BWOrgCont_31_FD_152853 | JGI IMG/M metagenome (GOLD analysis project Ga0206835, IMG submission 152853) | Enriched cells from forest soil in Barre Woods Harvard Forest LTER site, Petersham, Massachusetts, United States -... | ecosystem: Environmental > Terrestrial > Soil > Temperate forest > O...
CAGTAATGCCAATTGCGACGCGCGACGCTCTTCTTCGCTGGTTAAATAGCGACGTAAAGCGTCATGCCTGAGGGCATATCGCTGCAGGTCCTCTGCAGTTCTTCCCAGGAGATTTGCATGAGAAACTAGCAATTTCTGTGCGATTTCGCCGGAGCCCAGCGATTCTAGAACCATTCTCAAGTGAGCAGATCGCGGATGAGGCAAAGGTTTAGAGGGCAAAGGTCGCCGGTCCAATAAAGGTCCAATAACTGTTGCCATGAGGGATTCTGAGCGCTCAGATAGCCATCCGTTACGCCTGGTATCAATTAGTTACGCGACACGGATTAGCTGTAACAGCAGAAGTTTTGAGTTCAAAACTCATCATCCGCTGTTGTCATAGATAAATGAGTGGTTATAGTCGAGTTTGAAGATATTGGAGGTGCCACCAGACGGGTACATTCTGTGCCTCAAACTCTTTCAAAGCGGGCAGAGTGGCCGCGCCCGCGAGGTTCTACTGAGTTCGAAGCTGTTGAAGACTCTGCGTGAGTACTGGCGCTGGATGAAGCCAAGAACCTATCTGTTTCCTGGAACAGTAAAGGGATGGCTGGCAGATGTACCCATCGCTCCGAAGGTGAGGACGCTCCTTACAGAAAGATTAGTCTCTTCCCCGCGTGTCCGCTGCCCGATCGCGCTTAATCCCATGGTGAGGAAAACGTCTCGATGACGATGCAGCCTCACTTGCGGTTGTCATTCAGGAAATCTCTGCCGTATGCGCACGGTGCGTTCGAGTTCGTCTGCGTTCTCCAGCACCTTCAGCCTAAGGTCCGGATCAATATCCGATTTGGAAAGCCACTGTTTCACGACGGCCTCTGCGGCAGGACTGACCTGGCCGCCGAGAAATGCGCCGAGCCACGCGCCCAGAAAAAAGATCTTCCGGTCACGTTTGATCTCCGGAAGCTGATCGAGTGCACGGGCAAGAAACGGCTCCGTCAGATCCGATTGGTTCCAGGCATTGAAAGGTCGAAGGCTTTGTGTCAGCCAGTCTTCCGGCTTCGCCTCCACGCTCGTAGGTATCAACGTGTACTGCGCGAAGTAGCGGTCCTTCGTGACGGAGTCGGGCACCGCCGCTTGCACCGCCCAAGCATATTTCTGCCCATCTCCCGTCTGATCACGCTTGCTCTCTGCTGCGAAGAGCGACCCAACCTCAGGATCGTTTAAAGAGATCAACTTCTCTACAAGGTTCCATCGATCCAGCGACCGCAGATCTACATCAGGAACAGACAACTTACCTGCCAGCAGTTCCTTCAGCGTGGCCCGGCCGGCATCTGTCTCCGTGATTGCAGCCAATGTTCTGAAGCTGACAATACGTAAACCGGTCGTCTGCGCCGTTAGCATACGATGCGTGAGGATCTCTTCCATGCAAGCGGCCAGTAGTGCACGAGCCTGCGCACTCATGTAGCGCTGTAATGCTGTCGCGGCATGTCCGCCCTGGATGCGCGCAAGTGTCTCGTCTTGCTCCTGAGGCAAGTTCGCCAACACCAGTTCGACATACGCACGCGGCGGCGATTGTGCAACATGCACTCCATCCCAGAGCGCGCCCCATAGCTGGGACCGTAACAGCGGATCCGCATCGTTGGCACGTAACCCGCCCACCAAGGTGATTTCCCGCACAAAGGCGAGGCTTTTCTCATCGAGCAGAAAGCGTCCATAAGCCTGGTCGCCATAGTTCGCAAACACCTCGTCCGGGCACTTCTCACCCACGGCCTCAGGAATCACATACTCTGCTGTGCTCCAAGTCGCACGGTATCGCATCGAAGCACGTCCAGACTCTTCATAGCCCAGCCAGACCTCATTCGAGATCGGCCACAGATACCCATCGGGCAACACATCCTTCTGCGTCAGCCTTAGCTCCGTAAGCTTGTCCTGCGCATCGCAGCGGTAGCTCACGTTCACCTCTGGCATTCCACGCCGTAGAACCCAGGCGTCGGCCCATGTGCGCACATCCTGCCCGCTTGCATTCTGGAGGACCCCGATCAGATCGCTCCACTGGGCATTCGCATAGGCGTGCTGCTTAAGGTAAATCCTCAGTCCATTCCGAAACGCATCTGCTCCAAGCCGGAACTCAAGCTGCTTCAGGATCGCCGGCGCCTTCTGGTAGACAATCGCACCGTACGCACTCTTCGCATCCTTCAGATTCGGAATGTTCTGGAAGATCGGCGTCGTTCCCTCAGTCTCGTCGATACCGTAGGCCTGAGGCTTGATGTCTTCGTAGAAATGCTTCCAGGCCTCTGCTTTGGGCTCTAGCGAATCGAGCGACAGATAGGCCATGTACTGCGCAAATCCCTCCTTCAGCCACAGGTCATCGAACCACCGCATCGTCACCAGGTCGCCAAACCACTGGTGTGTCAGCTCATGTAGAGTCAGGATATTTCGCTGAAAGCGATCACTCGCCGTAGGGGCCGTACGGAATAGCACACTGTCTTCGCGCAAAAAGGTTTCGCCAGCATGCTCCATTCCTCCGAACGGAAAACCGGGAATCAGCACGATGTCGTACTTTGGGAATGGAAATGGCTGCTGAAAATAGTCAGTCAGCCACTTCATCCCACGTATAGTAATCGCCTGGAGTTGCGGTATCTCAGGTTCTGCACGCTTCAGTTGCGACCGCCGGACATACACTTTCGGCGACCCTGCGATGGGATGCACATTCACCCACGGTCCCGCTGCAAACGCTAACAGATAGGTCGAGATTGGTCGGGTCTCCACGAATCGAGTCTCTGCACTTGTTCCGTTTTGTCTCGTCCACTCAGGAGCCGTGTTTCCGATTACCTTCCATTCCGAGGGCGCATCCAGCGTGAGCCGGAACCTGGCCTTCAGATCTGGCTGATCGAAGCACGGGAACGCCATGCTCGCATCCATCGGCACGAACAGCGAGTACATATACTCGCTTCCGTCGTCCTTATCCTCGTAGCGAGTGATCGCAGCACCGGCGGCCGCAATTCGGGACGCGAACGATATGTCCAGCCTGTTTTCGCCAGCGTTTAAGAGATGTGCCGGGAGAATCAGGTGTCCATTTGTCAGCAATGGATCTAGCGCAACGCCATTTAATGTTGCCGAAGAGATTGTCCCGTCTCGATAGTCGAGTGGTAAGTCTGCCTGTGTTGCCCCAGAGCGCAACTTAAAGCGCAGGACCTCTTCTCCGGGCGTGCTCTCTGCATGTGCCCGCAATTTGAATTGAAGTGCATAATGCAGATCCGATACGCGTCCAGCTCGCTCTGCCGCAAGTGTCTGCGTAATTCCTGAATCGACCTGTTCCTTAGCCAGCTCAGCAGGGGCTGATGCCGAATTCACACCGAGCACGATTGTTACTGCTCCTACAAAACCCAACTTTGATGCCTGTTTCCGCAACGGTTGCCTAGCCTGCATCCCGCCTCCTGAGGCGCATCCCTCATCTTGCCGCACTTTACCATCCGAACAGATTCATTTTCAGACACGTGTTTCTAGACTTTGAGAAAGAATGTAGGGCTAATGGAAATCATGTGACTGCATTTCTAGAGCGTAATCGGACAGTTCCATGAGTCGGTTTGCTCTGACATGAATGAGGTTGCCCCGATTCTGAAGAATCCCTTCGACGAGCTGGAATTTACTGCGGGTAACCAGAAGAAGTCAGCGTGGCCATCTGGTCCGATTCCAATTAGCTCGAGACGGGTCGTTGCGGTAATTGCGCGCGGTGAGTTTGCGTCATTTCTTCTGCCACACATCCTACCCTACCAATCAACTGCCAAGTTGTTACGTAACCGGTTATTCGGAAAAGTCAAACCGAACTGACTGACAAGTCCCTTAGCGGTAACTTCGAGACGAGGTTGCTCAAAAATACGTTTGCATTAACCCATATCGTCTTCCTTCAAACCGTTCTATCCGCGCTGCTCAGAGCGCTAAGGTTTAGCGATGGGATTTGGAGCAATTACTATTATTGTGACCGTTTGCTGAGAACCGGCATGGCAGCCCAGCGAATGGGATCCGGTGCTGGTAGATTGCGAAATAATGTCAGCTTTCGGGCGACATTCGATTGAGAACTTTGATACGGGGGAAGTCGATGGATTGGTGGGGGCTCGCGTGGTATCGAGAAGAAATAATGATTCGGCTCCGGTTTCGTTGCTCTAAGGTCAGACGATACTCGATCTATGCCATTTGTTCCGCGTTGGCAATGCTGGCGGTCACGCCGACTGCGGTGTCGGCTGAGACGAGAACAATTTCCACGAACGACATTGCTTGGCACTCGTTGGGGAGAGACGAAAATGATTCCATGCCAATTGGTAACGGGGACCTGGCGGCCAATGTCTGGACCGAGCAGAACGGAGATCTCGTACTCCTTGTGGCGAAATCAGACGCGTGGTCGGAACTCGGGAAGCTACTCAAGATTGGACGAGTGCGCATCAAGCTGACCCCTAATCCATTTGCCGGAACTAGATCGTTCACACAGACGCTACGACTTGAGGACGGTAGCGTCGAAATCAGGAGTGGTGGAAACCGGATGCAGGTCTGGGTGGACGCTAACCACCCCGTAGTATATGTCGCGGCGCATTTCGCACGTCCGGTCGGGATTGAGGCTGCGCTGGAACTCTGGCGGAATAAGGATCATTCTTATGATGCGCCTTCACCTGATGAAGGAGGTCTCTTCGAGTTTGGCAACCATTCGGTGCCAATCAATCTTTCAGCCGACACCATTTTGCCTGCCACATCTGACCGGCTAAGCTGGTACCACTTCAACTCGGCCAGCATTTATCCCCTGTTACTCGAAAAAGAGCACCTGGAATCACTTGCAGCAAAATACTCTGATCCTCTCCTGCATCGTTGTTTTGGGGCAACCCTGACGGGCGATGGGATGAAGTCCGTTGGTCAGCATCGCTTACAAGCCGTTTCTCCTCGACGAGACTTGCAACTGCGGCTGGTGGCTTTAACCAGAACCGGTACAACTCCAGAGGAGTGGGCTTCGGATCTTAGTCGACTTGCCGACCAGCAGAACAAAGAGTCAGACAGAGCAGCGCTGACCCATCACCGTCTCTGGTGGAGACAGTTTTGGCAAAGAAGCTGGTTGTATGTTGGAGGCACCGAAGAAGCGGATAAAGTTTCCCAAGGCTATGTCATCCAGCGCTACATGATGGCCTCTTCGTCACGCAATGGTTTTCCAACAAACTTCAATGGAGGCTTGTTCACTGTCGGGCATGACATGCCGGACAATCAGGAGTCCACTCCTAAAAGTCATAGTCCGGATTTCCGCGCTTGGGGTAATTCCTATTGGAATCAAAATGATCGTCTGTTGTATTGGCCGCTGATTGCGACGGGAGATTACGACCTGCTTCAGCCGTGGTTTGATATGTATCTTCGAGCCCTCCCACTTGCGGAAGACGCGACGAAGATTCATTTTCACCACGCCGGAGCGGTTTTCGTGGAGACTCAGTATTTTTGGGGTCTTCCAAACCTAAATGATTTTGGATGGGATAATCCGACGAACATCGTCGAAAGCCGATGGATGCGTTATCACATTCAAGGCTCGCTGGAAGTCATCGATCAGATGCTAGACGAATACGATAACCGGCAGGATACAGACTTTGCGCGCAACAAACTTGTCCCGTTTGCCGATGCGATTGTAACCTCCTATGACCAGCAATGGCCGCACACGACGGATGGAAGATTGCGGCTGTCCCCCTCGCAATCGCTGGAAACCTATCAATTGAACGCTGTGAATCCAACGCCTGATATTGCCGGGCTCAAAACCGTACTTGGGCGGCTTGTCTCCTTACCGGATGGGATCACCACCGATAAGGAGAGGGTGAGATGGAAACGAATGCTGGATGAGCTGCCGCCGCTACCGACAGGGCGCACATTCGTCGGTAAGATTCCGCCCGCAGGTGCCGGTGACACCAACGGTACGGCGATCATCCTGCCAGCTCAGGAGTACGGAAAAACCAGCAACCGGGAAAATCCTGAATCATACATCGCATTCCCGTATCGACTGTTCGGAGTTGGTAAGCCGAATTTGAAGCTGGCAAGAGATACGTTCGCTGCGCGGTTGTTTCCGTGGGATGTCTGCTGGGGCCAGGATGGACCGCAAGCCGCGGTGTTAGGGCTGACAAAGGTCGCGCAACGCGCGGCTGAGCACGAATTTACCGACTATGGCGACCAGCGCTTCGTCTGGTTCTGGAAAGCAGGTGGAGACTGGATTCCCGACCTGGACAACGGTGGCACCGGCATGATCACATTGCAGATGATGTTGATGCAAACCGATGGCCGGCGTATCCAACTGCTCCCGGCATGGCCACATGAGTGGACTGCGGATTTTAAGCTGCACGCACCATATAAAACAGTTGTCGAAGGTCATGTTGAGAACGGTAAAGTCTCTCGTCTGCATGTAACCCCTGCTTCGCGCGCCGCGGACGTGGTGATTGTTCCAGCGGCAGCTAACTGATCAGCGCGGCAATTTTCGAATTGGCGTGGGCTCATTTGTCCCGAGTGACGGGCAAACCCGGAATGCGCCGGGATCGCTGAGTTCTCTATTCGCCTTGAACTCGTTGGTCTCGTTAGCCAGGATAATCGATCACCACGTGCATCGGAATTCAGAAATATCTCGTAATGGAACCTAATTCACCGCGCGACTAGGTTTTCTTCGCTGTCTTCTTCAGCGTTGGCTTCGGCTTCAGCCGACCAACGTACTTGTAGGCGATCTCGAAGAAACGTTTCAATTCCGAGGTTTTTGACAGAAGCGAATCGGGGACGACGACATACTCTGGTTGTACGACGCCATAAGCGTCACAGAGTTTAGTCTTGTACTTTTTCAGAAATAATTCTCGCTCATCTGTTGGCAGCCTCAGCGCCATTTCACCGTCTTTGCTCAGATAGCTGAACATATGACCGTTGAGCGACGTGTACGGTATGGTCGCGCCCTTTCGCTCTACACCCGGAATAGTAGCCACCACCTTCTCATACAACAGAACCTTGCCCGAAGGTGCTGCTGCAGTTTCCTTTGGCATGATCACCTCTCCACAACGTCTCTCAAAAGCGTCATTATAGTGCCCTATTCTCCGTCTTCCCTGAAAAGTCAGCTTTTCGGTAAGTCCACTGGCGGCTCTGCGTCCGGTTTTCAACTGAAGTTATGCGCTGGCATAATGCAGGGATCATCGAAACTGCCGCAAGGTCGAGGCTTCCATGGAACATGATGAAGGAAAGATCGACAAGATGGTCCGAGTATGCGTGCGTGGAAGGGACAAGATTGGGCTGCTATGGAGCGCCTCTACAAAGCCGGTTATATTGCCGATCCACAAAACAAGGCCAAGTCTGTGAGGATGGCGGAAGCAGGACTGGAAAAATCGCGAGAACTGTTCGAACAGCACTTTGTTCGGAAGGCCTAGTCGCTCTCAGCGGAGTTTCCGTAAACGCCATTTTTCCGGCACTTCGTTAGTAGACCAGGCTGTTTCACAACCCAGGAATCACCGCAAAGGAAAATCGCCATGAATAAATTAAACGGAAAAGTCGCAGTGGTCACAGGAGCTTCGAAGGGTATTGGAGCTTCCATCGCAGAGCATCTGGCAGCAGAGGGCGCTTCGGTTGTAGTGAACTATGCCAGCAGCAGAGCGGGCGCAGACGGCGTCGTAGCTCGAATCACCGAGAAGGGCGGAAAGGCGATTGCCGTTCAGGGGGACGTCTCCAGGCCGGAAGATATCCAACGGCTCTTTTCAGAGACGAAGAAGGCGTACGGCAAACTTGATGTGCTCGTAAACAACGCCGGAGTCTATGAATTTGCCCCGCTGGAAGCCATCACTCTGGAGCACATCCAGAAGCAGTTCAATCTCAACGTCGCTGGTTTATTGCTCACCACACAGGAAGCGGTCAAGCTGATTGGGCCGGAGGGCGGTTCGATCATTAATATCGGTTCCATCGTTGGCCCCATGCCGGCTCCGCAAGCCTCCACCTACAGTGCAAGCAAAGCTGCGGTAGATGCAATTACGGTTTCCCTCTCTCTGGAGCTTGGCCCGCGTAAGATCCGGGTGAACTCGCTTAACCCCGGCATGGTCGAAACCGAGGGCTTGCGTGCCTCCGGGCTCCACGAGGGTGAATTTCGAGAGCAGCAGGACAGGGAGACGCCTCTTGGCCGGATCGCCCAGCCGGAAGATATTGCTCTGGCAGCCACGTTCCTCGCCGGCGACGACGCCCGCTGGATTACCGGGCAGGTTATCGTAGCTGCCGGCGGAAAACGGATGTAAGCATTCCGACCGAGCTTGAGACCGGACGCAGCCTGCGTTCGGCATCAAGCTCCTTAATTAATCCTGGCACGTTGGAACGTTCTCGGGCCTACGAAGCCTAGTCACGGTGTTTCTTTGGTCTGCTTCTTCAGGGTCGAAACCCATAGTTCATTCCGTACTGAGCATATTGCGATGGATTTCAAAATGCTATCTTGGCGACTCGCGCAGCTTCCCGAAAACTGGATCAACCAGTAGACGTCAGTGACGTACCTGCGTATGCAGCGAGTGGAGTGCCCGGCCAATTTTGTTCCAGCGAGGACACAAGAAAGTGGCATGAGAGGGGCCGAGAATGGCACGAGGCGAGAAGTATCAACCGGAGCTGGTGGTGAACTTGTTGCGGCAAATTCGAGATGGATCGTTTGATCGCTTCGTGGGAATCGTTGTAAATCTTCAACCACTCATGCGGGCTTCAATCCTTGCGATCAGTCGATCACCCCACATCCGGATCAACGTGTTGCACGCGACCGAAGGCACGGACAACGCCAGGATGCGGTAGATGTCGCTGCGCCGCACTTTCGAGGCTTTCACTGGATCCAGCCATCGATCATTTTCCACAAGAAGCGCGACTGTCTCTAGCCCGATGAAGATTGGCCACAGACAGGCCAGTCGCAGTCGTATGGAAAACGCGGGGAGGGAGAGCGTGTATTCGATCCCTTCGCGGAAGTGATCGAGAGCCTTCCCGACAAGCTCGAATAAAACTGGCCGTGCGTGCAACGATTTGTCTGGCGACAAGAGGTCTTGCGGAGTCATGTCGAATCGAGCGAGCATTGTGGCCGGCAGGTAACAGCGACCGATGCGCAGGTCCTTACCGCAGTCGCGCAGAACATTGGTCATCTGCAGCGCCTTTCCAAGCCGAATGCCGCGGTTCATGACCAGTTCCTGAGGGTCTTTGAACGTCCCTGGCACGTGTGTGTACGTCATCTTCGTCCAGAACTCCCCGACACACCCGGCGACCATGTAGGTGTATTGGTCGAGCTCGGAGAACTCCTGGAGCGCGGCAATACGCCCCGATGATTCGTCGGGAAAGGTATGGAGGTCGAATTCCATACCCTTCGTGAGGGTGGTGACAATATCGCGTACTGCCTCGCGATCGGACTCTCGGAATAGAGCAAGCTGCGTGATGGCAGATCCCAGCGACTCGAGCAGAACCTTTTCATCAGAGTCTGTTTGCTGGCTGGCCACTTCGGCTCCGATGACTGCTAACGCGGCACTGTCATGGATGCCGTTCACCTGGCTGCGAAGCGACAGAAGCAGTTCCATTCGTTTCTCTGGCGGTATCAGGGATGTGTCTGCGATCGTGTCCGCCGCGCGTGCCAAAAGGTACGCAAGGCCGACCGGATCGCGCATCCCCGCAGGCAATATGCGAAGAGTGAGGTAAAAGGACCGGGAGACACTTTTCAGGAGAGGGCCGAGTAGTTGAGCTCTGATGGGACTAGACATGGATTCTCATGATCAACCGCTCTTGCAATTCTATCTGCTGCAGATCTCGATCCTTGGGCGGCCCAACCACATGTACTTGAATAGCCAGAGGATGCTATCTCACTTTCGAGCTCCAAAAATCTCAAATGGGATTTCGTCTGAAGAAAATTTACCCTGCCGCTGATTCGCGCTACACTCGTTGTGTCGGTCGATGGAGGTCGGTCTCCTCGCCACTCGAAATATGTTTTTAGGAATTGAGCCTTCGCCCAGATGGAGTTAAAAACATACGACGATAAACACTACTAAGCCAGGCGGCCAAATAGGTGCTACCGCTATTCACAGAAATTTAAGCTCTCACGTCAACCGTTGCCTGAAAGGTGTATAAGCCATGAATAAATTACTCCCCTTGGCTATATTCTCTATATTTCTGGTCGGCCCAATATACGCGCAACAACAAGCATCTCGCGCCTATGACTTCTCCGAATCTGTGGGAGTCAATACACACTTCAGTTACACAGATACTGCCTACTACCAGCAACCAGCTACGCTGATCAACGCAATCCAAACTCTCAATGTTCGCCATATCCGCGATGGGCTGGCGTATTCCTGGGTGGCTCCGAACCTATACTCAATTTACGAGCAGCTTGCGCAAGCCGGAATTCACCCGGAGCTTGTTATGCCCAATCCGCAGGCCAGCGGTCCTTCCGCCGAACAGATCGAGGCTTTACTGCCAAACTACCCCGGCGTGGAAGCGATTGAGGCGCCAAACGAGTATGACCAGAC